>Ga0335085_10007992_pt1 | contig 16233 bp, 16 predicted proteins | sample Lox_Sample_45_FD_206712 | JGI IMG/M metagenome (GOLD analysis project Ga0335085, IMG submission 206712) | Soil microbial communities from Loxahatchee National Wildlife Refuge, Florida, United States - Lox_Sample_4.5 | ecosystem: Environmental > Terrestrial > Soil > Wetlands | place: USA...
GGCGTTCACGACTGGATTCTGGCTCGGGAAATGCTGGCGCGGGTTGTCGCGGCGGCACGGGGCCGGCATCCGTGGAGAGCCAGGCTTCATCGATGCAGAATACGTCGCCCGAACTTAGGATGACGGACCTTTCGACAACGTTTTGCAGCTCGCGGATATTGCCCGGCCAGTCGTAAGATCGAAATAGTTCCACGGTCCGCTTGTCAATCCGTCCAAACTTCTTGCCGACTTTTTTGGCAAAGCGTTCGACGAAATATTCCAGCAACATCAAAACATCGTCCCTTCGCTCCCGGAGTGGCGGGACCTCGATCGGGAACACGTTGAGCCGGTAAAACAAGTCTGACCGAAGGGCGCCCTGTGCGGTTGCGAGGTCCAGTTTACGATTGGTAGCCGCAATCACCCGAACGTCAACGTGGATGGATTGCTTGCCCCCAACGCGTTCGAATTCCCGTTCTTGCAAGACTCGCAGGAGCGCGACCTGGGTGTCGGCGGGGAGTTCGCCCACCTCGTCCAGGAAAAGCGTGCCCCCATCGGCTAACTCAAAACGCCCGAGCCGACGCTGCAGGGCGCCGGTAAACGCTCCCTTTTCGTGGCCGAATAACTCCGAGGCAATGAGTGAAGGCGCCAGCGCCGCGCAGTTGACGCTGACAAAAGCCCGGGGCGCGCGCGGCGACCGTTTGTGGATGGCGCGCGCGATCAACTCCTTTCCCGTGCCCGTCTCACCGGTGATGAGAACCGTGGAGTCGGTAGACGCAACTTTGGCCACCCGCGAAAGCACGGCTTGCAACTCGCGGGAGTTGCCAACTATCTCCTCAAACATCGACGCTCGATCCACTTCGTCCCGTAAGGCGAGGTTTTCCTTATAGAGCTGGTCCTTCAGAACCTTGATCTCAGCAATAGCCTTCTGCAGCGCAGCTCTGGCCTGCACCTGTTCGGTGGTATCCATCGCCGTCCCGACAAATTCGATGAGCTCGCCCGACTCGTTTAATATCGGATGGCCAACCGAATGTTGGTGCCGGACAGTTCCGTCGGGGAGAAGCAGGCGATAGTCCGCCTGATAATCGGTCTTCTCGATCTCGCATTTCGCAAAGAGTTCCTGAGTCCGCTTCCGGTCCTCGGGATGAATTCGGCTAAACCAGAATGCAGCGTCAACCGTGTCCTCATCAGAAGTCGTGCCGAATATTCGATGGATCTCCGGCGAGACTTCCACGCTCCCTGATGAGACAACATGCTTCCAGCTCCCCGTATGGGTCAACCGCTGCGCTTCCAGCAAATCTGCTTCACTCTGCCGCAGTTTTTCTTCTGCCTGTTTGCGCTCGTCAATATCGGTGATGAGGCTGTACCATCGAGTAATTCCACCGTTTTTGTCCCGTAGAGGCAGGGAGGTCAAATGGAACCACCGGAAAGCGCCATCACACCGGCGGAGGCGAGCTTCCGCGTAAAGTGGCTCGCCCGTCGTGAGCGAGTTCTGCCACTGACTGATAACACGGTCGCGGTCGTTCGGGTGCAGAATACCGCGATCGCTCTTCAACTGTTCGAGGGTGCGGCCAGTATAATTTTGAAACGGACGATTGGCAAATTCGAGGTCGCCTGACGCGGAAAAAGTTGTGACCAGTCCGGAAATACTATCGAGTGTCAGCCGAATATTCTCCTCGCTCGAGCGCAGAGCGTCCTCGGCGCGCTTCCGCTCGGTAATGTCTGTCACCGCTCCGACGAACTCAAAGCCGCCCCCCGCGTCCTTCGAGGGACGGCCCAGAACCTGCAGGCATTTCACGGATCCATCCGGCATCAGCAGCCGATGTTCAAAATCGAACTCCGTCCTTTCGTGTGAAACGCGTTCGACGAATTGCTGCAGGGCCGACCTGTCTTCGGGGTGAGTTCGTTGCAGTACCAGTTCAATCGTGACCTTGGCGGTGGGCTCGTATCCAAATATTCGAAAGGTTTCTGGAGACCAGTAAATCTCTCCGCTGGAAACGTCCCAGCCGAAACTGCCCGTGTGACTCAATCTCTGGGCTTCGCCCAGGTAAGCCTCGCTCCGCCGCAATCTTTCCTCTGCGTGCTTGCGCTCGACCCCCTGTGCAATACCATCAGCAACGAAAGCAAGAGTGTCAAGTGTGGATGGCGTGAGTGGGCTCCGCGAGAACATACCCATAACTCCCACGATTCGATCCTCGACAACCAGAGGGTAGCCGGCAAAGGAAGTCATCTTTTCAGACCGTGCCCAATCGCGGTCGTTAATCCGCGAATCGTTTTGCACATCGTTGGTGAGGTGCGCTTTCCGACTCTGGGCTATCAGGCCAATTTTGAGTTCTCCAAGAGGAATTCGGCTGTAGCTACCATCCAAGCGAGTGTAGATTCCTGCGCTCGCCTGCAACTCTAATTCCGCGCCATCGTTGTTGAGTGTCCAAATGCGGGCAAAGGCGGCATCGAGGTGCTGAACCATCGCCTCGGCGCATGCACGCAGAATTTCCCTCAAACTACATCTGCGCGCCAGAGCCATGCCGATATCCGCACGAACTGCTGACAGGCGTGTTCGCTCGGAGATCGCCGCCCGGAGGCCTTCCTGCGCATACTTTCGGTCTTCGATATCGGTACTCGTCCCATACCATCTGACTACCTTGCCCTGCTCGTCGCGTAACGGCGCAGCGCGAAACAGAAACCACCGGTATTCCCCATCGAAGCGCCGGAGGCGTGCCTCCACTTCGACCGTCCCTTCCGCATCAAAGGGTTTTAGCCAGGCGTTCATTAATCCCGCCAGATCGGCAGAATGAATGGATTCTGTCCATCCCCAGTCGAGGGATTCCCTCAAGGAGCGGCCGGTGTAGTCAAGCCATCGGCGGTTGAGGAATTCAGCGGCGCCATCCGCCTGGCAGGTCCACGCCAGAGCGGGAATCGTGTCGATCATCACCCGTAGTTCCTGTTCCGATTGGTTGACCTCTGTAGGTATCCCCGGTACTGACGTCACCACCGGCAGCCCGCGCCCGCCTTCGGCCACCATCGCCTCGTTCGGCTGGCTAACCGGTGCGCCGACCGTGGAATCAGGGCGGGCGGGAGATTCCTCTTCAGGCGAGATCCCGTCGGTACGCCGCTTAGATTCTTGCTGGAGCAGTGCGGGGTTTGTTGTTTCTGCCATGAAGTAGGCCTTCCATCGCTTATTATAGAGACAATTTGACCGATACATCCGTCAAATTTGGTCCTCGGGTGTAAATCCTGAGCGTGCCGCAGCCATGGTTAACCGCACACGATAATTACGTTCTTGGCAGAACTGCTACTGGATCCTGAGTGCCAAATCCCTATGTCAGCAGCAGGATAAAAAGGCGCCAAAATCATCAGTCCGAAGGGAGCCATGTCTTCAAAGCTGGATCGGGGGGGACGCGGCAAAAAGCTCTATAGCAGACTAGGAATTGTGGGGCCCAACAAGACAATAGCGCGGATCTCGATCTGGGCACGCATGACGGGGGAACTAACAATTTTGGAGTACAAGATCATTGTAACTTGCGAGTCAAAATTACTTCTCTACTGTCGAGACCAATAGGACGCCGGATAAAATCCGACCTGCCCGACTTAGCGGATTGATCTCGAATTATCTGCAATCCGCCAATTATCAAGAGAGCTGTTCAGACCTGAGCCATCCCTCCATCGACAAACAGTTCGGTCCCCGTGATGTAGCTGCTATCGTCGGATGCCAGAAATACGACTGCCTTCGCGACCTCATCCGGTGTACCAAGCCTGCCGAGCGGGACGCTGCGGGAAATCATATCTTTACGCTGCTCGCCCACATCTGAGGACGCCAGGAGTTCACGCAGCCCGGCTGTGTCCGTGGCACCTGGACTTACTGCGTTCACGCGAATGTGGCGGTTTTTCAGATCCGTCGTCCAAGTCCGAGCGAACGAGCGCACGGCGGCTTTCGTTGCGCTATAAACACTGTTCGCCGGTAACCCCTTGCTGCCAACGATAGACGCATTCAAGATGATCGAGCCACCATTCGGCATCAGCGGAAGAGCCTTCTGCACTGTAAAAAGCATGCCTTTCACGTTGATGTCAAAAATGGAATTATAGACCTCCTCAGAGATTTCGCCCAAGGGCGCATACTTCGCAATCCCCGCGTTGGCAAACACGATATCGAGCTTGCCCTTCTCCCGCCTGATTTGTGCGAACAGGCGATCAAGGTCTTCGAGACTCGAAACGTCTCCCAGCACCGCGGTTACATTTCTTCCGACTTCCTTGGCTGCACCGTCCAAATCCGGCTTACGGCGTCCCGTGATGAAGACATACGCACCTTCGTTTACAAACTGCTTAGCGGTTGCAAGGCCAATGCCGCTACTTCCGCCGGTTACCAGCCCGATTTTTCCTGCAAGCCTGCTCATATGCTATCTCCTCGCCGTCGCTACCGCCGCGTCCGCAGGTTCCAGCCCTTATCCCACGCCACCCGCGTGTTCCGGCGTCTCACCGCCCCCGGAGGCCGGCTTTACTGCACAGCCTGTGAAATCCCTTCCCACTCGATAGGATGAAGAAGAGACCGATCGGTTTCAGAGTCCGCGGCATTTAATCGTACACTCATGATGATATTGAACGAGGGGGAAAAAAGTCAGAATCGGTATTCTTACTCTAGTCCGCGATTATCGAATCATTGGAGCGGCGAAAGATGAGGGAGGCGTTGGTTCCGCCGAAGCCGAAGGAATTGGTCATGGCATAGTCGAAGTCGGCCGGAACAGCTTCATCCCGTATGAGTCGAAAACGGCAGGCATCGTCGACGCATTGGACGTTCGTCGTCGGTGGAGCGATTCGGTCGCGCAATGCGAGAACGGTTAGTCCGGCCTCAAGGCCTCCTGCCGCTCCCAGAAGATGACCGGTCATCGACTTGGTGGAACTGACCAAAAGACGCTCTGCATGGTCGCCAAAGGCATCACAGATCGCTTTAGCCTCGGCACGATCCCCGAGTGGGGTGGACGTGGCGTGGGCGTTGAGGTAACCGATTGCCGAGTCAGCAAGCCCGGCATCCTCCAAAGCCAGTTGCATTACCCGGCGAACCCCTCGACCATCCTCCGGAGGAGCGTTGGGGTGGAAGGCGTCAGAATTCGCCGCGTATCCCACAACGTCCGCGAGCACTTTGGCGCCTCGGCGCAAAGCGTACTCACGCTCTTCAAGTATAAGCACGCCCGCTCCTTCGCCCAGCACGAATCCGTCCCGCTCACAATCCCAAGGACGCGACGCAGTTTCCGGGTCATCGTTTCGGGTTGATAGCGCTCGCATCGCGGAAAACCCCGCCACCGACAATGGCGTTACGGCGGCCTCGCTTCCTCCGCAGATCATGACCTCCGCGTCTCCCCGTTGGATCATGCGGAAGGCTTCTCCAATACTATGCGCTCCGGTGGTACATGCGGTCGCGCAGGCGATATTGGGACCTCTCGCTCCGTATTGGATCGCGATCTGCCCAGCGGCCAAGTTGGCAATCGAGGCGGTAATAAAGAAAGGCGACACGCGCGATGGTCCCTGCGCGATGAGTTTGCTGTGTTCGCTCTCGATCACTTCGAAGGCGCCGATGCCGCTTCCAACGTAGACACCGACCCTCTCAGCGTTTTCCGGGGTAACAGTAACCGCGGCCTGAGTCATGGCCTGCCGGGCTGCCGCCACCGCGAATTGGATGAAGCGCCCCATTTTCTTTACATCTTTTCGCTCGATGAAGTCTTCCGGCACAAAACCCTTCACTTCGCCCGCGAATTTGCAGGCATGATCTTCAGGTGGGAAAAGGGTTATGGGCGCGATTCCACTTCTGCCGCTAAGTATCGCCTGCCAGGTTTCTTCGGTCCCAACACCAAGCGGGCTGATAAGACCGATGCCCGTGACCACCACGGAACGTGACCGCTTTTGACCGGATCCTTCAGGCATTTTCGCTCTTCCTGGTTGCAGTTAGATCGCGAACATTGGGACGCCGTGCAGGAGGAAATAGGGAATCCCGCAAAAAGCCACGTTGCCAGTCTGATGGGGATTACCGTCCCGCAGCCTTCTCGCCCCGAAGCACCATGCAAGTGGACGTTGCTTTCGCGATCATTCTGTTGCCCTCGTCGGTTATCGTACATTCCATATAGCCGATCGTGCGGCCCCGCTGAACTACCGTTCCTTGCGCTCTAAGTCGTGCCTGCCAGACGGGGCGAAAGAAATTGATTTTCATCTCGACCGTAGTAAAGGATTCCTCCGGTGCGAGCGTGCTTGCAAACGCGATGCCCATCGCCGCGTCAGCAATGTCACAAAGAATTCCGCCGTGCAGCGTTCCCATGGGGTTCGCGTGTTGCGGCCCTGCGGTCAATGTCACAGTAGCTCGTCCATCCGCAATGTCGCTCGCCTCAAACCCAATCAGGTGTGCTACCGCCACATTGTTCGCCTTCGCCCGCTCGCCATAGTCGGATTGTGAGGGACTGTCCTGAGTACTCATAACCTGTCCATTGATGTCTTGGATTTTGGCGCGCGAACCTTGGTTTCGAGGTAGTCCTCCAGGTGACGGCAGGCGAGATCGAGGGGATTGCGCTCCCGCTGCAAACGACTTACCATTAAACTCCCTTCGAGCGTGCTGACAATCAGGGTGGCTAATTCCGCGGAATCGACCGCGTTACGGACTTCGCCTTGCCGTCGCCCCTCTTCAGCAATCATTTGGAGACGATCAAGCCACAGCCTGAGTGCCCGCCGAGCTTTCACCCGCAACGCAGGGTTGCCATCGTCGGAATCGGTAGCCGTATTCAGAAGCGGGCATCCTCCCGGCACGAGACCCGCGCTCCGGTCGCGAAAGTTCCGAACGAATTGCTTCAGGCGGTCAACGGTATTCGGGATGTCCTGCGTCCCTTCAAACCGCGTGCCGATCGCCAACTTCCAGGCGTAGTCGAAGGCCTCCGCCGCAAGTTGTTGCTTGCTTTCGAAGTGGCGGTAGATCCCTCCCTTTTGGAGCCCTGTCGCCCGCATGAAATCAGAAAGGGCGGCCCCGTCATACCCTTTCTGATTGAAGATCGGCGCCACCTTACGAATGATTTCCCGCCGGGTTTGCTCGCCTTTGCGCACGCCGCGACCCCCGCGTAAACTTATTTAAGCGACCGTTCGGTCGCACGTTGTATTCTACCACAAATGAGATGGGAACGATCGTAGAGTGTCAGCGATGGACATCATGCAATGTTTCAATTTCGCGGCGGCGGGGATCGACAGCTCTTACCCTGTGACCTTTTCGATCCGTGGGTCGGGCAGGAGCCACATCACGGCGACGAAGACATAGCAGCCGTACGCGGCTTTCGGCCAGGTAAACGCGAGAAGGTTTGCGGCCAGGTAAATGAGCACGCTAGCGAGGCCTTTTTGGTCTTTTCCAATCGAGGCTGCCAGTCGAGAGGATGCGCCATGATACGCGACAAGGGCCCTCGTCAGGAAAAAGCGCCTGAATTAGAAAAAATGGACCCTTGAAGTTGACGTCGAAGTTGCGATCGAACGCCGTCTCATACCACTTTCCGAGCGACCGCATCTCGACTATGCCGGCGTTCAACACCAGAATCTTGAGCGCTCCAAATTCCTTCCCGACTGTTTTCGCCAGTTCAGCTTGCGCGCTCAAGTCTCTCGCGTCTAAAGAAACGGCTAGGCCTTAGCCAGCTAAGATCGATGTGCGAACGCGGCCGACGGACCAGCAGTTGAATCGGCCTCAGTCCCGAGGTCCATGGATGCGATAAGACCGCTTTTCACAGTGAATACGTGGAGAACTTCGCTGTCCGAGAGAAGCTCCCCTTGAAGGCTTTTGACGAGTTGCTGCACCCTGACGCAGACCTTGCCACCGTTTTCCTCGGTGATGGCCAGCGGTTCGACATGGGGATCGAACTCGCCCCATTGTCGAGTCCAATATGCACGGATTTCTTCTTTTCCGATAATCTTGCCGCCCTCTGAAGCCTTAGGCCAGCTCACGTCCTCTGTCATCAGCGCTAATGCGCCGTCGATGTCCCGTTTGTTAAATGCGGAGTACGCCTGCGCAATAAGCTTCTTAGTGTTTGCCATTCATGCTCCTACCGTTTGGTGGCGATCATGGCCTTCCTGCGTCCAAACCTCTCTATCCTAGCGTAAGTCCGCCATCAATCCGTAGTTCCGTTCCGGTGGTGAACCTCGATTCGTCAGATGCGAAATACCGCGCGGCTGCAGCAATTTCATCTGGGGTTCCTTGGCGATGGAGAGGTATTTTGTCTATAAGTAGACGTCCCATTTCGGCCATTTGCTCTGGACTTAGACCCATTTTGCCGACGATTGGGGTATCGACTGGTCCCGGGGTAATCGCATTGACTCGGATACCACGCGGGGCCAGCTCCGCGGCAAGCGTCATTCCAAAAGACCGAAGTGCAGCCTTGGATGCACTATAAACGCTAAGACCAGGCACACCTGCAACGGCTCCAGCCGATGAGGTCAAAATAATTGAACCGCCATCTGAGACGATCGGAAGAGCATGGTTCAACAGAAAATAAGGGCCTCTAACATTGACATTGAAAACCGTATCAAACAGATCCTCTTCCACAGCTCCAATTGGAGCAACCCTTGCGATACCGGCGTTCACGAAGAGAATGTCGATCCGACTATGCTTCGCCTTCAGGTGAGCAACTAATTGTTTGGTAGCTGAGAAGTCGCCAGCGTCGGAATGAATGACTTCGATGCCGGGCAATTCTCTGCGAGCAGCTTCTGTCGAGGCGGCGGAACTGCCCGTCACAATAACGGTTGCACCTTCGTCCAGAAAAGTTCTTGCTGTCGCAGCTCCGATACCGCTCGCAAAACGAAGATAGGTCACCGGCCAGGTATTCCGCAGCATCGGCGACATCGCCGACCGTGCCCGTCCGCTGCATAGGATTGAAGGTTCGGATAAATTCGCGAACTTGGGGCCTTACATCGTCGGTCGAAAGCCCTGCACCTGCGATGACGGTCGGCAGGATCGAGTTGACCGTAACGCCTCGGGCCCGAGTTCCTTTGCGAGAACCTCAGCGAAGAGAATCGGCGCCATCTTGCTGCCGTTATAGAGCGCATATCCCGGCCTCGGAAAGGCCGTGGAGCTCGATCCCACATAAATGATCCGGCCGTTGTCGGTGATATGCCTCGCGGCGCTTCTCAGAGTGAAGAACGCTCCTCTCGCGTTGACACCGAACACGCGGTCGTACTCCGCCTCTGTCACATCCGCGATAGGTACGCCTACCAGTTCAATGCCGGCGTTCGCGACGACGATGTCCACGCGGCCGTGGCTCTCGATCGTCGTCGCAAAGAGGCGTTCGATATCGGCGACTTTGGAGACATCAGCCTGGACGGCGATCGCTCTTGTGCCAAAGTGCTCAATCGCCGCGACCGTCTCCCGCGCCTGGACCTCGCTCGCTGTATAGTTGATCGCGACGCTGTCTAGGGAGAAGAATTTTCTCTTGGCATCCCCTTCTATAGAACTTCCGTGCAGGGCGTAATCCGGGGGTCGACTGCCGGTCACGCCTACGCGGCCGAGTAATCGCAAGCAGGTACGGTAAGTTCCCGACGGGGACTGGACAAGAATGCGGTAAACGGGGTTGAGTTGGAGCGCAATTCTAAATGCCGCGGCAATCAAGATGTTGCAAGGGGCGGTTCGGTCAGGACAAGCCGTCGCACGGACCTGATGTCCTTTGATGAAGTCCCTTCGGTGGCCTTGTATTCCTAGGATTTGCACCTTGCGAGCACTAAATAGGGTGATGTCATCTGCCTGACCACCGAAGGACAGGCGCGCACGGAGGCGAATGTTGAGGGGGTGAGCGATGCGAGATTGCACATCTGCATGTTTCCGAAAGGAACGCGGCTCGAACGGCCCACAGTGCGGCAGGTCACGGAAACGCTGGGATGTTTTTTCAATCCCTCACAGGCGGAATACGATCTGGCGATATATGGAGGCGGGCCAGCGGGGCTAAGCGCGGCAGTTTATGGCGCCTCCGAGAGATTGAAGACCGTGCTGATTGAACGCTCGGCAATCGGCGGGCAAGCGTCGACCAGTTCGAAAATTGAGAATTACCTCGGGTTTTCCGGTGGGATTTCTGGAGCGGATTTGACGGCGCGTGCCGCGAAGCAGGCCCACCAATTTGGAGCGGAGATTTTACTCCTGCGGGAGGGCGTCCGCGGTGAGATTCAAGCGGGTAAGGGCGTTGGCTTCCTGGCGGACGGCACGAAGATCGTAACGCGGGCGACACTTTGCGCTACGGGAATCAATCTCCGGCGGCTCGACCAAGGGCAGTGCTTACGATACTGCCGAGTACGATCTGGTCTACCTCCATCTCAATCTGTTATCGCTACGCGCTCGAGGCAGTTGTCGCAAGGTCATCGCCTGGGTAATCAACTCGGCGGCGGCCCCTACATACTTGCGCTGGTCCTTGGATCTCACGAGCTGCTGCTTTTGCGTCACTTCAACTCCTCTTTTCCATCAGCGCGGCAGCGCGTTTGCCGACTTTCTTGAGCGCCACTTCGAGACCCCGAAGTTCCTCCGGCTTTAGCTCGGAAAACACTCTCTTCATCTGCCCAGAATGCTTTTGAAAGGCCGAAACAATGAGGTCCTTGCCGCGTGGGGTGAGGGCGACGATCCGAACCCGCCGGTCTTCGGGGCTTTCGACCCGGCTGACCAGCCCCTTCGCGAAGAGGCGATCAACAGCGGTACTGATCGACCCTGGGGTCAGATCAACGATGGGGCCTATGGTATTGACGGGCATGGGCCCTTTGTGCAGCAGCACTTCCAGCACGGCGAAATCCGAGAGGCCAAGCCCAGTCTCATCAATATCCGCGGCTGCGTACCTCGTCAGGGCGCGCATCGCCTTCATCATCACCAGCCAGACATGGTCCGTCCCTTGAAAGCCTTCGGTCATAAAAAAACCTGAATCGTTCAGAATTATACGTCATCACTTGTATTGACATCAAGAGAATTGACGCCATGCCTTTGGCGTTCAACGAAGGGAGAACTTCAATGAGAATCGTTTCCATGATCGCCCGGTATCTAGCGGGCATGATCTTTCTAGTTTTCGGCCTGAACGGCTTTCTGCATTTCATTCCGTTCCCGCCTCCCGCGGGTGTTGCAGCACAGTTCATGGGCGCCCTTTACGTCTCGCATTACCTGTGGGTGATCTTTGCATTTCAGGTCGTCGCCGGTGCGCTTCTTCTGGTCAACCGCTACGTACCGTTGGCGGTGGCAGTATTGGCGCCGGTGCTTGTCAACATCGTTACTTTCCACGCCCTGATGGCCCCCAGCGGGCTTCCGCTCGCCCTCTTCGTGGCGGTGCTGTGGGTCTTAGTATTCGTCGATGTGCGACCGGCCTTCTCCGGGTTGTTCCAGTCGCGCTGGGATCGATCAAGTGAAAGAGCGAGGGATTTGACGAAAGTCCTCGTAAGAGCCAACTGACGCTAATTCATGGAAAGGAATCCATCGTGACCAGCAATCGAACAATTCTTATCACCGGAGTGACCGGTAATCAGGGCGGCGCGGTCGCGCAGGCGCTGAAGGGCACAGGGTTCCACCTGCGCGGCCTGACGCGCAAGCCGGACAGCGAGCGGGCGGCGGTCCTGGCGCGCCACGGCATCGACGTGGTCAAGGGCGACCTCGATGACGAGGCGACGCTGCGCCGTGCGTTGGCCGACGTGTGGGGCGTCTTCGGCGTGCAGAACGCGGGGGAGGCGGGCGTCGAGCGGGAAGAGGTGCAGGGCAAGCGTCTTGCGGCGCTGGCGCGCGAGGCCGGCGTCGAACACTACGTCTACACTTCCGTGGGATCGGCGCATAAGCAGACGGGCGTCCCGCACTTCGACAACAAGTGGCGCATCGAGGAGACCGTGCGCGGCCTCCGCTTCCCCTCGCATGTGATCCTGCGTCCCGTTTTCTTCATGGAGAACCTGGTGGCGCCCTTCAGTCTCCAGGGCTCCACGCTGGCCTGGGCGCTCGGGCCAGATACAAAGCTACAGATGATTGCGGTGGAGGACATTGGCTGGTTCGGCGCGCGCGCCTTCACCGATGCCGCTGCCTTGAACCGCCGCGAGATCGATCTCGCCGGTGACGTAAGAACGATGCCGGAGGCCGCGGAGATCCTGACGGAGGCGATGGGTCGGCCGATTGCGTTCGCGCAGACGCCAATCGAACCGGTCCGGCAATATAGCAAGGAGATGGCGTTGATGCTGCAATGGTTCGATCACGTCGGCTACAGCGCCGACATTGCTGGCCTGGAACGCGAGTTCGGCCGCACGCTCACGAAGCTCCCCGATTGGGCACGCCGCCACGCGCGACCCGATGGGCAGATTCAAGGAGGGCTCGCATGAAAGCTGTCAGATTGTTGGAATACGGTGGGCAGTTGGTGTTTAACGACGTACCGACACCGACGATCTCAGGCGACGAGATACTGGTGAAGGTCAGGAGTACCGCCGTCAATCATCTGGATCTTGTTGAAGCCTCCGGAGCGGCGAGACAGATACTCCCGATCGACCTGCCCTGGATACCCGGTCATGAATTTTCAGGAATCATCGAACAGACTGGCAGTGACGTTGCGGGATATGCCCCAGGTGATGCCGTATTCGGCACCACCACCGGAATGGGAGCGTATGCGGAGTGTCTGGCAGTCAAAGCGACGGCCATCGCCAGGAAACCGTCCAACCTTTCATTTGAGGAGGCGGCATCAGTGCCGGTGGCCTCCCAAACTGCATGGCAGGGACTCTTCACCCACGCTCACTTGGAAAAGGGACAAACGATTCTGATCTATGGTGGCGCCGGCGCTGTGGGGGCCTATGCAGTGCAATTGGCATCGCATGCCGGCGCCACCGTAATTGCCACGGCACGCGGCGACGATGAGGCGTACCTCAACTCCCTCGGAGCCAGCCGGGTCATCGATTATCGAGAGGCGCAGTTCGAGAGGGCTCTGCGAGAGAAGGTCGATGTGGTCTTCAACTTGATCCGTGGCGATACGCAGAAGCGGTCGTTCCTCGTCTTGAAGGAAGGCGGCCATCTCGTCGATGCCACCCAGCCCGTTTCCCAGGAAGAGTCCGCGAGGCACCGTGTATCTGGCGAGATGATGAGGCTCGCGCCGTCAGGGGACGTGCTCGGCAGAATTGGGCGACTGCTGGAAGAGGGGGCGATACGACCAGACGTCGCGACCGTGTACGCGCTCCAGGGTGTGGCCCAGGCCTGGAAGGACATCGCCGGGAACCTGCCAGGGGTTCATGGAATGCCGCCCAGTGGACCCGGAGCGGCAAGGCGCAGGTCACACGGCAAGATCGTGCTTCGTGTGGGCTAGAGATCGTGAGTACAAGACCTATCTGGAGCTCGGGGCACCTCCAGGCTATCCATCCTCAAGGAGCAGAAAATATGATGACCATTTCCGTAATCATCGGCAGCACACGCCAGAATCGGTTCTCTGAAAAGCCGGCTCAATGGATTCGTCAGCAGCTAAAGAAAAGGGATGCGATTGACGCGCGGCTACTCGACCTCCGCGACTTCCCGATGCCTTTCTTCGACCATCCCATGCCACCCGCCATGCCGGGCCGCCCGCCTTACGAACATGAGATTGTTAAGAAATGGACCGCACACATTGCCGCATCCGATGGATTTGTATTCGTCACGCCGGAATACAACTACGGCCCCTCCGCGGTGCTGAAAAACGCCATCGATTGGGTTTACCCGGAGTGGAACCGCAAGGCCGCCGCGTTTGTGAGCTACGGCAGCGCCATGGGTGCACGAGCCGTCCAGCAGCTTCGCGAGACAGCAATCGAGATTCAGCTGGCGCCAATTCGATCGTCCGTCCACATTCCTGTTGCTACGCTCTGGGCGCATTTTCAGGGTGGGGATGTGGAAAAAGGCTTGGCGGAGTTGGAGAAGCAGGCGAACATCATGATCGACGACCTCCTCTGGTGGACGACAGCCCTGAAGACGGCGCGCGAGCGTTCGTAGTATCCATGGCGACATTCCAGAGAGGATGATTCAGAGACCACTCATTATGGTGCCCGGACCGTCAGCCTCTGAAAGCACGGTTGTCCGAAAGTGAACTCAGCGCGGTTTGCATCGGGTCCAAATTCAGGGCGGAGCCCTCAGGAGTAGGAGATGTCCAAAGGCGATTACGCAGCTTTTCACGCACTCGACCCCTTCTTCGCAGTTGTCATGGACGGGCTCTCGAAATTTGTAGACGGTGAGCACTATTTCGATGCTCTCGCCGACGATGTATTATTTGAGTTTCTCTATAATTTCCCGGGTTGGCCGCAAGTCACGCGCGGCCGTGCCGCCGTGATGTCGCTTTATTCTGGATACGGCAACAACATTCGGCTCGAGCGTGGCGATTCGCTGGCTGTGCATCCTTCCGAGAACGGTCGTATCGTAACCCTCGAATATGCGGTGCATGGGAGGGTGCTCGCCACGGGCATGTCCTACGACAACAGGTTTGTCTCCATCATCACGATTGAGAACCGCAAAGTCGTGCGTTGGCGAGATTACATGGATTCTCTCGCTGCCTGGACAGCATTGAACAAGACTACCTAGCGACCGGAATCCGCTTCCAATGCTTTCAAGGCCGGGTGGCCGTTTTTTGACAGGCCACTCCGAAAATCAACGGGGTGGGCTCTGACAGAGGACACATGAACAACTCGATAAAAACCCACGTAGGACGGGTGGCCCTGGTAACCGGCGCTGCGCAGGGTATCGGTCAAGCGATTGCACTGGCATTGGCAGAACGAGGTGCAAAGGTTGTCGCGACCGACCTCAGGCCCCCGCATGAAACCGTGGGTAAGATCAGCGCCGGGGCGTACGCGCTGGAACTGGATGTAACGCGGGAAGAGCAGTGGCGTGCGGTAGCTGCCAAGACCCAGGAATTTGGCGGAGTAGATATCGTTGTGAATAACGCGGGCTATTTTCCAAATCGTTCGATCGACGAACTGGATCTCGCGACTTGGCGAAAGACGATAGCGACAAATTTGGACTCACACTTCCTGAGCGCGAAAGTTTTCTTGCCTCGCATGCGAGAGAAAAAGTGGGGCCGTTTCGTCGGAATATCTTCAAATATGGTGGGTTTGGCTATACCCGGCATGAGCCACTACATCGCTACGAAAATGGGGATCATCGGGTTCATGAGAGGTTTGGCGAATGATGTTGCAGACGACGGCATTACCGCGAACTCCGTGCTGCCCGGTCTAACGAATACGCTGGCAATCGCACCCCAATCGGAAGAACAAAAACGCGGCACTTGGGACCAGCAGGCGATCAAGCGGCTGGGAGAACCTGAGGATGTCACAGGCGCCGTATTATTTTTGACGAGCGATGATGCGGCGTTCATCACCGGGCAGGCAATTGTCGTTGATGGAGGTCAGTATCGCATCGGCTGAGGAAAGCAACACTGAACCACAAACTGAAGGAGATTGAGTCATGGTCGGCATCGCAGTCGTAACGCGCGCGGCCCTCTTGATCGCTCGGCGCGCCTCCACCTGGACCATCGAGAAACACCTGGCGGGGCGATCGCCCGAATGTGTAGCCGTGGACCTGCGCGGACCGACTCAAGTGTACTGCGGAACTGCGAGTGCCGGTCTCTTCCGAAGCCGCGACAGTGGCCAGAATTGGGAGCCAGTCGGACCAGGGATCGACCACCCGACGGTCACCGCAGTTGATGTGGGTCACTCGCAACAAGCTGGCGGGTTGGGTACCGTCTATGCCGGTACCGAACCAAGCGCGGTGTTTCGCTCCGACACTGGCGGCGACAGTTGGGGGGACCTCGCCGGCTTGCGCGCGCTCCCTTCAGCGGACACGTGGAGTTTTCCCCCACGGCCCCACACGCATCATGTCCGGTGGATCGAATCCGATGTGAGGGTCGCAGATCGCGTTTTCGTCGCCATCGAGGCTGGAGCGCTGGTGCGCACGTTCGACGGCGGCCGGACCTGGCGTGATCGCGTTCGCGGCAGTCCGTACGACACGCACACGGCAGTGACGCACCCGCTTGCACCTGGGCGGATCTACTCGGCCGCCGGCGACGGGTACTTTGAAAGCACCGATGCCGGGGACTCATGGAGGTCGCCCAAGCATGGATTGAAGCACCTCTACCTGGTGGGCGTTGCCGTGGATCCGGGGGATCCAAATACTGTGATCGTGACCGCAACGGACGGCCCCGGGTCGGCCTATTCGCCGCGGCGAGGCGAGGCGTACGTCTATCGGAAGACTGGCATTAAGCCATGGGAGCAGGCGATGAGCGGCCTGCCGCAGGCGAAGGGAACGACGGTGAGTCAATT
>Ga0335085_10007993_pt1 | contig 16232 bp, 11 predicted proteins | sample Lox_Sample_45_FD_206712 | JGI IMG/M metagenome (GOLD analysis project Ga0335085, IMG submission 206712) | Soil microbial communities from Loxahatchee National Wildlife Refuge, Florida, United States - Lox_Sample_4.5 | ecosystem: Environmental > Terrestrial > Soil > Wetlands | place: USA...
CCGCCCGGCAAGCGGAACACTTCCATCCATCTGCTCTCGGGCGGCGAGAAGGCGCTTACCGCGCTGTCGCTGGTGTTCGCGCTGTTCCAGCTCAACCCGGCGCCATTTTGCCTGCTGGACGAGGTGGATGCGCCGCTCGACGATCACAACGCCGAACGCTTGTGCAAGCTGGTCCAGCAGATGGCGCAGAATACGCAGTTCCTGTTCATCAGTCACAATAAGATCACCATGGAGATGGCGGAGCAGCTGATCGGCATCACGATGCCGGAGCTGGGCGTGTCCAAGGTCGTCGCGGTGGATATCGAGGAGGCGATGCGGATGAGGGAGGAGGCGGCCGCGTGAGCCCCGGAGCAGGGGCCCCTTCAGGGGATGCGACCAGGCGAATCGCGGCCAGACGCCGATCCCACGGACGCAAGCAATCCATAGAGGTGACGGAGGCGGCGGCGTGAGCCCCGGAGCAGGGGCCCGTTTAGGGGATGCGACCAGGCGAATCGCCGCCAGACGCCGACCCCGCGGATGGCGGCGATGGAGGATGTGACCGAGGCGGCCGCGTGGACCGCCAACCGGTATAGCGCAGACGGGCGGGCGCAGGCGCTCTCGCTGACGGCATCAGGCCGGGGGAGGAGATGAGCGAACTACAGATCGGGTTGGCGATCGTCGGTGCGTTGGTCATCGCCGGCGTGATGGCGTACAACCGCATCCAGGAGAATCGCCTGCGCAAGCGAGCCGAGGCCAGCTTGCTGGGGCCGCCCGGGGATGCCCTGCTCGAGACTGCCGGGGGACGCCACCGCATCGAGCCACAACTGAAGAGCGCTGAAGCGGAGGCCGCGAGCGTACCGGCCGGACGCGTCGAGCCGGTCGGGCTGTCGGCTCCCGCGCCCGCACAGCCAGCGGAGGATGCGGGGAGGATCGACTACGTCATCGCAGTGGAGTCCCAACGACCCGTGCAGCGGCAGGCTCTGACGGAGCTCGTCGACCTGCTCGCGGGAGTCGCGCGGCCCACGTCGGTGACCGTCAGTGCGGATGACGGGCTGTGGGTTGCGGCAGCCGCGGCGCCAGCGACGGTGAGCCGACTGCACGTCGCTCTCCAGCTCGCGGATCGCCGAGGCCCGCTCACGGAGGAGGACCTGGTCTCGTTCCGAACGCTCGTGACGCAATGGGCTCAGGGGGTCAATGCCACCGTCAACGCCCCGGAGCCTGGTCCTTACGTGCAAACGGCGCGCGAGCTGGACCAGTTCTGCGCCGACGCCGACGTTGCGATCGGCCTGAACATCGTGGCGGCCGGCAGCGGGACGTTGTCCGGCACCAAGTTGCGTGGCTGCCTCGAGGCAGCGGGCATGCGCTTCGACCGTGGCGCATATCGCTTGCTCGACGCCCAGGGGTGGCCGCTGTTCAGCGTGGAGCGCCAGGGAGGCGGAGCGCTGGATCCCGACCAGCTCAAGACGACCGCCATCACCGGGGTTACGCTGGTGCTCGACGTTCCGCGGGTGGCACAGGGGTTGAAGATCTTCGATCAGATGGTCGACGCGAGCAAGCAACTCTCCACGGCGCTAGGCGGCAGCCTCGTGGACGACAATCGAGCGCCGGTCACGGAAGCGGGCTTGGAGCAGATCCGCGATCAGCTCAGGCGCATCTATGCCGCCATGGACGCACGCGGCATCCCTGCCGGTAGCAGCACGGCGCTGCGCCTGTTCTCGTGACCGCAGCCGCGGGCCTCCCGCAGGATGAGAATCCCGTCTGAGGTCACCGCACGCGCCGCCGAGCTGCGCCGCATCATCGAGCACCATAACTACCTGTACTACGTCAAGGACGCGCCGGAGATCACCGACGCCGAGTTCGACCGCCTGTTCCAAGAGCTGCAGCACCTGGAGAGCGCGTATCCCGGCCTGGTGACACCAGACTCGCCCACGCAGCGAGTCGGCGCGAAGATCGAGGGCGAGTTCGCACCCGTTACCCATACGTTGCCCATGCTCTCGCTGAGCAATGCGTTCAGCGAAGAGGACGTAGCGGGCTTCGACCGCCGCGTGCGCGAGGCGCTCGATGCCGAGTCGGTCGAGTACGCCGCCGAGCCGAAGTTCGACGGCCTGGCGATCAGTCTCACCTACGAGGACGGGCTGTTCACCCAGGGTGCTACCCGCGGGGACGGCTATACGGGCGAGGACGTGACGCTCAATCTGCGCACCGTCCGCGCGATCCCGCTGCGGCTGGCCACGTCGAAACCGCCAGAGCTGCTCGAAGTACGGGGCGAGGTGGTGATGCTCAAGAAAGACTTCGAGGCGCTCAACCGCGAGATGGAGCGGAAGGGCGAGAAGCTGTTCGCCAATCCGCGCAACGCCGCCGCCGGCTCGCTGCGCCAGAAAGACGCGCGCATCACGGCGTCGCGGCCGCTTAGCTTCTTCGCATACGCGCTGGGGCGCTTCGAGGGCCACGGGCTGCCCACAGACCGGCATAGCCGGCAGATCGACTTTCTGGCGGAACTGCACCTGCCCGTTTCCCCGCTGCGCAAGCTGGTGGAGGGGCTGAGCGGCCTGCTCGCCTACCACGACGAGATCGGTACGCGCCGCGCGAAGCTCCCCTACGAGATCGACGGTGTGGTCTACAAAGTCGACCGCCTCGCGCTGCAGGAGCGCCTGGGGTTCGTGTCGCGCGCCCCGCGCTTCGCTCTCGCCCACAAGTTCCCGGCGGAGGAAGCTCAGACCGAAGTGCTTGGGATCGATGTGCAGGTGGGCCGGACGGGCGCGCTGACGCCGGTCGCACGCCTCAAGCCCGTCTTCGTCGGCGGCGTCACGGTGACCAATGCAACCCTGCACAACGAGGACGAGGTGCACCGAAAAGACGTGCGCGTGGGCGACACCGTGGTGGTGCGACGCGCAGGAGATGTCATCCCCGAGGTAGTTCGGGTGACCTTGGAGAAACGCCCGCGGGGAACTCATCCGTTCAAGATGCCGGATCGCTGTCCCGTGTGCCACTCTCACGTGGAGCGTCTGGAGGGGGAAGCGGTGGCCCGCTGCAGTGCCGGATTGTTCTGTCCGGCGCAACGCAAGCAGGCGATCCTGCACTTCGCGTCGCGCCGGGCCATGGACATCGAGGGGCTCGGAGAGAAGTTGGTCGACCAGCTCGTCGACAGCGGGTTGGTGAAGACACCTGCCGACATTTATGCCCTGCAACCGGACACGCTCGCGGGCCTGGAGCGGATGGGCGAGAAATCGGCCGCCAACCTGGCGGCCGCCATCGAGCACAGCCGCGACACCACGCTGGCGCGCTTCATCTTCGCACTCGGGATCCGCAACGTCGGCGAGTCGACCGCCCGCGACCTGGCCCAGGATTTCGGCGATATCCGGACCCTGATGGAAGCCGATGAGGCGCGACTGCAACGGGTGTCGGACGTGGGCCCCGTCGTGGCGGAGAGCATCGCCGCCTTCTTCCGCGAGCCGCACAACCGCGAGGTGGTGCACAAGTTGCTGGATGCCGGCGTGCGCTCGCGAGGCACGCCTGCGCCGGCTGCCCGCACCAACGCGCTGGCGGGGCGGACCTTCGTGCTCACGGGCACGCTGCCGCATATGACGCGCGAGGAGGCTACGGCGCGCATCGAAGCCGCGGGCGGGAAAGTCACCGGCAGCGTGTCGAAGAAGACCGGCTACGTGGTGGCGGGCGCCGAACCCGGAAGCAAGCTCGACCGCGCCCGAGAGCTGGGAATTCCTGTGCTCGACGAGGACGACTTGCTACACTTGCTGTCGGGTGCAACGTGATTCAGCTCGGGAGGTTTCGTTGAGCGTTGTGAGAAAGGCCGTATTCCCGGTGGCGGGCCTGGGGACGAGGTTCTTGCCGGCGACCAAGGCCAACCCCAAGGAGATGCTCCCGATCGTCGACAAGCCGCTGATCCAGTATGCGGTGGAAGAGGCGGTGCATTCCGGCATCACCCACATGATCTTCATCACCGGCCGCAACAAGCGGTCCATCGAGGACCACTTCGACAAGGCCTACGAACTGGAGACGGAGCTGAAGGAGCGCGGCCGGCAGCGGCTGCTCGAGCAGGTGCGCGATATCGTGCCGAGGAACGTGACCTGCACCTACGTGCGCCAGACCGAAGCGCTGGGGCTGGGCCACGCGGTGCTGTGCGCGCGCGCCGTGGTCGGGAACGATCCTTTCGCCGTGATCTTGGCCGACGACCTGATCGACGCCCAGGTTCCGGTGCTGCGCCAGATGGCGGAGGTGTTCGAGAGCCACCACCGGTCGGTCATCGCGGTGCAGCCGATCCCCATCGAGGAATCGAGCAGCTACGGGATCATCCAGGGCGAACCGGCCGGCGACCGCTTGCGCACGCTCACCGGGATTGTGGAGAAGCCCTCTCCGGAAGTGGCGCCGTCCAACCTCGCCGTGGTGGGACGCTACATCCTGACCCCTGGCGTAATGGAGCTGCTCGAGCGCGTCACGCCCGGTGCGGGAGGGGAGATCCAGCTGACCGATGCCATCGCCGCGCTGCTCGAAGTCGAAGGCGCGCTGGCCTACGAGTTCGTCGGGACGCGCTACGATTGCGGATCCAAGCTCGGCTACCTTGAGGCCAACGTCATGTACGCGCTGAAGCACTCCGAGGTGAATCGCGAGTTCGGTGCGTTTCTCTCCAAACTGATGCAGCGCCAAGGAGGCGAGCGGCGGTGACGCGCGACGTGGGGGAGGTGTGGCGGGTACTCGAGTCCGCCGAGATGGTGTGCAGCGCCGAGGAGGTCTCGAACGCGCTGCGGCGCATGGCGGGAGAGATCAGCGCCGAGATCGGCGGGCGCATGCCTCTGGTATTGACTGTCATGGGTGGCGCGGTGGTATTCACGGGGCAACTGCTCCCGTTGCTGCGGTTCCCGCTCGAGTTCGACTACGTCCATCTCACCCGCTACCGCGGTACCACGCGGGGCGGGACGATCGAATGGAAGGTGGAGCCGCGCGAGCTGCTGGCCGAGCGGGTGGTGCTGGTCCTGGATGACATCCTCGACGAGGGACATACGCTGGCCGCGATCCGGACTCGCATCCTGGAGCTGGGCGCGGCGGCCTTCTACAGCGCAGTGATGGCCGACAAGGACATCGGGCGGCCCAAGCCGATCCGCGCCGACTTCGTGGGCGTGACGGTGCCGAACCGTTATGTCTTCGGGTTCGGCATGGATGTGGAAAACGCCTGGCGCAATCTTCCGGCGATCTACGCGATCGGGAGCTGAGGCCCGAGGGGCGCGGCTGCGACCGCTTGCGGACGCATCAACGACCAGACACCACACGGACCTATGTTCGGGATCATCGGCGGCACCGGTCTGACACAGCTCGCGAACCTTGAGGTTACGCGGCGGCAGGTCGTCCGCACGCCGTTCGGCGAGCCCTCCGGCGCGCTCGTGTTCGGCAAGCTGGCTGGGCAGGAGGTCGTGTTCCTCGCGCGGCATGGATTCGGACACACGATCCCGCCGCACATGGTGAACTATCGCGCCAACATCTGGGCGATGAATTCGCAGGGCGTGGACAACGTGGTCTCGGTGGCTTCCGTCGGCGGGATCCGCGCCGATCTGGGGCCGGGCGTGATCGCCGTGCCGCATCAGATCGTGGACTACACTTGGGGGCGGCACGGGACATTCCACGAGGGCGAAGACCGCGCCGTTGTGCACATCGATTTCACGCGGCCCTACTGCGATCGGTTGCGCCAGCGCATCGTGAGCGCCGCGCACACAGCCGGGCAAGCCATCGTGGAAGGGGGAGTGTACGCCGCGACGCAGGGTCCGAGGCTGGAGACGGCGGCGGAGATCGATCGCTTCGAGCGTGACGGAGCCGACATGGTCGGGATGACGGGCATGCCGGAGGCCGCGCTGGCCCGGGAGATCGGTGTCTGCTACGCCGCCATCGCTGTCGTGGCCAACCATGCGGCGGGACGGGCCGAGAGCCGCGAGGGAATCAAGATGGAGGACATCAACGCCACGCTGCGCAAGGCGCTCGGCCAAGTGCGCGTGGTCATCGAGGCGCTGGTGGCCGGCGATGGCGGTTAGACCTGTCCTGCGCATGGGCGACGCGCGCCTGCTGGAGCGCTCTCGCGAGGTCGATCGATTCGACACGCCCGAGCTGCATGCACTGCTGCAGGACATGCACGACACGATGGAGGCGATGAGCGGTGCCGGCCTGGCTGCGCCTCAGATCGCCGTGCCGCTGCGGGTGGTCGTCTTCGGCTTGAAGCGCAACCCGCGCTATCCCGATGCGGAGGAAGTGCCCTACACGGTGCTCATCAACCCGCTGCTCGTCCCGGTCGGTGGCGAAATGGAGGATGGGTGGGAAGGTTGCCTGAGCGTGCCCGGAATGCGCGGCCTGGTGCCGCGCTACCGCTCGTTGCGCTACCGCGGCTACGATCAATACGGCAATCCGATCGACCGGACCGTCAGTGGGTTCCACGCGCGGGTGGTGCAGCACGAGGTGGATCACCTCGACGGTGTCCTCTATCCGATGCGCATCGTCGACATGCGCAACTTCGGGTTCCACGACGTGCTGTTCCCCGATCAGCCTGCCGTCGACGAGTGACGCGGCTGCGCTGCTTGCCTGGACACGCGGGTTCGCTCGCCCGCCTTCCGGCAGCCATGCAGGCGCTACAACAAGTCGCGATGGCGCAGCAGGAACCGGCCGCTTAGGCGGCTGCCGAGAAAGCCCCCGCGACTGAGGACCATGCTGGCGTAGCGCGCGCGCAGCTCGCGCACTTGCGGCAACTCCGCGGCAGCGGAATCGCTCTCCAATTCGTCCAGCATCTCCAGCACGGCCTCGCGCAGCTCCTCCGGTCGGTTGTCCACGACCTCCACGTTTTCCGGCATGCCCTTCACGAACTGGACGTTGGCCAATCCGGTCGCGAACATTTCGTCGAAGGTGAGGAAGCGGTTCTCCGCGCGCCGGCGCAGCAGCTTCGGCACGAGGATGTCGGCGGCATAGGGCAGCGGCACCGAGATCGGGACGAAGTTGGTGAGCACGCAGGGGCGCCCGAAGGTGGGCGGCAGCAGGCTCAATCCCGAATTGACGCCGACGAGGAAGCGGCAGCGCGCGCTCAGGAACACATCCATCCGCTCGCTCTTGAGTGCGCTATGCGCGTAGTCGACGACGCCGTGCATCGGCGGCAGCTTCTTCATCGTCGCGTCGCCCATGCGGATCACCCAACCTCCGCGCTCGACCACGGCCTGCATGGCTTCCACGTAGGTGAGGATGTCCGCGTCTCGCGTCGCGCCGTGGAAGCGGTTCCACTTCCACCAGAATCCTGGCTCGCGCACGTGGAAGCAGGCGAACCAGGCGTCCGCCGGCAGACCCAGTTGCTTCAGGACCTGCGCACCGAAGCGCTCGTCCGCCTCGCTGAGCGAGAGCAGGGGCGGGCGCCGCTGCGCTTCCCACTCGCGCTGCACCGCTGCGGCGAACTGCTGGTGCCACAGAACCCGGCCTTGCGCATCCTTGTTGGCCCAGAAATGATCGGTCACGTAGGCGAGGCTGGCCCTGGACGCGCCTGTCTCCCGCTCGATCGCGTCCCAGTTGCTGCCAGTGGGGCCCGGGTCGGGTATGCACAGGTGCGCTCGCCAGTAGTCGAGATAGGCCTGGTTCGGGACTTTCTGGCTCGGCATGCGCAGCAACCAGAGCCGCCGCTGTGGATGCCAGCCGAGCCGCATTGCTTTGACATAGCTGTCGAGCAACGCGATATGGCCGACGGCCAGGTACCAGCTCGTATCGAGCACGCGTGAAGGCAGCTCATCGACGCGGTGGCTGCGGGCGAGCGCGTCACGCCGCGCGATCTGCGCCGCCCAGACCCGATGGGCTTCGTCGAAGCGGCAGTCGTGATAGTGACAAAGGCCGAGCTGGATCCGCGCGTGGAGATTGTCGGGGTTCCGGCGCAGGACCTCCTGCGCCAGCCAGATCTTGCCGGGGTGGTCGATCTCCATGAGTCGGCCGCAGGACTTCAGCAGCTCCTGCTCCACCCCTCCGGCGCGAATTCCTTGCCGCCCCAGGTCTGCCATGACCATCGCCGTGATGGCGGAGAACACGCGTGGCATGTCCTGTTTGCCGGTCTTGCCCCCGATGCGTGGAGTCGCCTGGCCGGTGGCCACTGTGCACAGGCGCGCCAGCCGATCGTGCAGCCCGAGCTTGTCATACCACGCGGCAAGCTCGTAGCGCAGGTGGTGGGTCGTTGGCGCAAGCGCGAGCGCGTGCTCGTAGTGCTCGATGCCCGCAGAGAACTCTCCACGCTCGACCAGGATGCGTCCGAGGTTCTGGTGCCCCTCAGCGAAGTCCGGGGCCAGGCGCAAGGCCTCCCGGAAGTGCTGTTCGGCTTGCGACACCCGTCCCCGCCGCTCCAGGACGATGCCCAGGTTATTGAGGACCTTTCCCTCTTGCGGCAGCAGGGCGCGGGCGCGCTCGTAGTGCTCCGCCGCCTCGTCGAGCCGGTCGAGCAACAGCAGCACGTTGCCGAGGTTGTAGTGGGCGGTGCCATGGTCGGTGCGCACAGCCAAGGCGCGCTCCAAGGCCTCGATCGCATCACCCGGACGGTTTGCCGAGGTGAGGGCGGTGCCGAGGTCAACGAGCGGGTCGGGGTCGGCTGGCGCAAGCGCGGCGGCGCGCTCCAGCAGCTCGATCGCCGACGGCCAATCCGCCAGTTGGACGCTGGCCATGCCGGCGACATGGAGTGCACCTGCATCCCGGGGATCGGCTTCCACCAATGGCTCGATGCAGCGCAAAGCCCTCGCCGGGTCGGCCGCCGCTACCGCGTCCCGGGCTTGCCGCAGCACAGCTGCCCGGGCGGTTGCCAGTTCGGGACATCGCCGGCGCCACAGCTCACGGTAGCGATCCTCTACGACAGAGGCATAGCCGGCGTTGTCGCCCAGCACAGAGGAGAACGTCCGTCGTCTGAGCTGCGCGCGCAGGGTGGCGAGGCCTGCCGCGTCTGCGCACGCCGTCTGCGCGAGGTCCAAGAATGCATCCGGCGTGTCGGCGACCCAAGCCTCGAGGCCTACCGGCTGGAGCAGAGCCGCCGCCAGCCGGGAACCCACGGTCCTTCCCCGCAGCGCCAGCGTGGGTACGCCCATTACGAGGCCTTCGATGAGCGACACGCCTCCGCCGTGGGGATACGGGTCGAGCAGGATGTCCACTTCGGCGTAGCTCTGCATGTGGACGCGCCACTGGGCGTGGGGCAAAAAGCCGATCCGCGCGGGTTCGACGCCCGCTTGCGCGAACTGGGCGCGGAGCGCAGCGAGGACCGCATCCTCGACCGGTTGCGAGGGCTTGATCAGCAGTCGCGCCGTCGGGATCCGCCGCAGCAAGCGTGCCCACAGGGAGATGCTGAACTCCGAGATCTTGCACAGGCGGTTGAAACAGCCGAACGTTGGATGACCCCGGCGCAGCAGCGGCGGTTCCGAGCACTCCGGTGGCGGCTCGGGCGGCCGGTAGGAGATGACTGCAGGGAGATCCACCACTTCCTCGCGAAACAACCCGCGCTCTTGCGCAGGCAGAAACAGCGGGTCGGCGAACAGATAATCCATCTGCGGCATGCCGGTACCGCCTGCGTACCCCCACGCCGAGATCTGGATCGGGGCCGGCTTGTGCGCGAACAAACCGAGCCGGTTCCCGCTCATGTGCGCGGACAGATCGACCAGGATGTCGATGCCATCCTTGGCCACCAGTGTCGCCGCTTCGGCATCGGTAAGACCGCTGATGTCCCGCCATGCATCGGCGTGAGCGTGGAACTGCCAGGTCATCCGGTCTTCGACGATGCTGTTCGAATAGCAGTAGATCTCGAACCGAGAGCGATCGTGGTGGAAGAGCACCGCGCTGAAGGCGAACGCGGCGGAGGTGGAACGGAAGTCACCCGAGACGTAGCCCACGCGCAGCCTGCGTTCCGGGTCCGGGTTGCGGTAGTGGTCGAACGGCGCGATGCGGAGCGGGGCGATGCAGCGCTCATACCAGTCTCGGCGGGCGTCTTGCTGCGCCCGGGTGCTCGCATCCAGCGCGTAGTCCAGGCTGAAGATCAACGCCGAGTGCGCCGCGCCGCTGTCCGGCTTGCCCGCCACGGCCTGGCGGGCGCTCGCCGTCGCCTCGTCGATCCTGCGTGCTGCGAGCAGCGCGTTGCTCAGATTGAGGTGCAGGTCCGAGTTGGACGGATCCAGAGCGAGCCCCAGCCGATACAGCTCGATGGCCTGGGTGATCTCACCGCTGCGACTGTGCATCGCGGCCAGATTCACGAGCGCCTCGAGGTTTCGCGGGTTGAGCTGGAGGGCCTGGCCGAAGCAGCGGCGTGCCTCGTCGACCCGGCCCAGATCGAGGAGCGCGAGGCCACAGTTGTTCCAGGCGAGCTCGTGGTTCGGCTGCTGCACGAGCAACGGCGTGTACAGCTGGAGCGCCTCGTGCGGATGCTTGCGCTCGCGCAGGAGATTGGCCAGGTTGTACGCGCTCGCCGGGTGATGCGCCTCGATTGCGAGACCGCGGCGATACGCCGCCTCCGATGAGACGAGATCGCGCATCGCGTAGTAAGCCGTACCGAGATCGCAGTGGTAATCGGCCTTGGTGCGGTCCGCGCTGACGGCCGCCTCGAGCAGCTCGACCGCCTCGACGCAGCGCCCTCGCTGCAATGCCGCGATTCCCTTCAGGTGCAGCGCGGCCGAGTGGGGCGTGACCGCGAGGATACGATCGAGGAAGGCATCGGCGTCCTCGTATCTCCCTTCTGCCAGGCGTTGCAGGCCGGCGCGCAGCCAGTCTTCGATCCGGCGCTGCGTGCTCGGTTTCATCGCCGCAGGCGGGACCGGTGTTGCAGATAGCGGGGGAACTCTTCCTGCGCGCGCGCCAGCGATTCCGGCCGCCCGATGTCGCGCAGGTAGCCGACGAGAGGTTCGGCGCGGATGCGTCCGAGGAAATGCGGCAGGACATCGGTGGAGAGGTCGATCGTGTCCTTGCCCAGCGATGCGAGGAAGACGAGCACGCTCGGGTCCAAGACGTACACCGCGCCGTTTGCTCGCCGTCCGGGCGGATCGGGCACCTTCTCGTGGAACCCCACGACGATCGAATCGGCGTCGAGCTCGACGATCCCGCAGGAAGGCGGGTGATCGGTTTCGAACGTCAGCATCGTAATCTCCACACCGGCGGGGCGTGACGCATGACCGCGCGCGAGGGCCGCCACGTCGAAGTCGGCCAGGTTGTCGGCGTGCGCCACCAGAAGCGGCTCGGCTCCGATCCGATCGCGATGGCGCAACAGCGTCCCGCCCGTGCCGAGAAGGCGTTCCTCGTGCAGGACGCTCACCTGGCGTGCCCGCGGATGACTCGCCACGAACTCGTGTACCTGCCCGGCGAGGTGATGCGTGTTGACGAGCACCTCGTCGACTCCCTGGGTGAGCAGCAAGTCGAGCCAGTGCGCGAGCAGGGGCTTGCCGCACACCGGCACCAGGCATTTGGGAACGTGATCGGTGAGCGGGCGCAGGCGCGTGCCGGCCCCGGCGGCCAGCAGGAAGGCCTTCAACCGCAAAGCTCCGCCGACAGCTCGCTTGCGCTGAGCGGACTGTTTCCCACCCGTCCGACTTGGCAGGCCGCAGCGATCGACCCGAGGTAGGACGCCTGCCAGATGTCGGCGCCTACGGCGAGCCCCATGGAAGCGGCGATGAGCAGCGAATCGCCGGCCCCGGCGACGTCCTTGGGCGCGCTGTTGAGCGCAGGCAGACGGTCGGTCACCATGTCGCCAGCGCGGTTGGCCTCGGTTTGCACGAGCATGCCCTCGGAGCCCAACGTGACGATGACATCCCGGGCCTGGGCCGTCTTGCGCAACGACTCGGCCAACACCACCAGCCCGGAGCTGAAGTCGCGCATGGCGAGCCGGGCTTCGCGCTCGGTCGGGGTCAGCAAGCGCATCCCACGGAAGCGCGATACGTCACCGACCTGCGACGAGGACTGGCTGTCGGCCACCATCATCGCGCCATGGTGCCGGCAGTAGGTCGAGACGCGATCCACGAGTGGCTGCGGCAGGCAGCCATAGTTGAAATCCGAAAACACCAGCAAATCGGCCTTCCGCAGCGCCGGACTCATGCATTCGAACAGGTTGTCGCAAAGCTTCTGGCTGATCGCATGCTCGCGCAGGTGGCTCACACGCAGTAGCGTCTTGCCGCTGGCGCGATAGCGCTGCTTCAGCGTAGTGGGCCGGCTCTCGTCGTAGACGCAGCTTGTCTGCACGCCCTGCGCCCGGAGCCGCTCCAACGCAAAGTCCGCGGCGCCATCCCGTCCCGCGACGCAGAAATAAGACACGGCGGCGCCTAGCCCGCGGGCATGAGCGGCGACGATCGCGGCACCGCCGACGAAGCGCTCCTCCATGATCGGAGTGACGACGATCGTAGGATCTTCCTGCGACATGCCGACCGGCGCGCAACTGATGTAGTCGTCGACGATGAGATCGCCGACGACGACCACCTTGAGGTTCGAGAAGCGGGCGATCAGCGCAGCCAGATCTTCCAGTCGGAAGCCGTGCCTCTCGAGGTAATCCCGCGGCTTGCTGATGGTGGAGAGATTGACCTGCTGCAGCTCCTTCTGCACGATGTCGAGCAGGGAGAAGCGCGTCTCGCCGGAGGTGAACAGCAGCTTGCCGCCATAGCTCTCCACGGCGCGCAGCTCCGGATTGTCGCCGGCCTCGTGTTCCTTGCCTTTGACCACCACCTCCGGTTGCAGCCGGGCGATGAATTGCGCGTCCGGCTCGCGCAACACGAACGCATGGCCGACGGCTGCGATAGACTGAACGCCCTCGAGACGGACCGCCTCCGGCAGGTGGACGCCCTCGAAGCCGTCCGGATGGACGCCCACCACGAGATAATCGCCGCACGTCGCCGCGAAATTGATCAGACGCAGATGGCCGGGATGAACGATGTTGAAGCTGCCGGAGACGAAGACGACCTTGCCTCCCGGAGGGCATGCGCTGCGGATGCGGCTGACGACGCTCGGAGAATCAGATTGAAGCATGGCGGTGCTCGCGTTGCGGATGCCGTCCGGGGCGTGGGACGTTCGGCCCGGTGAGCCGTGCAGGAGGGATCTCGGACGCGGACCCTACGGCCGGGAACAGCGGTAGCGTCGGTCGCGGTGGAATGAGCTCCGCCCTGGTTATCGGCGCAGACGGCATGATCGGCCGGGCGCTGGAGCTCGAGTTAGACCGGCGGGGCTGGACCGTCGTGGGCACGACCCGGAAGACGGACAGCGCCGGGGCGCGGCCGCAACTCGATCTCGCGCGGCTGCCGCGTGCCCTCGCCGATGATCCGGCGCTGGCGCCGATCCTCGCGGCCCGGCCCGTCGTGTTCTTCGCCGCGGCGGTCACGGGATTCTCCCGCTGTGCGCAGGATCCGGAAGGCACTCGTCTCATCAACGTCACGCACACGGCCGCGCTCACAAAGCAGCTCCTCGAGTGCGGCGCATTCGTCCTATACCTGTCGAGCAACGCGGTGTTCGGTGATCGCGGCGGAAGCCCGACGGAGAGTTCCGCCGTCGCGCCATCAAGCGAGTACGGCCGCCAAAAGGCCGACTGCGAGGCGGCGCTGCTCGCTCTCGCGCGAGGAGCGCCGGAGGGTGCAGGCGTGGCGATCGTGAGGCTGACCAAGGTGGTCCATGACGACGGACTGATCGGCGAGTGGCTGCGGGCGCTCGCGGATGATCGCGACATCGAAGCCGCCACGGACCTGTTTCTGTCCCCTGTGTCCCTGCGATTTGTCACGGCGGGATTGCTCCGAGTGGCTGAGGTGAGGCGCGGCGGGATCTATCATCTGTCCGGCGAGCGGGCGTCGAGCTATTACGAGTTCGCACGCGCTCTCGCCGGCTCGCTCGGTGCGAGCCGCTCCCAGACGAAGCCGGTCCGGGTGCGTGGCCGGATCGACAGGTCGACCACCTCGAATGCCGGGGCGATGTCGATGGAGCAGACGTCGAAGCGCATCGGCATCGCACCACAGCCGCTGAGCTCGGTCCTGTTCGACCTGACCCACAAGGCCGAGCCGATCGCCTGACCTCAAACCTGCGGCCGGGTGCCGATTCGGCACCCCCGCAGACACCGCGTTATCGGATCGACGGCACCGCGACTTGAGCACCGCAACCGGCCGCATTCCTGCGGGGAGAGCGTCCGGCCAGCGGATCGCCCGGTCAGCCGCTCATCCGCACCAAGCAGCGGCCACGTATGGCGCCGTCGCGCATGCGCTCGATCGCCACGTTGATCTCTTCGAGCCGGAAGCGATCGGTGATCAGCTCGCGCAGCTTGAGGCGGCCGTGGCGGTACAGGTTCTGGTAGCGGGGGATATCCAGCTCCGGATGGGACTCGCCCCCGTGCGATCCGGCGAGCCCCTTGCCGAAGTGCAACGGCAGCGAGTGGAGTGTGATGTCGTTGCCGCGCTTGGGCACGCCGACCAGCACGACGCGGCCCTGTGGTTTGGTGAGCCTGTAGCCCAGCTCGATGACGGCGGGCACGCCGGTGTTGTCCACGAAGCAGTCCACGCCCTCGGCGCCGGAGATCGCCGCGATCGCCTGCTCGGGACTCTCCCGCTTGGCATTGACCACGTGCGTGGCGCCCAGCTCGCGCGCGAGCTCGAGCTTAGCGTCGTGCAGGTCCACGGCCACCACGGGATAAGCCGAGACCATCGATGCCGCCTGCACGATATTGAGGCCGACGCCGCCGGCGCCGTAGACCACCACCGACTCGCCGATCTTGAGCCGCGCGTTGTTGAGCACCACGCCGAACCCGGTGGTCACGGCGCAGCCGTACAGTGGAGCTACTTCCAAGTCGCTGTCCGGCGCGATCGGCGTCAAGCGATTCTCCGACACCACGGCGTGCTCGTTGAACGTCGTGACCCAGCCGGCATTCACGGCGCGCCCCTGCCAGGAGTAGCGCGCTGTCGCCGCATCGATCCCGCGCCCTTTGCGCCAATGCATGACCACCGTATCGCCCGGCCTGACGTAGCGAACACCGGGACCCACCGCGAGGACTTCGGCCACACCCTCGTGACCCAGCAGATGGGGGAGGAACTTGTCCTCGCCCTTGGCACCGTCGATCTCTCCGATCTGAGACCCGCAGATTCCGCTATACAGCACCCGCACCAGCACCTGGCCGGCTTCGAGCGTATCGGGTAGATCGATCTGCGCGAGCACCAGCGGCTTGCGTTGTTCCACCAGGATGGCGGCGCGGGTGGCATTCGGTACCATGACAAGGTCCTAGTCCGGCCGCAGGCTCCCCGGCACCGGCCGGGGACCTGCGAAGTTGATCGCAAGCGGCGCCAGGCGGCGCCGAACATTGGCCTGCACCAGCGGTGCGAGGGCGAGAAATACGGTGCTGCCCGCGGGAATTCGATCGGGGCTCACGACCGGCCGGCCCATGTAGTCCCGGTTCTGACGCTGCGCATCTTCGTCGACGAAGAAGCTCACCTTGCCGGGCAGCGATCCGGCGAGCCAGGTCGCCGAGATCGACGTCCCGAAGATCCCGAAGGAGCGCGACTGCCGCGCGCACGCCGCTGCGTCCTCGATCACCGAGAACAGCCAGTCCACACCGGCGCGCCCGACGCCGAACTCGTCATGCTGGGCACCTCGCAGGGCGCCGCGCGGATGCGCGCCGGGCTGTGCGAGCAGGGAGATCTCCTTCGGCACCCACGCGGTCGCCACGCTCTCGACGTGGAAACCGGCGCGCTCTGCAATCCGCACCGCGGTCCGAGGGGAGAAGTGCAAGAGGTGGTCGGCGACCACCAAATCGAACGGGTTCTCCGCGGTGTTCGGCAGCTGGAGGAACAGATGCCCGCGGTCGTCGACCTTGGCGCGCAGGGAGTGCAGCACGTTGGAGGGGGAAGGGAAATGCTCCAGCGAGTGGATCGACGTGACAAGGTCGAACGCGTGATCGATCTCCGCGTGAGATCCGGCGTACACGCGCTCCAGATTCGGGATCGCGCTCAGGTGAGCGTGGTTCCTGTGGTCGAGCTCGAGGCCGAACAAGCGCCACCGCGGAAACTCTCGCGAGAGGACCTTGAGCGTGGCGCCGCTGCCACAGCCCACATCCAGGGCGGTGCCTGCCGGCGGCAGTACCGCCCTTGCGCGCAGACGCGACACGATCACTTCGCTTCTGCGGCGCAGGGTGCCGGTTTCGCTGTCGAGCACGATCTGCTCGACTCCTTCGGCCTGGTGATAGGGAACATACGCGTCGTAGATTCGGCCGATCTCCTCGAGCCAGCGTGCCGACGGGACCTTCTGCGTCGCACCGCACTCGAGGC
>Ga0335085_10007994_pt1 | contig 16232 bp, 29 predicted proteins | sample Lox_Sample_45_FD_206712 | JGI IMG/M metagenome (GOLD analysis project Ga0335085, IMG submission 206712) | Soil microbial communities from Loxahatchee National Wildlife Refuge, Florida, United States - Lox_Sample_4.5 | ecosystem: Environmental > Terrestrial > Soil > Wetlands | place: USA...
ACAAGAACGCCGCAGCCTGCCGGCGTGCGTGCAGCGAATCGCGCTTACCCAGCGTGATGAGCCGCTCGGCCAGCGGCCGAATCGTCTTCGCACGGCGGACGGTCGTCTGAATGCGCTCTTTCTCGACCAGATTCGTCACGAGATTGCGCAAGACGGCCCGGCGATGAGCCGGCTGCTTTCCTAGTTTGCTCCCTGCATTCAGGTGTCTCATTGTCCCAATCCATTTTCAGTTGACGAACGGGCGCAATTACGCGCCCCTTTGTATTCGTAAGTTTTACAAGGTCGGCGCTTCAGCTTCGGCGGGTGCAGGAGCGGTCTGGCTCGGCAGCGGCGGCCAGATAATCCGGCCGTGCTCGTCAAACTTCATGCCCAGGCTAAGACCCATCTTCACCAGGATGTCCTTGATTTCGTTCAGCGACTTGCGCCCGAAATTTTTTGTCTTCAGCATTTCGGACTCGGTCTTCTGAACAAGCTCGCGCAGGTTTTGGATGTTCGCGTTCTTCAAGCAATTGTAGGAGCGAACGGAGAGTTCAAGCTCCTCAACGGAGCGGTCAAGGTATTCGAGACGCGGATCGTTGTAATTTTCCGCGGCCTCTTCCGCAATCTCCGGTGTTTCCTCGAAGTTGATGAAGATGCTCATGTGATCCTTCACGAGCTTCGCAGCCAACCCGATCGCATCCTGCGGCGTAATGGCGGCGTTCGTCCAAACGTCGAGGGTGAGCTTTTCATAATCGGTCATCTGGCCCAAACGGGCGGCCTCGACCGAGTAATTCACCTTACGGACCGGCGAATGTGTCGAATCGATCGGGATATAACCGATCGGCAGGTCCTCGTCGAAGTTGCGGTCCGCTGCTACGTAACCGCGGCCGTTCTTAACGCGCAACTCGAGTTCGAGCTTGCCCCCCTCGCTAACGGTAGCGATGTAAACGTTCTTATCGAGCACGGCGATATCCGCGTCTTCTTCAATCTTCGCAGACGTAACCGGTCCCGGTGTGTCCACATTGAGAGTGATCGTCTTGGGCTGGTCGGTGTTCAGCTTGAGCGGCACCTGTTTCAAATTGAGGATGATGTCCGTCGCATCCTCAACGACACCTGGAATCGGCGAAAACTCGTGCAGCACACCTTCAATCTTCACTGCTGTAATTGCGGCGCCCTCAAGCGAGCTGAGCAAGGCGCGACGCAGTGCGTTGCCGACCGTTGTTCCCCAGCCGCGCTCGAACGGCTGCGCGGAAAATTTCCCATACTTATCTGTGAGCGACTCGGGTTCGGCCGCTAAGCGCTTCGGTTTCTGAAAGCCCTTCCACATAATTGCCCTTCCTTCCGGCCCGCACGGCGGACCTCAACAAAATTCAGCGAAAACCCAGAGATTATTTCGAGTAAAGTTCGACGATGAGCTGCTCGTTCATCGGAGGCGTTTGCACGTCTTCGCGGCGAGGCATCGCAACCACGCGCGCCTTAAACTGCTCGCGGTCGATATCCAGCCACGGCGCGACGCCCTGGCTCTGCGCCAGGTTGCGTGCTTCGAGCACCATTGCGTTCTGGTGCATCTTCTCGCGCAGCGCAACTTCGTCGCCCACCTGAACGAGATAGCTCGGAATATTTACTTTCTGCCCCTTCACTTGCACATGGCCGTGCAAAACGAGCTGCCGCGCCTGCGAGCGCGACCCCGCAAGCCCCATCCGGTAGACAACGTTGTCGAGCCGCCGCTCGAGCATGACAAGTAGGTTCGAACCGGTCGGTCCCTTCATGCGGACCGCCTTTTCGAAATAGCTGCGGAATTGCCGTTCAAGTAGGCCGTACGTGCGCTTCACCTTCTGCTTTTCGCGCAACTGCACGCCGTATCCCACCATTTTGGCGCGTCGAGCCTGGCCGTGCTGGCCCGGCACGAAATTGCGCTTCTCAATGGCGCACTTTTCAGTGAAACACCGCAGGCCCTTTAGGAAAAGTTTCATCCCTTCCCTGCGGCACAAGCGGCAAACTGCTTCGCGATGTCTTGCCAAGTGCTTATCTCCTTCTTCAAACCATGACTTGCGATTTCTCGACGGGCGCAGCAAGCAGCGCGCCCTACAGATTCCTTACACGCGGCGGCGCTTCGGCGGACGGCAGCCGTTGTGGGGCACCGGCGTGACGTCCTTAATCGCATTGATGTGCAACCCGGCCGATGCGAGCGCGCGTACAGCCGATTCGCGACCCGCGCCCGGCCCCTTAACCCGCACTTCCACGGACTTCATTCCGTACTGATCGCGCGCAACGCCCGCAGCCGTTGCAGCAGCCTGCTGCGCAGCATAAGGCGTGCCTTTGCGGGAGCCCTTGAAGCCCACAGAACCTGCCGATGACCAACTCACGGCACGTCCGTCGGGATCCGTGAGCGTGACAATCGTATTGTTGAACGTCGCCTGAATGCAGACAACGCCGTGCGGCACGACGCGCTTCTCGCGCTTCTTGCGAAACTCCTTCTTGCGCTTTGCCGTCGTTGTCTTTGCACCGGCTGCCGGCGCGGCGGCCGCGTCTTGCGCTTTCTCTTTCGCCATGTTCCGTCTCTACCTTTCGATGGGCGCACAGAGCGCCCAGCAACTTTACTTGCGGGCCATCACTTTCTTCTTTGCGGCCACTGCGCCCTTCCGCGGACCCTTCCGCGTCCGTGCGTTCGTGTGTGTACGCTGCCCGCGCACCGGAAGATTGCGGCGATGACGCAGCCCGCGATACGCCTGAATTTCAATCAGGCGGCGGATATTCATCTGTATCTCCTTGCGGAGATCGCCTTCGATCCGGCCCTCGCTCTCGATCGCGTTGCGAAGGTGATTGACCTCTTCCTCGGTCAATTCGCCGATTTTCTTTGTCGCATCGACGTTCGCTTTTTCCGCCAGATCGCGCGCCCGCTTTTGGCCGATGCCGTAAATGGCGGTCAACCCAATCCAAAGCCGCTTGTTGGGCGGCAGGTCAATACCTGCTATGCGTGCCATTCTTCCTCCAAACACACGGGGCGCAACCGCCCCTGCGAAAGTTATCCCTGCCGCTGGCGGTGCTTCGGATTCGAACAGATCACACGCACCACGCCGCGCCGATGAACGATCTTGCACTTCATGCAAATCTTCTTTACCGATGCCCGAACTTTCATTTTTCCGTGCCTTCCTTGCGCTACTTGTACCGGTAAACGATGCGGCCACGCGTCAGGTCGTAGGGCGAAAGCTCCACAGCCACACGGTCGCCCGGAAGAATGCGAATAAAATTCTTCCGCATCTTGCCCGAGATGTGCGCGAGAACCTGGTGCTTGTTCTCCAGTTCAACGCGAAACATCGCGTTGGGAAGCGGTTCAACCACCGTCGCCATCACTTCGATGGCGTCTTCCTTGCCGCTGCCCTCTCCGGGCTTCTTCTTTTCCGGTTCCGGCCTTCTTTGACGAGCCATTTGCTCCTTTAAGACAAGCGCCCCGAACGTGCGCCGCTAAAGCGACAAGAATTTACCAAACGGGTCCAGTTGCCTCGCGCGGCCGCGTCAGAATCCAAGGGCCGTTTGCCGTCACCGCAACGGTGTGCTCGAAATGAGCCGAGTCGCTGCCGTCGGCGGTCACGGCGGTCCAATCGTCATCCAGCACCTTCACAGCCGGACTTCCCGAATTCACCATGGGTTCGATCGCCAGAACCATTCCTTCCTGCAGCCGCGGCCCCTGTCCCGGCGCACCGTAATTCGGAAGTTGCGGATCTTCGTGCATCTTCGTCCCAATGCCATGCCCCACAAATTCCCGAACCACCGAAAACCCGTTCTTCTCCACCCACTGCTGCACGGCCGACGAAACGTCGCCCAGCCGATTGCCGGCTCGAACTTTGTCAATCGCCCGTTCCAGCGACTCCCGCGTCACGCGCAACAGCTTTTCGCGCTCGGGCGCTATCTTTCCCACCGGCACGGTCAGCGCTGCGTCGCCGTAATACCCATCCATCACGACGCCGAAATCCATCGACAGAATGTCGCCTTCATGAACTTTCCGCGATGCCGACGGAATCCCATGCACAACCTCATCGTTGATCGAAGTGCAAACAGACCCGGGATATCCTCGATAACCCTTAAACGCCGGCTTCGCGTTGTGCTCCGTCACGTACTCTTCGGCGAATTCGTCTAGCTCTTTCGTCGAGATTCCGGGGCGCACCATGGTGCGCATCCTTTCCAGCACTTCCCAGACGAGCAAACCCGCCCGATGCATCTTTTCCAATTCAGTCGTCGATTTACAAATAACCATCGGTTTCCGCTATCGGCCGCGGCGCTCAGCGCCCGCCTATCCGGCGGACGATTTTCATCACCGCCTTGGTCACGTCCTCCATCGGCGCCGAACCGTCGATCACGTCTAGCACGCCCTTGCGCCAGTAATAATCCGTCAGCGGCCGCGTGCGAAACTCGTAAGCGGCCAGGCGCTCGGAAATAACTTCCGGCCGGTCGTCGGGCCGCTGAATCAGCTTGCCGCCATCAAAATCGCAGATCCCTTCTACCTTCGGCGGCGCCTCGTAAATATTGTACGTCTCGCCGTTCACGCTGCATGTCCAGCGTCCCGAGAGCCGCCGCAGCAGCTTGTCCGCCGGTACGCGAAACTCGATCACCACTGGCTTGCCCATCCCGCGCCACTGCAGCAAGTGATCGAGGTCGATCGCCTGATTTACCGTTCGCGGATAGCCGTCAAACACGCAACCGTTGTTGCAATCGCCACTCTCCAGGCGCTCGGCGATCATCTTAGTCACCAGTGCGTCCGGCACGAGTTCGCCGCGGTCCATCAGCGGCTTTGCTTCCAGCCCAACCTTCGTTCCCTGGGCAATCGCCTCGCGCAGCATGTCCCCCGTGGAGAGATGCGGCATTCCGTAGCGGCGGGCGAGAATCTTCGCCTGCGTGCCCTTCCCCGCTCCGGGCGGGCCCAGAAAAATGAAAGCGCGTTCCAGAGCCATCTTGGATCGGGCGCCGAATCAGGCTCGACGGCCCCGCACACGGCCTTTTCGCACAAATCCGTCGTAATTGCGCATCACCAGCTGCGCTTCCAATTGCTGCACCGTATCCATGGCGACGCCAACGACAATGAGCAACGACGTCCCGCCGAAATAGAACTGGACGCCCAAACCGTCGAGAATCGGCCGCCACATGTGCGTGTCGAACCAATTCCCGACCCACGGCAAGTGCTGCAGGTGAATCCCCGAAATCATCCATTCGGGCAACAAACAGACCACCGCAAGGTAAACGCCACCCACCAGCGTCAGCCGTGTGAGCACCTTGTTGATATAGTCCGACGTGTTCCGTCCGGGACGAATACCGGGAACGAACCCGCCATACTTGCGCATGTTGTCCGCAAGCTCGGTGGGGTTGAAGATAATGCCGACGTAAAAGAACGCGAAGAAAATAATAAGCGTTACATAAAGAAGCGTATAAAGAGGCTCACCCCACTGGATGGTAGCGCCCAGCTTTTGGAAAAAGGGCGATTTGTTACGCAGCAGCAGCGCGAACGTCTGCGGGAACGTGAGCAGCGAACTCGCAAAGATCGGGGGAATCACGCCGCCGGAATTAACTCTGAGCGGCAGATATGTCATTTGCCCACCCATCACTTTGCGTCCCATTACGCGCTTGGCGTACTGCACCGGGATCCGTCGCTGGCCGTTCTCCACAAATACGATAAAACCGACCACCGCAACCATGAAGATAATCAGCGCTACCAGGACGATTCCGGTGAATGAACCCCACTGTTCGTTTGAAAACTTGATCGCCAGGTCGCGAACGCCGCGCGGCAACCCATCCACGATGCCGGCGAAAATAATGAGCGACATTCCGTTGCCGATGCCCCGGTCCGTGATCTGCTCGCCAAGCCACATGATGAACGCCGAACCGGTCGTCAACGTCAGCACGGTCATCAATGTGAACGCCCAGCCGGGGTTATAAACCAAAGTTTCTCCCGCCAGAGTCTGCCCCGGACCTTGCAATGTTCGCGCGATCATCAGCGATTGGAAGACGCTCAAAATAATCGTGAGATAGCGAGTGTATTGCGTGATCTTGCGCCGGCCGAGCTCGCCCTCATTCTTCAACCGTTCGAGGTAGGGCCATACCACCACCAGCAGTTCGAGAATGATCGAGGCCGTGATGTACGGCATGATGCCGAGCGCGAAAATCGTCATACTGCGGAAGTTTCCGCCGCTGAACAAATCGAGAACGCCCAGCACGGTCCCCTGGTTCTGCTGGAACAACTGCTCGAGCATCGCCGTATTAATGCCGGGCGTGGGAATGAACGCGCCCAACCGGTACACACCCAGCATCGCGAGCATAAAAAGCACGCGGACGCGAAGGTCCGACGTCGTAAAGATATTGCGAAACGCCTCAAAAAACTTCTTCATTGCAGGACTTCGGCCTTCCCTCCGGCGCGAGCGATTTTTTCCTGCGCCGACTTGCTGAATGCGTGGGCCCGCACCGTCAGTGCAACTTTTAATTCGCCATCGCCCAGGACCTTGAGACCATCGCGGAGCGCGCGAACAATCCCGCGTCCGGCGAGCGCTTCCGGCGTTACGGTTTCGCCGGCAGCGAATGAGTTGAGTGTTTCAACGTTGACGACCGCAAATTCCTTGGGAAAGGGGCTCGAAAAACCGCGCTTCGGCAGTCGGCGGTGAAGCGGCATCTGGCCACCTTCAAAACCCGCCCTGCGCGAGTACCCCCGGCGCGACTGCTGGCCCTTGTTGCCGGCACCCGAGGTCTTGCCCATCTTCGATCCCATGCCGCGTCCGACGCGCACCTTGCGATGGCGCGAGCCGCGAGCGGGCTTCAAATTTGAGAGTGTGTGTTTCATGCTCTTTCCTGACCCTGAATTTCAACCAGGTGATGCACTTTGGCAATCATCCCGCGGATCGCAGGCGTATCCGGGCGCTCCACCACCTGCTGCATGCGGCGGAAACCTAGCCCTCGAATGGTCTGGCGCATGTCGCGCGGGCAGCCGATGAAGCTGCGTACCCACTTGATTTTGAGCGTTTTATTCTTCGCGGTAGCCATGATCGTCTAAAAAAGCGGCGCTAGGAGGCGGCCGCTTTTTCCGCTCCTTTTTCGCGCGATTCGGCGACCTTGGCAGCATCTTTTAGATGCAAAAGAGCGTCGAAAGTCGCCTTAATCACGTTATGCGGGTTAGACGTACCCAGTGACTTCGTTAACACATTCTGGATGCCCGCCACCTCCATAACTGCGCGCACGGGGCCGCCGGCGATAACACCCGTTCCTTCCGGAGCTGGTTTCAACAGCACCTGGCCGGAGCCGTACTCACCCAATACCGTGTGCGGGATCGTTGAACCCTTCAGGTTGAGCTTCACCATGTTCTTCTTGGCTTGCTCGATCGCCTTTCGGATCGCCATCGGGACCTCGCGAGCCTTACCCATGCCGAACCCGGCATGGCCGCCTTGGTCGCCCACGACAACGAGCGCCGAGAAGCTGAGGTTCTTGCCGCCCTTCACGACTTTGGTAACGCGGTTGATCGAAACCACCTGGTCCTTGAGGTTAGCCTGATTGGTCTCAATCGACCGGCGAATCGACAGAATATCTTTGAGCTCTTGTTTCGCCATAAGTTTTTAGAATTGCAGGCCCGCCTCCCGGGCCGAATCCGCTAGGGCTTGCACGCGCCCGTGATATTGATATCCGCCTCGGTCGAAAACCACCTTATCGACTCCTTTCGCCTTAGCACGCTCCGCGATGATCTTTCCCACCACTTTCGAAGCCGCAACGTTGCCGCCACCCTTGATCACGTCACGCACTTCCTTATCGAGCGAACTGGCCGCCACGATCGTGCGTCCCGTCAAGTCGTCGATCACCTGTGCGCGAATGTGACGCGTAGTGCGGTGAACGCATAGGCGCGGGCGCTCGGAGGTGCCAGCAACCCTCTTGCGCATGCGCAGATGAATGCGGCGGCGGTGCGCTTCCCGCGATAGTTTCCGTACCGGTGCAGCCACGTTCGTTCTCCCTTTCGTCCAGCGTTAAGCCGATGTCTTCGCGCCGGCCTTGCCAGCCTTCTTCTTCAGGCGCTCGCCCGTGATCCGGACGCCCTTCTGTTTGTACGGATCCGGCGGACGCAATCCGCGCAGGTTCGCGGCGACTTGGCCGACTTGCCCCTTATCCGCACCGGAAACCGTCAAGTGCGTCTGCTTGTCGACCGCGATCTGAATGCCGTCCGGAATCGGAAATTCGACCGGGTGCGAGTACCCCAGCGCGAGCACCAAGTTCTTGCCCTTCACTTCGGCGCGGTAACCGACGCCCACGATATCAAGTTCCTTTTTGAAACCCTGCGTCACGCCAGTAACCGCATTCGAAACTAGCGCGCGCGCCAGCCCATGAAGTGCGCGACGCTCTTCGGAATCGCGCTTCGCAATAAGCGTACCGTCCTTCTGCTCAAACTTGATGCCCACGGGAATCGTGACCGTCATTTTACCCTTAGGGCCTTGCACGTCCACCGAATCTGCCTTGAGCTGCACTCTCACGCCCGAAGGAACAGTTATGATTTTGTTTCCAATTCGCGACATTGTTGTCTCAAACCCTCTTTACCGAATTTCTTCTTGTCGCCCGTCGGGGCACTGACTACCAAACCTCGCAAAGCAGTTCGCCGCCGAGGCCCTCTTTGCGCGCCGTTTGGCCCGTCATCAGTCCGCGCGGCGTCGAAAGGATAGAAATGCCCATGCCACCCACAACCGGCTTGATTCCGGTCTTCCCCACGTAGCGCCGCGAGCCGGGGCGCGAAACGCGCTTCAAATCCGTGATCACACTGCGGCGGTCCGGGGTGTAACGCAGGAACACGCGCAACGTCTTCTTGCCCTTCTCATCCACCACTTTGAAATTTGCCAGATAGCCTTCGTCCTTCAGAATTCGTGCGATCTCGGCCTTCAGCTTCGAGCAGGGCAGGTCGACACGTGCATGGCGCGCGTGAACCGCGTTTCGAATCTGCGTCAGCATATCCGCGATGGGATCGGTCATCATGATACTTTTCAGTTCCTTTCGACTGCTACCAGCTCGATTTCACCACGCCGGGGATTTCACCCTTCAGCGCCAAGCCGCGGAAGCAGATGCGGCACATGTCAAACTTGCGGATGTACCCGCGCGAACGGCCGCAGATGCGGCAGCGGTTGCGCCGGCGAATCTTGAACTTCAGCTTCCGACGCATTTTTGCGAATTGGCTTGTGCGTGCCATGCTCTTGAGCTCTCCTTAGGACTGGCCCGGCGTCCGGAAAGGTACGCCCATGAGCTTCAAGAGCTCGCGGCCCTCTTCGTCGCTGCGCGCCGTCGTCGTAATTGTGATGTTCATGCCCTTGATCTTGTCAACGCGCGTGTAATCGATCTCAGGAAACACGAGTTGATCCTTCAGCCCAAGCGTGTAGTTCCCGCGCCCATCGAACGAATTCGGAGGCAAGCCCTTGAAGTCGCGGACGCGTGGTAGCACGACCGCCGTCAGCCGGTCGAGAAATTCGTACATCCTCTCGCCCCGCAGCGTCACCATGCAGCCGATCGCCATGCCTTTGCGAATCTTGAAATTCGCGATGGACTTCTTGGCACGCGTGATTACCGGCTTCTGGCCTGCGATCTGCCCTAGTTCGGCGGCCGCCGTATCCAACAGCTTTACGTTTTGGCTCGCCTCGCCCAGGCCGATATTCACCGTCACCTTTGACACCTTTGGCACGGCCATCGAATTCGTATAGCCGAAGCGCTTCACCAGCGCCGGCATCGTTTCCTTGCGATATCTGTCATGCAAACGGCTCGGCATTTCTTTTCGCCTCTAAGTTAACTCTCGATCGTCGCGTTGCAGCGCCGGCAGCTTCGCGCCTTCGTACCGTCCGGCAATTTCGAGTGCCCCACGCGCGTATGCTTCCCGCAACTTGGGCAAACCAGCATCACATTCGAAACGTGAATCGGCCCTTCCTTGTCGAGAATCCCGCCGCGAATGTTCTTTGAGGGATTCGGCCGCGTGTGCCGCTTGATGATGTTCGCGTGCTCCACCGTCACGGTACGCTTCAACGGGTTCACGGCCAGCACTTTGCCCGTGCGTCCCTTCGAACGGCCCGCCATCACCTTCACGGTATCGCCGTGGCGAATGCCCATCTGCACATGCTTTGTATTCGCTTCTCTCATGGTTACCACACTTCCGGCGCGAGGGAGACGATCTTGGTGAACTTCTTCTCCCGTAACTCGCGCGCTACCGGCCCAAACACGCGCGTTCCTACCGGCTCGTTCGCGTCATTGATCAAAACTGCTGCATTATCGTCGAAGCGGATGTACGTCCCGTCCTTGCGCCTATGCTCTTTCCGCGTCCGGACCACCACCGCCTTCACAACTTTGCCCTTCTTCACCTGGCTATCGGGCGTCGCTTCCTTTACCGATGCGGTGATCACGTCGCCCAAACCGGCCACCAGGCCGGCATCTCCGCCCACCGGGAGGATGCACGTAAGCTGGCGCGCGCCGGAATTATCGGCCACCGTCAGCCATGTTCGCATCTGAACCATGTTCGTTTCCCCTTGCCGCCGCTTACGCTACGCGCGTCGAGCGCTGAATCACTTCTTTCAAGCGCCACCGCTTCAATTTGGAGAGCGGCCGCGTGGACACGATGCAAACCGTGTCGCCGATGCGCGCCTCGCCCGATTCATCGTGGGCGTAATATTTCTTGCCGGTGCGGACGACCCGGCGATACAACGGATGCTGCGTCGCGCGAGTTACCTTCACCACGATCGTCTTCTGCATCTTGTTGCTGGTCACCACGCCGATCAATTGCTGACGCGCACCGCGCGCGGGCGCAGCCGCCGGAGCCGCAGTCTCGTTTGCCATTACTTCTTCCTCAATTCCGCTTCGCGCAGAAGCGTCTTAACGCGCGCCAGGTCTTTCCTGGTCTCACGCAGCTTCTTCAAGCCTTCCGTCTGGCCCGTAGTAAGCTGGAACCGGAGCCGAAAAACCTGCTCGTGCAGTTCACGCTCGCTGTTTTCCAGCTCGACCTTGCTCTTTTCTCGCAGCTCTTCCAAACGCTTGGCCATTACAGTTCTCCCGCCCGCGTCACGAACTGCGTCTTGATCGGCAGCTTGTGCGCCGCGAGCTGCATTGCTTCCGTGGCCGACACGAGGTCTACACCCGCCATCTCAAACATCACTCGTCCGGGCTTCACCACGGCAACCCAGCGCTCCGGTGGCCCTTTGCCCTTGCCCATACGAGTTTCGGCAGGCTTTTTCGTGAACGGCTTATCCGGAAACACGCGGATCCAGAGCTTTCCGCCACGCTTGATAAAGCGCGTGATCGCCACGCGAGCCGCCTCAATCTGGCGATCGGTAATCCAAGCCGGTTCCAGCGCTTTCAGCCCGTAATCCCCAAACGCCAGCGATCCGCCGCGCCACGCCTTGCCTGTTCGCCGCCCGCGCTGCTGCTTGCGGTACTTTACTTTTTTCGGCATCAACATAATCGTCCGCCTGTGTCCCTATACCTTTGCTTCCGCGGCCGCGGCGGCATTCTTGCTGCGCTGCGGAACGCGCTCGCCCTGAAAAACCCAGCACTTCACCCCAATCAAACCGTACGTCGTTTTCGCTTCAGCCGTGCCGAAATCGATATCCGCGCGCAACGTTTGCAGAGGCAGCCGCCCCTGCAAATACCACTCCTTGCGGGCAATTTCGGCCCCATTCAACCGGCCTGCCACGCGCACCTTGATTCCCTTGCAGCCAAAACGCAGCGCCGAGTCCACCGCTTTCCGCATCGCGCGGCGGAACGCAACCCGCTTTTCCAGTTGTAGCGCGATCGATTCGGCCACCAGCGTCGCCGCGAGTTCCGGGCGGTGCACTTCCTGAATGTCGATGTGCACTTCGCGCTTGGTGCGCTTCTGCACTTCGGCCTTGAGCTTATCGATCTCCGAGCCCTTGCGCCCGATGATGATGCCCGGCCGCGCCGTATAAATCCGCACCACCAGCTTGTTTGCCGCCCGCTCCACGTCGATGCCGTCGATGCCAGCCGACTTCAGCCGGTCCTTGAGCTGCTTGCGGAGAACTACGTCTTCGTGCAACAGGTCGGCATAGTCACGCTTGGCAAACCAGCGCGAGCGCCAGTTCTTCGTGTAGCCCAGCCGAAAACCGTAGGGATGAGTTTTCTGTCCCAAACTTGCCTCCTACTTCTTTTTGTTCCGCTGTTTCTGCACTTCTTTTGCACGCTTCTCAATCGTCTTGCGAGCCTTGCGGATCGCGCCCTTCACGCCCTTCGACGCGGCCGCTTCCGCCGCTGCCTCTGCAGCACGGCTTTCTGCCGCCCGCGAATGCTCCGCCACCTTAACCGTGATATGCGAAGTCCGCTTCTGATAGCGGAACCCGCGTCCTTGCGGCGCCGGACGCATACGCTTCCACCGAGGTCCTTCATTGACAAAACAGCCCGTCACGAAAAGTTGATCCACATCCAGCGAACTGCCGGCGTCGTCGGCCTTGCGTTCGGCGTTCGCAATTGCGCTGCGCAAAGTCTTTTCGATGTCCCGCGCGATGCGCTTCTTCGTGAAACGCAGCGTCTGCAACGCGTCCTCTGCGCGGTGACCGCGAATCAAGTCAATCACCAGCCTCGCCTTTTGCGGAGAGACGCGCACGAACCGCGTAAGCGCCACTCCCTGGATCTGCCCGTCGGTTTGCGTCGGTGTCGCCATCGTCTACCCCTTATCCCTTTGCCGGAGCCGCGCCGCCTGCGCCCGCCGCGGGAGCCGCTCCTCCGGGAGCGGCCGCAGCCGCTGCTTTCTCGAGCGCCGCCTTGACGGCGTGGCCTTTGAACGTGCGCGTAGGCGAAAATTCGCCGAGCTTGTGTCCGACCATCTGTTCAGTGATGTAAACAGGAATAAACTTCTTCCCGTTGTGCACGGCGATCGTGTGTCCCACCATTTCCGGCAGGATCGTCGACCGCCGCGACCAGGTCTTCACCACTTTCTTTTCGTTCCGCGAATTCAGCGCTTCCACCTTTTCGCGGAGGTGGCCGTCGATAAACGGCCCTTTCTTCAGCGAGCGCGGCATCTGTCTCCTGTCCCTCTATTCCTCTACCCGGCGCAACTTGACCCACTGCGCGCGGCGCATCTTGCGGAATCCGCGCACCGGCCCGGGAACGCGATGCGAAACCGGGCAGAATGGGCACACAAACCGCGTGCCCTGCGCGTTTGGAATCTTGTCCACAATCACGGCCCAACCGGAGCGGCACAGGCGGAAAAGAACCTGCGGCGCAGGAGCGAACCGCGATGAAACTTTTGCCGCTGGCTTCGCGGCTGACTTTGTTACCGGCTTCGGCGTTGCCTTTGCTTGCCGGCGCGAGGCCGGCTTGCGGACGGGCGAACTGCGCCGTGTTGCACGTCGAGACGTTCGGGTGGCTGTCATGAGCATGCTCTCTATCCCCCGCCGCGCCGGGTTCATTTTTACTGCTACCTCTAACTTCTAGTTTCCCTCGTACTTCCTGTAATTCCTTGACTACGGCTTGCGCCGCTCCACAATCAACCGGTCGCTTAACCGCTTCTTCTTCCGCGTCTTCGCGCCTAGAGTCGGAAAACCCCAGGGCGTCTGCGGGTGATTGCCCTTCACGCGGCCCTCGCCACCGCCGTGCGGGTGGTCGACCGGGTTCATCGCCACGCCCCGCACCGTCGGACGCTTCCCGTGCCAGCGGGTGCGTCCTGCCTTGCCATAGACCACGTTTTCGTTATCGAGATTGCCGAGCTGGCCGATCGTGGCCATGCAATCCACGCTGAACTTTCTCACTTCGCCCGACGGTAACTTCACCAGAGCCACGTCGCCCTCTTTGCTCAAGAGCTGCGCCGCTGTGCCTGCCGAGCGCACCACTTGCCCGCCCTTGCCCGGGAAGAGCTCCAGGTTATGCACCATCGTACCGGGCGGAATGTGCCGGAACTGCAACGCGTTGCCGGGCAGGATGTCCGCGCCTTCGCCATTCTGGACCGTCATCCCCACCGTCAAGCCGACAGGCTGGAGAATGTAACGCTTCTCGCCGTCCGCGTAGTGCAATAGCGCGATGCGCGCCGTGCGGTTCGGATCGTATTCGATCGCCGCCACTTTCGCTGAAATGCCGATCTTGTCGCGCCGGAAATCGATCGTCCGATATTTCTTCTGGTGGCCGCCGCCGCGATGCCACATCGTGACTTCGCCGTGCGCGTTGCGGCCGCCGGTGCGCTTCTTGGTCTCAGTGAGCGATTTTTCCGGCGTCTGCTTCGTGATTTCGCTCTTATCGAGCATCGTCAAAAAGCGCCGCGCCGGTGTATACGGTTTAAATGTTTTCAGTGCCATCTTTACCTCTTACTCCCACTACAAAACTCGTTTCATTCGGAGCGCCCTGCCGATAGACAGGTCACAACCCCGTTACACGGCTTTACAAATTCTCCGCGTACTCAATCATCTTCTCGCCCTCGGCAAGCCGAACGTACGCCTTCTTCCAATCAGGCCGGAATCCTTCGGAACGCCCGCGGCGGCGAAGCTTCCCGTGCTGAATTGCAGTCCGCACGTGATCGACCTTCACCTTGAAAATCCGCTGCACGGCTTCCTTGATCTCAGTCTTCGTCGCGGAATGCGCCACTTCGAAGACCACCGTGTGCTGCGTCTCTTTTACGCCCAGGCCTTTTTCCGTGATGATCGGCCGGCGAATAATCTGAAAATGCTTGGTCGCCATAACTAGCCCTTCTTCGCCTTCGGCTTCGCGGCCGATTTCGCCTTAGTTGTCTTCTTCGGCGCCGCTTTTGCCGGTTTCGCTTTTGCCGCAGCCTTCGCTTTACTCTTTGGCTTCGCTTCCTGTGATTCCGTCACTGGCACAGCATCGCCGGCATTCGCCGCGGCCGCGCCATTTCCCGCGGAAAGCGCGCGGCTCAGCTTCTCGGCGCATTCGCGCGAAAGAATCAGCCGGTCGTGCCGCATCAAGTCGTACGTTTCAAGCGCCGTCGGAGGAACCAGCGTCACCCCGTCCAGATTCCGGCTCGCGCGCTCCAAATTCACGTTCCCACCGCTATCGATCAGCAGCATCGTGCGCGTCTCGCCGTCCAGCTTCGAAAGCGCCGCACGAAACGCCTTGGTCTTGTGCGAATCAAGCTTCCATTCCTCAACAACCGTGATCTTTTCATCCGCGAGCTTTGCCGACAGCGCCGAACGCAGCGCGCCCAAAATCATCTTCTTGGGCAACGAATAGGCGTAACTCCGCGGCGTCGGACCATGGACCGTGCCGCCATGCCGCCACAGCGGCGAACGCACCGAACCTATACGCGCGCGCCCGGTTCCCTTCTGCCGCCACAATTTCTTGCCGGAGCCGCTCACTTCGCTCTTGTCCTTCGTCTTATGCGTGCCTGCACGCTTGCCCGCCAGATAATGCCGCACCGATTCGTGCAGCAGGTGCGGATTCACCTTCGCCGCAAACACTTCGTCGGCCAATTCGACCGTCCCAACCTTTTTCCCTGCGAGATCCATCACGTCTACGACAGGCATTGTCTTCTCTCGTCTCTCGTTTCTCGTGACTACTTCTTCGCCGGCTTGGCGGCCTTAGCCGAAGCCTGAGCGGCCTTCTTCTGCTTCTTCGCCCGGCTGATGTAAATATAAGCGCCAGCCGGCCCTGGAACCGCGCCGCGCACCAGCAACAAATTCTCGTCCGTATCGATCTTCACCACGCGCAGCGTCTTCGACGTCTTCTGCTCGTTGCCCATGTGCCCCGGGAAGTGCTGCCCCTTCCACACGCGCGAGGGAAAAGAGCTCGCGCCGATTCCGCCGGGCGCGCGGTGGAACATCGAGCCGTGGCTCGCGTCGCCGCCGCCGTAGTGCCAGCGCTTCACGCCACCTTGAAATCCCTTGCCCTTGCTGACGCCGCTCACGTCGACGTATTCGCCCACCTGGAAGCCGTCTACCAGCACGCGGTCGCCGGGCTTCGTCTCGTCCTTCGAGTCCTTCAGGCGGACCTCGCCGAGATACCGCATCGGGGCGACGCCTGCCTTCTTGAAATGCCCCGTCAGCGCCTTATTGATCCGCTGCGGCTTGATGAATTCCACCAGGCCGAGCTGTACCGCGTCGTAGCCGTCCTTGTCCATGGTGCGCCGCTGTACCACGACGCACGGCCCCGCTTGCAGCACCGTGCACGGGACGGCCGTGCCGTCATCGGCGAAGACTTGCGTCATGCCCAGCTTGATTCCGAGAATTCCGTTGACTGCCATCGCGTCTACTCTCTCCGGAAGCGCGGGGCTTCAGCCCCGCCAAATATCCGCCGAACAAAAGGGCTTACGCCCC
>Ga0335085_10007996_pt1 | contig 16231 bp, 13 predicted proteins | sample Lox_Sample_45_FD_206712 | JGI IMG/M metagenome (GOLD analysis project Ga0335085, IMG submission 206712) | Soil microbial communities from Loxahatchee National Wildlife Refuge, Florida, United States - Lox_Sample_4.5 | ecosystem: Environmental > Terrestrial > Soil > Wetlands | place: USA...
ACCTGGCACGCCGGACCGCAGTTCGTCCATGACGAATGCCTGTTCGTCACTCTGGAAACCCGCGACACGAACCGGCGCGATTTCCACTCGGTGGCGCTGCCGGTCGAGTGCCGACACCGCCTCTAAACCGCGCCGCAGCTGTAGGGGAGGAAGCAATGGATCGCCTGAACGGCAAGGTCGTCCTCATCAGCGGCGCGGCGCGCGGGCAGGGTGCCGCCGAAGCGCGGCTGTTCGTCGCCGAAGGTGCCAAGGTCGTCATCGGCGATGTCTTGGAGCGCGAAGGGCGCGCACTGCCGGCAGAACTCGGCGCCGCCGCGGTCTTCGTTCGACAGGACGTGACGCAGGAGCGGCACTGGGAAACCGCGATCGATGCCGCTCGCCCCTTCGGCGGGTTGCCCGGCCTCGTCAACAATGCCGGCATTTACGAACCGCGGACATTGATGGAGACCGACGCCGCGCTGTTCGAGCGCCACATGCGCGTCAACCAGCTCGGCTGCTTTCTCGGCATGAAGGCGGTGGTGCCGCTGATGGAACAGGCGGGCGGCGGCTCGATCGTCAATATCTCCTCGGTCGCGGGCCTGCGCGGCTCACCGGGTGCGATCGCCTACAGCGCCACGAAATGGGCGCTCCGGGGCATGACCAAGGCGGCGGCCATCGATCTCGCGCCGCGCCGGATCCGGGTGAACTCGGTGCACCCCGGCCCGATCGACACCCCGATGCTCGAGGTCCGCACGCCCGAACAGAACTGGCAGCGGCTGCAACTGGTGCCGATGAAGCGCATGGGAACGGCCGATGAGGTCGCGCGCCTCGTCCTGTTCCTCTTGTCCGACGAGAGCGGCTACGTAACCGGGGCCGAGATCGCCATCGATGGCGGTGCGGTGCTCTGAAGAGGAGAGGGAGATGCATTTCGGCGTCTCGATGTTTCGTACCGACTATTCACGGTCGGCGGTCGATCTCGCCCGTGCCCTGCCGCATCGGGAATGCAGGCGCGGTTTTTCCTCGAGGAGCATTCTCGTGCGGTGCCAGCGGGTGGTCCATCGCGTGAGTCGGACCCGTGCGTTGGAGCTGACGACATGCGATTTTGCGGGGTTTGCTCGGCCGATTCATGAGCCCAGCTAGGCGAACCCGTGTGAAGCTGAGCGCGCGGGCAGGTGCTCAGGAGGCGCCGCCCCGCGGGCTGAGGGGCTGAGCCGGTTTGCGGTGTAAGAGTCAGGCCGCTAGGAACAGCGACAAGGGCTTGGCTGGGGCGCGCGCGGGCAAGCCCAGGCGCGCGAGGATCTTGACGATCACGTGGGGATCGACGATGGCGGCGATGATCTTCAAGGGCCGGCCACAGCGCGGGCACTGTTCGATGTCGATATCGAGCATGCGCTTGAGCAAGCATGCCCAACTGATGCGCGCTGGCGCTAAGGCGGCCGGGGTCTGGGCCGGACCCGATCACGTCGACCGCAGAGACTGGTACAGCCGTTGACTGGCCGAAGAGGGCCGCCCACCGAGCTTGCCGGATAAGGCCCGGCTCAAGCGCTGGTACGCGCTGAGCGCCTCGGCTCGGCGGTCGAGCTGGTCGTAGCAGCGCATGAGCCCCTGATAGAGTCCCTCGGCCAGGTCGTCCACCTCGAGGCCACGCAGGTAGCAGCTGAGAGCAGCGCTCGCATCCCCAACCTCTTCGAGCTCGCGACCGCGACGCGCCACCGCGCCGACGAACTTTGCGCGCAAGCGCTCGCGCATCGGTACCGCCCACGGGGCTTCGCCTTGGTCCGAGAGGAACGCACCTCGATAAAGGGCCAGCGTCGCATCGAGGGCAGACGCAGTCGCATCCTCGGCCAGCTGCTGCAAGGCAAAAGCATCCACCCAGCAACGCGCGGTGCTTACTGAGAGCTTGCCACCCCGCTGCTCGATCGCTTGGTGGTCGCCGAGCAGCTCGCGCAAGCGGTGCAGCGTGGACGCAAGCAGGCGGTGGCCCGCATCGCCTTCTTCGTCGGGCCACAACGCGTCGATCAGCCGTTCCTCTGGCACATTCTGTCCTCCGAAGGCGATGATGGCAGCCAGCAGTGAGAGCGTTTTACGTGGAATCTTGCGCGAGAAGGCAGGCGGTGCGCCATTTACCAACACTTCCATCCGGCCCAAAGTGTGCACTTTTACTGGCCAAGGCCAGTTTTCAGGTGCGGGCATCTCGGGTGCGAGCGGGTACCCGCGGACTACGTCTTGGACGAACGCGACTTCAATGCCGTAACGGAGTGCGTCGGCACAAAGGCGCCGTGCCGACTCCACGGGCGCCCAATACAGGAAACGTCCGGCGACAGGATCGCGGCGAGCGATCGCGAAGGACTCACCAAGCAAAGCGATGTATCGCTGCTCGTCACCCGCGCAGCGCGCGAGATTCGCCTCGCATAAGGTAAAGAGAGCCGATAGGCACACGGCGCCAGTTTGCACGATGAGCCGCTTGGCCTCGTCGATGCAAGCCTGCGCGCCGGCAAATTTGCCCACCTCGGAGAGCGCCCATGCATAGCTCTTGCGGTAGATCAGTTGCTGGAACAGTACCCCGTTGCGCTCGACATAAGCGATAGCCTCTCGCGCATATTCTGCCGCCTTCTGATAATCGCCCCGGTCGACGGCCCAATTGGCGCGAGTGCCGAGGTAATGTGCCTGGTCGTGGGGCCGGGCCGGATTGCACAGCACGCCGGCTTTTTCAATCAGAGATGCCGATTCTCGCCGATCGATGCATCTGACCAGACGCGATCGCATCGTGTACGACACGATCAGCACATACGTGAAGTTGCGCTCCTCCGCGATGGCCTCCCCCCGAGCGAATGCTTCGAGTCCTTGGCTGGGCCGATGCTCGCAGACGGCCAGGTAGCCGCGATAGACGTACCACGTCGCTGTGACAAGCGGGGTCAGCTCCGGGGAGGCCAGCAATGGCTCGACGAGCGTGATCAACTGCCACGCGGTAGTGAACCTTCCCATGTAGCAGCAATACAGCATCAATCCGCTTGCTGCGGCGAGACGCTGGTTGACGTCGACGGGCTGCGCAAGCAGCGCAAGGATACGATCGACGCAGCGCTGCGCGAGAGCGTGGGCGGGCGCGCGCAGAGTAAGAGCAGCGAGCATCCCGCTGTATGCAGCAAGCTCCGCCCGCGGCGAAGCGAACGCGGGGCCTGCGGCAATGAGCCGCTCCAATATCGGCACCCACCGGTCGATCTGGAAGAAGTTCGCGCCTTCGAGTTGGATCGCTTGACTCACTCCAGCGGCAGCAAGCAAAGCTCCCGTTCCCTGCCCGGTTTCGGAGAATTGGCGGTACGCGCGCTCTAGCCGTTCACGAGCTGCGGCGGGCTCGAGCGGCAGACGCGATATCCCGATCCAATAATCGAGCCACGCCGATCGCCCTGGGAGCTCGGAGGGCAGCCACGAAATCCATTCGTCGAACGTTCGCCAACGGCCTTGCGAGAGCAATCCAGGCGCCTGCTCGACGATGAGCCGCTCCGCGTCGGACCATCGATGCGCCTGGCAATACAGCCGCACCGCAGCCTCCACGTCGCGATTGCCATCGAGCAGTGTAGCCGCGTGGCTGATCAGAGCCTCTAACTCGCCCTTCGTCAGCGACGCGGCCGCGTGCGCTCGAAGGAATGCGTGGAACAGCGGGTGATAACGATAGATCGGTTCGTTACCCGGCCGTTTGTCGACGAACAGACGTCGGCGGTACAAATCCTCGAGGATCATGTGTGCCTCGGCGTTCCTTGTCAGCGCCACGCCGATGCTCGGCGGGATCTGTGGCAGGCAGGAGCTTTCCAACAGGAAGCGCTGCGTCTCGCCCGGCAGCCGGCCGAAGATCTGGCTAGCGAAGTAGCCGAAACTGCTTTCCGATGCCGCCTCCTCGGGATTCTCCCCCAATGTTCCTTGCTTCAGACTCTCGAGCGCCAGCACCAGCCCGGCTGCCCACCCGCCTGTGCTTCGGTGGATCATGCCCAAGGTGGTGTCGTCGGCTGGGCCGTGTGCCTGTGCGATGGCCGCCGCCTCGCTCAAGGTCAGCTGCAGATCTCTCCACCTTACGAACGCAACCTTCTCGTTGGCGATCAAACGAGCATAACAATCCGGGGGGTCCTGCCGGGTGATTACGATCAATGTTAGGGTCGGAGCGACCTCCTCGACCGCCTCGGCTGCGAGTTGGTGAAACAGATGGCCGGAGTCGATCTCGTGGTAGTTGTCCAGAACCAAGGTCGCGCTCCTTGGCATACGCGAGAACAGCTCCCGGAAGAAGTGCCGGGAGAAGTTCGACAGATCCGAGAGGTACTCCGGCGTTAGCAAGGGCAAGAGCGGTTGTCCCTTTCGAATGAAGGGCGCCGCAGCGCGGCCGAGGTAGTAGAAGAACGTAGCGAGGTCGCCGTCCCCCGCATCGACCTGGTACCAGATGCCTTTGATCCGGCGGGCGTCGAGCCACGATGCGACCAGCGTTGTCTTACCCGCCCCTGGGGGCCCGACTACGCAGACTCCAGGGTAAGTGGCTCGCGCCTCATCGAGTCGCTCGAACAGTCGCGGGCGCGATACCGCACGCGCCAGGCGCGGGCGCGTGAGCTTCGCAAGCTGTGGGGTCCGTCGGGACATCGTCCTCGCTCTCCCCAAGAGGACGCCGATGACGCAAGGATTCTACTCCACGGTGAGCGACTGATGCTCGAAGCAGCACCGTGCAGCAGCCGCTCCTGATCCACAGCGGGGCGATACCGGCGCGCAAAGCGTGAAGGGAGCCCGATGGCGAGGCCACTGGCCGCCCGGGTTAGACCGGTTATCGCCCCGCGATCGCAACCAACCGTGTAGACGGTCAGGCGCGACGCCGGCCAGGATCAGGACGTCGGCCTAGCGCCAACGGGTAACCGACGAAAGATCCACCGGCTGCCCTCGTCCCATCAGAGCAACGAGCGGCGGGCGACGACCGGCTTACCGGTCAGCGTGCTCATGCGCGCGGCGAGCTCGGAACAGCCGAGCTGGTCCTTCGTGTCGCCGATGAAGATGTCGCACTTGCCCACCCGGCCCAGGATGAGCCGGAAGGTGTCGCCAACCCTGCGGTCCTCATGCACCTCTACCACGAAGTTTTCGATCTCGTCGAACGATGCCAATATGCGCTCATCCCGAAGCGCCACCCGCGCCCTCAGATCGAGCGTGAAGCCGCGTGCGCTGTCGAGCTTGAAACGGGCATCGTTGTCCTGGAAGACCTCGAGCGTTTCCTTGCTCCAACGGAAGCGAAACTTGTCCCGCAGCCAGGCCCAGTCGAGCTTCTTCATGGAGGTCAGTCGGCAATGCAGAGTGGTTGCGACCGGTTTCGGCAATCCCTCGGGAAGCTGAAGACTCGCGTGTGCTAGCGGCAGATGAGAGCGTGGGCGCGCTCGTCGCAACTGCCACAGCCCACGCGACGGCCGGGATGACGCGCTCTTCGGCCACCGGCGAGAACCAATCCCGAACGACCACAGACTGTGGGCTCCCCGCGTTGTCGCCGGGAACCCGCCCCGCAGCTCGCTACGGTAGGGACACTCGCATCACGTCCGGTGGAGCGCGCGTGAGGCAGGACCCCAGTACCACTCGATCCTCGCCGTGCGACGGCGCTCCGCCAGCCACTCGTCGAACAACAGCTGCTCGATGGCACTCCATGTCCGTTGGTCCAGGCGCGCCGGTGACCGCGAAAGCGCAAGAATGAGAGCGCAGCCGGTCTCTGTCGACCATGGCCCCAGCAGCTCGCCCGGCTTGGCGGCAAACACAGCGCTGCTCACGTCCGCGTGCCCTGCGCCACGCTGGATGAGTTGGAACGTGTGGTGTGGCGCCCCGCGCGCCGAGGCGTCCAGGAAGCTACGCTGTGCCGCCTCGAAGAAATCCACCGCGCCGGCAGAGATCTGCTCGTACGCGCTTCGAGCGCTCGCTTCGTCGCTGTACTCGATCCGCGCGATGCACGCGGTCTCGAAGTCGGCTCGGTGCGCCTCGAAGTAGTCTTCGACGCGACCGGCCGCGACCCGCGCACGCAACCTGTCCACCTTCGCGTGCTCTCCAACCAGACGTTCGAGCTTCTCCTGGGTCAGGCCGTGACGTTCCATCCAGCGGCGCGCGTCCTCGGCTCTGAAAAGCCGCTTCGCCCTGCGAAAGCCATCCATCGCCCGCTGCAATTCCTCCCCGGTGAGCGCTATGGGGTTCTTGCAAAGCTCTTCCTGAATCAGGCATGCATCCACCAGCCGATTCGCGATCCGCGTCTCGTCCCACAGGAAGTCGAGGAAACCGATCGCCTGCTCCACCCGCAACAAGCTGTCATTGACGCGCACGAGATCCGAATCGCTCCAGCGCTGCACACCGCGCAGAGGCCATGGCAACGCCCGATCGGCATCGACTGCCAGCGAGACCGTGCAACCCTCAGGAGAGCGCATCAACACATCGTAGTGCACCGCCCGGTCGTAGGGCTCCAACTCCCATACCAATTCCATGTCCGTCCCCGGGTGCAACGCGCCGAGTGCTCGCACATGGCCTAGCGCCTCATCCGGTCGAACGCGATCTCGGCCGAGCCGCATCAGGCACTCGACCGCATCGCCCAGGAGATGAGGCGACGGGCCCTTCACGCTGCAGCCTCGAAACAGGACTTGAAAGCGCGCCGACTGGCCTTGGCGCGTGAGGGGGCAGCCATCAGCAGATCGCACATGGCATCGCTGATCGGCAGGCCGGTCAACTCCTCGATCCAGAGGTATTGTCCGTTCGGGTTGATCTCCAGGAAGACATAGCGCCCGTCCGGCGTCACCACCATGTCGATCGTTCCGTAGCACAGCCCAAGACGCTCCACGAGCTCGACGCAGCGGTGCTCGATCTCGACCGGCAGCGGGTGTCGCTGGTGCCGCGTGCTGGAGAAGTCGTAGCGCCGCCAGTCATGGCGACTATGGTTGCTCGCCTGCGAGTCGATCGCGGCGGCGAAGACTCGCTCACCCACCACTGTGATGCGCAACTCGATTCGCTTCGGCACGTAGGCTTGGAAGATGACAGGACAAAGCTTCACCGAGTCTGCATAGCCGACATCCCGCCTGGATACGACCTGCGTATAGCGAGACAGCGTATCGCCGAAGCGCCGATTGAACGTGGGGCCCGCCAGCTTGCTGATCACCTCGCCATTGTGGCGGCGATAGAACGCGAGGAATTCTTCCGGGCTGGTGGTGAAGAGCGTCGGCGGCAGCTCGAATCCCACGGCGGCCGCTAACCTGAGCTGCGAAGCTTTGAATTCCGCTGCATGCACTACGGAGGGCGGCGCGGGCACGGACCCGCAATCCAGAGCGTTCCACACATCGCTCACGTACCAGGTGCACTCGTCTCGGATATATCCGCGCGTTGCATTGTCAGTGATGTGTTCGTGCGGGATCGGGGTCCCCGGACGGCGATGCCACAAAGTCGTGACGCGCTCCAGATCGACCCGTAGATTTCCGGCAGCGATGCTTCCCCGGGGCTTTCCGTCCGCGCCGTAGGAGACCGACACCGCCGCTTTCGAGGGGAAGTCTGCCGGATCGAAGCGGACGAACTCGGCGCCGCGCGCCTTCAGCTTGCGCGCAACGTGATCCACGGTATTGTCGTCGCATGCTGTTAGGATGAGGATCACCGAGGCCGCCTTGCAGCAAATCCATGCGAAAAGAGGGCGCAGTCGCAGGTCGTTCGCGACTGCGACCCTACCTACGATCCAGACTGGACCTTCGCCCGGTCAGTCCCAGCTGGTGGGCCCATTGAATCCGCCTGTGGCGTCGTCACGCGCCGGCAACTTCTTAAAGCCGCCGGAAACGAGCTTGAGGTCATCTTCCGACAGGCGGTAGCCCACCGGCGATAGGTCTGCGAGCTTCGTGCGGCATGCTTCGGGCTCTTTGTCGCTTAAGGCGACGTTGGAGATTGAGGTCGACATGCTACTGTCCTTTCACAGCTGATCACAATGATGCAGTGGCGTCTGCTCCTCGCGCACCGCTTACGGACGACAAAACGCACTGCTCTTCGCAGCGGTCATTTCTGACACTGCCGTTGCAGTTTGACTTCCCACGGTGTGCGGACAAATAGCCCAAAGGGTGTATTCCAGTTGCAGACGAGGGCGTTTCTTCTCGACGCACCGATCGTTCACGCTCGACCAATTGACAAACACCCGGCGGCGCCGTGCACTACCACGCGGCGATCTGCTTGTCAGTGCACCCGTTCACATGGAGCGCGTGTGGCGCGGCATCGGCGCTTTCAGCGCCAGCACCTACACTGTCGCAATTGCTGCTAACCGGTGACGAACGAGCGTGCCGCAATCGGCGGCCGCGTGTCCCGGACCCCTGCCGCCTGCGCATCGTGTCGGCAGCAAGTGTAGCGATCGGAACGTCACGCGCACGGCGGCGGAGCCGGATGGTTTGCTAACGCAAGGAGCATGAAATGAAGACCCAGCAACAGAGCCTTACCAGCATCCTCTCGCGCCTGATGCCTGCCGGTTCCGACGAGACGCCGGCAAGCGGGATCGCGGTGGTGGAACTCAACGCCGAGCAGTTGGAGCGTGTCTCCGGTGGTCTTGCCACCACAGTGGCCCGCGCCGGGACCACTTGCTCTCCCTGCGCCGACGACTGTGGCTTGCTCGCCTAAGCACGGAACCGTCGCACGTGAGGGTAGTCGGCTCGCCTCGCAGGACCGCTTGGTCGGGCGGGGCGAGCTTCCGGCCCACTGAGCCTGTATCCGGCAGGCTCGTCGCGGGATCGACACCGCGTCTTCTCCGGATGAGCCGATAACTGACAGCCGGCGTGGCGTGGGTGCAACCGATGCAAGAGCGTGTCGGATTCGTCGTCGAAGGCTTCCTGGTGGGCGCGGACGCACAACAGATTCAACTGGTGATGCCGCCGTACCTCTTGGAGATCGATCGGCGCGACGTCGTCGACATCGAAGAGCTGCCCCCTACTCCCCTCCAGGACACTGGGGTCTGCGTCGCTGTGCGTCTGCGCATGCGGCGCGGAGCCCGAGTGCTGGGGATGCGTTCCGCACGCGAAATCGAGGCGCGCATATGGGCCAGCCGCCGTCCGTTCGCCATGCAGACGCGCCCGGAACAGGCGCCGATCGCGGGCGAGACGGCATATGCCGAGCGCGAGAGAACGTTCTTCGCCGCGCTCGGGCTGGGGGACTGAGAACGTGATCTTGATCGTCTCCACGCTGATCGATCGCCACGCCCAGGTGGTGGCGCAGGAGCTGGAGCGCCGCCGGGTTCCGGTCTTCGTCGGCGACGTGGTCGAGTTCGGCGCTGGGGCGACGCTGTCGGATCGCAACGGCCAAATCCGCTGGACACGCGCGGACGGCGCTAGGGCGGAGCTGAGCGCGACGCACAGCGTGTGGTGCCGGCGCTATTTCCCACCTGCCTACGACCCGGCGCTACGGGATCTAGGCGACCGCGAATTCATACGCCGCCAATGGACCGAGCTCTTATGGGGCACCGTCTGCGTGGTGGGTGCGCCGCTTGTCAGCGACCCCTATCGCCAGCAAGCGGCCACCAAGCCTCTGCAGCTCTCGATGGCTCGGCGGTTAGGCCTGCGGGTGCCGGATACCCTCGTCAGCAACGACCGCGAGGCCGTGCTGGGCTTTGTCGACCAACACCACGGACGCTTGATTCACAAGACGCTCGGCCCCGCCCTGGATCGGATGCTGTTCACGAAACGCTGGGATCCAGCGGACGCGCAGGCGCTTGGCGACCTGGAACTGGCCCCGATGATCTTTCAGGAGCAAATCGGCGGCACCCGCGAGCTGCGCGTGACGATCGTGGGAGAACGGTTCTTCGCCGCCGAGTTCGATGTCGGCGCGCTGGCCGACGGCCGCCTGGACTTCGATGTCGAGTTTCGACCGCACGCCCTGCCTGTACAGCTCGAGGACAAGCTTTTGAGGCTGTTGGATGGCCTGGGCTTGCGTTACGCCACGGTGGATCTACGCATCGATGAAGGCGGCGAGTACGTGTTCCTCGAGCTGAATCCGCAGGGCCAGTTCCTCTACGCACAGATCAAGACGGGAATGCCGATCTCGGCCGCCATGGCCGACCTGCTCTGCTCCCCAGGGGCGCCGACCGCGGTCTCCAAACCGCAGCTCCCAGCGCCCACCCTACGGTGCGCTTCGGAAGCAAGCCTGCGGGCGCATCCAGCGCTTGCCTAGCTCGCATCTACTCCGCTGGCATGTGCGAAAGCGGGAATCCCGCAGGCCGGTGACGGAACCAACGCCCACGCCGTAATGAACGCAGGGCGAGAGTGGTCATCCGGCTGGTCTTGAAGCCTCAGCCGGCGATGGCCTCGACGGTGCGAAGCGCGGACGTCCGGCTGCCCTCGACAGCTTGCATCTCGCTCGCCACGCGCCCGCCCTGCAGGACGATGACGCGGTCGGCGCTCGCGATGGTCTCCGGCCGGTGCGCCACGATGATGCGTGTAAGCTTCAATTCACGCACCGCCTCGTTCACGGTGCGTTCGCGCGCGATGTCCAGGTGGCTGGTCGCTTCGTCGAGGAACAGAATTCTCGGCTGCCGGTAGAGGGCCCGCGCAAGCAGGATGCGCTGCTTCTGGCCGCCGGAGAGCACCGTGCCCATGTCGCCGACCAGAGTGTTGAATCCCATCGGCATCGCTACGATGTCGTCGCGCACGCTCGCGAGCCGCGCGCTTTCCTCGATGCGGGCGTGGTCTGGCTTCGGATCGAAGAAGCAGATGTTCTCCGCGATGGAGCCGGCGAACAGCTGATCGTCCTGCATCACGCTGGCGACACTGGCCCGGTAGCGACCCATGCCCAGGCGGGCGAGCGGGACGCCGTCCGCTTCGATGGCGCCCGCGGTCGGTTGGAGCAGCCCGAGCATGAGTTTGATCAGGGTCGTCTTGCCGCCGCCCGAGGGGCCGACGATGGCGACCGATTCGCCGGCATTCACGCTGAAGCTCACTCGTTCCAGCACCAGAGGATCGGCTTCGCCGTAACGGAAGGCGAGATCGCGCACGCTCACGTGTCCGGCCAGCGGCTCTGCGTCGGCGGGCGCGAAGGCCTCCAGCGGCTCCGGTTCCGCGAGGGCCACGTCCGCGATGCGTTCGGTATGCAGGCTCAGCATGCGCAGCTCCATCGCCTTCTCGGTGAGAGCGGCGATGCGCTGCACGAACTGCGTCTTGTAAGCGACGAAGGCGAACAGCATGCCCACCGAGAAGCCGCTGCCGGTGGCCGTATCCAGGACCAGCAGGGCGCCGAGCCAGACCGTGATCACGTTCTCCACTCCGAACAGGACGCCGTTCAAGCCCTGATACAGGATGCCCAGCCGCTGCGTGCGAATGCCGGCGTTGAACTCGTCGACCGCGAGGTTCTGCCATGCGGCGCTGCGTGGCGCCTCGTGTGCGAAGAGGCGGATGCCCTGCATCCCGCGCACGGTCTCGAGAAAGTGGGTGCGCTGGCGTGCGCCCCGGACAATGTGTTCCTCGGTGGCGAGCCGCAAGGGGCGGTACAGAGCCAGACGCAGCATGCCGTAGAGCGCCGCCGCCGCCAGCGCTACAAGGGTCAGCCGCCCGCTGTAGAACAACATCAGGGCCAAAGTGACGACCACCATCACACCGTCGATCAAGGCTTCCAGGAAGCCGCTCGTCAGGGTGCGATGGATCACGTTCACCGATTCGAACCGGGAGACGATGTCGCCCATATGCCGCTTCTCGAACCAGGCCATCGGCAGGCGGATCAAGTGACGGAACAGGTTGGAGACGAGCTGTAGATTGAGGCTGGTGCCCAGCACCATCAGCACCCAGGCGCGCAGCGCGGTGACCCCAACCTGGACCAGCGCGAGCAGCAGGAAACCGATGCCGAGCACGGTGATCAGGTCGCGATCCTGCGCCACGAGCGCCTGGTCCACGACCCATTGCATGTAGAACGGGCCGGTCAGCAGAAAGAGCTGCAACACCAGTGCGAGCGCCAGCACCTGCCCCACGGCCCGGCCGAGGCCGGGAATGCGGCCGATCAACGCAGCCAAGCGCACCTTGCGCTGCTCGGTCTTCGCTACGAACTGCGTAGTCGGCGTGAGCTCCAGCGCTACACCTGTGAAGTGCTTGGAGAGCTCGGCCACCGGCATCTCGCGCAGTCCTGCGGCCGGATCATGGATCGTCGCCGTGTTGGCGCGCACCCGCGTGAGGACCACGAAGTGGTTGAAATCCCAGTGCAGCACACAGGGCAGCTGCAGTTGCCGCAGATGCTCCAACTCCAGCCGCAATGGCCGCGGCGCGAGATGCAGCAGCGCCGCAACGCGCATGAGATCGGCCAAGGTCGAGCCGCGTAACGAGACGGCGTGGCGCGCGTGCAGCGTAGGCAGATCGATGCGGTGCCCATGGTGGGCCGCGACCATGGCGAGACAGGCCAGCCCGCACTCCGCGGCCTCGGTCTGGAGGATAACCGGAGTGCGGCGGGCGACGGAGAAGTTCAGGTTCATGCTGGCCGCCGCCTAGCCCGGATATTTCGTGAGGGACTCGGGATGATGGCGAGGCGAGTTCCGAGCCACTTTTGCCTCGACCGTCGCAGCCAATAGCCATGCCTATTGGCCAGACGGGTATGGCAAAAATGGCTGGAAATCGACCGCCAGCACCCGAATAGCCCGGCGGGACAAGTCGCATCCGGTTTGAATCCACCGCAGGCGCCGTGCATCGCGGGTCTCGGCATCTCTGGGGGCGTCTTCATGAAATATCTGGGCTAGATCCGGCCGGCGATCGACAGCACCGGCTCGAACACCCATTCGATCAGCCGGCGGCGGTCGATGCGCACGTCGGCATCCAGGACCATGCCGGCCTGAAGCGCGATGTCTTGGCCGTAGGCGTGCACTGCTTGCGCCGGCAAGCGGACGGTGACGAGATAGACCGGCTCCTGCAACGGCAAGGGGAGGCTCGCCTCGTTGGGTTGGATGACGGTCCGGCCGACCTTCGTCACGCGGCCGATATGCGCGCCGAATCGCTGATAAGGGAACGCTTGGTAGCGCACCGCCACTTCCTGCTCGGGCCGGATGAACCCGGCGGCGCGCGTCGGAACCAGCAAACGCGCTTCCAAGGCGGCGCCCGCAGGCAGAATAGAGAGCAGTGGCGTGTCGGGCTTGACCGCCTGCCCCGCTTCAGCGAGAACAGTGGTAACGGTACCGTCGGCGGGTGCGGTGAGCACCACCTCCCGGCGAGCATCGCCTTCAGTGAGCTGCTGGTCGATCTCCGAGATCTGGCGCTCTAACGTGGCGGCGTTGTTGGCCCGCCGCGGTTCGGAGGCGGCCAGCTCGAGTTGTGCTGCGTGCAGGTCGCGGGTGAGCGCCGTGATCGTGCGCTCGATGCCGGCGAGCTGGCCGCGCTGTTCGAGCAGCTCTTCCTGCTTCTGCTGCACGGCGGCTTCGGAGACGAAATGGGCCGCCACCAGTTTGGCGTTACGTGCGAGCGTGCGTTCGGCACTGGCCACCCGGCTGCGCTGGATGTCCCGCTGGACGCGGGCCTGGGCGAGCTCTGCCTCGAGCCCGCGTATGCGGTCGGCAACTGCGGCTGCCGCGAGCTTGTCGATCTCGGCTCGCTTCGACTGCTCGCGCTGCAGACTGTCCCGGCGTGCAGCCAGCTCGCGCAACATCGTCGCCTCTGCCGCCGCCGTCGCGGCAGTCGCTCGTTCACTGGAAACGACGAGCAGCGCTTCGCCCTGCTTGACACGCTGGCCTTCGCTCACGCGCTTCTCGAGCACGGTGCCCGCCTGGGGGGTGTAGATCTTGATCAACCCTAGCGTGGGGGCGAGATAGCCGCTGACATGCTCTTTGCGCGTGTACTGGCCCCAGAAGGCATACGCCACGAGCGCCGAGGCGACGGCTAGAGCGCTCAGCACGAGCAGCCGCACCGTCAGCGAAGAGGCGACAATCACCCCGCCCTGGAGTGCGTCGTGGTGGGCTTCGAGCGCTTCGCTGCGGAACAAGGGCTGGGACATGATGGAGGCTGCGCGAACAGATCCCGCGAACCGCTCAGCGGACGCTTGCTCGCGTCGATCGGCTGCACCCTCCTCGCATGGGAGCGCTTCAGCGTTCCCTCGGTGCGAGGCGGCCGCAGAGGCAACAGACTTCGGCGCCCACCGCGGCGGCCCGTTCGAGGATCGGAGCATGCATCCTGGATTCCTTGCTTCAGATGGAGTTCAAAGTCCACTGCCGCGAGCGGCAACCTCCGGGTTGCTGCACGACGCATGGGCTAGCTTAGCGAGCACCGGCTCCCTCGTCGATGCGGTGGTTCACATCCCGCGTGTGCTCCGCGTCACAAACCTGCGACGGCGTCGCACCGTTACAGCCTGGAAGATACCCGCCACCGCTAAAGCCTAACACCGGCGCCGCCGGCTCGACCTCCAACTTTGGATGTATGCGCATCGAAATAGTGTTTCGGGGGCTTCCGCTCCCTACCATCCCCGCTCATGGATGGAAGGACAGCTCAGCGGTTGGCGGCGCATGGTGCGGTCGAGGACCGGCCCCCGCAGGCCGGACTTCACGGCGAAGAGCTCGATCTGCTTGCCCGCTATGGAACGCGCCGGACGTTTGCCAAAGGCAGCGTCGTGGTGAGCGAGGGCGACGAGGCGCTGGCCTTCTACGTCATCCTGAGCGGCGCCGCAAAGGTCTTCACCCTCACCGACGAGGGCAAGGAGATCGTCTTGAGGATCTTGGGGCCGGGAGACTATTTCGGTGAGCTGACGCTGCTCGATGGCGGGGCCCGGTCGGCCTCAGTGATGGCGGCCGAGACCTGCGAGTTGCTGATCGTGCCGCGCGCTCAGTTCGCCGAATGCTGGACCAGCTTTCCTCAGATCTGCCGAAACCTGCTACAGCAGCTGAGCTCGCGGATCCGCCAGCTGACCGACGAGCTGAAGCGCGTGGCTTCCATGGATGTCTACCAGAGGCTCGCCAAGCTGCTCCTCGAACTGGCGACCAAGCAGGGAGATCGGTTGGTCGTCGAGCACCGCTTCACGCAACAGGAGCTGGCGAATCGGGTTTGTGCCTCGAGGGAGATGGTCAACCGAATCCTGCAGGCGCTGGTCGCAGGCGGCTATATCAGCGTCGAGCAGCGCCGTATCGTCATCCTCAAGAAACTGCCACGGCGGTGGTAGCGAGCTTCTTTGCCCACCGGGTCGCCAGACGGCCGGGGATCGCGCAAGCAGCGGCGCCTACGCGAGAAAGTGCGCGATGGAGTTCGCGTAGTACTCCAGGATCTTCGTCTCGGCCGGATTGGCGCTGAACAGCCCGCCCACCTCCAGGACGATCCGCCGCAGCACCAGCATGCGCAGGCCCACCTCGATGGCGTAGTCCTGATCGCCGCGCGGGAGATAGATCAGCGCCCCGCGCAGGGCCAGGCGGTCGGCGAGAGCCGAAGCCTCCGCCTTGACCTTCAGCGCCTCCAGCGGCCTGTCTCCCTGCGCGCGGAACACCTGCGCGACGACCGCCACCGGGAGCACGGGAATGATGGCCTTGACGCTGTTGATCAGCAGAGCCCCCAGCGATTCGAGCTGCGCGTGGCGCTCGCCCTGCGGCAGCCTGCGGGGGTCGATCCCGGTGGCCCGGAAGTGCTGCCGCAATGACAACGGCGTGCCGAAGTTCACGCAGGCATAGCCGAACCGGAACCAGCGCCCGCGGACACGCAGCGCTGCCTGCTCGAGTGCAAAGCCGAGCGCGGTCGCGAAGGCGCGCAGGAAGCCGACCGGTGCCGCCGCGGGATCCTGCTTGCGCAGCAGGGTCCGGTCCTCCAGAACGCGGTCGTAGTTGATGCCGACCGGGATGAACACCACATCCCTCGGACCTTCCGGGTCGAATCCCCGCACCATGTAGTCGATGAGCCCGAGCTTCGGCCGGCGCACGCGGCCATCCACGCTCAGACCACCTTCCGGGAACACGGCTTGAGTCAGGCCCGCTTCCGTGGCCATCTGCACGTACCGCTGGAGGACCGCGCGGTAGAGCGGGTCGCCGGAATCGCGGCGCACGAAGTAGGCCCCCATGCTGCGGATCAGCATCTCCAACGGCCACACGCGGGCCCATTCGCCGACGGCGTAGGACAGCGCAGCGCGCTCCGCCGCAAGAAAGGCCACCAGCACGTAGTCGAAGTTGGAGCGGTGGTTGATCACGAAGACCACGGCGGCTTTGGGCTCGATGCCGGCGAGGCCCTTCTCATCCGCAAACCCGAGGCGCACGCGGTAGAGCGATCTCGCGATCGCCCGCGCCAGCCAATAGCCCACGCGGAAATAGAGATAGGCGTTGAAC
>Ga0335085_10007997_pt1 | contig 16230 bp, 13 predicted proteins | sample Lox_Sample_45_FD_206712 | JGI IMG/M metagenome (GOLD analysis project Ga0335085, IMG submission 206712) | Soil microbial communities from Loxahatchee National Wildlife Refuge, Florida, United States - Lox_Sample_4.5 | ecosystem: Environmental > Terrestrial > Soil > Wetlands | place: USA...
GCATGTCTGAGCTAGTCATGGTCACTGTCTGCTGATCCCGTCTAGCCCTCAAGTTCCACCAGTAACTGTTGCCCCTGGTGTCTCACCTGATCATGACACAGAGGGGGGCGGCAAACGGGAGTCATTAAGCGAGCCCGACAGCTCCCGCCAGACCCAGGACCCACCCAAGCCCCCCGCAGATAAACCCGAAAACGCCCCAGAAACCCCCGGCAACTACTGGACCGAAGTCCCCCGCTTCCTCGCGCTCTGGCGGGATCACGTGGAACGGTGGCCCTGGACCCAGCGCCTGAAAACAGACCGCCCAATGGCTGCAGAGCAGCGAGCGGAGGCAGCGGGAACAGTCAGGGAGATATTCCAGGCAGAGCAGGCAATCAGTGGAAATGTTAAGGATATTGAAGGCAGCAATGCTAAGGGTGGATGGCTCGCAGGGTTTCAATTCCGGTTGAAAGGTAATGATCGACTCATGGGCAAGGTTGCTGAAAGGCTTTCGGCTGAACCAGAGCGAAGGCCAAGCGATATAGTTCATGATATTCCAGATGCGGTCCGTTACACTTTCTGTTTTGAGCGAGATAATTACTCAGATGGATATTTGGACGTTAAGCAACGCCTTGAGGACTGTGGTTATAAAATGTATCATTGTAAGAACTGGTGGGGCAGTCCGGAGTATAAGGGGGTTAACACGCGCTGGATAACGGCCGAAGGGCAAAGGTTCGAGGTTCAGTTTCATACGAGAGAAAGCTTCCACGCCAAGCATGAGGTCACACATCAAGCCTACGAGCGGGCGCGCAGCCCAGTGACTAGTAGGGCTGAGCTTGCCGATACTGAGAGATTTCAACGGGAAGTTTCGTCATGGCTCCCTGTCCCTGCTGGGCTAGGAAAGATCAAAGACTATAAGGAGGAACGTTCGTAATGCCACATATAATCACTTACTACGCGATCGTTGGAAGCGAGGCGACGATCGAAAATCCATACGGACTCGTTCGGCGTCTAGAGCATGACGACGGTGCCTCGGACGAAGCGCTACATAAGGATTTCAGCTGGTCGCACACGCCAATCATCGTTGAATGGAAGCATGGCGACTTTGAGGATGAGCTAGTTGAGGTTAGTCATGAGCAGGCTAGTAAGATTATTGAGTATTTTCGGGGGCGGTGGGGGGCTTCGGGGGAGCCGGGTGGGGCTTGACGGCTCCTAGATGACGGCCCAGCGGGCGGCGTCGGCCTGTCGCTGCTGCCCGCGATGAACACCGGCACCTTCGGGGTGGCGCCTTACGACGCGGGTGTCGCCTCCGCCACGCTCAACGTGGGCCAGCAGCTCGGCGGCTCGATCGGCACCGCGCTGCTCAACACCATCGCCACCAGCGCGACCGTGAGCTACCTGGTCGGCCTGCACCTGTCCCCGGCGGTTCTGGCTTCACCGGCCGGCCGGGAGGCACTCGCGGCCGCAGCTGTGCACGGATACACGACCGCCTTCTGGTGGACCGCCGGCATCTTCGCGGCCGGAGCCATCGCCTGCGGATCGCTGCTCCGCTGGGGCCCGCTGTCCCGCCAGGCCGAGGCGCAAACGTCCGTCCCGGTCGGCCAGCCCCAGGCAGGCCCGTCCGTCCCGGCCTAAGTCACGTCGGAGCCCCGGTGCCCAGGCGAGACACCGGGGCGGCCGGATGACAGTTCGTCCCGGGCGCCGGGGGAGTCCGGCAGGCGGGGCAGGACGATCGTGAACGTCGTCCGGCCGGGGCGGCTCTCGACGCTCACGGTGCCATGGTGCGCGGCGATGACGGCCTTGACGATGGCCAGGCCGAGCCCCGTGCTGCCGGCCGCGCGGGACCGGGAGGAATCGCCACGCGCGAAGCGCTCGAACAGCTCCGGCACCAGGTCGGGCGGGATGCCCTGGCCGTTGTCGCTGACACTGAGCTGGACGGCGGGCTGCCGAGCCCCGGGACCGGAGCCGTTGGGCGGTCCGGGGCTGCCGGGCGAACCAGCCTCCGCCGAGGACGACCCCGCGGACGAGGAGGACAAGGACGCCGAGGACGCGGACGCGGGGGAGCCGTCCGTGGCCGCCACGGCCACGGTGACGGTGGAATCGGCCGGCGTGTGCTTGGCGGCGTTGCTCAGCAGGTTGCCGAGGACCTGGCGCAGCCGGAGTTCGTCACCCCGCACCATCAGCGGCTCGTCGGGAAGCTCGAGCTGCCACCGGTGCGAGTGGCTCGCCACCTGCGCGTCGCTGGTGGCCTCGATGGTCAGCCGGGTCAGGTCGACCGGTTCCTGCTCCAGCGGCCGGCCCGCGTCGAGGCGGGCGAGCAGCAAAAGCTCGTCCACCAGGACGCTCATCCGGGCCGATTCGGATTCCACCCGGTGCAGCGCGTGCGTCACGTCCTCGGGAACCGGGCCCCGGTGGCGGAGGGCCAGCTCGGCGTACCCGCGGATGGCCGACAGCGGCGTCCGCAGCTCGTGGCTCGCGTCGGCGGCGAACCGGCGCAGCCGGGTCTCGCTCGCGGCCCGGCGCGCCAGCGCGGACTCCACGTGCTGGAGCATCCGGTTGAACGCGGCGCCGACCTGGCCGACCTCGGTCCGGGGGTCGTCGTCGGGGACGCGGGCGGGCAGGCTGACGTCGGTGTCCAGCGGGAGCTGGGTCACCATGGTCGCGGTGGCCGCCACGCGCCGCAGCGGCCGCAGCGACAGCCGGACCAGCCCAACGCCGGAGCCCGCCACGAGCAGGACCACGATGGCGAACACGGCCGCCTCGGCGATCTCCACGTTGCGCAGGGTGTTTTCCACGCTCTCCAGCGGCAGGCCGGTGAAGAGGACCGGGCCGCCGCCGTGCTGCTGGACGGCGGTCAGCTCATAGTCGCCGCCGAGCGACGGGAGGTACCGGGTAAATGTCGGCACGGTAGGCGGCGGGGACTTGTCCGTATCGCCGCCCGGGCCGGCGGGCAGCGTGGCCACCGGGAGGCCCTTGAGGGTCGCCTCATCCGCCGTCGACACGTCGCACTTGCCCGAGACGATCGTCGCCTCGGTGATGGTCCCGTTCCGGTCCCACGCGCCGAAGGTGCCGGCCATCTGGCCGTTGATGACGCCACCGCACGGGGACGATCCTGGCCCATGGTCGATGTACGCCGAGGTGTGGGTCTGTGCCGGAGAGTCGCCCCCGTTGTTATCAGCCATGCACTGCGCGTACTGCCGTTGCGTCGCGGCCTGGAGCGACTGGCTGAAGTTGGCCATCAGCGAGTTACGCAGCACGGTATAGGTGGCGGCGCCGACGACGGCGCAGGTCACGATGACCAGCGCCACCAGGCTGGCGATGAGCCGCGCGGTGAGGCTGCCGCGGAGCAGGGAGCGCCACGGCCGGGCGGCCCAGCCGGCCAGGGCTCCGGCCCGGCCGCGCGACGCCGCGGGCCGGTCGCCCCGGGCCGTGCCCGGCCCCCGCTGCGGAACCGGGGCGGCCGCGCCGGAGCCCGCGCCCCGGTTCATCAGGTGCCCGGCTTCAGCACATAACCGACGCCGCGGACGGTGTGGATCAGCGGCGGCCGGCCGGCGTCGATCTTCTTCCGCAGGTAGCTGATGTACAGCTCCACGACGTGCGCCTGGCCGCCGAAGTCGTAATTCCACACGCGGTCCAGGATCTGCGCCTTGGACAGCACGCGGCGCGGATTGCGCATGAGGAACCGGAGCAGCTCGAACTCGGTGGCGGTCAGCTCGATCAGCTCACCAGCGCGGCGGACTTCACGCGCGTCCTCATCCATGGTCAGGTCGGCGACGGCCAGCGAGCCCTCGCTGTGGGTCCGGGTGAGGTCGGCGCGCCGGAGCAGCCCCCGGAGCCGGGCCAGCACCTCCTCCAGGCTGAACGGCTTGGTCACGTAGTCGTCGCCGCCCGCGGTGATCCCGGCGATGCGGTCCTCGACCGCGTCCCGGGCGGTCAGGAACAGCACGCAGATGTCCGGTATCTCCGCCCGGAGCCTGCGGAGGACCTCGAGCCCGTCGAAGTCCGGCAGCATGATGTCGAGAATGACCGCGTCCGGCTGGAACTCCCGCGCGGTGGTCACCGCCTCGGTGCCGGTTCCGGCGGTACGGGTCTCCCAGCCCTCGTAGCGCAGCACGCTGCCCAGCAGCTCGGCGAGGCTCGGCTCGTCGTCCACCACGAGCACGCGGATCGCGCTGCCGTCAGGCCGCCGTGCACCGGCCTGTACCCTGGCGGGGGCCGGGGTCTGCGGAGTATTCATGGCCATCCATCATCAGACTTGCTCGGCTGGATTCAGTATGCCGTGGTGGGCGGCCGGCCCTCGCGTCGGCGGCATACCGTCCGCTCTGTCTTCGCTCAACAGTGTCTGACGGGGCACAGCGCAGCTTCAGTGCGCCTTATGAAATTCCTCTGAGTCGCGGGGCCGGGGCCCCGGGCGGGACATGGCCTCGGCGGGCCAGCCGGCCACGGTTTCCACCTCCCCGCCGACGCCGACCAGGCGGGCCGGCAGCCCGATCCCGGCCAGCCAGCCCGGCGCCCGGTCGCCGCGGATGATGGCCGCGGTGCTGGCCGCGTTGGCGTCCGCGCAGGTCGCGGCGGTCACCGAAATCGTCCGCCAGACGGGGGCCGGCGGCAGACCGGTGCGCGGATCCAGGATGTGATGCAGGACGCTGCCGCCGCGCCGCCAGCGCCGGGCCGTGATGCTGGAGGTCGCCAGCCCTCCGCTGGTGATCGCCACGACCGTGGACGGCCCGTCGGGCACCTCCTCCGGGCGGCCGGTGACGTCCTGCACGCGGATCCGCCACCCGCCGTCCGGGACCGGTCCCGCAACGGCGATGTCACCGCCCAGCCCGACGAGCACACCGCAGCCCAGCTCGCCGGCGATGCGCGCCGCGGCAAGGTCGGCGGCCCACGCCTTGGCCGTCGCGCCGAGGTCCAGCCGTGTCCCGGGCGGCATGGCCAGCGTCCGGGCGGCGGGGTCCAGGTGCACCTGCCGCCAGCCGGGAACCGCCCTCACCACAAGATTGAGTGCCGGGCCGTCCGGCGGGACCAGGCTGAAGTCACGGTCGTAACCGGCCGCCACGATGGCCTCCCCGACCGTCGGATCGACGTCGCCGTCGGTCAGTTCGGCGGCGCGCAGCGCCACGGCCACGGCGCCGGCGAGCAGCGGGCTGAGCCGGACCGGCCGGCCGTCCGCGCGGTCCAGCGCGACCAGCTCAGAATCGGCCCGGAAACGGCTGCACGCGGCGTCCAGGTCCGCCAGGTCGGCCGCCAGCATCGAGCGGGCCGTCCCGAGCGCCGCCGGCTCGGTCACCACGAGGTGCACCCGGCAGCCGAGCGCGGTCCATCCCTGCGAAGCCGTGCCGCGGTCGTCCGCCGCCATCGGCACCTCCCCGAGTCCTGTCGTCACGATGCCCATTGAACCGCCGGGCGCTGACCGGTCGCTGGATGCCAGCTCTGAGCCGCCTGTAAGGCTCAGCGCCCTGTAACGCTCAGCCCGCGGCGAGGAGGCGGCCCAGCTTGGACGCGGATGCGGACGGGCGTGCCCCGGCCGCCCGGAGCAGGTTCCCGGCGGCCGCCAGCACGCTGGGCGGCCCGGACACGAGCTCGACCTCGATCTCATGCCACCGCATCGGGCTGCCTTCCTGCCCGGGGGGCTCCTCCTGCCCGGGGCGCAGGCGGCGCGCGGTGACCTCATCGTCGGCCACCTCGGCGAGCACCTCGCCATCGGTACCGGCCAGCCGCCGGACCGTTCGGCCGGTTTCCAGCCGCGCGATCGGGTGCAGCGGGCGGCCGCCGGTGATGTCGGCCACCATGGCCTGCATCTGCGGCGGGACCGTATCGGTGCCCTCGCTCAGCGGCAGATGCAGCTCGCGCCGCGTGCCGGGCCGTACCGGCAGCTTGAGGTGCCAGGCCGCGTCGGTCCCGCCGGTGCGCCGCCGGAGCGTGACGTGGCTGGCGGCCAGCTGCAGATCCTCGGTGTCGAAGTATGTGGCGGACAGCTCATAGCGCTCCGGTCCCACGACCGAACACCCCGGCAGCGCGCCGAAGTCCGGCATGGTGAAGCCCTGATCGGCGTCGTACTTCTGCTCGGTTTCCAGATGACTGGTCGGCCCGGTGTCCATGGCTCCAACCTAGGCGAGGTCGGCCGGAAAATTGGCGAGGCCGCCTCCCGACAGGCGGGGCGACGCTGAATCAGGCGCGCCGGCGGGGAAGTAAGGTGCGCCGGACGACGAACGTCGTGTGCGGGCGCTCGATGACGGCTCCCCCCGGGACGGCCGGAACACCCCCCGCGCGGCGATAGGCGCTGATGCGGAAGCTGCCCGCGCCCGGCCGCCCGGCCGCCGCCCAGGCCTGGACCGCGCTGGCCAGCTCGTCGGCCAGGTCCGCGCCGGCCGGCCCATACCCGAGCACGCTGAGCGGGACGACCAGCGCGCCGGGCGGCCGGGAACCGGGCGGACCGCCCGCACCGCCCGCGCTCCGCGCACCGCCCCTGCCGCCCGCGCCGGGCGCGCTCCCCGTTCCGGGCCGCGGGTCAGGGCCGGCCAGAATGGCGAAACTGCCCTCCTCGAAGATCCCCGCGGTGATGCGCCGGTCCGCCACCAGGACGGGCGCCCGGGCCAGCCCGCTCGCGGGGCCCCCGGGGGGCCGGGCCGATTCGCTGAGCAGGCCCCAGTGCGGCTCGTTCAGGGCCAGCCAGAGCCCCAGCCCGTCGAACAGCTGCGCCGGGCCGGCCATGACCCGGGTGGCGCGCTCGGCGGCGGGCCCGGCGGGCTCGGCTAGCGCGCGGGCGACGGCGGTGATGCCGACGTCCCGGCCGTCCGGGAGGGTGAGAGCCAGTTCCTGATCGTCACGGGTCACCTGGGTCCGTTCGGGACCGGCGAGCGAGCCGCGCATGCGCATGAACCCGCACGGCACCACCGAACGGCTCTGCCAGCACTCGCCGTCCCATTCGAACGCCACCGAGCGCTGCGATCCCCGCAGGTCGAGCGGCACGACGATCCGGCCGCCGGGGGCCAGCTGGTCCAGCCAGGCGGGAGCCAGGTCGCTGACCCCGACCGTCGCGATCACCCGGTCGTACGGGGCCCCGGGCGGGTATCCCGCGGCCCCGTCGCCCGGCACGACGGTCACGTCCGGACAGCCGGCCCCGGCCAGGTGCGCCGCGGCCTGCCGCGCGACGTCCTCGTCAAGATCCACGGTGACCACGGTGCCCCCGTCTCCCACGAGGTGCCGGAGCAGCGCGGCGTTGTACCCGGTGCCGGCGCCGATCTCCAGCACCCGGTGGCCGGGGGCGATCCCGAGCTGATCCAGCATGTACGCCATGATGGTCGGCTGGGAGGAGGAACTGGTGGGCTGGCCGTTGGCGCTGCGCCGGGTGACGATAGCCTCGTCGCGGTAGGCCAGCCCGGGCTCCAGTTCCGGCAGGAACAGGTGCCGCGGCACCACGCGCATGGCCTGCGCGACCGCGTCGCTGACCGGCCGGCCGCCGGCGATCACCTGTGTGACCATGCGGTCCCGCATCGAGCTCAGCTCAGCGTCGGCCACTGGCCCGCTCGTAGACGCCGCCCGACGCGTCGGTGCGGATCAGCCGGAAGTTCGCCGAGAAGTACGACGCGATCGCCTGGGTCCACGGGATGCGCCGCGCGTACAGGCCCGACAGCCACACGTAGTGCACGTGCGACAGCGCCGACAGCCACTCCCGGCGCACGGCGGGCACGCTGCCCGCGCCGTTCAGGCCGTTCCGGCCGCGTGACAGCGTGTAGTCGGTGCCGATGGTGTCGACCATGACCGGGCAGCCGGGCACGCCCGATACGAACCGGTCGGCGGCGATCGTGTAGGACACCGCGTCGGCCAGCACGCATGAGCCCGCGGGGATGATCTGCTCGTCGGCCACGATGGCGTCCGCGACGCCGTGGTAGTTCGGGTCGGGCCTGGTCCGTGCCTGCAAGACCGCCAGCACCAGGACCAGCACCGCCGTGGCGGCCGCGGCCACCCGGTACCCGGCGCCGGGCGCCGGGCGCTGGGCGCCGCGGGCGCGGCAGAGCCGCGAGACCGCCAGCACCACCGACAGCGCCATGAACGGGCCGAGGAACGCGGCGTAGTGGTAGTAGTAGTCGGCCGGCCACAGGAAGGCGACGACCACCAGGGCCCCGCTGACCAGGGCGAAGATCTCCAGCGGGGGTGGCAGCCGGCGGGTCGCGAGCGTCGCCAGCAGCGAGCACCCGGCCGCCACCGCCGCGGTCGCGCACACCACCGCGAGCAGCAGTGCGTGGGCCAGGTCCGGGCCGTGACTGAACCCGATCATGCTCGCCAGCCGGAACCACAGCGAGATACGGACGTCGTCGGTGCGGGACCACTGGGCCACGATCACGCTGTTGAAGAACGCGTGCGGGGCCAGCACCGCGAACGGCAGCACCGGCAGGGCGAAGCCGGCCACGGTGCCGCCGAGAAAGACGAGCGCGCGGCGCGGCGCCCGGAGCAGCCCGCCGCCGGGGATCAGCAGGGCCAGCAGGACGAGCACCGGGATGACCGACCAGGCCTTGCACACCCCGGCGAACCCGAACGCGGCACCGCCTGCGGCCAGCCGCCGCCTGCTGCCGGTCAGCTGGTCGCCGTCCATCACCGCCAGGGCCCCGGCCAGGCAGAACAGCACCAGCCACGGCTCGATCAGCACGGTGTGGGCGGCGTACACGCCGTCCGGGTAGACCGCCAGGAACCCGCAGGCCGCGGCCACAGCCAGCGCCCCGTGCCGCCGGATGAGCAGCCCGGTCAGCGTCACCCCGGCCGCGCCGGCGCACGCGGTCAGCACCCGGCCGATGGCCAGCGCCTTGGCCGTGCCGAGCGGCCCGGCGAACAGCGCCGCCGGCGTCATCAGCAGCATGACCCCTGGCGGCTGCACGGTGATGAAGTCCCGGTACGGGACCGAGCCGTGGATCAGGCGCACCGCGCTGCCGAAATAGACCCCGTCGTCGTATTCGGTCACCCCGAGCAGGTAGCCGTGCTTGGACAGCTGCCACAGCCGCAGGAACAGCGCCAGCGCGGTGGCCGCGATGATGGCCAGCATGGCCGGGGACAGGCGCCGCCGGAAGCCCGCGGTGCCCGGCGCGCTGGCGGGCGCGGCCGCGGGTCGCTGCGCGCCAGGCACGGCCGGGACATTGCCCATCATTTCCCTGGCACCTGGACCCTCCGGCATCCTCCCCCCGAGACAGGTGAGATTATCACGATCGGCACGATGCGGTCCCGCGCTGCGCAGCGGGCGAGGGGGTTGTGCGGCCATGGCGGCGGGGCGTACAAAATGCCCAGCGCCCGGTTGCGGCGCACGGGGCCGCTGGTGACGGTGCCGGCCCGGTACCGCCCGCGACCACGATCAGCACGATCATGCCGAACGAGCCCAAGCAGATGCGGTACCGGCGCAGGAGGACGGGTGGCAGACCCTGACCTGGCCGCAGGCCCGGGACCGGGTGCTTCGGCTCGCGGCGTCGTTCGAGGCGCTGGGCCTCGCGCCGGGTGAGCGGGGCGCGCTCATGATGGCGAACCGCACCGAGCATTGGCTGGCCGCCCGCCCAGACGTGCTCGCCGCGGTCGGCGAGGCCGTCGCGGCCGCCAACGCGCGGCTCGCGCGGGTCCAGCAGATCAAGCGCTGGCGGCTGCTGCCGCACGAGTGGACCAGCGCCACCGGCGAGCTCACCCCCACGCTGAAGCTCCGGCGCCGGGTCATCCACGCCAGCCACGCGGGCATCATCGGCGAGCTGGATCAGGCATAGCAGCGCTACCGGTCAGGAATGAGGTGGCCGGCGGGCGGGCCGCCGGCCACCTCCGTGGGCGAGGCCGCCCGGCCAGCGTCAGGCGCTGGTGGTATCGCGGGTGCCGGACGGGCCGGACACCCGGGTCTCCTCCACTCCGGCGTTCGGCGGGGTGGAGGCCGCCGGGACGGTGGCGGCCGGGACGGTGGCGGCTGGGACGGTGGCGTCCCCGGACGCCGGCACCCGGGCGTGCGCGGCCACCGGCCGGGTGGTCTCCTCCACCCCGGGCGGCTCGGCCACCCCGGGCGGCTCGGCCACCCCGGGCGGCTCGGCCACCCCGGGCGGCTCGGCCACCCCGGGCGGCCCGGCCACCCCGGGCGGCCCGGCCGGCGCCCGTTCCCGGATCCCGATGACGGTGAAGCGCCCGAGTGCGACCGCCGCGAGGAACACGATGACGAGGCCCAGCCCGGTGAAGAAGCCGATCTGCTCGACGACCCGGTGCAGGTTGTCGCCCACCGGCTGGCCGGCGCTGCCGCCAGTGTGCCACAGCGTGCTGAGCGAGGCGCCGAGCACGAACCAGGCGCCGCTCAGCGCGGCCAGCCACGCGCCGAAGATGGCGGCGGGCCGGCTGGCGGTGAGGCCGAGGATCAGGCCGCCGAGGACGGCACCGGCGGCGGGCAGTATCTCCAGCCAGAGGCGGCCCGTGGTGTAGGTGAACGCCTTGTCCGGTGTGTACGCGTAATGAAAATAGGGGCCGACGAAGGCGATGAGCCCGCCCCAGATGCCGAGCAGGACCAGCAGCACTCCGCTGAGGGCGCCACGGCTCCGCGGAACCCGCAGCATCCCTGTCATGACGATCACTCCTCCCGCGAGCGTGGGGCTGGTGAACTTGTGCCAACGCAATACCCGCCAATCGCGGCTGTATGCACGCGCCGTACCGCGTGGTATGCGTCGCAATGCGAGCGGTAAGGTCACGTCCGTGGACACCCGGCGCCTCGTCCCGCGCACCGACGTCCTGCTCGCCGACCCCAGGCTGGCAGAAGCCGAGCGGAAACTCGGCCGGGCCCTGGTGAAGGCCGCCGTCGCCCACGCGCAGGATCAGGCGCGGGCCGGGATGATCGCCCCGGACGGCGTGGCCGACGCCGCGGTCGCTGCGCTGCCGGCCCGTGCCGTCACGCTGACCCCGGTGATCAACGCGACCGGGGTGCTGCTGCACACCAACCTCGGCCGGGCCCCGCTGTCCGGGGCCGCCACCGACGCGCTGGCCGCCGCGGCCGGCTGTACCGACGTGGAGTTCGACCTGACCAGCGGCACCCGGGGGCGCCGGGGCCGGGGGACGCTGGCCGCCCTGGCCGCGGCGGTGCCGGCCGCCGAGAGCGTGCACGTGGTCAACAACAACGCCGCGGCGCTGGTGCTGGCCGCGACCGCGCTGGCCGCAGGGCGGGAGATCCTGATCAGCCGGGGCGAGATGGTCGAGATCGGCGACGGGTTCCGGCTGCCCGACCTGCTGGAGTCGACCGGCGCGCGGCTCCGCGAGGTCGGCACGACCAACCGGACGACGGTCGCGGACTACCAGGCGGCGGCCGGCCCCGGCACCGGGTTCGCGCTCAAGGTCCACCCGTCGAACTTCCGCATCGAGGGGTTCACCGCCCAGGCCGGCGTGCGTGACCTGGCCCGGGCCCTGGGCCCGGCCATCCCGGTCGTCGCCGATATCGGCTCGGGGCTGCTGGCGCCGCATCCGCGGCTGCCCGACGAGCCCGACGCGCAGACGGCGCTGCGGGACGGGGCGTCCCTGGTGACCGCGAGCGGTGACAAGCTGCTCGGCGGCCCCCAGGCCGGCCTGCTGCTGGGCCGCGCGGGCCTGGTCGGGGCGCTCGCGCGGCATCCGCTGGCCCGCGCGCTGCGGGTCGACAAGCTGACCCTGGCCGCCCTGGAGGCCACCCTGGCCGGCCCGGCCACGCCGGTCGCCTTGGCGCTGGCCGCCGACCCCGCGGAGCTGACCCGGCGGGCCGAACGGATCGCGGCGAACCTGCGCACGCACGGGATCGACGCCGCCGGGGTGGCCACGCACGGCGCGGTCGGCGGCGGGGGTGCCCCCGGTGTCCCCCTGCCCGGCGCCGCCGTGAGCCTCCCGGAGGATCTATCGGCCGTCCTGCGTACCGGCGACGCGGTGTGGCGGGGGGAGGTTCCCGCGGTCGCCGGGCGGATCGAGGACGGCAGGCTGCTGCTGGATCTGCGGGCCATCCTGCCGCCCGAGGACGAGACACTGATCCGGGCCGTGCTCGCCGCGGCCGGCCGGCCTGCCGGTCCCGCGCCGTCCGCCGGACCCGCGCCGTCAGCTGGTCCCGCGCTGTCTGCTGGTCCCGCGCCGTCAGCCGTGCCGTCCGCCGGCCCGGCCGCAGCGTCCGGCGTGCCGCCCGCGAGGCCCGCCGGCCCGTGACTGCCATGCAGGTCGTCGCGACCGCCGGGCACGTCGATCACGGCAAGTCGACCCTGGTACGCGCGCTCACCGGGATGGAACCCGACCGCTGGGCGGAAGAACGCCGCCGCGGCCTCACCATCGACCTGGGCTTCGCCTGGATGGACCTGCCCGGCGGGCGGCGGCTCGCCTTCGTCGATGTCCCCGGGCACGAACGGTTCGTCCCCAACATGCTGGCCGGCCTCGGGCCGGTGCCGGCCGTACTGATGGTGGTCGCGGCGGACGGCGGCTGGATGCCCCAGTCGGCCGAGCACCTCGCCGCCATCGACGCGCTCGGCATCTCCCGGGGGGTGCTCGCCGTCACCCGGGCCGACCTGGTCGATCCCGGTCCCGCGCTGAGCCGTGCCAGCGCCGAGATCGCCGCCACCAGCCTCGGCGCGGTCGAGGCCGTCGCGGTCAGCGCGGTCACCGCCGCCGGGCTGCCGGAACTGCGCGACGCGCTTGCCCGGCTCGCTGGCGGCCTGCCGGTCCCCGACCCCGGTGCGCCGGTCCGGCTGTGGATCGACCGGGCGTTCAGCATCAAGGGCAGCGGCACGGTGGTCACCGGCACGCTCCCGGCCGGCACCGTCCGGGCCGGCGACGAGCTGCTGCTGACGCCGTCGCTGCGGCCGGTGCGCGTGCGCGCGATCGAGTCGCTGGAGCAATCCGCCGACCAGGTCCGCGGTGTCGCCCGGGTCGCGCTGAACCTGCGCGGGGTGGCCCGGGAGGTCCCGGCCCGCGGGATGGCACTGGTCCAGCCCGGCCGCTGGACGCTGACCGGCGTCATCGACGTCCGCTTTGCGCCGCCCGCCGGGGTGCCCCGGCTGCCGCGCGAGCTGATCGTGCACACGGGATCGGTGCGCACCCCGGCCCGGATCCGCGTGCTCGGCGGCGGAGCCGGCCCGGACCCGGGCCCCGCACTGGTGGCCAGGCTCACCCTGCGCGACCCGCTCCCGCTGCACGCCGGGGACCGGGTGCTGCTGCGGGATCCAGGCGCGGCCGGGTTGCTCATCCTCGGCGCCACCGTGCTGGACGTGGCCCCGCCGCCGCTGCGCCGCCGGGGCGCCGCCGCGGCGGCCGCGCGGGACCTGGCGCACTGGCCCGAACCGCCCGGGGCGGCCAACCTGCTGCGCCGGCACGGGCTGCTGCGCGCCCCGGCGCTGGCCGCGATGGGCGTCACCGGCGCCCCGGACCCGGTCGTGGCGGGCTGGCTCGCGGACGCCGCGTTCTGGGCCGGGGCCCGCAGCCGACTGGCCACCCTCGTCGCGGAGCACGCGGCGCGCGACCCGCTCGCGCTCGGCGTGACCATGGAGGCGGCCCGGGCCGCGCTGGACCTGCCTGACCGCCGGCTGGCCGAGGCCCTGGCCGCCGCCACCCCGGCGGTCACCATGAACGGGGGTTACCTGCGCCCCGCGCCGCCCGCGGGCTCCGTCGCGCCAGGCCGTCCTGGCGGCGAGGACCGGGCCGGGCCGGACCACGCCGGGCCGGACCACGCCGGCCACGGTGCCGCTCGCCGGGACGCGCCTCCGGCTCCCACCCGGGTGGCCCCCGCCCCTGCCCCGGCCGGGATCCCGGAGCCCGTCATCCGGGCCGTCCGGGCGGTGCGGTCGGATCTGGCCGGCGACCCGTTCCGGGCGCCTGAGGCGGACCGGCTCCGCGAGCTCGGCCTGGACGCCCGGGCGATCGCCGCGGCGGCGCGCGCCGGTCTGCTGCTGCGGGTCAGCGACCAGGTCGTGCTGGCGCCGGGCGCCGACACGGACGCGGCCGCGGTGCTGGGCGGGCTGCCGCAGCCGTTCACCACGGCCGAGGCGAGGAAGGCGCTGGCCACGACCCGGCGGGTGGCCATCCCGCTGCTGGAGTTCCTCGACCGGGCCAGGATCACCGAGCGCCTCCCCGACGACCGCCGCCGCCTGCGTTCCCGGTGATCCCGCCCCGGTGACCCGCGCCCCGCGGGTACAGGCCGGCGTCCGCCAGAGACGCGGCGGCCTGCGATTCAGGATGACGGGGCGGCCAGCACCGCATGGGGGCCGCAAGCGCGCCAAATACGCGGGCCGAGGTCACTTCCGCTAAGGCCCGGGCGTCACAGCGGACGCTGGGACGACTTCGGCCTGCTCGGCCGGGGCGGCGGCTCGGTCAGGACGCCAGCCACGCCGCCGTGTCCGGCAGGAGCTTGCCGTCGCTGACCGGCTCGCTGGCCAGCAGGATCCGGGCGTGCGGCGGCATCGGGACCGGGGCCGCCCCCAGGTTGGCGGCGAAGAGGAAACCGGGCTCACGGGTGAAGCACAGCGTGCCGGGCGCCGATTCGAGCCACCTCATGAGCGGGGCGCCCGGCTCGGCCGTGCCGAGCCCGAGGGCCTGGTGGGTGCGGCGCAGGCTGAGCGCCGCGCGGTACAGGTTCAGGAACGACCCCGGGTCGCCGATCTGCTCCGCGACGCTGTACTGGCCCCAGTAGCTCGGCTGGGGCAGCCATGGCTGTGCGTGCCCGCCGTCCCGGCGGGCGGCAGAGAACCCGAACGAGGAACCGGTGGACGTCCACGGCAGCGGCACGCGGCAGCCGTCCCTGCCGGGACGGCTGCCGCCGGTTCGCCGGAACGTGGGATCGGCGCGGGCCTCGCCGGGCAGCTCGACCACTTCCGGCAGCCCCAGTTCCTCACCCTGGTAGATGTACGCCGAGCCGGGCAGCGCGAGCATCAGCAGCGCTGCCGCCCGGGCCCGCCGCACGCCGGCCTTCAGCTCGGGATCGCCCACCCGGGGCAGCCCGGCGGACTCGTTCGGAGCACCGGCCCCGCCGGCCGCGTACCGGCTGACCGGGCGGGGCACGTCGTGGTTGCCGATCACCCACGGCGCACGGTCGCCGCCCGCCATGGTCTCGATCGCGTCGATGGCGGCCCGCATCTCGGCGGCGTCCCAGCGGGAAATGACGAGCTGGAAGTTGAATACCTGGGGGAGCCCGGTCCTGGCCAGGTAGGGCCGTAGCGTCGCGGGGGAGTCGTACCAGACCTCCCCGACCGCGGTGCGCGGGCCGGGGAACTCCCCGGGCACGTAGGAGTCGAGGATGACCCGCCACAGCTGGTACAGTTCGTGCAGTTCGGCCCGGTGATAGTAGGGGGACGGGGCGTGCGCCGTGGGCGCGACGGGGATGTCGGCGAGGTTCGGGTCCTTGAACAGCCCGTGCGCCACGTCGATGCGCAGCCCGGCGGCGCGGCGGCCGAGCCAGAACCGGATGACCTCCTCGAAGTAGCTGTTGACCGCGGAGTTGCGCCAGTTCCAGTCGGGCTGGCCCTGGTCGAACAGGTGCAGGTACCACTGGCCGGGTCGGCCATCCGGCTCGGTGACCCGCGTCCACGCCGGGCCGTGGAAGACCGACTGCCAGTTGTTGGGCGGCTCGGCGGCGCCCGGGCCGCGCCCGTCCCGGAAGATGAACATCTCGCGCTCGGGGCTGCCCGCCGGGGTGGCCAGCGCCGCGCGGAAGAAGGGATGCTCGGCCGAGCAGTGGTTCGGCACCAGGTCCACGATCACCCGGATGCCGTACTCGGCCGCCTCGGCGACCAATTCGTCGAAGCCGGCCAGAGTCCCGAGCCGCGGGTCCACGTCGCGGTAGTCGCTGACGTCATAGCCGCCATCGGCGAGCGGGGACGGGTAGAACGGCGTCAGCCAGATGGCGTTGACCCCGAGCTCCGACAGGTACGGCAGGCGCGAGCGCACGCCGGCGAGATCCCCGATGCCGTCACCGTCGGAATCCGCGAAGCTTCGCGGGTACACCTCGTAGACGACCGCCTCCTGCCACCACGGATGATTGCGGCTCACGGCGGACATCGCCTCCTTGTTGTGATCTTCCCGGTGCGGGCCGCCTCCCATTGTGCCGGTAAGACGGCGCGGACCAGCGACGCGGGCGGTGGCCCCCAGCGGCCCATCGCCCGGTGAGCCTCGCCGCCGTCCCGGGCCCGACCCGCGGCCGCCCGCGAAGCCGGCTGCAGCAGCCAGTAGAGTCACGGCGGAGGCGTCCGGGTGCCTGGTGGCCCCCCCGGTCTTCAAAACCGGTGAGCGCTGCGCTGCGGTGCTGGCGGGTTCGATTCC
>Ga0335085_10008000_pt1 | contig 16225 bp, 13 predicted proteins | sample Lox_Sample_45_FD_206712 | JGI IMG/M metagenome (GOLD analysis project Ga0335085, IMG submission 206712) | Soil microbial communities from Loxahatchee National Wildlife Refuge, Florida, United States - Lox_Sample_4.5 | ecosystem: Environmental > Terrestrial > Soil > Wetlands | place: USA...
TGACGGCCCTTCCGGTCATCCCGCTGACGGTCAACATGGAGTTGATGGCCGAGGTGGCCTCGGTGCTGTACCCGGATCACCGCTTGGTCGGCATGCGGGAGGTTCGCGGCTATCGCTGGGTCGGGCTTGACCAGGGACGTGTGACGCTGAAAATCTCCGCCAAGCGCCGGACGGGCCTGCCCGGTATCGAGGTGGACGTGCAGGTCCGGGAAGACGCGGGCGCGTCACCCGATCTATCGCCGGCCACGCTGATCATGGAAGGCACCATGTTGTTTGCGGAGGCTTACCCGGATCCTCCTTCGATCGAACCGCTTGAGCTGAAGGGGGAACGCCCCTCCCGCTGGCGCGGGGAGATCCTATACACCGACGGGATGTTCCACGGCCCGGCCTTTCAGGCTGTGGTGGAAGTCGATCGCACGGGAGAGGACGGTGTCGAAGCGACTCTCCGGGTTCTTCCGACCGACACCCTTTTTCAGTCACGGCCGGCCCCCGCCCTGGTCACCGATCCCGTTGTTCTTGACGCCGCCGGCCAGGTGGTGGGCTATTGGGCCTTGGAAAATCTTACGACCCGTTTCAACGTTTTCCCCTTTCGTCTCGAATCGCTCCGGATCTACCGGCCCAACCTCGCGGTGGACGAGCAACTTGTCTGCCGGGCCCGTCTCACGGACGTGGGGGAGGCCGAGACCCGCTCGGACATCGATCTCGTCGGCTCGGACGGAGGAATCTGGATGAGATTGACCGGCTGGTGGGATCGCCGCTTCGAGATGCCCAACGCCTTCTACCGTTTCCGTATCACACCGCTGGACGTAGTGCTGAGCCGGGACTGGGCCGAAGGCCTGGAACAATTCCGTGCCCCCGAGGCCTTTCGGTGCATGCTCCTGGACGGACTGCCCGATGAGCTGCTCCGAGGAGGATGGATGATCTGGTGCCGGGTCCTGGCCCACCTTATTCTCAGTCGCCAGGAACGGGAGATGTGGCACAGCCTCAATCTTCCCGAGCCCCGGCGGATCGAATGGCTGCTCGGACGAATGGCGGCCAAAGACGCCGTCCGCGTCTGGCTGAAAGAACGTCACGGATTGACGGTCTATCCCGCCGATGTTGAAATCGGAAAGGGGCCGAAGGGCCAGCCGATCCCGCAGGGGCCTTGGACCGCCGACATAGCCGACCGCCCGTTGCTCTCCCTGACCCACGCGGGCGGGATCGCCGCCGCCGTCGCCGGGGCGGCGGCGGGCGTCAAGGGAATCGGGATCGATTTGGAACGGCTGAGCCGCTTCAACGGGCGCTTTGAGGCCGATCTCCTCACGCAGGCGGAGCACGATCTGCTCGAAGGCGCACCCCCTTCCGAGCGTCTTGAATGGTCGGTCCGGACTTGGTGCGCCAAAGAGGCCGTCGGGAAGGCCCTGGGCACCGGCGTGATCGGCGGGCCTTGGGCCCTCTCGGTGGAGTCGCTGGATTTTTCGACGGGAACCGTGACGATCGGCCTCGTCGGTGAAATGGCCGCGGCCTTTCCGGATTTCGCCGGCCGCCGCCTTGTCGCCCGGACCGGCCGGAACGGGGATTTAATAACGGCCACCGCCTGGATCGAAGAAAAGGAGGATGAAGGAAATGGGGGATAGTATCCATCGCGCAGAGGGAACGGAGCCGGGCACGGTGCAGGCAACCGTCCTCCGCATGCTCGAGGAAATCACCGCGGAGTGGGATGTGGGCCCGATCACGATCGGCACGCGGCTCGGAAGCCTCGGCCTGGAGTCGATCAATTTGGTCTATCTGATCGCCGAGCTCCAGAAACAGTACCGGCTGCAAAACCTGATTTTCCAGAAATTGATCGCGGCGAAGATCCATGTCAACGATCTTCAAGTCGCGGACCTGATCGGTTATATCGAAAACGGCATCCGCGAGGAGGGAAAGGCATCATGACAGAAAAGCAGTTTCATCCAACCGTATTAATCGGGCTTGACGGAGCGACCTTCAGCGTGCTGGATCCATTGATGAAGGCGGGCGTGATGCCCTTCCTCCGGGAGTTCGTTTCCCGGGGGGTCCGGGGAATTTTGCTCTCCACGCCCCATCCGTTGACCCCACCGGCTTGGACTTCCCTGATGACGGGACGGACTCCGGGGAGCCACGGGGTGTTCGACTTCGTGCGGGTCGAGCAGGACACCGATCATCCACAGTACACCCTCCTCACCTCGGAGGATGTCCGTTGCGAAACCGTCTGGTCGATGGCGAGCCGGGAAGGGTGTCGCGTCACCACATTGAATTTTCCGTGCATGTTCCCGCCTCAACCGATCAACGGGTTCGTCATCCCGGGCTTCGTGCCGTGGCGCTATCTTTCCCGGGCAGTATATCCCAAGGAGTTATACGGCCGGCTCAAGGCCCGTCCGGAGTTCAACGCCAAGGAGCTGGCGCTCGACTGGGACGTGGAGCGCAAGGCCCTCCAGGGCCTGGGGAAGGAGGAGTTCGAACCCTGGATCCAATTTCATATCACCCGCGAACAACAGTGGTTCGAGATCGTTCGAATGCTCATGAAGGAGGAGCCCTGCCGCCTCACCGCGATCCTCTTCGACGGCGTGGATAAATTGCAGCACCTCTGCTATTATCTGCTGGACCCGAAGTTCACGCCTCAAAATCCCACCGCCTGGGAGCAAAAGGTAAGGGAGCACTGCCTCGATTATTTCCGCCAATTGGACGGCTTCCTGGCCGAGATCATCCAGATGGCCGGCCCCGAGGCCCGTGTCTTCATGGCCTCGGATCACGGGTTTACGGACGCAGGTGGAAAAATCTTCTACACCAACGTCTGGCTTGAACAACAGGGATACTTGAAATGGGCGGATGGGGTCGCCCTGGACAAAGACGGGCGTCTCACGCTGGAAGGCCACACCGGATCCGATACGATGTACGACTGGGGCTGGGATTCGACGCCCGCCGCCCCCCGCACGACCGCCTTCGCGCTCACCGCGAGCAGCAACGGAATTTTCATCCGCCGGGCCAGCAAGCCCGGCATGCCGGGGGTCCCGGCGGAAGAGTATCATTCCTTCCGTCGGCAACTGATCGACCGGCTGCTCGCGTTTCGGGACCCTGAAACGGGTCAGCCGGTGGTGGAGCGCGTTCTGACCCGCGAGGAGGCCTTCCCGGGCGAGCGGACCGCCGGAGCGCCGGATCTCACCCTGGCCCTGCGGGACCGGAGCTTTCTGTCGGTGCTCCGGGCCGACGAGCCGTTGAAGCGGCGGATGCTCCCCTACGGCACGCATCATCCACACGGGGTCTTCATGGGGCGCGGTCCGGGCATCCGGGCGGGTGGGGAAGTGTCGGAGTTCCCGATCATCAATATCGCGCCCACACTCCTTTACAGCCTGGGACTGGCCGTACCAAGCGATCTGGAGGGAAAACCCGCCCTCGACGCGTTCGAGTCGGAATTCTTGAAGGTCCGTCCGCTCCGCACCGGGCCGCCCACCGTTTCGGCGGGATCGTCGGGAGCCGGGCCGGAAAAGGCTTCCATGGATGAGGGTCAAAAATCGCAAGTCATGGAACAGTTGAAGGCGTTGGGATACTTGGAGTAGTCTTAAAGGTTCGAGCGATGCCGATCACGGAAATCAACAGGCTGCCGGTTCATTATCAAGCTGCGGGACAAGGTCCGACCCTTGTTTTAATCCATGGACTGTTCTCGAACCTTGCGTTCTGGTACATGAGCGTGGTGCCGATACTCGCACGCCGCTATCGGGTCGTGGTGTACGATCTGCGTGGACACGGCTACAGCGGCAGTCCGCCTTCCGGTTACACCACTCACGATATGGCGGACGACCTGCATCACCTTCTGGAACATCTGGGCGACGAGCGGGTGCACCTTATCGGACACAGCTTTGGAGGCGGGGTCGCGTTGCATTACACCGTGCTTCATCCCGAACGCGTCCGGTCGCTTACGCTCGCGGATGCCCGGGTCCCGGCCTTGCAACCTCCCCTGCAACCCCGCGGCACGGCCCACTGGAAACGTCTCAACACGCGGCTTCGCCGGGCGGGGATCGAGCTGCCGGAGAACCTGCCGCGGGTCGCCTACAGCCTGTTCGAGGACCTGGCCCATCTGCGGCGATCTCCGTCGGTTACGGAACAGGGCCATGGCGATCGGATGGGGGGGTTTTTGGGAGCGCGGACGGGAAACTCGCGGGCCATGCAGCGTTGGTCCCAGTTGATGCGAACCACCACGGCCCACCGGGACCTCGAGGACCCGGCCGGACTGACGGTGGAGCAGATTCGAGGGGTCAAACAGCCGACCCTTGCGATCTTCGGGCGGCGCTCCAGCTGCCTGCCGACGCTTCGCGGGTTGAAACAGTGCATTCCCCATTGCCGGTCGATTCTGATTTCGAACGCGGGACATTTTCATCCGGTTCTCAAGCCGGAAGGTTTTGTAAAACATGTGGAGGAGTTCATTGGGAGAGTCGAAATTGAACAGCAACAAACGGTCATCAGCGGGTCTGGATAGAACGGACTTCATGCGAATCGTCGTGAACGGCTTCGGGGATCCGCAGAATTCGTACGTCCATTCGATGGCCTGGTATAAGGACCATGTTTATATGGGGACCTCCCGGCATATTTTGGCACTGCTCAAGTTGTTTCCGCCGCCGGACGGCGCCTCGATGGACCCGTGGCCGGTAAACGTGCCGGATCGCGTCGAGGATCTCGATCTTCGGGCCCAGATCTGGAGGTGGGATCCGGCCAGCGGCGGGTTTGAACACCTGCACACTTCACCGGACATCATCGGGCGGAACGGAAAAGAAGTTCCGCGGGACCTCGGCTACCGCGGCATGGTGGTGTTTCAAGGGCGTTCCGATCCGGAGCCCGCCCTCTATGTCAGCACGGTATCTTCGGTCTCCCGGGGCACCGGGGCCCGCGTCCTGCGCTCGTCGGAGGGCTTGAAATTCGATCCGGTCTCCGAACCGGGTTTGGGAAACCCGAACATTTCCACGTTTCGATCGCTGGTGGCCTTCGACGGCCATTTGTACGCCGCGCCCGCCGGGGAAGGCAAGACCTGGAACACGACGAAGGCTCCAAAAATCTTTCGCTGCGCAGACCCGCTCCATAAGGAATGGGAGCTGGCCTGCGAGCCCGGCTTCGGCGATCCGAACAACACCGGGATCTTTGAGCTGGCGGTCTTCGACGACCATCTCTATGCCGGGACCTTTAATCATATCGAGGGTTATCAGGTCTGGAAAACGCCGGCGACGGGCGATGCCCCCTGCCGTTGGACGAAAGCCCTCGGGCACGGCGCCTATCGGGGGAGCCTCAACGAGATGGCCATGAGCCTTTGCGCCTTCAAAGACGCCATTTATGTCGGTAGTGGGATACAAAACGGCGGGTATGACCGTTGGAACATTATCGGCCCGGCGGCCGGCGAAGTGGTCCGGATCTATCCGGACAACTCCTGGGACCTGGTCGTCGGCACCCCCCGTCAAACACCGGAAGGCATGCGGTATCCCCTCTCCGGAATGGGACCGGGTTTTGACAACGTCTTCGCCGGTTATAAATGGCGGATGGGCGTCCACGACGGATGGATCTATCTCTCCACCTTCGATTGGAGCGTGTTCCTGCCGTATGCCACACGGGTCGAGGGGCTGTACAAAGACCTGATGCGCGGGTTCGGCGCGGATCACCTCATCCGCATGGGGGGTGGGTTCGAGCTTTGGCGGAGCGAAGACGGGATCCAGTGGGTCCCCGTCACCCGAAACGGGATGGGCAATCCCTACAATTACGGCGCAAGGACCTTTCTGTCCAGTCCGTATGGATTTCTGCTGGGGACCGCGAACCCGTTTGGTCCGGAGGTGGCGGTCAAGACGGCGACCGGGTGGAAATATATCCCGAATCCGGACGGGGGCGCTGAGGTGTGGCTGGGCCGAAAACGCCGTCGGCCATCCGAAGAATTGGTTTCCGAACCCGCCGCATCAACGGGGGTAAAGGGGTAAAGTTATGGCGAATCGTGAAACGATGAAGGCTAAAAACCAATCACGCAGTGATCAGAAGCCCTCTGCCCCGAGCAAGGCTTCGGATCGACCTTCGATGTCCGGCGGAGGGAGCGGGGATAATCCTCGCGTGCTTTTAACCGGCGCCACCGGCTTTATCGGTTCTCATGTCCTGGATCGGGTTCTGATGCAGGAGGGCCGGGTCCGTGTGTTGGCCTTGCCGGAAACGATCAAGGATCTTCGACAACCGGACCGGGTCGAGGTGGTGGCCGGAAGCGTGACGGATGAGGCGCTTCTGACCGAGGCGGTTCGGGGCGTGGAGATGGTTTACCATATGGCCGCTCTTCTGCCCGGAAGTTCGCACGTCGACCTGATGAAGATCAACGTACACGGGACGGAAAACCTCCTTCGGGCCTGCGGCCGGGCAGGCGGGATACGCCGCTTTGTCTTTACGAGTTCCGTTGCGGTATACGGCGGGGCCTTTTCTCCGAACGAATGGCCGATCAACGAGGACACCCCGACCAACCCGAGGGGAACCGAAGATTTGCGTAATTACGGCCGGTCCAAGGTGGCGGCCGAAAGCCTGGTGCGGCGGTATGCGAAGGACTTGGGGTTTGAGCCCGTGATACTCCGCCCCTCCACCTGCTACGGGGTGGGGAGTCCTTCCGCTGAGGCGATGGTCCAGCGTGCCCTGACCGATCCAAGGGCGGGAAGCGGTCCCGGTTCCCAGGTCACCATGCAGCTCATCCATGTCCGTGACCTGGCGGAGGGGATTGTGCGGGCGGGAACCTTACCCGAAGCGGCCCACGAAGCCTTTAACCTGGCCGGGATCGAGGTGGCCACGTATCGGGATGTCGTGTCCCTGATCCGGAGGCTCGGAGGCCGTACGGAATGGGTTTCGCCGTGGCCGGACCCGTCTCAGGTCTGGCGACGGTATGTTCTCATCTACGAAATGACGAAGGCCGAACGACTCCTCGGCTTCGTCCCGGGGACGGCCATGCAGGAAGGTTTTGCAGAAATGGCGGCCGCGTTCGACACACACGGTTCGACCGTGACGGCCGCCGATCAACCCATGATGCCACTGTACTGAAAAGGTGTTGCAATGCCGGTTGCGGATCCTTTAATAATCTTGGCGCCTCATCGCTCCTATACCAGCGTGGTCTCCGCCATGCTTGGGCAGCATCCTCAAATGTACGGCTTGCCTGAGATGAATCTATTTGTCGCCGAAAACATGTCCGAATGGTGGGCGATGTTCCGGCAAGGCACCGCGATCGGCGTTCACGGGCCGCTTCGGGTCGTCGCGGAAATTTACGGCCAGGAGCAGACGGAGCAGACCATCCGGGAGGCCTGGAACTGGCTGAGACAGAGACTCAACCGTGACACCGGTTCGATCTTCCGGGAGATCGCGGAGCAGGTCGATCCTCTGGCCGTGGTGGAAAAAAGCCCGACCACCGTTTACCGTGTCGAGTACATGGAACGGGCCCGCCGCGTCTTTCCACGCGCAAAATTTCTTCATCTGCTGCGCCATCCGTTGGGACACGGGCAATCGGTCCTGAAGGCATTCGAGGAGTTCGATCAATTCGGCGCGTTGCCGCGAGGGCTTGGGAATTCGGAGGGAGCACGGCCCGTCAGGCCTAGACCCGGAATCGGAGGGGCACCCTCGTCGAGCCGGTCGGACGACGGGCTATATGACTATAGCACCGATCCGCCGACCCTTGATCCGCAGATGCGCTGGTACAAGCTTCAAACAAATATACGTCATTTCTTGTCCGCGCTCCCTCCCTGGCAGTGGATGCAGATTCGCGGGGAGGACCTGATGGCCGACCCGGATCTCCATCTTCGGGACATCGCAAGCTGGCTGGGATTTAGAACGGACCCGGAAGCGATCGAGCAAATGAAGCATCCGGAACGGTCGCCGTACGCGTGCTTCGGGCCGCCCAACGCCCATCTGGGAAATGACCCGAATTTTCTTCAGAAACCCGCCCTGAGGGCCGGAAAGTCGGCGACGCTGAGTCTCGACGCTCCGGTCCCATGGCGCAAGGACGGAATGAAATTCAGACCGGAGGTTCAGGCGTTGGCCCGACAATTCGGATATGTGTGACGGAACGGGCCGGTTCGATGAGTTTAAACCCTTAAGCAGAAGGAGTGTCCATTGAAAGTTCTACTGACAGGAGCAACCGGTTTCATCGGTTGGGAAGTACTCAAGCGGCTGTTGGCACAGGGCGACCAGGTCCGGGTGCTCGTGCGGCCGGAAACGCTCGCACAATCAGACCACGGCCGGGAACTTCAGAAAATGGAAGGGGTCGAGGTCATTCCGGGGGCCCTGACCGATGTAAAGGTCCTGACCGATGCCGTTGAAGGGACGGAAATCGTTTACCATCTCGCCTGGCAGTCGAAACGCGGCATCGCCAAAGGTCGATCGGGGGACGGCGAGGACATCGCTCGGATCAATATCGAAACCACCTCGAATCTACTCAAGGCCTGCGCGGAGCATCGTATACGTCGCTTTATTTACACCAGTACGGTGGCGGTCTACGGGTCTTCATCCGACATGAACAAATGGCCGGTCAACGAGGAAGCGCCGTTGGAGGGTTCTTATGGCGGCGAATATTCTTTGAACTATATCGAACCCAAGCGCACCATCGAGAACATGATACGTCAGACGGCCAAGGAGTCGGGATTCGAATACGTCATCCTCCGCCCCTCCATCGTGTACGGCGCAGGGTCTCCCATGTCCGACCGAATGGTCCAGCAGGCCATGCAGGGTCCGAATCGCCGCGCGGGCCAGGGCAATCAGGTGGGTCTCCAGATGGTGCATGTCCGGGACGCAGCCGAGTCGGTTATCCTGGCTGGAAAGCGTCCGGAGGCGGTCGGGCGGGAGTTCAACATTGCCGGGCCGGAGGTTGCGTCTGTTGACGAAATGAACCGGATGCTCCGGGCGGCAATGTTTCGAATCAATCGCGGGATGCCGCTGCCGGGCCGCTTCCTGGGACAGTTGAAGGGGTATCAACGATACGACACCACAAAGGCCGAGATGATTCTTGGTTTTAAGTCTCAAATCACGCTCCCGGAAGGTTTGGCGGAGATGATGGCCGGGGGGATGGGTGTCCCATATACTCCATCGGCGATAGGAAGGTCCGCCGCCAGGATCGCACAGGCGTACGACTTCCGGTTGGACTTCAACCTGCTGAATGGTTTTTATGATAACAGCGATTTCTGGGACTTCGGCTACTGGGACGCCGGAACGAAGAACCAACGGGAAGCCTGCGAGAATCTGGTGGAAAAACTGCTGGCGTACATTCCCGAGAAAAAAGGGAATATCCTGGATGTGGCCTGCGGCAAGGGAGCCTCGACACGCCTGTTGCTCAACTACTACAAGCCGGAGAACATCATCGGGATCAATATCTCCGAGAAACAACTCGAGATCTGCCGGAGAAACGCGCCCGGCGTGGATTTCCGGCTGATGAACGCGGTGAATCTGGAATTTCCAAATGAGCATTTCGACAACGTCCTTTGCGTCGAAGCCGCCGGACACTTTGACACTCGTGATATGTTTCTCCGGGAGGCCCACCGCGTTCTCAAACCGGGGGGTAAACTGGTCCTATGCGATGCAATCTTCACCCCGCGGGCACAGACCCCGCAGGAACGAACTCAGCAGGAGGTCAATTACGTCCGCAACGCGGAGGAGTTCGGTGAGGCATTGAAGCAGGCGGGTTTCAGGGATGTCATCGCGGTGGACACGACCCGGGAGAGCTGGGGCGGGTTCTCCGAACACCTCCGGGCCTATCTGGACGAGGGAAAGCAGAACGGCACTTTGGACGACCGAAACCATGCGGCGGTCTCATCCTGGCTGAATCGTCTTGAAACCTACTTCGAGTTTTATGTGGTCGCTTCCGGAACCAAAAAATAAGGCGATCCGGCGTCGCGCCGCCGTTTGTTTCAGGAAAACGTTCGGACGCAACGGGATCAAAGGAGGGTTGTAATGCATGGAATGAAAACGGTGATCATGGCCGGAGCTCTGTTGTTATTAATGGGCGATTTCTCGTCCTGCTCTAGGACGATTGGCGTCGGTGATGGGGTCCAAGCGGCCGAGACTGTACCGGTGGGGGTATCGATCCGAACACTGACCGTACAGGGAAAGCAACGTTACTACCGGCTTTACATCCCGAAGAGTATGAATCGGACGAAACCGGCTCCCGCGATCCTGGCCTTTCACGGGGGCAGTTCGACTCCGGAGCAGTTCGCCAAGGTGACCCGATTGGATGAGCTGGGAGGAAATCAGGACGGCTTTGTGATCGCCTATCCCGCCGGCTATGAGCACTTTTGGCATGCTGGAGATGATTGCTGCGGCCCTCCCTATAAAGAGAACCTCGACGACGTGGCCTTTGTCCGGGCTGTCCTTGACGATTTGGCGGCCGTCGTGAACATCGATAACCGGCGCATTTTCGCTACCGGATTTTCGAACGGCGGAAACATGACCTATCGCCTGGCGTGTGAACTGTCTGATCGGATTGCGGCCGTAGCGATCAACGCCAGTTCTTTGAGTTTGAAAAATTGCAGTCCCAAACGCCCGGTTCCGATCCTTCACTTTCACGGTACGTCGGATACCTTCCATCCCTACTCGGGGGGAAAAGGGGTTACGCAATATGACTATTATAAGCTCGGAGCCCCCGAAACGATCGATCACTGGGTGAAATGGGATGGGTGCACAAATGACACAAGCGTGACCTACAAGAAAGGAGCGGCCTCCTGCGAAACGCATCCTCACTGCAGTCAGGGTTCGGAGGTGACCTTCTGTACCATTGAAGGAATGGGTCATCAATGGCCGGGATTTATTATTCGGTTTCCTCCGCGCCTGGCCCGGGCACTCGGTCCCGGCAACATGGATCTTTCGGCGACCGATATGCTGTTGACCTTTTTCCAAAAACATCCGATGCCGGAGAAACCGTAAACGCCGATCTGATTTAGGCGGGAAAATCATGACGATTCGACAGTTCATCACCTTTGCAGTTTTGACCCTCACCGGCCTGACGGTCGAGCCGACCGCTTTGTACGCTCAGACCTCGACCATCGACAGTCTGGAGGCGGACGGGGTCTGGTGTCCCATGGCCCACTGCAATCGCAACGACAACTCGTATCAGGATCTTCCCCCCATCCTCTCGCTGGGGTCTTCGCAAAAAATCCTTGACCCTACCGTCTCTCCCGGCGCCAGTCGGGTCTTGGGTTGCGTCTCAGGAGAATCGATGGCGGTGTGCGCCTACGATATGCCCAACTACCCCGCCCTGGCGGCCTTCGACTATCAAAGCGGCGGCGTGATCTGGAAGAGCCCTCCGGAGGACCTCCCCGGAACCACGCACCGGGTTCCCGCCGGGCTTCTACTGGCCAAGATGGGGATCAATGGCGACCCGGTCCGACACTGGGTCTTCGCGGCCAACCCGGCCGAGTTCGTAGCCTATGTGGCGAACGGGGTGCGGGTCTGGAAAACGCCCACAACACAAATCACCACCGCGGCCCCCAGCGGGGTGGGGATGCCGGTCTCCCTGAGCTTCGACGACGCCAAGGAGATCGTGACCGTCACAAACACGGGCTGGATCATTAAGTTGAATCCGGTGAACGGCAGCGTGATCGATGCCTATCAAATGAGTACCAACGTCGTGGTAAACGGGGCTCTCTATCATGGCATCATGATCACCAACAACTCCCCGGCCATCCTCGGTAATGTTCTCTATTTGGTGACTACTTTCCAGGCCGATGCCTCCAATCCGCTGGACCCCAAGCAGAGCCCGGTCCATGTCGTGCGAATTGAATTAACACAGCCTGACGTTCCCGGCATGGAGACGAAGATCAAGGCGATCATCACTCCCCTCTCCCCGTCCGATCCCACCCCGGACCGGGCCATGATCGGAATCAATGCCCCCGCAGCCTCACCGGTTGCTTGGGTGCAGCCCGATGGAAAGCCTCTTATTTTTACCGACGCGGACGCTTTTCTGAACGGAAAGCTCTGGCCCGCCATCGCGGCTGTCGTCGATGACCATGGCACCCTAAGCCGGCAGTGGCGGTCCGTGATCAATTTCGTCGTCGGCGACGACATCCATGCCGCCCCCGGGTTTGATTCGAAGAGCCGCACGCTATTGGTCGGCACGACCTTCGGAATTTACGTCTTTCGGGACGTCGACACCCTTTCCGGAGATGTCCCCCCGCCCCTTCCGCTTTCCAATTCGGACCTCATCCGATGCGGGATGAACAATGGAGCTGCCACGGCCAGGGTCGGCAGTCCCTTCGCCATCGCTTACGACCAGGGGACGAACGAAATAGTGGCCGCCACGAATTTCCAGATAACCCAGTCCGATTCCCAGACCTACGGATATTTGGGCGCCTTCGCGCTTCCGGCCAAAGGCCCCGTGATCGCTCGCCCGGTCTGGTGTTTCCCCCTGGCACTCAACGGGACCGGATCGCCCGCCCCGGGAAATGGAACAGCCGGACAGCCGGCTCAATTCCGCTATGCCGCCGGGGGAAACGAGGTGACGGGGCTTATCGTCAATACCCTATCGACCGGAACCTATATTATCCGATCCGCCGTTTCAGCGGTTTTCGATCCCTCAACGCTATTATCGCGTGTCAGCAATACGCAGGCCACGGCCTCTCTGATTCGCGCGGGATACGCCCTTCAGGCCGCCAAGATGATCTGGCCGGTAAGTTGCCCCCCGGCGGACCCGGGGTGTATTCGCTACGTCAATAATCCGATTACACGGTATGGTGAAGCCTATATGCCGACGGGCACACCGACGCCCACGTCCTTCCCCTTGGACGGAGATGATGCTTTTGTGGTATACGGGACGACGCCGCCTCCGATCACCTACTACAGTTTCACGATAAACCAGTATAGCCAGTACAACCCCGTCACCGGTCAATATTTTAACACGGCGTCCAGTATCGGTTTAAGCCTTAACCAAGAGAATCTCAATTCGTTGGGAGGGCCGAACAACACCTTTTTTGCACTGATTGTCGCGGCCGACTTTAAGGCGGCCTATGCCGTTCATCAAGCGCTGCTTGAGGCCGGGGTTCCGGAGGGGACGATCAGTCATCTCCTCTTCCCGGCACGATTCGCCAATAGAAGCCTGCCTTTTCCCGACCAGCTCGGTTTTGTGCTTCGCTTAACCCAGCGAACCCCTGGTGAGCTGCAAATGATTAAGGACTACATCGCCCAGTCGCCGTCCAACATGCAAATCCTGTTCTTTGACGGTCCCGGCCAATCGGGAGACGTCATGGACAAGGATCTCCCGAATTGGAAAGACACTCTCCGGACCGACGCCTCCGAAGCGGACGCCGGAGCGGGAAGCGGCCTCGCGACCCTGGTCGACCAGATCATCAGCAAATACCAGGCCGAAGGATACACCCTCGCGGCCGTCGGAGAAGAGAATCTCCAACATGTCGATCCTCAGGCTCAGTGCCGGGATGTATATCAGCCCTGTAATTTCGACGCCCCCGATGCCTTGTATGCGCGATTTTACTGTCCCGATTCCAACGGCGGGACCAGCACGTGTCTGACCCGCCTGCCCGACAATCAGGGTTTTCTGATCGTCGCCGGTGTAAACCATCATGCGTTTTCGGATGACACGCTTAATACTTATTTTTCATATGCGGTCACCCGCTACACCGATTTGGCCGGGGTGGTAACCTTCATCGACCTGGACACGGCTGGTTCTTCCGTGTCGTATTTGGGAGACACCGGAGTGGATCCATCCACGGTATTCGCCATGAAGATTTCCAGAAGCTGCGGGACGGAGCCCTACTGTCTGGAGGTTCCATGGGGAACCAACGGTGTGTCTCAGTATAATCCGTTCATGATCACGGAACGGATCTATCTGGACAAGGTCACCGCCAGTGCTCCCAACCCGGCAAGCTTCACCGGTTCTAAGCTTTTATGGTTTGTAAAGTAAGTTTTCAACCAGGGCCATTACATACAACAAAAGGAGGATGCAATGACATTGCGAGTCGGGTTGTTCGTTCTAATGTTCTTCTTGGTGGCAACGGGTGTCGAAGCGGCCGGTCTGTCCGGCAAGTGGACCGGGCCCAAGGGAGGAATGTTCCAGTGCAGCGATACAGATTGCAAGGTTGCGGAGGGCAAACATGCCGGTGCTATGGTTCTTAAGGATTACAACAATGGAACGGCAAAGATGCAGGCCAAGAAAGACCAGTGGGTCGATATGAAGGTTGAAGTCGGTGACAATGATATGACCCTCACCGGTCCGAAAGGGAAAAGTATCAAATGGAAGCGTTCGCAGTAGGAGTTGAACGAATCGGATTTATTTAAGTCATAGTGAAACTAAACCGAGAACTAACCAACGAAAGAGAGGATCATATGGGCGACCAGGACAAAAAGGAAGACAAAGCGGAAGGACAACAGCAGGGAATGACTAGACCGGGCCAACCCGCTCGCGGACCAAGTCCAGGGATGGGACAAAGAGGGTTTCAAGGTCCCGGTCAGGGAGGTCCCGGTATGGGGCAGGGTTTCCGGCGCCAGGGACAAGGTCAGGGAATGCAGCCGGGAGGGTTTCAAGGTCAAAGACAGGGACAACCCGGGATGGGACAACGGTTCCGGGGTATGTGGCAGGGTCTCCGTGGCCGAGGCCAGGGAGCGCCGGGAATGCAACAGGGCGGCTTTCAAGGGCAAGGTCAGGGAATGCAGCCGGGCGGTTTTCAAGGTCAGAGACAGGGACAGCCCGGGATGGGACAACGGTTCCGGGGAATGTGGCAGGGTTTCCGTGGCCGAGGCCAGGGAACGCCGGGAATGCAACAAGGCGGCTTTCAGGGACAGGGTCAGGGAATGCAGCCGGGAGGCTTTCAAGGTCAGAGACAGGGACAACCCGGGATGGGACAGCGGTTCCGGGGAATGTGGCAAGGTTTCCGTGGCCGAGGCCAGGGAGCGCCGGGAATGCAGCCGGGCGGCTTCCAAGGACAGGGTCAGGGAATGCAGCCAGGAGGGTTTCAAGGTCAAAGACAAGGAATGGCCGGGATGGGGCAGGCCGCGCCAGCTTTCGGGCAAAGGGCACTACCTAACCCAGGGCGGGATAAGGAGAGTCAGAGAAAGGAACTTGAACGGAGGATCCAGTCGCTCGAGACGCAGCTTCGCGTGACACGGAGCCAGTTAGAAAAATTGGAGACTTCGGAGCCGAATGTCGAGTCGATCCGTCAGGCCGGAGTTCCGGCTTCACAAGCGAAAACGGAGAAAGCACAAACGGAAAAGATCGTGAATCCGTCGGAAGGAACGGCCTCGGAAAAGAAGTCGTTTTGGGGACGGGCGGCCTCGAAATAAGCGTCAGCAGGAAACATATCAATCCGGGTTGACGACGAGGCGCCACTCGGAAAGGAGAGAAGGGAAAGAAGGAATGAGACGACAAGGATTTACGGTCTGGTTTACGGGACTTCCAAGTTCCGGGAAGAGCACTCTGGCGGGAATGCTTCAGAAAAAACTTCTTGAGCTCGGATTTCCCGTCGAGATATTGGACGGGGATGAAGTGCGTCAACGATTGAACCAGGGCCTCGGTTTTTCAAAAGAGGATCGTGAGGAGAATCTCCGGCGCATCTCCTATGTGGCGAAGTTGTTGAGCCGTGTGGGGGCCGTGGCCATCACCGCCGCCATCTCTCCCTATCAAAAGTCCAGGGATCAGGCCCGATCCGATATTGAACACTTTGTGGAGGTATACATCAACTGTCCCGTGGAGGAATGCATCCGGCGGGATGTAAAGGGACTTTACGCGAAGGCCATCCAAGGCAAGGTTCAGAACTTCACGGGGGTCTCGGATCCTTATGAACCGCCGACCCGATCCGAAATCACGGTCTACACGGATCGTGAATCCCCCGAAGAAAGCCTCCAGAAGATCCTGGATGGCCTGATAGCCCTTCGGTATATCCCCGGACCTGCGGCCGGGATTCCCGGGAATGGATCGGCCAAACCAGAGGGAAGCACATTAAAGAAGAATCTCTGAGCGGGGCCTTGGCGCATCGGCCATGAACTTGAACTCCGTGCTGGACCTCGAGCGGGTTCCCGCCCTCTCCAGAAGGGTTTGGTGGCTCACGGTTCTATGCCTTGCCTTCTGGGGATGCGGATCAAAGCATTCGTCGTCCTCGACGCAAGCTCCGCCGATCGTGTATGCGTGCGACGGCACAACCACCGGCCTCACCCAGCCGCTTCCGGTTTGCAGCGGAGCGCAGCCATGCAACCACGCGATCGTTTTTGGAAACGGAGGGTTCTCTTACCAGACCGTGAACACGGC
>Ga0335085_10008002_pt1 | contig 16224 bp, 15 predicted proteins | sample Lox_Sample_45_FD_206712 | JGI IMG/M metagenome (GOLD analysis project Ga0335085, IMG submission 206712) | Soil microbial communities from Loxahatchee National Wildlife Refuge, Florida, United States - Lox_Sample_4.5 | ecosystem: Environmental > Terrestrial > Soil > Wetlands | place: USA...
GCGCGATGTCCGTGCAGAAGCCGACATTTTGGGGGAACTGCGGGGTTGCGGGCGGACGGATTGCGAAGGGATGTTGGGCCAGGGGCGAACGCGGACGCGAAAAAAGCCATGTTTGGCCCACATCGTGAACTGAAGTTTGCCGATATTTATTGGCAAATTTCGTAGAATGGATGTATCAGCCCTAAAAACAGTGGTTAGAGAACAGTGGTCAGTGATCAGTAGTCAGTGATCAGTGGGCCATGGCCGGCGTGCGTTTGGCCGCGCGCGGCGGGCACGGAAGTGTGGAAAGCAGTGGTCGGGGGTCAGTGCGCAGTGTGGGGTGGGGGTCAGAGAGGGAGCGGGAGATGGTTGCGAGCGAACGGAGATTGTTGCGCAGGAGGCTGGACGAAGAGATGAAGTACTACAGGCTGGCGGGGAGGGAGAAGAATCCGACGGGCGGACTGCTGAGGGCTGTGAGGGAGGCTTTGCGGATTCCGCTGAAAGAGATGGAGGAGATTTCGGGGATCGGGCGGTCGTCGGTATGGGAGATGGAAGAGCGGGAGGAGACGGGCGCGATCGAGCTGCGGTCGCTGGAGCGGTTGGCGGAGGCAATGGGATGCAAGGTGGTGTACGGGGTGGTTCCGCGGGATGGGTTGACGCTGGAGAAGCTGGCGGAGAGGCGGATGTGGGCGGACGTGCTGGGTGGAAAGACAGAGAACAGAGAACAGAGATAAGAGAGCAGAGATAAGAGAGCAGCGGGGCTAGCGGAGTTAGCGGGGCTGGCGGGGCTGGAAAGACAGAGATAAGAGAGCAGCGGGGCTGGAAAGACAGAGATAAGAGAGCAGCGAGCAGAGATAAGAGAACAGAGATAAAAGAGCAATGCGGCATAGGGAGCTGGGGCGATGGCGGAGATTGGGAGAATGGCGAGCAGGCGGCGCGGGGCGGCGAAAGAGAGAAAGCCGAGGAAGAGAACGGTGAAGGGGCACGGGGTGGACCTGTTGCGGACGGCGGTGGAGAGGCGGATGGCGGAGAGCAGCGAGGAGCTGGCCGAGGCCATGATCGCGAAGGCGCTTACGGGCAGGATGGACAACGTGAAGATGATGGTGAAGCTGGGGAAGGAAGAGAAGCGACGGAGGTTAAAGGTGAGGAAGAAGGAATCGCCGCTCCTTGCTGACATCATTGTTGGCTCGAAGGAGCGGATTGGGCAAGTGTGGGATGGGACGCGGTGGAAGCGTGTGCGGAAAGGGAAGACAGTGGAGGGTGTGCCGGAGCCGGGACCGATGAGCCTGAGAAGGTGCGTTCAGGAGGCAATGATCGACAGAGGCATGTGTACAGAGGAGGATTTCAAGGAAGAGGAGAAGAAGATTCCAAAACGCGAGGCGCCGGTTCCGAGTCCGGGTTTGATGGGTGACGGGAGGGGGGAGGCGGCTTCTAGCTCCCATCTTTGAGCCGTTCGCTTTGAGGCGAGGGAGGGGTGGGGGCGGTGGGAGCTGAGCGAATTCGGCTCTCTGCCTATGCGCAACGAACAGCAACCGCAGATCCTTCGGTCGCCGGGGCGACCTCAGGATGACATTTCATTGGGAGTTGCGGGGCGGTGTGCCTCAGGAGTCGCTGGGGTGTGGTTCGTACGATCCGACTCTAAACGCAAAATGCGCGTTGAGGATGGGGCAACGATCCTGGTTCCTGCGGGACTGCCGGTATTTTGTGTGCGGGCTCCCCGCATTCAATCGCCCCAAGAAACAAAGGCCGACTCGCTGGGGCCCCAGTGAAGCACGGGGCTAACCCACTCTGCCCTTGCGGTGCGAGGATCAGTCCTACTTTGCCCAGGCGGTGATCCACCGGAGTGTCAGGTCGCTCCACGGCGGCCAGAAGAAGAGGAACGAGTTGAGGCAGAGGCAAACGAGAAGCGAGATCGACGCGATGACATGAGCGCGGACGAGGCGGCCGCGATAGAGATCCCAGGTGAGCATCAACACGATGAGGAGAATGTTGCCGTAATAGACGTTGAGGAGGAAAAGGAAGGGTGTCGATGGATCGGTTGGGTAGACATGGCCGAGGAAACGGGCGAAGCCGGGGCTGGCGAGGGCGACGCTGGAGAGAATCATCATCCGCTTGTGGGCGGCGGGGTTCCGGCGCAGAGAAATGCCGATGGCGAGCAGAACGAGGAAGGAACTGATATCGAGGAGTTGCACGCACATGAAGGGATCGGGAAAGGGGCCATGCTTCCTGACGTCCATCATGACTGCGGTGTAAAGCCCAACAGGTCCCATCACGCCCATAAGGCAGGCCCATGCGGCGAGAAACCATCCCAGCCGGCGGTGTATGTCGACGCGGTCACGCACCACGAGGAGCACTTGCGCGGTAAGCAGGAACATCCAGATGGTGAAGACAGCGGCGTGCAGATGCAGAGCCAAGGGTGGGTGTTGGCCCAGGAAACGCCTGGCATCCAGGCCGAAGCCGAGGAGCATTCCTATCCAGAGAATGCCAAGCCAGACGGTGGAGGGGATCCTGTCTTCGCGCGGGTTCCAATTCCCTCGGACGTGCCACTTCCAGCGCACAACTTGCTTCAACGAGCTCACTTCGGGCGCCGCTTGTTCCAATGCGGGGACCTCCAGTTGATTTGCCGATTCATTGACCATTGCAGTGATCTGGAGTGGATGTCAACGGAAATGCGGAGGAGAGGTTGTGCGAGACGAGGGTCGCGAGAGGAAAAACGGGCCCAGAAATCTCCGGCTTTTTGCATGGCCCGGAGACATGAGGCGATATAGTAGGCTGCAAGGGCGGCCAGCTCACGATCTGCTTGCGTGAAACGGGCCGCGCTGATTTCCTCTCGATTCCTATCGAAAGAATGTTCCGGCGGGAGGTCACTCGCTCGTTCGCGAGGGAAAGCTGAGGCTCAGTATGGAAGGTTTCTACACGGTTCAGTTCATCGGCGCGCAAGGCTGGGGTACGGGCGTTGTGGTCTATATAGGAGGCCACGTACTCGGCGGCGACAGCGCCATGATGTTTACGGGCACATACGATCGGCAGGGAAATGCGGTGACCGTCAAGCTCCACGCGAAGCAGATTGCGCCGGGCCTGATGAACACGATGGGCCGCAACGAATTCGATCTGGATTTGTCGGGAGTGGTGGAAGGGGACAAGATCAAGCTTGCCGGCAACATTCCCGGAACCGAGCTGCGGCTGAAAGCAAACCTGACGAAGCAGTGCGATCTGCCGGCACGGGGTTAGAAGTGCAGGGAGCAGAGATCGGTTATCAGTAATCAGTTGTCAGTTTTCAGTTGCGTACGGAGCGATTGGGCTCTATCGGTCGCCATTCATGATTGCGAGGATAGCCAGCACGGCCACGAAGACGCCCGCGCACGCGAGAGCGATCGGGAGGGCGTTGACCGTTTTTCCGAGCTGCTGGGCTGCGTATTCCTTTCGAGTTGGACGTACTCGCTTGACGTCGAGATAATCGATCGTTGCCGGCTGGCGCGTGACTGGATCGACGAGAACGAAGGACGTTGATCCAGTCTGGCTGAGGGTCCCGATCTGGTGGAAGCCGTTGTTGAGCAGGACATCGAGCTTTGCTCCAATGTCGTAGTGACCCACGCCTTTCATTACCTTGTGCGCGTGGCGAATCTGTTCCGGGGTCATTGGCTGCTGGCCCATCACGGAGACGCAGAGAAGCGAGAGCAGGGCGATTGCGGCGACCAGCCTGGTGGCGAACGGCACAGATCACCTCGAACATGGAGCGAGAAGTTAGCAGCAATCATACTCGCACCACCTGGCGACTCACAGACCGCTGGTGAGCTGGCTTCAGAAGTCGTGGGGGTGCTCGTGGGGGACGGGAGCGACGGTTGGGTAAGCGGAGGTTGGTGGCGCGGGATTGGCAGAGTCCCGGGCTTCGGTTTGTGCGCGGAGGCGGGCGACGGTTTGCCAGTTGTCTTTGCGCGGCTGATCTGAAAACCATTGCGGCAGCGGCATGAGGAGAAAGCGGCTGAGAGTTTCGGCGTAGGGCTCATAGAGAGCGCGCATCTGGCGAAGGCGCTCGCGGGAGGAGTCGTCGTAGCAGAGCTCGATGCCGCCGGCGGTGAGCAGGTCGTAGAGCTGGCGGCAACGCGCGGGCGGAAGGCGGTCGGGGGCGTCGGCAACGGGGCGGAGATTGAAGATCTGCGAAAGGTCGACGAGCGCGTGGCGGGCCATGGCGAAGGTGAGCTGGGCCTGGCGAGCCTCAAGGCCGCGAACACCGGCGATCAGGAGCGACGAGGCGTCGAGGATGGCGGTGAGAGCGCTGAGCCAGCTTTGGCTGTTGTGCTGCGAGCGGTAGTAGCAGAGCAGCGGGTAGGAGATGTGGCTTTCTAGGAGCTCGGCAGACCAGCGTTCCCATTCGACAAGCAAAGTGGAGAGAGACTGTGCAGCGCTGTCGGCGGAGTGCCGCCGCATGAGCTCGGCTGCTGTGGGCGGTGAGCCGGCGCGGGCGTCGAGCAGGGAGATGGAGACTTCTCGGCGCGAGAAGGCGGCGTAGAGGACAGGGAAGTATCCCATCACCATGGCGAGGAAGCCGAAGCCCATTCCGCTTTCGAGGATAAGGAGGAAGCGGGTCAGCGGGCTGTGCGGAGTGACGTCGCCGAGGCCGAGGGTGAAGATGGTGGTTCCGCTGACGTAGAGGTCAGTGTGGAAGCTGGCTGGGTGCGCTGGGTCGTTGAAGGGGCTGCCGATGGAGAAGTAGATGAAGGCGAAGCCGAGGACCATGACCGCGGCCCAGACGACGAGAAGAAGAATGAGCGAGAGCGGACCGTAGTAGCCGAGAAGGATTTCGCGGCGGCGGGCATGGTGAAAGCGGCGAGCGAAGAAGCCCCAGGGTTTCCAGGTGGCGATGTAGAAGAGGCGGGTGAGGCGGAAGCGGCCCGTAGCGCGACGGGGCAGGATGATGGTCTGGAAGGCGTCAAAGAGCACGATCGAGATGCAGAGGATGCCGGCAACCAGAGCGAGGGGGCGCATGGGGACTCCGCGGAGTTTGAGGCTGCCGATGCGTTCTGGGAACGGCGGCCGCTGGTTGGATTGTAGTGGACAGTGTGTGAGTGGGTGAGGTGGAACGCGCTTTCGATGCGGCCCAACTCATGGGGCGTTGCGCCGAAAAGAAAACTTTGTAGAGAGCCGATTCGTCGGTAAGCTGTAAGTTCGTTGTTGCCAGATTCAACGTAAACCTCAGCAGACAAAGAAAAAGCTTGCCTGCAGGGATTGCGCGTGGTTAGAGTTGTTAAGCAGTATTCCCCCCAAAGGACAATTGACAGCCGAGAGAGCGAAACGAAGCAAGTAGACGGGCTCCCTATTTCCTGGCATTGGAATCGATGACGGGTTGTGTGCAGGAGTGTTGCACATGATGCCCGGAGTTTACCTGTCGCACCAGGAGAGCGGGCGAGCGCGCTTGCGGGGTTAGCAAAGCCGGAGAATGGCATTCGAAAGGGAGGTCAGGGAATGAAAGTGAGCAAGCGAAGTGGATGGGCGGCGGCAGCAGTGGCGCTGGTTTGCCTGGGATTGGCAGGGTGTGGGAACAACGTCAAGGGACACACGTACGCGGGCCCGGACGGTTCGGTGAAGATCGAATTCCAGTCAGGTGGAACCGCGATCGTGAGTTTGGGTCCCATCGCATCGACTTGCACGTATACGCAAAACGGCAAGCAGGTGAACCTGGCGTGCGAAGGCGATACGGAAGTGTTGACGATAGCCAGCGACGGGTCGCTGAGCGGTCCGCCTGAAGGAATGCTGGCACATTTGACGAAGGTGAAGTGAAGCGGAAAAGCAGAGGGGCCAGCGTTGTTCGCGGAGCTGGCGGGATGCGGACAGTGGGTCAGCGAGGCTGCGGCGAAGCGATTCAACATGCTGTTGGCCAGCGAGCGGATCGGTAGTTTGAAGGCGGGGTTGTTCGCAAGAATTGAAGACGGCGCGATGATGCGAAAAATTGACGCGCGAGCCATAAGAACTCTTTACTTAAGCCGCGGAAAGATGCTACTTTGATCAGCATCCCCCCGCCACCGTAAGACAGGAGAACAGGTATGCTTTGTCCACGCTGCGGCACGGAGTCTCTACCCGACAACAAGTTTTGCAAGAGTTGTGGAGCCGCGCTAGGCGCGGCGGCAGGTGCGCAGAGCGCGGCGCCTCCAGCAGGGCCGCCACCACAGGCCGCGGCGGGATATGCCGCGCCGCCTCCGGGCGGAATGCCGCCGCACGTAGCGCCGCCAGGGATGGTGCCCATGGTGTACCAGGCATACCCGGGCGGACCGCAGCAGGTGTATTACGTGCCCGCACCCGGAAAGCAGGCGCATGCAGGTACCGGCGTGATGGGAGACCTGACGGCGAAGATCCGGCAACTGGCTTCGACGGACAAGCTGGAAGGATTCAGCTTCAAGGAGATTTTCCAGGAGACGTTCAAGAAGCACGGCGCGGACGCGGTGGAGGAATACCTTGGGGTTGGCTCGCCGCGGTCGACGCCGCCCCTCGAGATGGTGGATACGAACTGGCCCAAGCCGTGGATGTTCTTCCGCGTGCTGGCGGGACTGGTGGTTGCGTATGCGGCGATTTACGCGCTGTACGCTTACACCGGGAACGAAAAGCCGATGATCGCGATCATGGTGCTGGCAACGTTTGCCGTACCGATGGCGACGCTGACGTTTCTGTGGGAGATGAACACGCCGCGGAATGTGTCGGTGATCGAGATTATCAAGTTATTTGTTGTCGGCGGCGGAATTTCGGTGCTCGTCATCACTCTGGGATACATTACCCCGCTTTTCAGTGCCGGCGCGTTCTATCAGGCAGGCATTCTGGAAGAAAGCGGAAAGCTGCTGGCGGTGATCCTTGTGACGTGGGGCGCCCGAGGCGCACGCTACCCGTATCAACTGAACGGAATCCTGTTTGGTGCGACCGTGGGCGCAGCGTTTGCCTGCTCGGAGACGCTGGGTTACGGCATGGACACGTTTGCTCCCGGGTTGGTGAATTTCGTCAAAAATGGAGGGCTCGACCAGATTTTCGCCGGACTTCCACAGGGTGCCACAGTGGGATGGGGCGTGATCCTGATGCCGGTGATGAAGGCCACGCTGATGGAGCTGAATGTGCGCGCCGTGCTGGCGCCGTTCGGGCACATTGTGTGGACGGGTCTTGCGGCGGGCGCGTTCTGGCGCGTGAAAGGTGACCGGCCGGCGAGCGTAAGCATGCTGATGGATGGCCGCTTCCTTCGGGCATTCATCATCCCCGTGATCCTGCATGCGATTTGGGATTCACCTCTGGCAGCGGGAAGCAGTAACGCCGCGATGTCGTGGGTGGGCATGGGTGTTCTTTCGGTGGCCGGGTGGTACGTTCTGTTCACCATGATCCAGCAGGGCCTGCACCAGGTGAGAGACATGCAGAAGGCGCAACTGGAACACACGCTGCAACACGTGGAAGCAACGCTGGGGCTGGGAACGGTGAGGCCGCCCTTGCCGCCGGCGCCAGTGGCTGTAACGCCAATGGCCTAGCAGCTGGACTCAAGGGTCAGGTTTCAGGGATCGCGACACGGAACGGGAACGATGGTCAGGAGAGTAAGCGAATGGCGACATTCTGCAGTAAGTGCGGCACGCAGTTGGAAGGCAACGAGCGCTTCTGCGTGAAGTGCGGAAACGATGTGACGGCGGTAGCGGGCGCTCCGGCAGTGGCGGCTCCGCTCATGAGCCCTGCTCCTCCGCCGGGATACGCGGCGCCTGCGCACATGCCTTTTGTGGCTCCAGGGCAGGTTCCAATGTCAGTGGCAATGCCGCCGCCGGCACCAGCGCACAAGAGCGGAATGTTGTGGCTGGTGGTCATCGTGGCGTTGGCCGCGGGCGGCTGGTACTACTACAAACACACTCCGCAGAGTGTGACGCCGCCGGCGACAGCGCCGGGACAACTGCCGGGAACTCAGCCGGCGCCGCAGACAACGCCGCAGCCGCCGCCGCAGCCAGCCGGTGGGCCGGGACAACAGCCGGCACAGCAGCCCGGAGGCGCTCCAGGGCAACCGCCACCACAGCAGCCAGGCGGCGCGCCAGAACAACCTCCGGCAGACAATCCAGCACAACCACCGGGTGGTGGAGGCAACAACGAGGCTCTCGTGCAGCAGCAGGAGTTCTCCGGCCGCTGGGTTCCGCAGAACGGGAATGTCGAGGTGGAGAACGCGCAGTGGCAGAATCATTCGAATGTGGCGATCCAGTCGGCGACGCTGATGTGCGTTCAATACTCCGCGGCGGGAACTGTGATCTTCCAAACAACGATGGTGTTGAATGGGCCAACAGCTCCGGGGGCAACATCGAGTTTCGGGCCCTTTGCGATGGGGGCGATCCAGCAGGCCATGTCGAAGGTGCAATGCGGCATTGTGGCTGTGACTCCGGCACAGTGAGGCAAGCGAGACGACGGGGTTAGCGGCGCGGCGCCGACGAAGCTGCAGAGGTACGGAACGGCGTGCTGCGGCTATGACACGGAAAGAATCGGACGGAGTATAGGACGCGGTGAATCGAGAGCAACCTTAGAGGAGAAGGAATATGGCAGCATTTTGCAGCAAGTGTGGCGCACATGTGGAAGAAGGCGAGCATTTCTGTCCGAAGTGTGGAAACGATGTAACGGCAGGGGCGGCGGCTCCCGCGCCAGCGGTTGCGCCGGTGGCGGCAGCGCCGGTTCCTGTGGCGCCTCCACCACCGGTGTATTCAGCGCCTCCTCCGCCTCCGCAAAGCTATGCGGCGCCTCCCGCGCCACAAGGTTATCCGGCGCCGCCACAACCTGGCTATGGCGCACCGGGACCGATTCCGGTGGTGATGCCTGCGGCAGATGGGGCCAAGAAGAACAACACCCTTTGGCTCGTGATCGCCGTCGCCGCAGCGGCCGGCGGATGGTACTACTACCACCAGCAGCATCCAACGCCAACACCAACGACCCAAACACAGCCTGCTCCGCAACCCGGAGGCGCGCCACCGCAGCCGGCAACGCCGGCCCAGCCGGGCGGGCCTGGTCCGGGCGGCCCGAATGCGGCTCTCGTTCAACAGCAGCAGTGGAGCAGCCAGGAAGCGCCAGCCAACGGATATGTCCAGGTGCAGAACGGGAAATGGGTGAACGGGTCGCAGGTCGCGATTCAGCAGGCAGTGCTGGAATGTGACCAGTACGACGCAAACCAAACGGTTCTGGCGCAGAATCAAACCAATTTGACGCTGAGTAATCCGCCGCTCACCCCGGGGGGCAATGCGACCTTCAACAATTTCAATGCGGGACAGATCGTGCAGAACGTGAATTCAGTGAACTGCGGGATTGTTGCGGTGACGCCGGCTCAGTGATCACAGTCGTCAGTGGACAGTGATCAGTGATCAGTTCTTCGAGATCCATTGAAGGTGGACGTACTATACAGCGCGGAACCTTGGGGTGGTTGTACGCGTAATACGTGATGTGCGCCAAGAGGCGCATGAATCCATCATCGAAGCAGCTGGATGATGGATGACAATACGGATCGAAACCCAAGCAAGTGTGCGAACGCCGGCGGGCCTGACAGTCAGGATCGCCGGCGTTTTTTTAGGTATCAGGCGTGGGGCTGATTCTGGGCGGCCGCGCCGACGGAGACTTGTGCGCGCGATTTGCGATAGACATTGGCGACGGCGAGAGTCCAGAGGGGAACGAACTCGACTCCGGGGATCAGCTTGGCGGCGAAGGAGGGCAGAAACTCCCAGTGCCAGCCGAGGAGCCAGGTGAGCAGTCCGCCAACACAGAGATCGAGAATGTCGTCCGGCGGTGATGCGCCGCCCTCGAGGACAAAGGGAAAAACGGCGACTTGCAGAATGTCGGCGACGATGGCCAGGATCATGGCGATGCGCAGCCGCGGACCTGCAGAGACTTTGACGGATTCGCGATTGAGGTCAGAGGGCGCAGGCATGGGTCACATATTTAGGGTAGCGCGGGCGGCGTAAAGACAGAGAACAGAGAACAGAGAGCGGCGGGATTGTTCGCCGCCAAATAAGAACGCACGGCTTCAGAGCTTGTGACTCAACTTTGAAGCCGTGCCAATTCAGAGGTCCGTTTATGCGTCCGAGCCCTAAAACGCAGGGCTGGGGCGCATGAGCACCGATTGCGCAGCGATGGTTGGAGGTCCCGTGGTTGCAGGCGGGAACAGCCAACCGTTTACGGAAACGAAGTCGTCCGCGGCGAGGCCGCTGAAGCTGTCGGGATTGAAGCCGGTGTAAGCGGTTTGGCCGGTGGTGACGACGTTGAACGAAAGAGCGTTGGCAGTTGCGGCGGCCGTGGGCCACGGCGCAAAGAACGGGCCGCCGAATCCAAGAGTAAAGCTGGTCGTGCCCGAATCGATGGCTGTAACGTCGCCGGTTAGCTGGCTCGGCTCAAGCGCGAGCGCAGACGCGGTGAAGGAGAGCGATGGCGGAGGACCCCAAACGCTCGGTCCGGGTCCAGAACCTGTGTTGGTGATGGAACCGGGAACGATGGTGATCTGAATGTTTTGGCCGACCATCAGGTTGGCCGCCGAGGTGAAGGTGAGACCCGCGGGAATAGTAAAGCCGTTGTTGTCGATGGAGAAAGTGGTCGGAGTGTTCGATCCCGACAACGGCCCCCAGACAGCGACCGAAGCGAGGCCGCCGAGCGGAAGTGCGGAGCTGGCGGTGGGATCCTGGTGCAGGATGACCCGGAGCAGGGTTTCACCGGCAGGCAGTGGCAATGCAGGAATAGCGACGATTGTGCCCTCGACGGTTTGCGCGGTTGCCTGCTGGATGTATGTAACCTGGCTGGCGGTGAGGATTCCGCCGGCGATCGAGGAGATCTGGACCTGGACGATTTGGCCCTGCGCCAGGCAGGCGATGCCGGCCGTGGTGCAGGCGCTGGATGGGAAATCGTTAAACGTGGTGCTGCTGGTGGTGTCGATGGTAAAGGTGCGGCCCCAGCGCGTCGCCATTGTGAATTGATTGCTCGACGCGGTCACGGTGCCGACCGTGCCGGTGAGGAAGCCAAAGCGCGGAGTGGCTGCCGGCGGAAGCGTAGAGACCGAGACTCCGTTGGCGGCGCTCAGATTGACCGAAAGATCCGGCTGGATGACCGTGTTGAGATGGAAGTCGATCAACAGGCCGAGCGGCATTCCGGAACTGACGGTGAGCGGGAATGGAGCAGAGGTAAATGTCTGCGTGGCCGAGGTGCCGTCGAATGTTGGCGTGAGCTGGCAAACAGTTCCGACTGCGCAGCCGCTGCCGAGAGATGTGTCGGACTGGTTATAGATGACCAGTTGCGGGTCGGCGAAGGTGAGGCTGAGGTTTGAGTAAGTGTCCGGCGGCACGTTCGCGGTGCTCAGGAACGCAGAGAGCGCCTGCAGCTGCGTGACGTCGATTTGAATGGGCGTGTTGTTCGAGAGCAGCGAAACCGACGGGCCCGTGCCGGGCGTGAGCGTGGCGCTGGTGAGCGAGACCTGAAAGAAGAGAACCGAGACGCCAGCCGGCGGATCGTCGGTCATCGACACGGCCACGGGAACACCGGTTGAAGTGACGTTGTTGCCGGAGCCGGTGGTTGAGGTAAGGCTGGAGCTGCATCCCGCCAGCAGAGTCACCATAGCGGGAATCAGGAGAAGGGGTAGAGTCTTGCGCATCGTGATTCCTCCAGATTGCGAAGGGCCAAGGCAAATCGAAGAGAAAGATTCCGGAGATGCAACGGTGACCCAGGAGCTTGAGCCTGGCGGCCCGGGCTTGGCCCGGACTCGGACATGCGCAGGCACCGCCGGGTGACTGCCAAATGGAGCGAAAACACAAATAGCCCGTTTAGACTTCTGATCCGCAATTATAGACGGGATTTGATGGACAAGGTTGCGGCCCTAAGTGACTTTGGTGCCGCGGGGGCTGCCATGCCATCGGGCATGGCAGGAGCGGCTATTCATAGCGGAGAGCTTCAATCGGGTCGAGGTTGGCCGCGCGGATGGCGGGGATCATGCCGCTCACGAGGCCGGTGATGACGAGGATCACCGTGGAGACAATCAGAGCCGAGGGGGTAATGATGAGGCGGATATCGGCGGAGGTGGCATTTTTAGCAATGGCGCTATAGAAAGTGATGCTGCCCACAGAGACGGACACGAGAATGGCGAGAAGGATGCCTCCGATGCCGCCGACACCGGTGATGGCGAGAGCCTCAGCGAGGAATTGAATGAGGATGTGACGGCGGCGCGCGCCGAGAGCCTTTTCGACGCCGATTTCGCGAGTGCGCTGCTGCACGCTGACCAGCATGATGTTCATGAGGCCGATGCCGGCAATGCCGAGAGTGAGTGCGCCAACCATGGAGAGAAGGATCTGGAGCGCCATCGAAAGAATTTCGAACTGGTGGAGCTGGGAGCGGAGATTGGCGATGTGGACGGCGTCGCGGTCGGTGGGGCGAAAGCGGTGAGCGGCGGCGAGCGTATTGCGAATGGTAGTCTCCATCTTCTGATAGTCGCCGTGATAGCCGATCCAGACGCCGCCGATGTAGTGAGTGTCCTTCAGATCGCCCATCGTATTGAAGGGAATATAGACGGTGTCATTAATGTTGTCGTTCGTTTCCTGCATTTTTGGCTGCAGGACGCCGACGACGGTGAAATCTTCGCCATTAATGCGGATGGATTGACCCACGGCCCAGACGCCGGAGAAGAGCTTGGTTTTAGCATCGGAGCCAAGCACGCAGACGTGGGCGCGCTGGTCATCTTCGGCGCCATTGAAGAAGCGGCCGTCAGCGGGAATGAGCTTGATGATGTCGGCATAAGAAGGGCGAGAACCGATGACGGTCCACGTATAGGTGTGGAGATCGTTCTCGATGGGTTCATCCTGAAACTCCATGGGCGAGATGTGGACGATCTCAGGGAGGGCGGCAGTGATGCGGTCGACGTCATCGAGAGTGAGGCGGACCTGGACGCCGGCCTTGTCGCCGCCGGCCTGCTGGCTGGTCTTACCAGGGAAGACGCCGATGGTGTTGGTGCCCCACTCGGCAAAGATGGTTTCAATGGCGTGGGAGAAGCCATTGCCGTAGGCGAGGAGCAGCACAACGGTGGCAATGCCCCAAGCCATGCCGATGGTGGTGATGGCGGTGCGGCGGCGATTGAAGAGCATCGCCTCCCAAGCCTGAGCGAGAATGTCTCTGAGCATGGTTTTTCTCCGAGCCTTCGGCCCTCAGCTATCAGCCGTCAGCTTTGCGTTCTTTATGCCGTTTTTTTCAGGTTCTGCAATTGAACTCGATTGTTCGTTCTCCCAGGACTGAGCTGATGGCTGAGGGCTAAAAGCTGATGGCTGCGTTTTCACTCCTTGCGCAGGGCTTCAATTGGGTCAAGTGCAGCGGCTTTGCTGGCGGGGTAAAGGCCGGCAGCAATGCCGCACAGGATGAGAGTGCCGAGAGCGAGCGCCGCGGACCAGGGCACAATGCGCGGCGGATCGAAACCGGGAATCTTGTCAGTGAGCACCGCTTGGAGCAGGTGCATGAAGACCCAGGAAACGGCAATGCCGATAAGGCCGCTGATGGCGGTGAGCAGAAGGCCCTCCCAGAAGAACTGGGCGACAATGCTGCGCTTGGTGGCCCCGACCGCTTTCATGACGCCGATTTCGCGGGTGCGCTCGGTGACGGAGACCAGCATGATATTGATGATGCCCACGGCGCCGAGGGCAAGAGTGACCACGCCGACGCTGCCGAGAAAGATATCCATCGCGGTAAAGATGGCGCCGATAATGTTGGCTTCGGTAATGGTGTCAAACTCATTGAAGGCGTCGGTGAGCGAGGGGTCAAAGCCGTGGCGCTCGGCGATGACGCGATGGACGGCGATATCCGCCGCGGTGTTGTCGTTCTTTTTGGTGGGGTTGTATTGGATGGAGTTGACCGCATCCTCGGGAATGTTGTCGCCCTTGAGAGGGAAGTACTCCTGCATGGTGGTAATGGGGATGTACATCTTCTCGTCGTCGTAGGTGTTGTTGCCGCGGCCAACCTTTTCGCCGATGCCGATGACGGTGAAATCGATTCCGTTAATAGAAACGATCTGGCCGATCATGGGATGGCCCTGAAAGAGAATCTGCGCGGATTTTTGCGCGATGAAGACGACGCGGCGCCGCTGGAGGACGTCCTGCTCATCGATAAAGCGGCCGGCAGCGATGGGGAGATAGCGGACGACCGTGTAACTTGGCTGATTTCCGCCGAGATGCGCAGATGTGTTGCTCCACTGGCTGACTTCGTAGAGGTCGGAGCGGGCAAGCTCGGCGGTGACGTTCTTAACTTCAGGCAGGCGGCCGATGGCGTCCTCGTCGCCGAGCGTGAGCTCATAGGGGCGCATGCCGGTGTGCTGATTGGCGAGCGCGGGGATCGTTCCGTTCATGAGCATGACGACGTCATGCCCGAATTGCGAAAGCTGCTTGCGCTGACCTTCGCGGAAGCCCTCGCCGAGCCCCACGAGGACGAGAAGCGAGCCAACTCCCCACGCAATACCGAACATGGTGAGGAAACTGCGCAGCTTGTTGGCCATGATGGCGCGGAAGACCTGCCCGAGAGTGTCAGAGAAACTGCGCATAGCGGTTAGACGGCGCGGGGCCGCCTTTACTTATCCTTTAACTATGAAGAATACGACGAAGATAGCGGCGTGGTTCCCGCGAATGGGAACGGCCGCATCCGTGGCGGGGCTTTTCGACCACGGACGCGCTCATTTGGCCCCGTTCGGGGTGATTTGCAACACAGTGGAACCGTGATGCAGTGCCTTGCGTAGTACAGGCCAGCGGGTTACAACGGTGATCAGTCACCGTCAGAATCCTTTGGGCAATTCTTATTCAGGCGGCGTTTGCTGGTCTTGATCGGACAGCGTCCGGTCGCCTCATTCATGCAGCATCCGCTGGGAGAGCCGTGCTCTCAAGCGAATTCGGGGAGGAACCTGTGGCAGCGTCGCGAAAGAACAGAAAACTCTGGATCGTGGTGGGTACGTTGGGAGCGGTTGTCGTGCTGGTTTTGGGTTTTGCCATTGTGCGTATCGCGAAGGGTGATCCGATCGACCCTAACCGGCTGGCCAAGGTGACGCGCGGCGACGTAGCCAAGTCCGTGGTGGCGACGGGCGACATCCAGCCGATCACCAAGGTTGAGGTGAAGAGCAAGGCCTCCGGCATCGTGGAGAAGCTTTACGTCGACATTAATGACCGGGTGCACAAGGGGCAGGAGCTGGCGCAACTGGATCAGCAGGAGATCGAGGCGCAAGTGGATGCGGCGCGCGCGCAACTGGCCAGCGCCGAGGCCAATGTGGTCACGTACCAGGCCAACATCGAACAGGACAAGGTGAATGCGGCGGCTCCGGACCTGCCCATGTACAAGGCGACACTGGACCGGAACATCCAGATGAATAAGGATGGGATCGTGAGCCGGCAGACGCTGGACGACGCGAACCGCGATTACCTGGCAGCCCTGACGAGGCGGAACTCGTCGCAGGCGCAGGTTGGGGTAGACACGGCAAAGCTGAAACAGGCGCGGGCGCAGGTGCAGCAGAGCCAGGCCAGTTTGAAGCAGCTCGAGGAAGAGCTGTCTTATACGACGATTGTGGCGCCGATGGACGGCGTGATTTTATCCCGCGATGTTGAAATGGGCGATGCCGTGAGTTCAATCCTGGTGCTGGGTTCGACGGCCACGCTGGTGATGACCGAGGGCGATACGTCGGAAGTTTATGTACAAGGCAAGGTGGACGAAGCCGACATTGCGCACGTCTACATGGGGCAACCGGCGCGCATCAAGGTGGAGAGCTTCCACGGCCGGACGTTTTACGGAAAGGTGACGAAGATTGCGCCAATGGGAGTGGAAAAGGACAACGTGACCACGTTTGAGGTGCGCGTCTCGATCAACAACCCCGGCGGCGAACTGAAGGCCAACATGACGGCCAACGCGGAGATCATGCTGGACGAGCACAAGGGAGTGCTGACCGTCCCGGAAGACGCGGTGATCTACGACAACAAGCAGAATGCTTTCGTTGAGATTCCCGATAGCCATCAGAAAGAGGGTTTCAGGAAGATTCCGGTGACTGTGGGGTTGTCAAACGGGTCAGTGACGGAGATTACGAGCGGCGTGACGGAAGGGGCGCAGGTGGTGCTGCAGCAATAATAGCGGAGCTTGCGGTGTTAGCGGAGGTAGCGGAGTTAGACGCCTCATCCGATAAGAGCGGGTGGGGCGTTTTGTTTTTGTGACTGAGGGGAGTGCGATGCCAGGTCTTCCGCCGCGGCGGACGAGACCTGGGGCACCCACTGCCTGAGCTTG
>Ga0335085_10008003_pt1 | contig 16222 bp, 14 predicted proteins | sample Lox_Sample_45_FD_206712 | JGI IMG/M metagenome (GOLD analysis project Ga0335085, IMG submission 206712) | Soil microbial communities from Loxahatchee National Wildlife Refuge, Florida, United States - Lox_Sample_4.5 | ecosystem: Environmental > Terrestrial > Soil > Wetlands | place: USA...
GACCGCCGCCGGCTTCAGGCCGAGGCGGTGGAGAACCCGCATCACCCGGCCGTAGAGCACGGGCTCGTACGCTTCGGTGACGAAGAACCATTCGAGCGGGGAGAGGTCGGCGATGCGCACGCCGGCCCGGGACGCGAACGGATGCCCGGCCGGGACCAGCGCCACACTCACGGTGTCGCGCGTGACGGCCAGCCGTCCAAGATGCGGATGGCCGGCGGCGCCCGCCCCGTGGTGGGTGAACCCGAGATCGATCCGCCCCGCCATCAGCGCGTCCACCTGGGCCGGCGTGCTCAGCGAGAAGGTGCTGACCGCCAGCGGGGGCGTGCGCCGGGTGATCGCGGTGACGATCTGCCCGACCGTCTGCTCGGCCAGGGCCAGCTCCACCGTTCCGATCGCGCAGCGCGAGAGCGCCGCCCGGTGCGCGCGGTCGAGCTCCCCCCGCAGGCCGTCGAGCGCCGAGAGGATGCGTTGGGCGTCGGCCGCGAGCGACCGGCCCGCCGGGGTGGCCCGGACGCCGCGGGTCCAGCGCTCCAGCAACGGCGCTCCCACGATGCGCTCGAGCCCGCGGATTTGACGGGAGAGGGCGGGCTGCGTGATCCCCAGCTCCTCGGCGGCGCGGCCGAGGCTCTCGCTGCGGACGGCCGCGACTACCGCCTTGAGCTCCGCCACGTCACCGGCGGCCGCCGCGCCGCGGGCGGGCGGGGGCGGGGGCGGGGCCGGTGCGGGGGCCGCCGCGGGAACGGGGCGTCCGTCCCGATACGCCCGCAGCGCGTCGATCACGAGCCGGACCACGGAACGGCGCTCGCCCCGGCGCCAGATGGCCGAGTTGGTCAAGGGCACGCGGAGGCCGGTCACCGGAACGGCGACGGTGCCGTCGGGGGACCAATCGCGGAAGAACGCCGGCACCGGGGACCACCCCGCCCCCGCGGACACGGCGAGCCAGATGGCGTGCGGTCCGGAGTAGTCGGCGCGGACGGGTGACCTGATCCCGCACCGACCGAGGGCCTCCTCGAGCCGGGCGGTGAGATCCGGATGGAGGGTGGGTGACCCCCACAGCAGCGGGACCTCGGCGAGGTCGGCCGCGGCCAACTCCTCCCGACCCGCGAGCCGGTGGGAACGGGGGAGCAGGGCGCAGTCCAGGGTGGCGTCGAAGATCGGTTCGGCTTCGAGATCGCGCCGCGTCGCCGGCGGGTGCATGCCGATCGCCAGATCCAGCTCGCCCCCGACGAGCTGCCGCCACTGAGGGGGGCCGGCCTCCACCTCGACGAGCTCGATTTCGATGGTGGGGTAGTGGGCGCGGAGGACGGTGATCGCGCGCTGGACGACGTCCTGCCAGAGGGAGGTCTTCCCCACACCCAGCACCAAGGACCCGCGGGCTCCGTGGGCCGCGGCGCGCGCCCGGTCCAGCGCCGCCTGCGTCTGCGCGAGGATGCGGCGGGCGCCGTCGAGAAAGTCCATCCCCGGCGCGGTCGGCAGAACCCCGGTCCGGTGACGTTCCAGGAGGCCCACCTGGAGCTCCGCTTCGAGGGCGTGGATGCGCCGCGAGAGCGCGGGCTGGGTCACCCGGAGCCGCCGGGCGGCCCGGCTCAAGGTTCCTTCGCCGACCGCCACGGTGAAGGTGCGGAGATCCTCGAGATCCATCGCGGTCCTCGCTCAGTCCACCGGCCGCAGCCGGCGGAAGAGGTCGCGGACCGCGAGTACGACGGCGCTGGTCTCGCCGCGCCGCCACTGCAGCTCGAGTCCCATGGGGATGTGCAGTCCCGCCACCGGGACCGCCACGAGCCCCGCCGGCGGGCGGGCCCGGTGCGAATCGAACCCCAGGGTCCAGCCCCGGCCCTGCGCGGCGAGGCGCCACGCGGTCTGGATCTGGTCGAAGGTCTGGTCGGTGCGGGGAGCCAGATCGAGCCGGGCCAGGGTGCGCATCACCAGGGCGTGGAAGTGAGGCTGGAACTTGGGCGACATGAAGAGGAAGGGGATGGAGGCGAGCTCGGGGGCCTCGATCTCGCGGCGGCTCGCCAGGGCGTGCCCGTCCGACAGCAGGGCGCAGGTCAACGCGTCTTCGGTGAGGGGCGCGCTCTGGATGTCCGCGGCGGAGCGGCCGATGTGGGTCAGGAAGACGCCGAGATCGATTTCGCCGTTCCGGAGGGACGGCGTCTGGCGGGGACTCGGCACGTCCTCCACGGTGACGTGAATGTCGGGGTGCGCCGCGGCGCAGGCCCGGATGACCTCGCCGACGAGCGCGCCCGCCGCACCCATGTGCACCGAGCCGATCACGCAGGCGCCCCGGGTCCCGCGGCCCGTGCGGGTCACGAGCGCCACCAGCTCGGCGACGCGGTCCAGCAGCGCGCCCGACTCGGTGCCCAGGATGACGGCGGCCGGTGACGGCGCCACTCCGCGCGCGGTGCGGGTGACGAGCGGCGCGCCGATCACGTGCTCCAGCTCCTTGAGCTGGCGGGACAGCGCGGGCTGGGACAGCCCCAGCACGTCCGCGGCGCGCCCCAGCGTTCCCTGCATCATGATCGCCTGCGCGGCGCGCAGGTGCCGCAGCTCGAGGTCACGGGGCACCGTTCCCGGGGCGCGGACCTGGGCCCGGGGGCGAGGCGGCGGCGGCGGGGCGGCGGCGATGCGGAACCGCGGATCGGCCAGCCGCCGGAGCGCGATGTCCCGCACCCGGAGCACGGCGGGACGGTTCTCGCCGGCACGAACCGTGAACGCGGCCCGGAGCTCGGCCCGCATGCCGGGGAATGGAATGGCGACGGTGCCCTGGGGCGGGCTCCCGGTCATCATGCGGGGCACGAGGCTCCAGCCCCGGCCCGCCGCCACCAGCAGCCAGAGGGTGAACGGGCCGGTGGCCACGTCCTCCACCGGCGCGTGGATCCCCAGGCGTTTGAGATCGGCCCGGATGTCCGCGGCGACCTCCGGATGCATGCTCGACTGGACCCAGAGAAAGGAATAGGACGAGAGGTCGCCGGGCCGGAGCGGTGACCGGCGGGCCAGCGGATGGTCGTGCGCGACGAGGACGTGGTCCAGCGTCTCGGCCCGCATCGTATGCCAGGCGAACTCCCGGTGCATCGAGGCCCGCGGCTCCACGCCGATGAAGGCGTCCACGGCCCCGCTGCGAAGCACCCCCCACTGGGCCGGCCCCGCCTCGCTCTGGACCAGCGAGATGCTGATGTCGGGTGCTTCGTCCCGCACGGCCTCGATGAGCGCGCCCGATAGCGTGGCCGCGAACGCCTGTCCCAGGCTGATGACGCAGGCGCCGCGCCGCCCCTGCGCGGTCTCCGCCGCGCGGTCCACGGCCAGGCCGATGCGCGCGAACAGGTCCACCACGCCGTCGCGGAGCGCCGAGCCGGGGGGGGTGAGCCTGACCCCTTTGGGGCCCCGGGCGAACAGCTCCACCCGCAGCTCGGCTTCCAGATCCCGCAGCTGGCGCGACAGCGCGGGCTGGGCGACGTGGAGACGCTGGGCCGCGCGGCTCAAATGCCCTTCCTCGGCGATCGCCAAGAAATACCGCAGGTGCCTCAAGTCCACGACGGTCGCGTCCCCTATGCGACGGCGGTATGGAAGTCCACCGGGCCAGGTATTGGCCCGGTCCCCTCCCGACTCTCTACGATTGCGTCGCTCGACCGGCGGACCGTGCGGTCGGCCCCGCCGCCGGGCGGCGGGACGGACCAGATGCGCGGAAACGACCGGCGCTTCCGATCGAAAGGGCACGTTACGGTGGTCCTGGTAAACACGCTAGTTGTATGGCTGAGCCGCCGGATGTGGCGGGTGGTGCGCTGGATCGCGGTGGGCCGCGCCGCGGCCGCCGCCCGGACCGGCCAGTGACCGCCCGCGCGGTGTACAGCCGCTCGCCGCTCACCAACCGGGACTTCCTGCGCCTGCTCGCGCCCGGTGGGCTGATCGTGCGCTTCCAGCCGATCGTCGCCGCGCCCCGGCAGGGGCGGCGCATCCGGGCGGTGGAATGCCTCACCCACGGCGTCGCGAGCTCCGGCTACGCCGACGCCGGCGTCCTGTTCGCCGAGGCGCGCTACCGGGGCCTCGAAGCCGAGATCGACCGGGCCTGCGTCAGCACCATGTTCGACGCGCTGGCGCGCCGGCCGGTGCCCTTCGACCTGTTCCTCAACGTCCACCCGGAGACCCTGCGCCGCGACGGCGGCTTCGCCGGCTTCCTGGCGCTCGCCGCGCAGCGCGCGACCGTCGCGTCGAGCCGGCTGACGGTGGAACTCCTCGAGTTCGGCCGCGAGGTGGTGGACGCCGCCCTGCGCCGTGGCGTGGACAGCCTGCGCGCGCTCGGGGTTCGCATCGCGCTGGACGACTTCGGCACCAGTCCCGCCGACGACCAGATGCTGCGCTTCGTCGCGCCCGACTTCGCCAAGGTCGACGGCGCCCTGATCCGCGGTGCCCGGCAGCCCGGCGACCTCCGCCGGCGCGTGGCCGCCCTCGTCAGCCGGATCACCGCCAGCGGCGCCACGCCCATCGCCGAGGGACTCGAAGTCGAGGCCGACGCGGTCGCGGTGGCGGAGCTGGGGATCCCGCTCGCGCAGGGGCACCTGCTGGGCCGCCCCGTGGGACTCGAAACGCTGGCGCTGGCGGTGCCGGAGGAGGCGCGATGAACGCGCTTCACCGCGCGCTCCTGCCCGCGTACTTCCAGGACGCGGGGCGGCAGCTCGAAGCGATGGAGCGGGCCCTGGATCTCTTGGCGCGCGACCCGGCCGACCGGAACGCCCGCGCCACCGTCCAGCGGGCGGCGCACACCCTGAAGGGCAACTCGGGCGTGATGGGCTTCGTCACGCTGGTGGCCGTGTCGGGCGCCGTCGAGGACGCGATGCGGCCCGCGGCCGACGCCGCGCCCCGGCTGCCCGAGGGCGCGCTCTCCATCCTGCGACGGGCGGCCGCGACCCTGCGCGCGCTCGTCGCGTGCGTGGACATCGAAGATCTGCCGACCCCCGACGCCACCCTCATCCCCGAGCTGGCCGCGCTCGCCTCGCGCGCCCGGCCGCTTTCCAAGGAGTGCCGGTCATGAGCCGGAAGGCCTTGATCATCGACGACTCGATCCTGCTTCATCGGCTCTATCAGCACGCCTTCCTCAGATACGCCGACGGCAAGACCGAGACCTGCTTCGCCACCGACGGATGGGAGGGGCTGGCCCGGCTCCAGGAGCATCCGGACGTCTCGGTCATCCTGCTGGACGTCAACATGCCCGGCATGGGCGGCCTCGAGTTCCTCGAGGCCCTCCGCAAGCAGCCCGCGTTCGCGCACATCCCGGTCATCCTGCAGACGTCGGAGGACCAGGGCGAGGACATCCAGCGCGGACTCACGGCCGGAGCCCGCGCCTACCTGGTCAAGCCGTTCACGCCCCAGCAGCTCCACCGCGTCCTGGACGCGGTCCTGGCCTGATGGACTCCGCCGTGCCGCTGCCCGAAGGGCTGGAAGGACTCCTCGACGAGTTCGCACTGGACGCGGCGGAGCGCCTCGACCGCGTGGAGCAGGGCGCGCTGGCCCTGGAGCAGGGGAGCCGCGATCCCGCCGGCCTCGAACGGATGCGCGCCGAGCTGCACACGGTGAAGGGGAACGCCGGGATGCTGGGACTCGAAGCGGCCCGGCACCTGGCGCACGCGCTGGAGGACGTGGTCCGCGGCGCGGAGCCCGATCCCGTGGCGATCCTCAAGGGCGTCGACGACCTGCGCCGGGCGATCGCCGGTTCCGCCCCGCTCGATCCCGCGGCGGCGGAGACCGGCGGGGCGGCGGCCCCCGGCGGCGTTCGGGTGCCCTTCGCGGTCCTGGACGGGCTGGTGGACCTGCTGGCGGAGATGGTGATCGAGGAGAACCAGCTCGCGGATGCGGTGAGCCGCGGGCCCACGGCGCCGCCGGCCGCGGCGTGGGCCGCGGTGGGCGGCGCCGCCCAGGCGCTGCGCCGCACGCTGGATCTGGTCCGCGAGCGGGTGATGGGACTCCGGCTCACCCCGCTCCGCACGGTGTTCGGGTCGCTGTCCCGCATCGTGCACGACGAGGGCCGGCGGGAGGGCAAGCCGGCGCGTCTCGAAACCGCCGGCGGCGAGACGCCGCTCGACAAGGCCCTCCTCGAGCTGGCCGGCGAGGCGCTCGGACATCTGGTCCGGAACGCCCTGGTGCACGGCATCGAACCGCCGGAGCGGCGGCGCGCGGCGGGAAAGCCCGCCCGGGGCGCGATCCGCGTCTCGGCGGCGACGCGCGGGGACGAGGTGCTCATCGAGGTGTCGGACGACGGCGCCGGCATCGACCCCGATCACCTCCGGCGGGTGGCGGCGGCCCGGGGCATCGCCCCGACGCCCGACGCGGACCCCTACGACGTCCTGTTCCTCTCCGGCTTCTCCACCCGGGAGGGCGTGGACCTCTCCTCCGGCCGCGGCGTCGGGCTGGCGGCCGTCCGCGCCGCCGTCACGCGCCAGGGCGGGCGCATCGTGGTGCGCTCGCAGCCGGGCCGGGGGACCACGTTCGAGCTCTGGTTGCCCCTGACGGTGGCGATCGCCCGGGCCCTCCTGGTCCGGGTGGACGGGGAGCTGTACGCCCTGCCGCTCGCGCTGGTGGTGGGGAGCCGGCGTCTCGCGCCCGGAGACGCGCACGAGGTCAACCACGCCGGCGTTCTGCGCTGGCGGGACGAGATGGTCACGCTGCTCGATCTCGGGACGCACTTCGGCACCCGCGCGGCGCGCCGCGCGAGCGGGCACCTCGTGGTGATCGAGGCGCTGGGCCGGCGCCGCGGGCTGGTCATCGACGGCGTGCACGGCATCCAGGAGGTCGTGGTGCGGGCCCTCGACCCCGTGTGCGGCCATCCGCTGGGGGTCGCCGGCTCGACCGTGCTGGGCAGCGGCCGCCCGATCCTCATTCTCGATCCCCGCAGCCTCATCGAGGCGCCGCTCCACGGCGGGAGCCGCTCGTGAGCGCGACGGACGCGATCTACGTCTTCGCGGACGGGCTCGCGGCCTCCGCCGCGGCCGTCCCGGCCGAGGCGGAGCCGGTCCAGCTCGAAACCTGGGTGACCTTCGTCCTCGGGGCGGAGACGTTCGCGCTTTCGGTCACCGCGGTCTCCGAAATCGTCCGGATCGGCACCATCACGCGGGTGCCCGACGCGCCTCCGGCGGTCCGGGGCATCGTGAACCTCCGGGGCCGGGTGATTCCCGTCGTGGACCTCCGGGTGCGTCTGGGACTCGCGGCGGGCGACCCCGGGCCCGCGGCGCGCGTGCTGGTGGGCTCGCTGCGGGGCCGCGTGATCGGGCTGCTCGTGGACGCCGTGGGCGAAGTGGTCCGGCTCGACCCCCGCACCCTGGAGCCGCCCCCGCCCGACGTGATGACCGCCCGCACCGAGTACATCCGGGCCGTGCAGCAGCGCGGTCCGGCACTGCTGATCCTCCTCGACGCCGAGCGGGTGCTGATGCTGCCTGCCGACGCCGCTCTTCCAACTTCAGAAAGGAATTGACCGCAATGAAGCGCATGTTCTTCTGGGCCGCGGCGTTCGCCTCCGGCGCCGCCCTGGCCCCGCTGGCCGCGCAGGACGCCGGCCCGCTTTCGATCCACGGCTACCTGAACCAGGCGTACGCCACGGCGTCGGGCGGGGACATTCTCGGCATCCCGGAGCACGGCACCACCGATTACCGGACCGCGGCCCTGCTCTTCCGCTACGCGCTCTCCGGCAGCGACAACCTCACGGTGGAGATCAGTCACCGGCGCCTGGGGGACGACATCGTGACCAGCGGCGAGCCCGAGCTCCGGCTCGACTGGGCGTTCTACGGCCACCAGTTCGGCGACTTCAACGTCCGCGTGGGTCGGATTCCGATTCCCTCGGGGATCTACAACGAAGTGCGGAACGTGGGCACCGTCCTGCCGTTCTACCGCGCGCCGTTCAATTTCTATCTCGAAGGCGCCTTCACCAGTGAAGTGGTGGACGGCGTGGTGGGCGGCTACCAGACCGGCGGCAACGGCTCCTGGGGCGTGGACGCCTCGGCCTTCTACGGCGGCTGGTCCATGGTCCAGCGGGCCACCTCGGGAGGCGTGGTGATCGCCTCGCCGTCGCGGGTGGAGAACGGGACCGGGGGGCAGGCGTGGCTCCTGACGCCGATCGACGGCCTGCGGGTCGGCGCCGGCGCCAGCCGCTACACGGTGCTGAACGGCAGCGTGCTGCCCGGAGTCTGGAAGGAATGGCACGGGTCGGTGGACGGCTCGTTCACGCGCCTCACGGTGCGGGGCGAGTACCGGAAGATCAGCACGCCCCAGATCACGTACTGGACCTACTACGGGTACGCCGGGCTCCACCTGACGCCCAAGCTGTCGCTGCACACCCAGCTCGACTACGCGGACCTGGCGGCGCCGCCGCTCACCCGCTTCAGCTACAACGACGACCAGGCCGTGGGCGTGAGCTACGCGTTCCGGTCGAACCTGGTGGTCAAAGCCGAGGGGCACACCAGCACGGGGTACTGGACCGACAACCCGGTGCGAGAGATCGGCATCGATCCGCCGGCGAAGGTGAAGTACCTGATCCTCAGCCTGGCGACGAGCTTCTGATGCGCGCCCTGACCTTCGCGCTCGCGCTCGCCGCCGTCGGGGCCGGTCTGGCCCGGCCCCTGGCCGCGCAGGAGCGGGACTACGTCGTGGTGGTGAACGCGGCGAATCCCGTCGCCGGCCTGAGCGGGGAAGAGATCTCCAAGCTCTTCCTCAAGAAGACCACCCGCTGGGCCAACGGAGACGACGCGGTGCCGGTGGACCTGCCCGAAGGGGCGGCTCCCCGGACCGCGTTCTCGCGGGACGTCTTCCACAAGTCCGTGGAAGCGATCAAGGCCTACTGGCAGTCGCTCCTGTTCTCCGGGCGCGGCGTTCCGCCCGTGGAGCTCGGCTCGGACGACGCGGTGCTCGCGTACGTCCGCGCCAACCCCGGCGCCATCGGCTACGTGTCGGCCCGCGCGGCGCTCGGCGCCGGCGTGCGGCGTCTCCCGGTGACGAACTGAAGAGGAACGACCCAATGCCGAAGACTCTCAAGTTCGCACACCGCATCGGGCTGTTGCCCGCCGCCGCGGGGCTGGGGTTCGTGCTCATCCTCGTGATCACGCTGGTGCTGGGGGCCCGCAGCGCGGCCAGCCTCCGCCGCATCGAGAGCGGGTACGTCCCGTCCCTCGAGACCAGCCGGGACCTCGAGGAGACCCTGGCCCAGCTCCAGCGCACGATGCAGGACGCCGTGGCCGCCCGGGACTCCGGCATGCTGGCCGACGGCGCCGGGCTCCGCGACCGCTTCGTCGCCCAGATCGACTCCGCGCGGGCCAATCCCGTGCTCTCCCGCGGCCAGCTCGACGAGCTGACCCGCCAGTTCACCGACTATTACGGACTGGCGCTGGGTACGACGGGGCGGCTGCTGGCGGGGGAGACGGGCGGGGCGATGGAGCAGGCGCTGGCCGACATGGCCCAGCGCTACAACGCCATCAAGCTGCGGCTCGCGACGCAGACCGGGCAGGACCGGGAGGCGATGGCGCAGGGATTCGCGGCCGCCCGGACCACACAACGGGTGTCGGCGGGGCTGATGCTCGGCGTGACGGTGCTCGGGCTCGCGGTCCTGGTGGTGCTCTCCCTCATCATCATCCGCCGGGTGACCCGGTCGCTCAACGCCTTCTCCGCCGGCTTCGCGCGGGTGAGCGGCGGCACCTTCACCGAGAAGCTCCCGGTCGAGTCGGACGACGAGTTCGGCGAGCTGTCGCGCCAGGCCAACGCGATGATGGACCGCCTGGCCGAGCTGGTGGGCGCGGTCCGGTCGTCCGCCGGAGCCGTCGCCGGGGCGGCGGAGGAGCTGTCGGCGGCGATGCGCCAGGTGCAGCGCGGGGCCGAGCACCAGTCCTCGTCCAGCGAACAGACCTCGTCGGCGATGGTCGAGATGGCCACGCAGATCGAGCAGGTGGCGCGGGCGGCCCACGAGCTCGCCGCCACCGTGGATGAAACCGCGAGCGCGATCCAGGAAATGGGAGCCTCCGGCGACCAGGTGGCCAAGAACTCCGAGTCGCTCGTGGCGTCGGTGGAGCAGACCGCCGCCACCATCCAGGAAATGGCCGCCTCCATCGAATCGATCGCCCAGAAGGTGCGGGTGGTCGACGAGGTCTCGCGCAACGCGGCCGACACGGCCAAGGCGCGGGGCGACGAGCTGGGCGGCGTGATCCGCGGCATCGGCGCGTCGAGCCGGGACATCGGCAAGATCGTGGCCATCATCGAAGAGATCGCGGACCAGACCAACCTCCTGGCCCTGAACGCCGCCATCGAAGCGGCCCGGGCGGGCGACGTCGGGCGGGGGTTCGCGGTGGTGGCGGACGAGGTCCGGCGCCTGGCGGAGCGGTCGGTCTCGGCGATCCGCGAGATCGGCACGGTGGTGGAAGGGGTGCAACGCGACACGGCCCACGCCGTGGACCTGACCGGCGCGGTCCTGGACGAAATCGTGCAGTCGGTGGACCAGACCAGCGGCCTCGTGTCCGAGGTCCACGCTTCGGCCGAGGAGCAGAACCGGGGCGTCACCCAGATCATCCAGACCACGACCAACATGCAGGACATCACGCAGCAGCTCGCGCACGCGGCCCGGGAACAGTCCAACGGCACGCGGGCCATCATGGACGCGGTCGAGAACATGAACCGGATGACCCAGCAGGTGGCGACGGCCACCCGGGAGCAGAAGCGGGGCGGGGACATGGTGGTCAAGGCCACCGCCGAGATCACCGACGTGGCCCGGCAGAACCTGTCGGCCTCCGGCCAGCTGGCGGCCACCACCGACGCGCTGGCGCGCGAAGCGGCGGCCCTGCGCGGGATCACCGAACGGTTCGCCGCGTGACCGCTCCGTCCGCCGGCGACGAGGGCCTGGCGGCGCTGGCGGGAGTCACCCGGCTGCCGCCCGCCGCCCGCCCCGCCGCCCTCGAGCCGCTCCTCCGGCACCCGGCGGGACCGGTCCGCGAGGCCGCGCAGCGGGTGGGCGCCGCGCTGCTGCCCGCCGACTGCCTGGTGACGTACCTCCGGAACGGCGCCGATGCCGTCCTGCGGAACGCCGGGCTCGCGATGCTCAAGGCGAGGGGCGCGGCCTCGCTGCCCGTCGCGCTGGGCCTGCTCGAGGACGCCGATGCCGACGTGGTGCTCCAGGCGGTCCTGATTCTCGACCACCTGCGCGCGCCGCTGGCCCTCGACGGCCTGCGTCGCGCCCTCCGTCATCCGAACCTGAACGTGGTCCAGGCGGCCATTCTCGCCATCGGCCACCTCGGCAGCGGCGGGGCGGTGGCCGACCTCACGCCCTTCCTGGCCGGGGATGACTGGGTGCGGATCGCGGCCGTCCAGGCCCTCGGCGACCTGCGCCGCGCCGAGGCCGTCCCGGCCCTGGTCGCCCTCCTGTCCGACGACGAGGTCGGACCGCTGGCGGCCGAGTCCCTCGCCCGGATCGGCGGAGTGGACGCGTTCGCGGGGCTCGCGGCGCACTGGCTGAGCGCGGGACGCCCCCGCACCGCCCCCGGGGTCCTCGAGCTCCTCGTACACGTCGCGGAGGAGAGCCCCGATCCGCTGGGCGCCGCGGCGGGTCCCGACCTGCGCCTCGCTCTGGCGGCCGTGCTTCGCGACCCCGGCACCGCGCGTCTCGATGCGGCGCGGGCCTTGCTCGCCCTCGGCCCGGGCGAGAGCGATTCGGCGGCCCTGGCCGCGCTCGCGGCCGCCGCCGAACCCGGCGCCTTTCCGCCGTGCCTCCGGCGGCGGCCGACCCTGATCCGCGTGCTGCTCTCCGGGGCCACCGGCCTGGAGCGCGAGTGGGGTCTGCGCCTCGCCGCGCGATACCCCGAGCACACCCCCGTGGACGCGCTCGCCGCGGTACTCGGCGCGCGGGGAGTGGAGCATCTCGAGCCCCTGGTCGAGGCGGTCTGCGCGGCGACGGACGAACGCCTCGGCGCTCCCATCGCGTCGTGCTACGCCGGCCTTCCGCGGGGGACCCGCGCCGCGTGGACGCCGGTGCTCGTGCGGCACGGCGCCGCCATCAAGAGGGCGCTCCAGGACGGCCTGGAGCTTCCCGACGACACCCGCACCGTTCTCGCGATCGTGGCGGAGCCGGTGGCCGACCGGGTGGCGGCGATGCTCCGTGGCGTGGCGCCGGCCGTGCGCGCGGAGGCCCTGGAGCATCTCGGTGAGCGTGTGGAAGTCCTCCGCCTCCTGCCGTGGTCCGAGTGGCTCGCCGACGCCCCCGACCTGTACGGCACCATCGCCGTGGCGGCGGCGGAGCGGGGCGCGCTGACCGGTCACCTGGAGCGCATCCGGCGCCTGGCTCAGGACCGGCCGCACCACGACTACATCCGCCTGCTGGGCCGCCTGCGGGACCGCGGGAGCGTGCCGTTCCTCGCCCGGGTGGCGGACGCGGAAACGCCGGGCCTCGTCCCGTTCGCGCTCGCCGCACTCGGCAGCATCGGGGGGACCGGCGCGCGGCGTGCGCTCCGCCGCCACGCGGCCCGGCCCACACCGTGGGCGCGGTTCGCGGTCCGGGCCCTGGCCGACTGCCACGACGCGGACGACCTCCCCCTGTTCCGTTCTCTGGCCGAACACGGGGACTGGCATATCCGCATGGTCTCAGCCGCGGTGCTGGGGCGCGCGGGACTGTCGAACGACCAGCCGACGCTGGCCCGGCTCGCCGCCGATCCGGCGGCGCCCGTGTCCGAGCAGGCGCAGCGGGTGCTGCGATGAGTGCGCCTGCGCACCCGTCGCCGGTCGCGCTCTCCGACGAGGCGTATCACCTGATCAACGAGCTGCTCGAGGACCGCTTCGGGCTCGTGTTCCCGCCGCACCGGCGCAGTGTGCTCGAGAGTCGCCTTCAGCCGCGGCTGCGGGCGCTCCATCTGCGCGACTTCCTCGAGTACTACGCCTATCTGCGGGCCAACGGAGATGGAGAGCGCCGGGAGCTCGCCAAGGCCGTCACGAACAACGAGACCTATTTCTTCCGGGAGCGGGATCAGTTCGACGCGCTCTTCACCGAAGGCCTGGCCCGCCTGGGCCGGGGCCCGCTGCGGATCCTGTCGGCCGGGTGCTCCTCCGGGGAAGAGGCGTTCACCCTGAGCTTCTTCGCGCGGCACGCGGCGGGCCTCTTCGGCCGGGACGTGGGCATCGACGGGTTCGACCTCGACGCCGACCGGGTGGCCATCGCCCAGCGCGGCGAGTGCCGGCCCCGGTCGCTCCGGCAGATGACGCCGGACCAGATCGAGCGCTACCTCGAGTCCGCCGGTCCCGATCGCTTCCGGGTGCGGGATCCGTACCGGACCGGCCTGGGTTTCACGTCCGGGAACCTGGTGGATCCGGTCACCTTCTCCGGCCCCGCGCCCTACGACGTGATCTTCTGCCGGAACGTCCTGATCTATTTCTCGGCCGCGAGCCTGCGCCGCGCCGTGGGCAACCTGGCGGCGCGCCTGCGACCGGGCGGGCTGCTCTTCCTCGGCCATTCGGAGTCGATCATCGGGATGTTCCCGGAGCTCGAGACCATCCGGCTGGCGCGGTCGATCGCCTACCGCAAGACCGGCCCGTGAACCCCGTCCGCGTCGCGATCGTCGACGACGCGCTGTTCATCCGTGAAGGTCTGCGGCGCCTGCTCTCGGTGGAGCCGCGGATCCAGGTGGTGGGAACGGCAACCAGCGGGGCCGCGCTGCTCCGTCACTTCGACGAGTGGCGTCCCGAGGTGGTCACCCTCGACCTCGAGATGCCCGAGCTCGACGGCCTGCAGACCCTCGACCGCCTGATGACCCGGCACCCCGTTCCGGTGGTGATCCTGTCCACGCATTCAGGGGCCGGTGCGCCCCGGACCATCGAAGCCCTGGCCAAGGGCGCGGTGGACTTCATCGACAAGGAGTCGTACTCCCTGGTCGACTTCGAGGCCCTGCGTGAAGTGCTGGTCCAGAAGATCCTCACCGTCGCGCGCCCCGCCGTTCCGGGGGGCGCGGACCCGGTCGCGCCCGTCCCGCCGGCGGCGCCCGGCCGGCGGTGTGAGCTGCTCGTGATCGGGGCGTCCACCGGCGGCCCCCGCGCGGTCGAAACCGTCCTGGCGCACCTGGGCCCCCCGTCCCGGGTCCCCGTCCCCGTGGTGGTGGTCCAGCATATGCCCGCCGGGTTCACGGAGGCGTTCGCGGCCCGTCTCGACCGCTGCCTGCCCCTCACGGTGCGCGAAGCCGCGGAGGGAACGGTGCTCGAGCCGGGCGTCGTGGTGGTGGCGCCCGGCGGGCGCCACCTGACGCTGGTGCCCGCCGCGGCGGGCCTGCGGGTGGCGCTGCCGGACGACGTCCCCGACGCGCTGCACCTGCCGAGCGTGGACGCGGCGTTCCGGTCGGCCCGCGATACGCTGGGGGGACGGGTGGCGGCGGTCCTCTTGACGGGGATGGGGCGCGACGGCGCGCGCGGCATGGCCGAGCTGCGCGCCCGCGGCGCGCACACCATCGCGCAGGACGAAGCGACGTGCGTGGTCTACGGCATGCCCGGCGCGGCCGCCGAGCTCGGGGGCGCGAGCGAGATCCTCCCCCTCGAGCGGATCGGTCCGCGGGTGTCCGAGCTCCTGCGGGAGGGCGGGGACCCCCGCTAGCGGGTCACCGCCACGGCGTGGACGCCGGGGCTCAGAGGGACATCGGGGGAGACGTACCCGATGGCGTCGGGGTGCGCGCGGATGTACTCCACGACGGCCTGGTCGGACGTGAGCTCCGGGGGCGGGACCGCCTCGCCGGTGTAGAGCTTCCGGCGCCAGTACGCCTGGACCGCCTGCAGCGGGCGCCCCAGCACGGCGAGCGAGAATTCTTCCCGGACCGGGGCATCGGGCGACTGATCCACCGGCATCACCGGATGGCCGGCTCGCCAGTCGGCGCGGCGACCCAGGAAGAGATCGGCCACCTGCTCGACGGTCGCGGTGTAGACGGGATTGGCGTCGTTGACGAGGATCAGGCACCCGCGGGCGGGACCCGGGGGGGCGAAGAGGACCAGGAGAGCGAGAAGCGTTGCGGGCATCGGAGTCTCGGTTGAGGGACGGGGCAGTGTAGCCGCCCGGGCGTCCAGGACTCCAATGCCGGTCCGGTTGGGGTTCCATGCCGGCCCCGCATGACGGGACCGGAGGCTTGCTGGGGTGAGGGCTCAGAGGGGGGTCTGGGCAGTGCGACCGGAGGGAGTCGAACCCTCACGGGAGGTCCCACAGGATCCTAAGTCCTGCGCGTCTGCCAGTTCCGCCACGGTCGCGTGACGTCGAATCTAACCCGGGTGGTCGTCCCGGCCATGACCGGCCGGGGGACCCGCTCCGGGCCCGGCGACTCCTCGCTCGCTCGCCGCGCCTGCCCGGGGCCTCAGGTGTGCCGGGCCAGCCACTCCAGGATATCGCCCATCACGGCCTCCTTGCCGGTGTCGTTCAGCAGGTCGTGATAGTACCCCTCGTAGAGCTTGAGCGTCTTGTCCGCGGATCCGGCGGACTGGTAGAACAGCTCGCTGCCGGCCGCCCGCGCCGCCCGATCGTGGGTGCCGTGGAGGATCAGGAGCGGCAGCGTGAACGCGGGGAACTCGCGCGTGAGCCGCTCGTCGGCGCGCACCAGCTCGGCCAGGGTCTGCGTCGGCTGGGTCTCGTGGGCGATCAGGGGATCTTCGTCCATCCGCTGGACCGCCCGGGGGTCACGGGAAAAGTCGGCGTTCTTGAGCCGCAGGACGTGGGCGTGCGGCGCGGCGTGGGAGAGGCCTTTGATCACCGCGAGCGCGAACTCGGGGGCCGGCACCTGGAACGCGAAGCTCTCGCAGATGAGCCCCGCGAGCTCGCGCTGGTGGTCGAGGGCGTACAGGCAGGCCACGACCCCCCCCGCGCTGTGGCCCAGCAGGAACACCCGGGCGTCCCGCTCCGCGGCGCGGGCGTGCGACACCAGCGCTCCGGCGTCGATGACGTAGTCGGTGAAGGCGCGCACGTAGAACCGCTCGCCGTCCGACCGGCCCCGGCCCCGGAGGTCCACGGCATAGACGGCGAAACCGGCGGCCGTGAGCCGCCCCGCCACCCAGTCGTAGTATCCGCTGTGGGAGTTGAAGCCGGGCACGATGGCCACCACCGCCCGGGGCGCGCCGGCGGGGCGCCAGACGCGGTAGTGCAGCCTGAGGTCGGGGGCGACGGAGAGTGTGCCCCCACCGGCGGGGGAGGCGGTCGTCGAAGCCACGGGAAGCTCCTCGGGTCGGGGTGTATGGAGCGGGGACTCGGCTCCGG
>Ga0335085_10008005_pt1 | contig 16219 bp, 13 predicted proteins | sample Lox_Sample_45_FD_206712 | JGI IMG/M metagenome (GOLD analysis project Ga0335085, IMG submission 206712) | Soil microbial communities from Loxahatchee National Wildlife Refuge, Florida, United States - Lox_Sample_4.5 | ecosystem: Environmental > Terrestrial > Soil > Wetlands | place: USA...
CGACGCGCGGGCGCGAGCTGCTGTCGGCGATCCCGTTCCAGACGCTGTCGACGGGCAGCGTGAAGACGCCGCAGCAGTTCTTCCGGACGATGAGCGGCTTCGACCTGACCTTCAACTGGTTCTACGTCGACTCGAAGCACATCGCCATGTACTCGAGCGGCCGGCTGCCGCTGCGCGCGCCCGGCGTGAACCCGGGGCTGCCGACGAACGGGAACGGGTCGTACGAGTGGCGCGGGTGGCTCGCGCCGCTCGCGCATCCGCACGTCGTCGACCCGAAGAGCGGCGCGATCGTCAACTGGAACAACAAGCCGGCGGCGGGGTTCTCCGCGGCCGACGACAACTGGTCCTACGGATCCGTCGACCGCGTGCAGCTGCTCGACGCCGGGATCGCGGCGAAGACGATGCACACGCCGGCGAGCGTCGTCTCTGCGATGAACCAGGCGGCGACCACCGACCTGCGCTGGACGCTCGTGCCGGTCCTCGCGCAGGTGATGGCGCACGGGTCCGCGCCGAGCGCGCGCGACGGGCAGATGCTGCAGCTGCTCCAGTCGTGGGACGGCAGCCGGCTCGACGCGAACGGCGACGGGAAGATCGACGCGCCGGGCGCCGCGATCATGGACGTGTGGTGGCCGAAGCTCGCGGTCGCCGTCCTCCAGCCCGTGCTCGGGCCGCTCACCGATCAGCTGCAGCAGCTCGCGCCGATCGACAATCCGGCGAACCCGGGCGGGAGCTCGTACGGCGCCGGCTGGTACTCGTACGTGAACACCGATCTCCGCACGCTGCTCGGGCAGAAGCCGACGGGCGCGTATTCGACCGCGTACTGCGGCGCCGGCGACATCGGCGCGTGCGCGGCGTCGCTCTGGCAATCCCTCGACGCCGCCGGCGACGCGCTCGCCGCGGCCCAGGGGCCGGATCCCTCCGCCTGGCACTCCGACGCGAACGCGGAGCGCATCCAGTTCAGCGGCTTCATCCCGGACACGATGCGCTGGACGAACCGCCCGACGTTCCAGCAGGTCATCCAGTTCGGCTCGCACCGGTGAGCGGGGACGACCTCCGCGCCGACCTCGCCAGGCTCGTCCGCGAGCTGATCGACGAGTCGGAGAATGCCGACACGTCGATCTCGACGGTGCTGCGCGCGCACCTCGGCGTCGACGGGAACGATCTTCCCGTGCACGGCGAGGAGCTTCCCGCGTTCGAGCTCGCGAACCTCCAGCTCGGGCTCGACGCGACGCTCGCACGCCCCGGCTTCTCGTCGGAGGTCGTCGGCGTCGCGGGCCAGGGGCGGCGCTTCTCCGACGTCAGCCTCGGCGACCTGCTGGCGACGAGCCATCACGAGCCCGGCCCGCCCGAGTACGTGAACGCGCCGGTCGGTCCGAGCCGAACGCTGCCGTGCCTCGCGTGGGGCGTTGTCCTCGTCACGAGCCCGGACGGCCCGCTCTGTGTCTTCGTTCGCCGCGGCGACGAGCACGGCCCGGTGCCCGGGCTCACGGTCCAGGCGGTCGGGCCCGATCAGGAGGCGGCGCAGCGGTTCCTCGCCGACCTCCGCGCGGCGATGGCGGAGCACGATGTCTTCCGCGGCCAGGTGATCACGATCGAGGCGGACCGCCGCGGCAACCGGAGCGTCGTCTTCCTCGAGCGGCCCGAGATGGAGGAGTCGGAGCTCGTGCTCCCGGACGGCGTGCTCGAGCGGATCGAGCGCCACGTCGCCGGACCGAGCCGCCACCGCGAGGCGCTGCTCGAGCGCGACCGCCATCTCGGCCGCGGGCTCCTGCTGTGGGGTCCGCCGGGGACAGGGAAGACGCACACGGTCCGCTTCCTGACGAGCCGCGTCGCCGACGCGACGGTGATCATCCTCTCCGGGCAGAGCCTCGGCATGGTCGGCGCCTTCGGCAACCTCGCGCGGCGGCTCGCGCCGTCGGTCGTCGTCCTCGAGGACGTCGACCTCGTCGCGCAGGAGCGGACCTTCGGACCGTTTGGGTCGAATCCCGTCCTCTTCGAGCTGATGAACGAGATGAGCGGGCTCGCCGAGGACGCCGACGTCGCCTTCGTGCTGACGACGAACCGGCCCGACGCGCTCGAGCCGGCGCTCGCGGCCCGGCCGGGGCGGATCGACCTCGCCGTCGAGATCCCGCTCCCGGACGCGGCGTCGCGGCGGCGGCTCGTCGAGCTCTACGCGCGCGGACTGGAGCTCGAGCCGGCGGAGCTCGCCGCCGTCGTCGAGCGCACGGAAGGCGCGACCGCCTCCTTCTTCCGCGAGCTGCTGCGCAAGGCGACGCTCGCCGCCGTCGAGGCCGGCCGCGATCGCGTCGGCGCCGAGGACCTGACGGCGGCGCTCGACGAGCTGCTCCACGAGACGGCGGCGCTGACGCGGGTGCTGCTCGGGAGCGAGCCGCCGAGCGTCGAGGGCGCGCCGCCGTCGCCGCATGCGTGGATGCAGGGCATGGCCGGCGCCACGCAGTCGGTTCGAACCGTACAAATCCGGCGCCGCGACTGAGCCTGCGCACCGACCCGGCGTCTACGCTGGGGGTCGATGCCCGAGAAGAAGTATCTGTTCACACCCGGGCCGACGCCCGTGCCGCCGCAGGTGCTCGCGGCGCTCGCCGAGCCGGTGCTCCACCACCGCGGCGCGGACTTCCGCGTCATCTACGAGCGCTGCCTCGGCCGCCTCCAGGAGGTCTACCGCACCCGCGGCGACGTGCTCCTCTTCACCGCCTCGGGCACCGCCGCCATGGAGTCCGTCGTCGCGAACCTCTGCCCCGGGGCGCGCTCCCTCGTCGTCTCCGCGGGCGCATTCGGCGAGCGCTGGGAGAAGATCGCGGCCGTCCACGGCGCCGAGATCGAGCCGATGCGCTACGAGTGGGGCGAGACGCCGCGCGCCGACGAGGTCGCCTCGCGGCTCGCCGAGCTCGGCGGCGCCGACGTCGTCTTCCTCACGCAGTCGGAGACGTCGACCGGCGTCGTCGCCGACCTCCAGGCGCTCGCGGCCGCGGCGAAGGAGCACGGTGCCGTCGTCGCCGTCGACGCGATCTCGAGTCTCGGCGCCGTCCCGCTCGAGATGGACGCGTGGGGCCTCGACGCGGTCGCGTCCGGGTCGCAGAAGGCGCTGATGACCCCGCCGGGCCTCGCCATGTGTGCGGTCTCCGAGCGGGCGGTCGCCGCCGCGAAGCCGGCGCACAGCTTCTATCTCGACTGGGAGCGGACGCGCGCGGCGCAGGCGAAGCTCGACGCGCCGTTCACGCCCGCGACGTCGCTCATCGTCGCGCTCGACGTCGCTCTCGGGATCGTCCTCGGCGAGGGCCTCGAGGCCGCGTTCGAGCGCCACGTCCGCCTCGGGCGCGCGTGCCGCGCCGGGGTGAAGGCGATGGGGCTCGAGCTGTTCTCGCCCGACGAGGACCGCAGCGCCGTCGTCACCGCGATCCGCGCGCCCGACGGGATCGACTCGAGCGACGTCGTCGCCGGCGTGCGCAACCACTTCGGGATGACGATCGCGAACGGGCAGGGGCACCTGAAGGGCAAGATCTTCCGCATCGGCCACATCGGCTGGTTCGACATCTTCGACATCACCGCCGCGCTCGCCGCGGTCGAGCTCGTCCTCGCCGAGCTCGGCGCCGCCGTCGACCGCGGCGCCGCCGTCACCGCCGCGCTCGAGGCCTTCGAGCACGAATCCGTCACGTGACCGCGCGCGTCCTCGTCCGCGAGTCCATCTCCGACGCGGGAGTCGATCTCCTGCGCTCCCGCTTCGACGTCGACGTCGACGCCGAGAGCGAGCTCGCCGAGATCATCGGGCGCTACGACGCGATCGTCGTCCGCTCGGCGACGAAGCTCACCGCCGAGCTGATCGAGCGCGCCGACCGGCTGAAGGTGATCGGCCGTGCCGGCGTCGGCGTCGACAACGTCGACGTCGAGGCGGCCACCCGCCGCGGGATCGTCGTCGCGAACGCGCCCGAGTCGACGGTCGTCTCCGCCGCGGAGCACACGGTCGGGCTCCTCGTCGCGCTCGCGCGCAACATCCCGCAGGCGCACGCGGCGCTGAAGCAGGGCCGGTGGGAGCGGAAGGCGTACGGCGGCATCGAGCTCGCCGGCAAGACGCTCGGCGTGCTCGGCTTCGGCCGCATCGGCCAACAGGTCGCGCGCCGCGCCCTCGGGCTCGGGATGCGCGTCGTCGCGTACGACCCGTTCGTCGTGGACGAGCGCTTCCGCGAGCTCGGCGTCGAGCAGGAGCCGACGCCGGAGGAGGTCTACGACGTCGCCGACTTCGTCACGCTGCATCTCCCGCTCACCGCGGAGACCCGCGGCTCGATCGACGCCGCCGCGTTCGCGCGCATGCGCGACGGCGTGCGCCTCGTCAACGCCGCGCGCGGCGAGCTCGTGGACGAGGCGGCGCTCGTCGACGCGCTGCAGTCCGGCAAGGTCGCGGGCGCCGCGCTCGACGTCTTCTCGGCCGAGCCGTACTCGGGCCCGCTGCTCGAGCTCGACAGCGTCGTCGTCACGCCGCACCTCGCGGCGTCGACCGGCGAGGCGCAGGATCGCGCCGGCGTGATCGTGGCCGAGCAGGTCGCCGCCGCGCTCGAGGGCGGCGTCGTCACGAACGCGGTGAACATCCCCGCGATCGGCGCGGAGGACCTCGAGGCCCTCGGTCCGTACGTTCCGCTCGCCGGGAAGCTCGGCCGCATCGCGATGGAGCTCGTCGACTGGCGCACCGACGAGTTCGTTCTCACCGCGTACGGCGGGCTCGCCGAGCACGACACGCGCCTGCTCACCGTCGCGGCGCTGAACGGCGCGTTCCAGGATCACGCCGACAGGCCCGTCAACTTCGTGAACGCGCCTCTGATCGCGCGCGAGCGCGGGATCGACGTGCGCGAGGAGCGGTCGCAGGCGGCGCAGGACTACACGAACCTCCTCCGCGTCGAGGTCGGCTCCGGCGACGAGCGGATCCGCGTCGCCGGCACGACGATCGGCCGCGACAACCGGCTCTGGCTCGTCCACATCCTCGGCTTCGACATCGAGATCGAGCTGGCGCCGCTGCTGATGCTCTGCCGCTACGACGACGTGCCCGGCGTGATCGGCCGCGTGGGCACGCTGTTCGGCGAGGCCGGCGTCAACATCGCCAACATGACGGTGTCCCGGAGCCGCCGCGGCGGCAAGGCGCTGATGGTGCTCTCGGTCGACTCTCCGCCGCCGCCGGAGCTCGTGGAGCGGTTCCGCTCCGAGGGCTTCGACGACGCCCGCGTGCTCGAGCTCGACCCCCTCTGAATCGGACCTTGTAACCGCGCCGGCGAAGGACTAGCGTCGTCCGGCGGGGAGGCTCGTTGCGGCGGGCCTCCCCGGCGCCGTTAGGCTCGCGCCCGTGACCGTGTGGCCGGAGCCGGTCGAGCGCGTCGCCGCGGTCTTGCGCGGCGCCGGCGTCGACGCGCGGATCGAGGAGTTCGCGGAGGGGACGCCGACGGCGGAGGCGGCCGCGCGGGCGATCGGCTGCGACCCCGAGGAGATCGTCACGTCCCTCGTCTTCATCTGCGACGGGCGCCCCGTGCTCGCGCTCGTCCCCGGCGACCGCCGCGCCGACCCGAACAAGGTCGCGGCCGCCGCGCAGGCGGGCTACGCGCGCGTCGCGCGGCCCGAGGAGGTGCGCGCCGCCACCGGCTTCGAGCCCGGAGGCGTGGCTCCGTTCCCCGGATCCGCGGTGACGCGCGTGCTGCTCGAGCGCGAGCTCCTGCTCGCCGACACCGTCTGGGCCGGCGCCGGCACGACGCGACACATGGTCGGGCTTTCGCCCGTCGACCTCGCACGCCTCGCCCGCGCGGAGCCGGCCGATCTCGCGGAGATCGACGAGGACGAGTCCGGGTACGATTCGAAACCGGCGCAGCCCCGGCAACCGAAGGAGTGACGATGGAGGAGACCGCCAAGATCTGGATGAACGGCCGGCTCGTGGACTGGGCCGACGCGACCGTCCATGTCGGCGCGCACGGCCTCCACTACGGCACCGGCGTCTTCGAGGGGATCCGCGCCTACGAGACCGAGCGCGGCACCGCGGTCTTCCGGCTGACCGAGCATCTCGAGCGGCTGCACAACTCGGCGCGGCTCATCTACATGGATCTCCCGTACTCGGTCGAGGAGCTGAAGTCGGCGACGTGGGAGCTGATCGGCGCGAACGAGCTTCCGTCCTGCTACCTGCGGCCGATCGCGTTCTCCGGCTACGGGCAGCTCGGCGTCGCGACGCGCGACAACCCGGTCGACGTTGCGATCATGGCGTGGCCGTGGGGCGCGTACCTCGGCGAGGAAGGCCTGCGCAACGGGATCCGCGTGAAGGTGTCGAGCTGGCAGCGCGTCGGCCCGAACGTGATCCCGCACGTCGCGAAGGCGACCGGCGTGTACCTCAACTCGATGCTCGCCGTCGGCGAGGCGAACCGCGCCGGCTACGACGAGGCGATCCTCCTGACCGCCGAGGGCACCGTCGCGGACGGCTCCGGCGAGAGCATCTTCATCGTCCGGGACGGCGTCATCTACACGCCGGACCTCTCCGCCTCGATCCTCGTCGGGATCACGCGCGACACGGTGATCCAGATCGCGCAGGATCTCGGCCACCGCGTCGTCGAGAAGCCGCTGATCCGCACCGACCTGTACCTCGCGGACGAGGTGTTCATGGTCGGGACCGCCGCCGAGGTGACGCCGATCCGCGAGGTCGACGACCACCCGACGCCGCCGGGGCCGGTCACGTACGAGATCCAGCAGGCGTACCTCGACACCGTGCACGGGCGCAGCGACCGCTGGGGGCAGTGGCTCGAGTACGCGCCGGCGGCGCGCGCCCAGGCGTGAAGCAGGAGGTCAAGCCGGTCCCGCTGTCGGGACCGTACGTCGACGAGCGCGAGGAAGAGGCCGTCGCCGAGGTGCTCCGCTCGGGGCGGCTCTCGCTCGGTCCGACGATCGACCGCTTCGAGGAGCTGTTCGCGGAGAAGGCCGGCGCGCCGTACGCGGCGGCCGTCTCGTCCGGAACGGCGGGGCTGCATCTCCTCTGCGTCACCGCCGGGATCGGCGCCGGCGACGAGGTGATCACGTCGCCGTACTCGTTCGCCGCGTCGGCGAACTGCTTCATCTACGAGGGTGCGACGCCGGTCTTCGCCGACGTCGACGCGCGGACGCTGAACATGGATCCGGCCGCGGTCGAGGCGGCGGTTACGCCGCGAACGCGGGCGATCGTCGCCGTCGACATCTACGGCTACCCGTGCGAGCTCGACGAGCTGCGCGCGATCGCGGAGCGGCACGGGCTCGCGCTGATCCAGGACGCGTGCGAGGCGCTCGGCGCGCGGTACAGAGGCGGGCAGATCGGGTCGCACGGGCCGTCCGCGGTCTTCGCCTTCTACCCGAACAAGCAGATGACGACCGGCGAGGGCGGGATCGTCACGACGCATTCGGAGGAGGAGTGGCGGCTGCTTCGCTCGCTCCGCAACCAGGGCCGCGGCGACGCGGGCGGCTGGCTCGAGCACGTCCGGCTCGGCTTCAACTACCGCCTCGACGACATCGGCGCTGCGATCGGGATCGTGCAGCTCGAGAAGCTCGACGGGATCCTTGCGCTCCGCAACGAGGCTGCGGAGCGCTATGGAGAGCTTCTGAGGGACATCGACGGGGTCGAGCTGCCGTGCGAGAACGACGAGGATCACGTCCGCTCGTGGTTCGTCTACGTCGTGACGCTCCCCGACAACGCCGCGCGCGAGCGCGTGATCGCGCACTTCGAACGCGAGCGCATCGGCTACAACCGCTACCTCCCGTCGATCCACCTGCAGCCGTACATGCGCGAGCGCTACGGCTTCCGCGAGGGGCTGTGCCCGGTCTCCGAGGACGCGAGCTCGCGCACCCTCGCACTGCCGTTCTTCACGGCGATCGAGCGCGACGCGCAGGAGCGGGTCGCGGAGGCGCTCGCCGCCGCGCTCTGATGGAGCTGCGCTCGCCGGCGACCGCCGAGCCGTTCGTCACGAAGGACGGCTCGACGATCCGCGAGCTGCACCACACCGCGCGACAGAGCCTCGCCGAGGCGACGCTCGAGCCGGGGCAGGCGACGCAGCTGCACTACCACGCGGCGAGCGAGGAGATCTACGTCGTCGTGAAGGGCTCGGGCTCGTTGGAGGTCGACGGCGAGAGGCGCCGCGTCCGCCCCGGCGACGCAGTGCTGATCCCGCCCGGCGCGTGGCACACGCTCGAGAACGACGGGACGAGCGAGCTGGTGATCCTCTGCTGCTGCACGCCGCCGTACTCCCACGAGGACACGTTCTTCTCTTGACGGAAGACACAGATGTCTGACACCCAGAGGCCCTCGGGTGGCAGACATCCCGAGCCCGTCCGGTGGCAGACATCGAGGGCACGCTCGGTGTCGGACACCGCCGAGCCGCATGGTGTCGGACACCCGCGGTCTGCGATGATCCGAGCCGTGGCGGATCGCACCTCGAAGATGGTCTTCCTCGGCTTCGGGAAGTGGGCGCGCGCCGACCGGATCTACGCGCTCGAGCCGCTCGAGGGCGGCGAGCGCGGACACGGCCGGCGGACGCGTGTCTGGGTCGAGGGCGTGCCCGACCCGATCGTCGCGTCCCGGACCGAGCGGACGATCCTCGCCGAGATGGGCCAGGACGCCTCCGGGACGAGCCAGATCCTCGACGACGCGCTCGACCTCGCGGAACGGCTCGCCAACGCCGCCGAGGAGGGCCGCGTCGACCTGGCGGATCTTGGGCGGCGTGCGCGCCGCGTGCTCGAGAAGACCGCTGCGCCGGCCGACGCCGAACAGCTGTTTTGACCGAGGCGGAGCGGGCGGAGAGCCCGGGCTTCCTCGCGCGCGTCGCCGTCGACGTCAGGCCGCTCCGGGAGTCCCGCGGCTTCCGCGCACTCTGGCTCGGCCAGTCGGTCGCGTACGTCGCCTGGCGGATGATGCCCGTGCTCGTCTCGGTGCAGATCTACCGGATCACCGGCTCGACGCTCGCGGTCGGCCTGCTCGCCGTCGCGCAGTTCGTGCCGCTGCTGACGCTGACGATCGTCGGCGGCGCGCTCGCCGACAGCCACGACCGCCGCCTGCTCCTCCTCGGCAGCGTCGCCGGTGTCGCGCTCGCGAACGCGGCGTTCGTCCTCGCCGGCGTCCTCCACGTCGACAGCGCGGCCCTCGTCTTCGTGCTCACCCTCGCCGCGTGGTCGTCGTTCTCGCTCGGCGCGGGCGCGGTGCGCTCGCTGACGCCACGGCTCGTCCCGCTCGAGCACCTGCCGGCGGCCGCCGCGCTCCAGGGCCTCTACAACAACCTCGGTCTCGTCCTCGGCCCCGCGATCGCCGGCGTGCTTATCTCCGCGATCGGCCTCACGTGGACGTACACGGTGATGCTCGTCGGGCTCGTCGTCTCGCTCGTGATCCTGCTCGGCGTCCCGCCGGTGCCGCCCGCGGAGGACGCGCAGCGGATGACGTTCGGGACGGTTGCCGACGGCTTCCGCTACGTCGGCCGCCAGCACGTCGTGCTCGGGTTCTTCATCATCGACTCGGTCGCGATGATCTTCGGGATGCCGGCCGCGCTGTTCCCGGCGATGGCGCAGTCGGTCTTCAACGACCCCGCGTCGGTCGGCTACCTCTTCGCGGCGCCCGCCGCGGGCGCGTTCCTCGCGTCGCTGCTCTCCGGCTGGGTGATGCGCGTGCGGCTCCAGGGCGTCGCGATCGTCGCCGCCGCGTCGACGTGGGGGATCGCCATCGCCGCGTTCGGGTTCACGTCGACGCTGTGGGTCGCGCTCGCGCTGCTCGCCGGCGCCGGCGCGGCCGACCAGGTGAGCGCCGTCTTCCGCTCGACGATCGCGCTGACGGTCACGCCGGATCACATGCGCGGCCGCCTCGGCGGGATCGAGTTCGCACAGGTCGCGAGCACGCCCGCGCTCGGCAACCTCGAGGCCGGCGTCGTCGCCTCGCTCACGAGCCTCCGCTTCTCGATCGTCTCCGGCGGGATCCTCTGCGTCGTCGGCACGCTCGCCACGGCGCTCGCGTTCCCCGTGCTGCTCCGCTACGACTCGCGTCACCCGCGCGCCGCGACGTGACCCTGCCGCTCGGCAGCGGCGAGCCGCCCGGCCGCCCGCCGGACACGGAGTCGCCCGGCGTCCGCGAGCTGATCGGGAAGCTCCGGATCGACGTCGCGCCGCTGCGGGAGTCGCCGTCGTTCCGCCGGCTCTGGCTCGCGCAGTCGGCGTCGTTCGTCGGCAGCGAGGTCGGCTACGTCGCGCTCTCGTACCAGGTGTACGCGCTGACCGGCTCGACGCTCTACGTCGGGCTGCTCGCGCTCGTCGAGTTGATCCCGATGCTGACGATGACGCTCGTCGGGGGCGCGCTCGCGGACGCGTTCGACCGCCGGCGGCTGATGCTGCTGCAGCAGTGGGGGATGGTCGGCGGCACGGCGATCGTCCTCGCGAACACCGTCGTCGCGCACCCGCAGGTGTGGGCGTGCTTCCTCGGCGCCTTCGTGACCGTCGCCGCGTTCGCGCTCGGCGCCGGCGCGTCGCGCTCCGTGCTCCCGCGTCTCGTCGAGGAGGGGCGGCTGACCGCGGCGAACAACCTCGACGCGATCACCTCGAGCTTCGGCGCGGTCGCGGGCCCGGCGCTCGCCGGCGTCCTGATCGGTACGACCGGGCTGACGACGGCGTACGCGCTCGACACGGCAACGTTCTTCCTCACGCTGTACGCGGTCTGGCGGCTGCCGCCGCTCCCGCCGGAGGGCGGCGGCGATGCGCCGAGCCTCCGCTCGATCGCCGACGGCTTCCGCTTCATCCGTCGGATGCCGGTGATCCTCGGCTTCATGCTCGTCGACACGAACGCGATGATCTTCGGGATGCCGACGGCGCTGTTCCCCGCGATCGCGACCCACCACTTCGGCGACCCGGCCCTTGTCGGCTATCTCTACTCGGCGACGTACGCGGGCGCGCTCGTCGCGTCGATGCTCGGCGGCTGGGTCAACCACGTGCGCCGCCAGGGACTCGTCGTCGTGATCGCGGCGTCGCTCTGGGGCGCGGCGATCGCGGTCTTCGGCTTCGCGACGCAGCTCTGGGTGGCGCTCGTCCTGCTCGCGATCGCGGGCGGCGCCGACCTCGTCAGCGCGGTGCTGCGCAACACGATGCTGCTCGAGCTGACCCCGGACTCGCTGCGCGGCCGCCTCACGGGGATCGAGTTCATGCAGGTGGCGAGCGCGCCCTCGCTCGGCAACCTCGAGGCCGGCGTCGTCGCCTCGCTCACGAGCATCCGCTTCTCCGTCGTCTCCGGCGGGATCTTCTGCGTGATCGGCTGCGCCGTCCTCTCGCTGCTCTTCCCGGCCCTCGTCCGCTACGACGCGCGCGCCCGTGAGCCCGCTCCCGCGTGACTTCTTCGCCCGCTCGGCGCACGACGTCGCGCCCGAGCTGATCGGCGTCACGCTGCTCGTCGACGGCGTCGGCGGCCCGATCGTCGAGGTCGAGGCCTACGACCAGGACGATCCGGCGAGCCACGCCTTCCGCGGGCCGACGCCGCGCAACGCGCCGATGTTCGGGCCGCCCGGCCATGCGTACGTCTACCGCTCGTACGGGATCCACTGGTGCCTCAACGTCGTCTGCGAGGAGCCGGGCCGCGCCGAGGCGGTGCTGATCCGCGCGCTCCGGCCCGAGAGCGGGCTCGAGCGCATGCGCGCGCGCCGCGGGCTCGAGCGCGAGCGCGACCTCTGCTCCGGCCCAGGGAAGCTCTGCCAGGCGCTCGCCGTCACGAACGAGCACGACGGCCTCCCGCTCGACGCGCCGCCGTTCGAGCTGCTCGCGCGCACCGGGACGCCGGAGGTCGCGGCCGGCACGCGGATCGGACTCTCGGTCGCCGCCGACCGCGTCTGGCGCTACGGCCTCGCCGGCTCGCCGTTCCTGTCGCGCCCGCTCTAGTCAGCCGCGAGCGACGACGAGGCGCACCGTCATCCCCGGCGCGGCGGCGACGCCGCCGAGCGGGGCCTGCGCGACGACGCGTCCGGCCTTCCCGGTCCCGAAGCGCACCGACGGCGTCAGCTTCAGCCGCGCCAGCCGCTTCTGCGCCGTCCGCAGCGGCAGCCCGACCACCTGCGGGACGAGACCGTGAAGCGGTTTCGCGAGCACGAGCGTGACCTTGTCGAACGACGAGAGCGTCCCGCCGAGGGGGAACTGCTTCAGCACCCGCGTCACGCTCTGGCCGGGCGCCGCCGGCTTGTAGATCAGCTGCGGCGTGAGGGGCATCTCCGCGAGCCGCGCCTGCGCGTCCGCGAGCTTCCACCCGACGACGTTCGGGACGTCGACCTCGTTGCGCTTGCAGTTCGCCTTCCTCGCCGGCCCGTGGCCCGTGAAGTACACGATCAGCGACGTGTCGCGGCAGAGCCCGTTGTCGAGCTCGATCTGCCCGTTGCGGTACGTCACCCGCTCCGCCGCGGCGGAGAGGTACGGCGGCGGCGTGAAGGTCTTCGGCTCCGCGTGCATCGCCGCGAGCGCGGACTCCATGAACGTCTTCCAGATCAGCGCCGGATACGTGCCGCCGACCACCGGCCCGCCGTGGAAGAGGTGCGCCATCGACACGAGCTTGTTCGGGTAGCCGACCCAGACCGCGGTCACGAGCTGCGGCGTGTAGCCGACGAACCACGCGTCGCCGTAGTTCTCCGTCGTCCCGGTCTTGCCCGCGACGGGACGGTCGGGAAGCGCCGCCGCCGTCCCGGTCCCCGAGGTGACGACGCCCTGGAGCAGCTGCGTCAGCACCTCGTCCTCCGGCGCCGTCAGCACCTGCTTCGGCGCCGGCGCGTTCGTCTCGACGACCTTGCCCGACTCGTCGAGGATCTGCGTGACGACGCGCGGCTCGTCGCCGAAGAACGACCCGTCGATCCGATAGCCGCCGTTTGCGAACGAGCCGTACGCGCGCGCCATCTCCAGCGGGTTGACCGGCTCCGCGCCGAGCCCGATCGCGAAGTACCCCTGGAGCGGGCTCGTGATCCCGAGCTGCGTCGCGGTCCGCGCGACGTTCGACGGCCCCACGTCCCGCGTCAGCTGTGCGAACACCGTGTTGTCCGAGACCGCGATCGCCTTCGTGATGTCGATCGGTCCGAGCGACTCGCCCTCGAAGTTGTGGACGTACCAGTACTTGTTGCCGAGGAAGATCGAGAGCGGACCGGACGTGTACGTCGTCAGCGGCGAGATGCCCTGCTTCAGCGCCGTCGCGAGCACGAACGGCTTGAAGGACGAGCCCGGCTGTCGCTCGCCCTGGACGGCGAGATTGAACTGGCTCGCGTGGAAGTTGTTGCCGCCGTACATCGCGAGCACCGCGCCGGTGCTCGGGTCGATCGCGACGAGCGCCGCCTGCGGCCCCTCGGGATCCGGCAGCCACTTGTGGATCGCCTGCCGCGCGAGCTTCTGCAGCTGGAGGTTGATCGTCGTGTAGACGCGGTAGCCGCCGCCGAACACCTTCTTCGCGCCGAGCTTGTCGATGAGCTGCGACTTCACGTACTCGCCGAAGTACGGCGCGACACCCTGGACGCCGGAGAGATGGACGTCCTGCGGCTTCGGCATCGGCTGACGCAGCGCCCAGCGGTAGCGCGCCGCGTTGATCACGCCCTGCTGGAGCATCAGCTGCAGGACGAGCGCGCGCCGCTGCTTCGCCGTCTGCGGGTGCGCGACGGGGTCGTACAGGCTCGGGTCCTCGGGGATCCCGGCGAGGAGCGCCGACTCCGCGAGGTTCAGCTTCGCCGCGCTGTGGCCGAAGTACGTCCGCGCCGCGCGCTCGACCCCGTACGCGCCGTTCCCGAAGTAGATCGTGTTGAGATAGGCGGTGAGGATCTGGTCCTTCGTCCAGCGCTGCTCGAGCTGCCACGCGAGCGCCGCCTCCTTCAGCTTCCGCGTGATCGTCCGCTGGTTGCCCGTCAGCGAGTTCTTCACGAACTGCTGCGTGATCGTCGAGCCGCCCTGCACCGCGCCCTGGTGGCGGATGTCCGCCCACATCGCGCGCGCCATGCCGCGGATGTCGATGCCGCGGTGCTCCCAGAAGCGCTTGTCCTCGGTGGCGACGATCGCCTGCTTCATCCACGGCGAGATCTGGTCGCTCTGGACGAGGACCCGGCTCTGCGACCCGCGCAGCACGGCGAGGATCGTGTGTCCGTCCCCCGCGTAGATGTAGCCGTCGACCTGCTGGTGCTGCTGGTGCAGCGGGTCGAGCCCGCTCAGCTGCTGGCTGACGGCGTAGATCACGCCGTACGAGAAGGCCGTGACCGCGAGGACGCCCAGGACGCAGATGAGCGCGAAAAGGCGGAGCTTGCGGATCCGGCGCCTCGGCCGGCGGGGCGCCGCCGGGTCGGTGCGGTGTCTGCGCAGAGGCACGGAAGAGGCAGGATTCTACCCCGCTTCCCAATACACTCGGCGGCGTGCAAACGGCCGATCTGACCCGGAACGCCGTCGACGTCCTGCCCGAGGGTGCGCTCGAGGCGAAGCTCGCGAAGGGCCGCCCGCTGCGCGTGAAGCTCGGGATCGACGTCACCTCGCCCGACATCCACGTCGGCCGCGGGATCCCGCTCCAGCGGATGCGCGCCTTCCAGGACCAGGGCCACAGGGCCGTCCTCATCATCGGCGACTACACGACGCGGATCGGCGACCCGTCGGGCCGGTCGGCCGAGCGGCCGATCCTCTCCGACGAGGACATCGACGCCAACGCGCAGGTCTATCTGGAGCAGGCGAAGGCGATCCTGCTCGACGACCCCGCCCTGCTCGAGGTGCGGTACAACGGCGAGTGGCTGTCGAAGCTGTCGTACGCCGACGTCGTCCGGCTCGGCCGGATCATCACCGTCGCGCGGATGCTCGAGCGCGACGACTTCGAGAAGCGATACCGCGCCGGCGAGCCGATCTCCGTCTCCGAGCTGCTCTATCCGCTGATGCAGGCGTACGACTCCGTCGCGATCGAGGCCGACGTCGAGCTCGGCGGCACCGACCAGCTCTACAACCTGCTCGCCGGCCGCGACGTGATGGCGGCCTACGGCCTCGAGCCGCAGGTCGTCCTGACGACGCCGATCCTCACCTCCTGGGACGGCGAGAAGATGAGCTCGTCCGTCGGGAACAACATCCCGCTGACCGCGCCGCCGGAGGAGATGTTCGGCCGGACGATGCGAATCCCGGACTCGATGCTCGAGGAGTGGTACCGGCTCGTGGCCGAGCGGCCGGTGCCGGACGGCGACCCGATGGCGGCGAAGCTCGAGCTCGCCCGCTGGCTCGTCGCGCGCTCCCACGGGGAGGAGGCGGCGCGGGCCGCCGAGGAGCACTTCACGCAGGTCGTCCGAGAAGGCCGACCCCCCGACGAGGTCGACGAGATCGTCCTTACTGATCCCGGAGACCCGCTTCATCTCCCGCCGCTCCTGGCGCACGAGTTCGGAGGGACCTCAAGCCATTGGCGGCGAGTGATTGACCAAGGTGGGGTCAAACTCGATGGCCGGCCGATCGCGGGTTACGACGTTGCTCTCACGGACCTGGAGGGCGCGACCCTCCAGGCCGGCAAGCGTCAGTTCCTCCGAATTCGGCTTGGTTGACACACACGCCGGCGGTGCTACACTTCCCCGGCTGCCCGCGAGGGCGGTGCTGGAAAGTCCCTGCAATCCGACACAACTGGAGCGCCTCGAGGACGATTCGGAACTGAGAATCCGAGCATCCTGAGGCCTCTGGCGCGAGTCGGGGGCCTTTTTTGCGCCGCCGGATCGGTGGCCCGGTCTTTGAAAACTCAACAGCGTGCGTTTACGTCGAGGCCAGATCGCGACGCGATCTGGCTAGAACAAACCCTGTCTCGCGCCTCCTTCGGGAGGGGCGGACTTTGAGCACAAGCTCAAAGTGTTGACTTTGCCGGCCTTCGGGCCGGTAACCATCTTCACGGAGAGTTTGATCCTGGCTCAGGACGAACGCTGGCGGCGCGCTTAACACATGCAAGTCGAGCGAGAACCAGCCCTTCGGGGCTGGGGACAGCGGCGAACGGGTGAGTAACACGTGGGTAATCAACCCTCGACACTGGGATAGCCCGGGGAAACCCGGATTAATACCGGATGTCCCATCCGCCTCTCGGGGCGGCTGGAAAAGGTAGCTTCGGCCTCCGGTCGGGGACGAGCCCGCGGCGGATTAGCTTGTTGGCGGGGTAACGGCCCACCAAGGCGACGATCCGTAGCTGGTCTGAGAGGACGATCAGCCACACTGGGACTGAGACACGGCCCAGACTCCTACGGGA
>Ga0335085_10008006_pt1 | contig 16216 bp, 12 predicted proteins | sample Lox_Sample_45_FD_206712 | JGI IMG/M metagenome (GOLD analysis project Ga0335085, IMG submission 206712) | Soil microbial communities from Loxahatchee National Wildlife Refuge, Florida, United States - Lox_Sample_4.5 | ecosystem: Environmental > Terrestrial > Soil > Wetlands | place: USA...
ACGTAGCCGAGGTAGAGCGGCAGGCCCAGGTTATGAAAATTGAGATCGATCACCGACTCGGGCGGTACCGCGAACGGCTTGGCCTTGCCGGCGATGCGCAGGGGGCTGCCGTCGACCACCATCTGCAGCAGCGGTTGGACGAACGTGTCAACGTCGGCCGGCAGATTGGCGATGAACGGGACGTCGAGTTCGAGGTGTTCGACCGCGTGACGCTGGTTCAGGACCTTGTCTTCGAAATGAATCTGACCTTGATGAATCTGGATGTTCGATATCGCGAAGCGCTGCGGCTTGGCGGGCTGGCTCGGCATGGGCGCCGGCGGTGGGCCGGAACTTTCGAGCAGGTCGGAGAAATTGAAATGCTGTTCGGCGGTGCGAACGATATGGATCGCGGGATGGTAGACCACGACCTCCTTGACCACCGGCGCAAGACGCAGCAGCGAGGTCCATGAAACCTTGACCCTGATGTGGCCGATGTCAACGAACGGATCGGGAGCGTCGCGGTCGCCGATATGCATCTTCTCGATGTTGAGCAGCAGCCGGTACGGGTTGAAACGGACCCTTTCGATGCTGAGCGGGCGATGCAGGCTTTGCGCGACCCGGCCGACGACGACATACTGCGTAATCACGGGCACGCCGACAAAGCCCACGAGCCCGAAGACCAGCACCACGACGACAACCGTGATGAAGCTCCGGCGCATCCAGCGCCGCCCGCCAAAACTGCCGCGGCCGAACGTCTGCGCCCAGACGCTCGATGCGAAGGCCTTTAGTTTGCCGATCACCTATGCGGCACCATGTCGCAGGACCCGGAGGTTAGGCGTCGCGTCGATTCGCCAGGGAATTATCGCCCTGGTTCGAAACTAGGCGACGACACTCAAGTTTACCGCTCGATTATGACCGCACGCCGTCAGCCTCACACAAGTGCAGTTATAGCCGCAAACGGTCAAACTGCGTAGCGCTCTTCGATAGATCTTCACGCGCCATTAATCTCCCCGTCCGATATCGAATGAGTCACTGGGACTTCCCACGAGCGGCCGAGACAGATCCGGCCGCGCCAGCCGCCGTATTGCCCGCTGAGGTCGATCGGACGAAGCTTGAAATAACAGGCTGGAATCCCGCTCTGAGGATCGCCCGCGCGCAGCGGAGGATCGAAGATGTCGTCCAATCTTTCAACCCGGCAGATAGAACTGATCGATGCGTACTGGCGGGCCTGCAATTATCTTGCGGTCGGGATGCTCTATCTACGCGACAATCCGCTGCTCAGGAAGCCGCTTCTGCCCGAGCATATCAAGCGCCGCCAGCTCGGCCACTTTGGCTCCGACCCCGGCCAGAGCTTCATCTGGGTACACCTCAACCGGCTCATCCGCGAGTACGACCTCAATGTGATGTACATCTCGGGCCCCGGCCACGGCGCACCCGCGGTGCTGGCGAACAGCTATCTCGAAGGCGTCTATACGGAGGTCTATCCCGATCGCAGCCGGGACGAGGAAGGCCTGCGCCGATTCTTCAAGCTGTTTTCGTTTCCCGGAGGAATCGGCAGCCATTGCACACCGGAGACTCCGGGGTCGATTCATGAGGGCGGCGAGCTGGGCTACAGCCTGTCGCATGCCTTCGGCGCCGCATTCGACAATCCGGATCTAATCGTCGCGGCCGTGGTCGGCGACGGCGAGGCCGAGACCGGCCCGCTCGCGACCTCATGGCATTCGAACAAGTTTCTCAATCCCGTCCGCGACGGCGCCGTGTTGCCGATCCTGCACCTCAACGGCTACAAGATCGCCAATCCCACGATTCTTGCCCGCATAACCCCCGACGAGCTAACGAGCCTGTTCAGCGGTTACGGCTACAAGCCGTATGTCGTCGAGGGCGACGATCCGCCGTCGATGCATCGGCAGATGGCCTCGACGCTGGAGAGCTGCGTGCTCGAGATCCGCACGATCCAGGACGAAGCGCGGAGCCGCGGAGGAGTGCCGCGCCGCCCGCGCTGGCCGATGATAATCCTGCGCACGCCGAAAGGATGGACCGCGCCCAAAGAGGTCGACGGCCATCGGGTCGAAGGCTCCTGGCGTGCGCATCAGGTGCCGATCGCCGACGTCATTTCCAATCCCGCGCATCTGAAATTACTCGAGCAGTGGATGCTGAGTTACCGGCCGCACGATCTTTTCGATGCCAATGGGCGGTTGATTTCCGAGCTCGGCGCGCTGCCGCCCACCGGCACCCGCCGCATCAGTGCGAACCCGCACGCCAACGGGGGCCTGCTGCGTCAGCCGCTGCTAATGCCGGATTTTCGCCGCTACGGAGTCGAAGTCGCCCGCCCCGGACATTCGATAGTTGAAAGCACCTACGTTCTCGGGCAGTTCCTGCGCGACGTGATGCGCGACAACATGACCAACTTTCGCGTCTTCGGTCCCGACGAGACCGCGTCAAACCATTTGCAGGCGATTTACGAGTCCACCCGCAAGACCTGGCTGGCCGAGATGAAGCCCGACGATGCCGACGGCGGCGAACTTTCACCCGATGGGCGTGTGATGGAGATGCTGAGCGAGCATACGCTAGAGGGCTGGATGGAAGGCTATGTGCTGACCGGCCGCCATGTCCTTTTCAACACCTACGAGGCCTTCGCGCATGTCGTCGATTCGATGGTGAACCAGCACGCCAAGTGGCTGGAGAAGGCGAAGACCGACGTTTCGTGGCGCGCGCCGGTTTCCTCGCTCAACATCCTCATCAGCTCCACCGTGTGGCGCCAGGACCACAACGGCTTTACGCATCAGGACCCGGGCTTCATCGACGTCGTAACCAACAAGAGTCCGCGCGTTACGCGGATCTACCTGCCGCCGGACGCGAACTGCCTGTTGAGCGTGGCGGATCACTGCCTGCGGAGCGTCGACTACGTCAACGTGATCGTCGCCGACAAGCAGCCCCATCTGCAGTTTCTCGAGATGGACTCCGCGGTCAAGCACTGCACCAAGGGGATCGGACTCTGGTCGTGGGCCTGCAACGACCAGGGTGTCGAACCCGACGTGGTGTTCGCGAGCGCGGGCGATGTCGCGACGATCGAGGCCCTGGCGGCGGTCGCGATCCTGCGGGATAAATTTCCCGACCTTAAGATTCGCTTCGTCAACGTGGTGGACCTGTTCAAGCTGCAGCCGAGCCTCGAACATCCGCACGGGCTCGCCGATCGCGACTTCGACAGCCTGTTCACGATCGACAAGCCGATCATATTCAATTTTCACGGCTATCCCTGGCTGATTCACAAGCTGGCCTACCGCAGGACCAATCATCCGAACCTGCACGTGCGCGGCTACAAGGAGTTCGGCAGCATCAACACGCCGCTCCAGTTGGCGATCGAAAACCAGACCGACCGCTTCAACCTCGCCATCGATGCGATCGACCGGGTGCCGCGGCTGCAGGCCGTCGGCGCCGCGGTCAAGGATTGGCTCAAAGACCAGATTTGCGAAAACCTCGACTACGCCATCGCCAACGGCATCGACAAGCCCGAGATTCGCGATTGGAAGTGGCCTTACTGACCGTGGACGCCTGGCGGGTCGTACTTTCGTTCAACAGCGGATCTTCCTCGCACAAGTTTGCGCTCTATCGGCTGTCCTCGGACCGCGAAGAGCTGCTGGCCGAGGGCGCGGCGGAAGGAATCGCGCTTGCCGACGGACGGCTCTGGATCCGCGACGGCAGCGGGGAGGCGCTGAGCGACCGCGCACTAACCCTGTCCAACGGGGCGGAGGCTCTTGGGGCGCTCTTCGATGAGATCGACCGTCTGCGGCTGCCGCGTCCCGATGCGATCGGCCATCGCCTGGTCCACGGCGGACCCCGTCATTTCGCGCCCGAGCGAGTTACGCCCGACCTTATCGACGAGCTGCGCGCGCTGGTGCCGTTCGCGCCGCTGCATCTCCCGGTCGAGATCGAAAGTATCGAGGCGCTCGCGCTGCGATTTCACGAGCATCCGCAGGTCGCGTGCTTCGATACGGGGTTCCATCGGCATATGCCCGAGGTGGCGCGCCGCTTCGCGCTGCCGCGGACGTTGTGGGACGACGGGCTTTGCCGCTACGGCTTTCACGGCATCTCCTACGAATACATCATGGAGGCGCTCGGCCCCGCCGCGCCCGGGCGCGTCGTAATCGCCCACCTGGGAAACGGCGCCAGCATGGCCGCGGTGAAAAACGGGCGCGGAATCGACACCACGATGGGCTTCACGCCGACCGGAGGCTTCATGATGGGGACGCGCAGCGGCGACCTGGACCCCGGCCTGATGGCCTATCTCATCAACCACAAAGGTTATGACGGACGGCGCCTGGAGCGCATGGTCAATCATGAGTCGGGTCTGCTCGGCGTCTCCGCGATCACTTCCGACGTCAAAACATTGCTCGAAAAGAGAGCCGCGGACCCGAACGCCGCGCTCGCGATCGAGATGTTCTGCTACCAGGTACGCAAGCAGGTCGGAGCGATGGCGGCGGCGCTCGGCGGACTCGACCTGCTGGTCTTTACCGGCGGTATCGGAGAGCGCGCTGCGCCCGTCAGGTCGGAGATCTGCGGCGGCCTGGAACATCTCGGGATCGCCCTCGACGAGGGGCGCAACGAAGCGCACGCAGACACAGTCAGTGCGGCGGAGGGCGCGTGCATGGTGCGCGTGATTCTGACGAACGAGGGCCTGATGATCGCGCGCCACACGCGCCGAGTGAGTTTCGGCCGCCCCTGAAGCATCGCCGTAGCTTCAAACCGCTGCGAAAAAAAAGAGGGCCGTTCGTCAACGGCCCTCCCGAGCAAAGCGCAGTATTTTTACTCCCTTCCCGCGCGCCGGGAAGAGAGGCTTGCGGCCGGCAGCGTGCTAGGCCTGGGAATCCTCGGCCGGCTGGGCGTTATCGATCAAACGTTCGACGAGCGCGGTAAGCTGTCTGCGGTAGAACGGCTTGGGCACATAGTCGTCGCATCCTGCCTCGATCGCGCGGCGCAGATCGTCGCCGGTCGCGCAGGCGGTGAGGGCGACGATCGGGATGTTCTTCCACCGGCTTTCGCTGCGCAGAGCCTTGGTCAGCATCACGCCGTCTTCGTCGCCCGCGAGCTTGAGGTCCATCAGGACCAGGCTCAAGCGCTCGGAATTCGCCTCGAGCTGGACGCGCATCTCCTCACCCGAGGATGCGGTGATGACCTCGTACTTGGGCTCGAGAATAAATTTGAGCAAGGTCTGCGCATCGGGTTCATCCTCGACGACGAGCACTCGCAACCGCGGCTGTTTGGGGCGGCAGAGCCCAACAACCAGTTGATCGCGCTCCAATTCGAGAATGTCCCTGCCGCTATTTCCAGAGCCGACGCTCATTGTGTCCCCCTGGTCCTTTTCCTTATGCACGGAGTTGATGCCTCGTCGTGCGTCGGTACTCGACAGCTGCAACCCGGCCCAACCAGCCCCCCTCGTCTGCCACATTCACCGACGTCCCTCTCTCTGCGAACGCAAAACTAATGCCATCCATCGCTCGATTATCGTCGAGCTAAATCTTTGATTCTGCTAGGAGATTTCGCTCTCTAAATTGTTCCCGGTGAATACTTTTTGTTTCTCCATGCCACTAATCTTGGCAGTGCCAGATTTAGATACGATCTAGCGCAGCCCATACTCCTTCATCTTCTTCTGCAGCGAGGCCCGTGAAAGTCCGAGCGCAACCGCCGCGCGCGACACATTGCCATTATGCTGGTCGAGGACCCTGGCGATGTAGTCCGCCTCGAAAGCCGCGCGCGCTCGGCGCAGGGGGCCCTTAACGTCCTCTTCTGCTGAATCGGGAGTCTCGGCCGGTGCTGGGGCTGCCAGCGATCGGAGGGGTGATGCCTGGGCGCCGCGCTTCTGCCCGGGTCCCGGATGGCCTGCCGATATGCCGTTGACCTGCGTGACCTGCGGATGGTGCGGGCGCAGGCGTGGCGAGAGATTCTCGGGCGTTATGTTCTGGTTCGCTCGCGTGAGTGCCACGGCGCGCTCGATTTCGTTGCGCAGCTCGCGGACGTTGCCGGGCCAATCGTACTGGGTCAGCAGTTCCAGTGTTGCCGGATCGATGCCGGCGACGGGTTTGCGCTGCTGCTCGGCGGCTATAGCGAGGAAGCGCGTTGCCAGAAGCGCGATATCCTCGCGCCGGTCGCGCAGCGGCGGCAGTGAAATCGGAAAGACCGCGAGCCGATAGTACAAATCTTCGCGGAACCTTCCCGCGGTGACTTCCGCCCGCAGGTCGCGATTTGTCGCCGACAGCACGCGCACGTCAACCTTGCGCGGGAAGCTGTCGCCGAGCGGCACCACTTCCTGCTCTTCGAGCACGCGCAAAAGCTTCGCCTGCATGGGCAGCGGCATGTCGGCGACTTCGTCGAGAAAGACCACGCCGCCTGCGGCCGCGCGGAACAGCCCCGGGTTGTCGCGGATCGCGCCGGTGAACGCGCCGCGGCGATGGCCGAAAAGTTCGCTCTCGAGCAGCGGCTCGGGCATCGCGGCGCAATTCAGCGCCAGAAAGGGACGGTCGCTGCGCGCGCTCGCGCGATGCAGTCCGCGCGCGACGAGCTCCTTGCCGGTGCCGGTCTCTCCCTGAATCACCACGGTGATCGGCGAGGCCGCCGCGGTTTCCATCAGACGCAGCACTTCCGCCATCGCCGGCGAAGTGCCGACGATCTCGGCGAAGCCATCGACGCGCGCGAGGTCGCGGCGCAGCGCGCCCACCTGCGCACGCAGGTTGGCTTCGGACTCGCGCACCTGCGTGTACAGCCGCGCGTTCTCGATCGCGATCGCGATGCTGCCCGAGATGGCCTCGATAAATGTCAGATCGTCGTCGGTGAACCCCTGCGGTCCGCGGCCGTTGACGACTTCGACCACCCCTATCGTTCCCTGCCGTGTCGACAGCGGGGCGGCCAGCACGTTGCGTGTGACCAATCCCGTCATCTTGTCGATCCCGTGATACAGACGGGGATCGTTTTGCGCGTCGTTGACCACCAGCGCCTTGCCGCCCTTCAGCGCGGCGGCCGCAATTCCAAGTTCGGCCGAGAAGCGCAGCGCCGCGAGCCTCTCTCCGACCTCCGGATCTTCTTCCGAAATGTATGGAAAGTAGAGTTCCTTGCGTTCGTCGTCCAACAGTAGGACCGAAGCGCCCTCGGCGTCGAGCGCTTCGCGGCATTTGGCCACCACGAGCGGAATCAACTGTTCGATCTCGATTCGCGCGGCGAACGCGCATCCGAGATCGTACAGCAGACGGAAGCGTGCCTCCTCGTCCATCGCGCGCGAGTCCCCCCCGGCCCTAAGTTTGCCCGGTTATTCCATGCAAGGGCAAATTTTTTTTGAGCTAAATGTGACCTGATGCCAGCGATGTTTATCCGACCAGCTTTAGGCTCAAATTATTCTAGTCGCGCAGTATGATTCTAGTAGCCGCTCATTACGCTCGCTTGTTTGCCGCGATCGCAGTAGTTTCGTACCAATTCAGGACGGCCGACCCGGGAGGTGACGCAACGATGCCGGAGCCACAACGCACACCCGAGCGCGAGCAATTCTACGCAAAAATCGCGAGCAGCAGCCTCGCTCCGCTGTGGGAGGTGCTCAAGAGTATTCAATCCAGGGAGCCGCGTCCGCCCGAGGTCGCGGCGCTGTGGCGCTACGATGAAGTCCGTCCGATGCTGATGGAGGCGGGGCGTCTCATTTCAGCGGCCGAGGCCGAACGCCGCGTGCTGATCCTCGAAAACCCGGCTCTGCGCGGCAATTCGCCCCCGCGCATCACGCATTCGCTGTTTGCCGGCCTGCAGCTCATCCTGCCCGGCGAGATCGCGCCGAGCCATCGGCACACCCAGAGCGCGCTGCGCTTCATAATCGAAGGCGAGGGCGCCTACACCGCGGTCGACGGCGAGCGGACCACAATGCGGCCGGGCGATTTCGTGATCACGCCGTCATGGACCTGGCACGATCACGGCAACGAGACCGGCCAGCCGATGGTATGGCTCGACGGGCTCGACTTGGCGCTGGTCGATCTTCTGAACGCGGTTTTCTTCGAGCCCTACGGCGAAGACCGCTTCCCGCAGGCGCGGCCCGAGGGCGACTCCGACGCCCGTTTCGCAAGCGGCCTTATGCCGATCGATTACGAGCGCCGCGGCCTGACGAGCCCGATCCTGAACTACAGCTATGAGCGCACGCGCGAGGCGCTCGAAAGGATGAGCCGCAGCGGCGGCGCGGACCGCTGCCACGGATTCAAGATGCGCTACGTCAATCCGGCCACCGGCGACTGGGCGATGCCGACGATCGGCACTGCGATGCAGCTTTTGCCGCGCGGCTTCAGCGGCGTGCCCTACCGCTCGAGCGACAGCACGGTATTCGTCGCGGTCGAGGGCAGCGGATGCACGGTGGTCGGCGGAGAGGCGTTCAAATGGAACCGGCACGACGTCTTCGTCGTGCCGAGTTGGCGCGAGTACCGTCACGAGGCCGCCGACGAATCGCTGCTGTTCAGCTTTTCGGATCGCCCGGTGCAGGAGAAGCTCGGGCTGTGGCGGGAGTGGTGCGCCGCCAGATGACCTGGCGCTCGGAGTGATAGCGGATTTACCGCAAGAGCACATGCGCACTCAATGCGCGGGGCGGCTCAGGCCGAAGCGGACGGATCTTCCGGTTTTGACGGCTCGGCGGCGGCGCGCGGACCCGGGGCGGGTGCGCGGAAGTCATCGTGTGCGCGCGCCTTCGCAGATATTCCGCTTCTGCCGAAGCGGCGGCGGACCGCACCCACGATGTTACTTAGGATCGCAGCCAAGGCGATAATCGCGACGATCGCGATCACCAGCAGCGCGAACGCCGCATAGAGCTGCATTGCCGAGGCCATGGTTTATGCCGCGTGCGCGTTCATCGGGACGGCGCCTTGAGCGGATGCGTGCGCTTCCACTCGCGCGCCACCTCCGCCATCGTGCGGAAGCTGACCTCCGCGCGCTCCTTCATGTGTTCGACCAGGCGGTTGAGCATCAGCATGCGATGGCCGCGGCCGATGACCTGCGGATGCATCGTCAGGCAGTATACCCCCTCGCGGACGAAGTCGCAGAGGTAGTCGAAATCGCCGGCCCATCGTTCGTACACCTGCGAGGGCGACGATAGTCCCTGGTTGACGCCGTAGAGCCACTCGAACGCGGGAAAGTCATCGAGGCCCCAGGTCACCGGTAGCTCGACCATCTCGACCTCGCGGCCGAAGACGTAGGGTCCGTCCTTGGCCGGGACGTCGCCGATGCGGCAGTAGTAGGGCGTGTAGTCGTTGCCCATCAGGCTGCTGTCGTAGAGAAAGCCGCGCTCGAGCAGGAGGCTCAACGAGTGCGGGCTCAAATCCCAGGCCGGCGAGCGAAAGCCCTCGGGCGGCTTGCCGGTGATTCGGCGGATGGTCTCGGTGCCGCGGTCGAGCACCCGCCTTTCGTCGTCGAGCGAGAGCGAGATCGGATTTTCGTGGCAATAGTTGTGATGACCGATCTCGTGTCCCGCGTCTGCCACGCGCCGCACCAGGCCGGGATAGGTGTCGATGGTGTGGCCGGGGATGAACCAGGTCGATTTGATCTCCCATCGCGCGAGCAGGTCGAGCAATCGCTCGGTCGCCACGGCGCCGAACTCGCCGCGCGAGATAGCGCTCGGCGAAGTCGCGTTGAGACTCCCAAGCCACACGCAGATCGCGTCGAAATCGAACGAGAGGCATACCGCGACTTTGGCCGCCATGCGGATCTCCTCCGTGCTCTTCCTCGGGTCGCCTCAGATGCGGTAGAAGGCGGCCGCGTTATCGCACAGGATCTTTTCGACCGAGCGCTCGGGCAGCGCGCCGAGCAGTTTGCGCGTGGTGCCGACCGGATGGACGAACCCCTCGGCGTGCGGATAGTCGGAGCCGATGAAGAAGCGATCGTCGCCAGCAAACTGCACCATCAGAGGGAACATCCGCTCCTCCGGATTGGCGCTGACCCAGATGTTGCGCGCGAAATATTCGGCTGCCGAATGTTTCATCCGCGAAGTGTGGCCAAGATATCTGTAGCGGTAGTCGACGCGTTCGAGCCATTCGCCGACCCATCCCGCCATCGACTCGATCGTGCCGACGCGCAGCCGCGGAAAGCGCTCGAACACGCCGTCATACATCATCGAGGTCAGCGCGATGCGCGGATCCTGCACGTTCATCATCGTGATGTACATGAAGCCGGGATTGCCCGTGCGATACCACTGGCTGCCGGTGTAGTTGGGATGGCCGACCAGATGGATGCCCACGGCGAGGTCGAGTTCCTGCGCCGCGGCCCAGATCGGATCGAAATCCGGATTGCCGAAGCTGCGCCCGCCGATCGGCGCTGCGCCGACGAATATGGCCCGGCATCCGAGCTTCGCCACACGCTCTATCTCGCGCACGGCAAACGCCGCTTCGCGCATCGAAATATGCGCCGCGGGGAACAATCGGTCCCGATGGCCGGCCACCAGTTCGAAGGCCCAGGTGTTGTATGCGCGGCAGAGCGCGTCGGCGAGCGCAGGCTCGTCAACCGAGCTTTCCCACAGAAGTCCCATCGTGGGGTAGATAACCTGCGCGGCGAATCCCTCTTCATCGAGGTAGCGGATCCGCAAGCCCATGTCTTGCCATTGCCGGTTGGCAATTCGGTAAAGGTCGAAGTCGCTTATGTCGCGACCCTCCTCCTTTTGTCCGTAGCCGGCGCAGGCGCTCATCAGCTCGTCGAGATCCGCCATGCGCATCGGCCGGTTATCGACGACGAGGCCAGTGACGCGGCCGCCGGGGTCGAGGTGGACACGGACGGTGCGATCGCGGTAGGCCGGTTCTGTATAGCGCTCGAAGAGATCGAGCGGCTCGATAAAGTGGCTGTCTCCGTCGATCACTCTCATCCTGCCGAGGCTCCGTCCTTTCCGTCCACTCCAATAGCGCGTTTGAGGCCGGTACTAAAGTCGCCCTGGGAAATCGAGGGAAGTTGGACCAAATGAGCGCGATGGTTCGCGCAACTGAGCCCTTTCGGCTGGACTTTCCGTTAAGCCGTGCGTAAACGCGCAAAACCGTGTGTTGTGCGATGTCAGCGTTGTGGGTAAAATCGCGGACTTATGAGCGGGCAGCAGAAAGAGAGCCTGAACTCCGCGCCTGCGGCTTTAAAGACGGCCACCGCGCCTGGCGCCACCATCATCATTGGAGCCGGGCCCGCCGGACTGACCGCCGCACACGAGCTTTCAGCCGCCGGACGGCCGGTGGTGATCGTTGAGCAGGATCCAGAGCACGTCGGCGGCATCGCCCGCACCGTCAGCTACAAGGGATTCCGTTTCGACATCGGCGGACACCGGTTTTTTTCCAAGAATGCCGAAATCGAAAAGCTATGGAGCGACATTCTCGGCGAGCGGTTGCTGGAGCGCGAGCGGCTTTCGCGCATCTACTATCGCGGCCGGTTCTTCAAGTACCCGCTGGAGACATGGGACGCGCTGAGCAAGCTCGGCTTGCTCCAGTCGGCGGCCTGCATGATGAGCTACGCCGCCGCGCGCGTGCGGCCCAAGCGCGAAATCCGCAGCTTCGAGGATTGGGTCGTAAACGCCTTTGGGCGGCGGCTGTACGAGACATTTTTCCGCAGCTACACGGAGAAGGTTTGGGGCATCCCGTGCAGCGAGATCAGCGCCGATTGGGCCGCCCAGCGAATCAAGGACCTTTCGATGCGCGTGCTGATTCGCCGCGCGCTCGGCATGGGCCGGCGCAACGGTCCGGTGATAAAAACCCTCATCGACCGCTTCCGCTATCCCGCGCAAGGCCCCGGCGCGATGTGGGAGGAACTGGCGCGGACCGTTCAGAGCCGCGGCGCCGCGCTCAGGATGGGCGAGTCGGCCGTCGCGATTCAACGCGGGCCAGGCGGCGTAGAGTCGATCACCACCTCGGCCGCGGGCGGCAACCGTGTGTACAGCGGCAGCCATTTCATCTCGACCATGCCGATCCGTGAGCTCATTGGCGCACTCGATCCGGCGGCGCCGTCCGAAGTCGCCCACGCTGCCAGCAGCCTCAGATATCGGGATTTCATAACCGTCGCGCTCATCATCGACACCCCCGAACTTTTCCCCGACAACTGGATCTATATCCACGAGCCCGGCGTCGGCGTCGGCCGCATCCAGAACTTCAAGAACTGGAGTCCGGAGATGGTTCCGGACTCGCGCTACACCGTGCTGGGACTGGAGTACTTCTGCTTCGACTCGGATTCGATGTGGAGCGCGGCGGATGCTGACCTGGTGGCGCTGGGTACCCGCGAAATCGCAAAGCTTGGACTCGCCAAAGAGGCGCAGGTCGTGGACGGAACAGTGGTACGCCAGCGTGCCGCCTATCCGGTTTACGACGGCGATTATCGCCGGGCGGTTGACGTGATTCGCGAATTCGTCGAACGCGAGATGCCCAATCTGCAGCTGGTCGGCCGCAACGGGATGCACAAGTACAATAACCAGGACCACGCGATGATGACCGGGCTGATGGCTGCCCGCAACATCATGGGCGCCTCCTACGATCTGTGGCGGGTGAACTCGGACGCTCAGTACCTGGAAGAAGAGAGCGGCGCCGAGCAGGGATCGCGGATGGTCCCCCGCCGAATCGAGTCCGAGTCCGCGTCCGCGCCTGAAGAACACCCGACCGTGGCCTTGGGAGGCGCCTCCGGGCGCTAGCTCGAGTCGCCGGACCTTCCGGCTTCAATCTTTTGAGTCGCGTTCGCCTCCGTCAGACGCGCGAAAAAAAGTGCGGGCCGCCAGCGATCGCTGACGGCCCGCAAGTTTCGAAGCGAACGAAGGGCAAGGCGCCCTTCGCTGGCTCGCCGTATCTCAGGCGTTGCCCACCTGGTTGGAAACCCCATTCATCGAGTTGCTCAAATTTCCCCCGATGAGCTGATAGCCGCCGACCAGCGCAACGACAATGCAGACGAAGATGAGAGCGTATTCCGAATAAGTCTGGCCGCGATAAGACCTGGAGGCCGCCTCGCGAAGCCTAATATACAGGCGTGTCGTCAGTTCCATTGTCCAGCCTCCTTAAGTAATCCCAAAGTGGCTTGGCATAACCACACCACGAAGATACCCGATAGAGCATCAAATTTCATCATCCTTCAAACCGCGTTATTGGGCTCCAAGTATCTCCTTAGCGTGGCTATGATTAGAATTAGCTCTCCTAAAGTATCCTAAACAGTGTCTTTTAGACAAATTTCGGCAAAACTTCCCGATTTTTGTGGGCTTTCGGTTCTTTTGTGCGCTATGAATTGCAAGACCATGGAATTCGGAATCGGAATCGACACGCACGTCAACAAATGGGATCTGATCCGGTATGCCGAGGAACTTGGCTACGACCGCGCATGGATTCCCGATTCGCAGATGATCTGGTCGGACTGCTACGCGACGCTCGCGCTGGCGGCGGTCAACACGCGCCGTATCAAAATCGGGACGGGAGTCGCGATCGCCGGCACACGGATCGCGCCGGTCACCGCGCATTCCATCGCGAGCATCAACCAGTTAGCGCCGGGGCGCACCTTCCTGGGGATCGGCACGGGACACACGGCGATGCGAGTGATGGGGCAAAGCCCGATGCCGGTCGCCGAGTTTCGCGAGTACCTGAGGGTCCTTCGCGCGCTACTCCATGGCGAGGCTGTCGATTACACCCTCAACAGGCGTACGCGTGAGATAAAGTTCCTTCATCGCGACCGCCGCTTCATCAATCTCGACGATCCGATTCTGATTTACGTAGCCGCAAACGGGCCGCGCGTATGCGAGACTGCGGGTGAATTCGGCGATGGCTGGGTAACTGCAGGCGGAATCAATGCGCGGGTCGGCGGACGGCTGGCGCGAATTCGCGCAGGCGCCGAGCGTGCGGGACGCCGGCTTGGGCAGGATTTCCATACCGCCGCGCTCACGAGCGCGTGCGTGCTGCGCGCGGGCGAGCCCGTGACCTCGGAGCGCGTGATCAATCAGACCGGGGCGCAGGTGACGAGCGCGCTGCACTTCGCCTACGAGAACTGGAAAGCGCGCGGCCAGGCAGACGAAGCGATTCCGCCTTTCTTCCGCAACGTGTGGGACGACTATCTGCGGCGCGTCGGCTCCTACAGCCTGCCCGAGCGCGCGCGCTTTCGCCAGATCCACGAGGGCCACGGCACCTTCATGCAGCCCGAGGAGCGGCGATTCGTCAGCGCCGAGGCGGTTCACGGCACGTGTCTGGTGGGCGAGCCGGACGAGATGATCGCGCAACTGCGCGCGATGGAAGCCGCCGGCATCAAAGAGACGGTGATCGAGCCGCCGGCGGATTTTCAGCGCGAGGTCTTTCGCGATTTCGCCGAGATGGTGATGCCAGCGTTCCGCTAGACGCAGCGCCGGGCGTCTCAGTTAAACTCGGGCGGCGGCAGCGCGCCGCGCGCGCTCTGGTAGGCGTCGCCCACGCGCAGCACGGAAGGCTCGTCGAACGGCCGCCCGACGATTTGCATCGCGAGCGGCGCGCGGTCCGCGCCAATCCCGGTCGGAATAGCCAGCGCCGGCTGCCCGGTAAGGTTGAACGGTGCCGTATGACGGATGAGTTGCGCCAGGCCGAGTTTGCCTTCGCGCGCTTCCGCGATCTTGAGCGGCGCCGCCATGCAGGCCGGCGTGGCCAGCACGTCGCGGCCCTCAAGCGCGCGCATCGTCTCGGCCATCAGCTGCGCGCGCGCGCGTTGGGAGCGGATATAGGCCGTTGCCGGGAGCGCCATCGCGGCCTCCAGCATCCGGCGCACGCCGCGGCCGTAGTCCCGCGAACGCTCGATGAACCATCGCTCGTGATACTCGAGCCCCTCGGCGTACATGATGTTCATCGCCAGCGTGGGCGCCGCGTCGATCGACGGGATCGAAACTTCATCGACGATCGCACCGAGGTCGCGAAGCGTGCGCATCGCGGCGCCGAACGACTCCCCGACCTGTGCGGTGACGTCGCGGTTAAGCTCGCTGATGACTCCAATGCGCACGCCCTTAAGGCCGCGTCCGAGCGCCGCCGAGTAGTCTGGTACCGGCTCTCGGCTCGAGGTCGCGTCGTTGGGGTCGTAGCCCGCGATCACCTGGAGCATCGCCGCAGCGTCGCGCACGCTACGGGTGATCGGACCGACGTGGTCGAGCGTGTCCGCGAGGGGCAGGACGCCGTAGCGGCTGACCCTGCTCCAGGTCTGCTTAAGGCCGACGCATCCGCAAAACGCCGCCGGGATGCGGATCGAGCCGCCGGTATCGCTGCCGAGCGTGGCGGCGGCGCTGCGCGCGACGATCGCGGCGCCGGAGCCGGAACTGGAACCGCCCGGGATGCGCTCGGCGTCGTAAGGATTGAGCGTGGTGCCCCATGCCGTCCTGGCGGTACCGCCGCAGGCGAACTCGTGCATGTTGAGTTTGCCGAGCAGGATCGCCCCCGCGGCCTGAAGACGGGTCCATACGGTGGCGTCGTGGTCGGGAACGTAGTCGGCGAGCACCTTGGAGCCGCTGGTGGTCAGGATGCCCCTGGTGCAGCAGAGGTCCTTGAGCGCGACCGGCACGCCGTGAAAAACGCCGCGCCAGTTGCCGGCGGCGATTTCGCGCTCGGCCGCAATCGCGGAGGCGCGCGCGAGTTCCGCGGTGACCGTAATGTAAGCGCACAGGCGCTTTTCGGTCGCTGCGATCCGGTCGAGGTAGGCGTCGGTGACCTCGACCGGTGAAAGTTCGCGCGCGCGCAGTTTCGCCGAGAGTCCTACCGCGTCGAGATCGAGAATTTCGTCAGCTTTGCCCATCGAGGTTGCTCCGCTGCGCCCGAATTGGTTATGCGATCACTCCCTGCTCGCGGAGCGGCGCGAGCTCGGCGGCGGCGACGCCCGCTTCGGCAAGGACTTCGTCGGTATGTTCGCCGAGCAGCGGCGCGAAACGGGCAAGCCCGGCCGGCGTGCGCTCGAAACGCGCCGCCGGACGCGGCTGGCGCATCGCGCCCGCGTGCGGATGCTCGGATTCGACGATCAGCTGATTGGCCACGACCTGCGCGTTGCGCATCATCTCCTCGCGGCTCAGCACCGGCGCGCAGGGCACCTGGTTGGCGCGCAGGCGCTCGAGCCACTCGGCGGAGCTTTTCGTCTTCAGCACTTCGGCGGTCAGCTCCAGGCGCGCGTCGGCGTTGCGGATCCGGTCCACCGGCGTTCTGAAGCGCTCGTCCTTCAGCCATTGCGGGCGCTCGATCGCGCGGCACAGACCCTGCCACTCGGAGTCGGTGTTGGCGGCCGCGGTGACGAAGCCGTCGGT
>Ga0335085_10008008_pt1 | contig 16215 bp, 15 predicted proteins | sample Lox_Sample_45_FD_206712 | JGI IMG/M metagenome (GOLD analysis project Ga0335085, IMG submission 206712) | Soil microbial communities from Loxahatchee National Wildlife Refuge, Florida, United States - Lox_Sample_4.5 | ecosystem: Environmental > Terrestrial > Soil > Wetlands | place: USA...
GCGGGCGGCGACGTTGAGGCCGGAGGACACCAGCCTCGCCGCCGAGCGGGTGCGCGGCGGCGTGCTCAGCGTTCGCGACGCGGTCGCGGCGAGCGGCCAGCGCGCCGCGCTGCGCGCGCAGTGGCGTGCGTTCTTCGGCGAGTTCGACGCGCTCGTCTGCCCGATCATGCCGACGCCGGCGTTCCCGCAGGATCACTCCCCGGACCAGACGCTGCGCCGCATCGTCGTCGACGGCAAGGACTATCCCTACCAGGACCAGCTGGTCTGGCCGGGGGTCGCGACCTGCCCGGGGCTGCCCGCGACGACGATCCCGATCGGGCGCTCGCCCGAGGGATTGCCGATCGGCGTCCAGATCGTCGGGCCCTGGCTGGAGGACCGGACGCCGCTCAGGCTCGCCGGGCTGATCGAGCAGGCGATCGGCGGCTTCGTGCCGCCCGCCGGCCTGGCCTGACCGGGCTCAGATCACCCCGGCGCGGCGCAGCGCGTCCTGCTCGGCGCCCGACAGCCCCAGCCAGCCGCCGTAGACCTCGGCGTTGTGCGCGCCGAGCGCGGGCCCCGCGCTGCGCGCCGCTCCCGGAGTCGCCGACAGGCGCGGCACCACCCCGGGCACCGCGACGCTGCCGAAATCCTCGTCCGCGACGCGCGTGATCGCGCCGCGCGCGCGCACCTGCGGGTCCTCCATGACCTCGCGATTGGTGTAGACGGGCGCGGCGGCGGCGCCCGCCGCGGAAAGCTCGCGCACCGCCTCGCGCGCGGGGCGCTCGGCGATCCAGGCCGCGACGATCGCGTTCAGCTCGGCCGCATGCTGCATGCGCTGCGGGTTGCCGGCGAATCGCGGATCGGCGATCAGCTCCGGCCGGCCGATGAGGCGGCAGAAGCGCTCGAATACGCTCTGCGTTCCCGTGACGAAGGTGATCCAGTGCCCGTCGCGCGCGCGGAACATGCCGGCAGGCGCGACGTAGGCGTTGCGGGTGCCGATCGGCTCGTGCACCTTGCCGAGCTGGTCGTATTCGATCGGCAGCACCTCGAGCAGGCGCATCATCGCCTCGGTGCAGGCGAGGTCGATCTCCTGCCCGGGCGCGCCCGGATGGCGCGCGCGGTGCAGCAGCGCGGCGAGCACGCCGAAAGCGCCGAACACGCCCGCGATCGGGTCGCCGATCGGATACCCGGGATGCAGCGGATGCCCGCCGGGCTCGCCGGTGATGTAGGTGAGGCCGCCGTAGGCCTCGAACAGGCGCGCGAAGCCGGCGTAGCCCGCGTAGGGGCCGGTCTGTCCGAATCCGGTGACGCGCAGGATGACGAGCCCCGGCCGCGCGCGCCACAGCGCCTCGCGGTCGAGCCCCCAGCGGTCGAGCGTCCCGGGCCGGTAGTTCTCGACCAGCACGTCGAAGCGCGGCAGCAGCCTCAGCAGCAGGGCGCGCCCCTCGGGCTTGCGCAGGTCGAGGGTGATCGCGCGCTTGTTGCGGTTGACCGCCTTCCACAGCAGCGGCTTGCCGTCCTTGTGCGGCGGCAGGGCGCGCAGCTGGTCGCCGCCCTTGCCGTCGGCCGCCGCGGGCAGCTCCACCTTCAGCACCTCGGCGCCGAAATCGCCGAGCAGCGCCGCGGCGAACGGGCCGGCGATGACGTTCGAGATGTCGAGGACCGCGAGCCCCTCGAGCGCGGCGGTCATTCGGCGAAGCCGACGCCGAGCGAGTGCAGCCGATCGATCTCCGCGGCGCCGAAGCCCCAGTCGGCGAGCGCCGCGCGCCCGTCGCGGCCGCGCTCCGGCGGCTCGCGCCGGATGGCGCCCGGGGTGCGCGAGAAGCGCGGCGCCGGCGCCGGCTGCGGCACCTTGCCGCGCGCGAACGCGCCGCGCGCCGCGTTGTGCGGGTGCGCGCGCGCCTCGGAGAAGGACAGTACCGGCGCGAAGCACGCGTCCGACCCCTCGAACACGGTGCACCACTCGTCGCGGGTGCGTTCCCCGAACTTCTCCGCGAACCGCTTTTTCAAGGCCGGCCAGCCCTTGCGGTCGTGCTGCGCCGGCAGGCTTTCGCCGGCGAGGCCGAGGCGGGAGAGGAGATCGTCGTAGAACTTCGCCTCGATCGAGCCGATCGCCACGTACTTGCCGTCCTTGGTCTGATATACGTCGTACCAGGGCGCCCCGCTGTCGAGCATGTTCTCGCCGCGCGTCTCGGTCCAGCGACCGGAGGCGAGCATGCCGGAGAACATCGCAGCGAGGAGCGAGGCGCCGTCCACCATTGCGGCATCTACCACCTGTCCCCTGCCCGAGGCCCGCGCCTCGACCAGCGCGCAGGCGATGCCGAAGGCGAGCAGCATGCCGCCGCCGCCGAAGTCGCCGACGAGGTTCAACGGCGGCACCGGCGCGCCGCCGGCGCGGCCGATCGCGTTCAGCACGCCGGTAAGCGCGATGTAGTTGATGTCGTGGCCGGCGCGCGCGCTGAGCGGCCCCTCCTGCCCCCAGCCGGTCATGCGCCCGTAGACGAGGCGCGGATTCCTCGCCAGCAGCGCCTCGGGGCCGAGTCCGAGCCGCTCCATGACGCCGGGCCTGAAGCCCTCGATGAGCGCGTCGGCCTTTGCCGCCAGCAGCAGCGCGGCCTCGATGCCGCCCTTCGACTTGAGATCCAGGGTGACGGAGCGGCGCCCGCGCAGCATGACGTCGTACCAGCGCTCGCGGCCGAGCCCGAGCCCGGCGTCGCCGGCGCGGTCGACCAGCAGCACGTCCGCGCCCATGTCCGCGAGCATCATGCCGCAGAAGGGCCCGGGGCCGATCGCCTCGAGCTCGAGGACCTTGATCCCGGCGAGCGGTCCCATGCCGGGGTCGCGGCGGCGCCGCTAGTGGATCCCGATCGCGGCTTCTACGTTGCGCACCATCGCGACCAGCCGCGGGCCGATGTCCTCCTCCAGCTGGCCCTTCTTCAGCAGGAACGCCGGCACCACGCAGTTGAAGGCGATGATCTCGCCGTCGGGCGTGCGCCGCATCGGCACGCCGGCGCCGCCCGTCTCGCGCCGCAGCTCGCCGATGGCGATGCAGAAGCCCCGGCCGCGGATGTCCTCGAGCGACTTGTCGATCTGCGCGCGGTTGCGGCGCAGCATCTCGGGCTCCTTGACCTTCATCTGGTTCAGCACGGCCTCGCGCTCCTGCGGATTGCACGCCGCGAGGAACGCGCGCCCGATCACCGACTGCGCGATCGGCACCGCCGTGCCGATGTCGGGCAGCGTGGCGAGGCCGTTGTTGTTGCGCGAGGATTCCACGTAGACCATGCTCAGGCGGTCGCGGATGCCCATCGACACCGAGCCGTTGCAGTAGTCGGCGAGCTCCTTCATGTGAGCGCGCGCCACCTGGCGCGCGCTCATCGAGGCGAGCAGCGGATAGCCGATCGAGAGCACGGCCGAGCCGAGCTGGTACTTGCCGAGCCGCATGTTGTGGCGCAGGTACCCCAGCTTGGTCAGCGTGTAGGTCAGCCGGGAGACCGTCGGCTTGGGCAGGCCGGTGCGCACCGAGATCTCCTTGTTGCCGAGCGTGGCCTCGAGCGGCGAGAAGCAGCGCAGCACCTCGAGTCCCCGCGCAAGCGTGGTGGCGAACTGGCGGTCCCCCTCGTGCTCGTAGCTGTAGACGGGCGGGGTAAGCGAAGCGGCGGGTTCGGACGCACCCATGAAACGGTCTCCTCGTGTTATTGATGCGGCTGCGGCTTTTGGGGGTGGGGCTGCTGCGAGGTTTCGCGTTTCGATATTCCGTCCGCCCTCGGGGGCTGTCAACTTAGTCATACTAAATTTCACATAGCGAAATCCCAATGGCCAACCCCATGTTCGATCTCAAGGACAAGGTCGCGCTCGTCACCGGCTCGACGCGCGGCATCGGCAAGTCGATCGCGGAGGAACTGGCTCGCGCCGGCGCGCGAGTCAGCGTCTCCAGCCGCAAGGCCGAGGCCTGCGAGGCGGTGCGCACCGAATTCGAGAAGCAGGGCTTCGCGGTGCTGGCGCAGGCGTGCAACGTCTCGCGCAAGGAAGACCTGCAGGCGCTGGTGGACGCAACCCTGAAGAGGTGGGGCCGCATCGACGTCGCGGTGGCGAACGCCGCGGCGAACCCCTACTACGGGCCGCTCACCGGCATCCCGGACGAGGCCTTCGACAAGGTCTTCCTCAACAACGTCAAGAGCGTGCTGTGGCTCGCGGGCATGACGCTCCCGGGGATGGCCGAGCGTGGCGCCGGGAGCTTCATCACGGTGGGCTCGATCGGGGGCATCGTCGCCAACACGGTGATCGGCGCTTACGGCATGTCGAAGGCGGCCGACCACCACCTGGTGCGCAACCTCGCCGCGGAGTGGGGCCCCAAGGGCGTGCGCGTCAACGCCATCGCGCCGGGGCTGATCAAGACCGACTTCGCGCGCGCGCTGTGGGAGGACGAGAAGCGCCGCAAGGAGCGCGAGGCGAGCACGCCGCTGCGCCGGCTCGGCGAGCCGCGCGACATCGGCGGCATCGCGGTGTTCCTGGCGTCGGAAGCGGCCGCCTTCGTCACCGGCCAGATCCTCGTGGCCGACGGCGGGGTGACGATCCTCTAGCGGGCGCGACCATGCCGCTGAGAGTCCGCGTCGTCGCCGAGCGTTGCCAGGGGCACAATCGCTGCTGCGCGCTCGCGCCGGAGCTGTTCGAGGCGGACGAGCTCGGCAACTCGCGCGTCATCGGCGACGGCTCGGTGCCGGAGGCGCTGCGCGCGAAGGCCGAGCTGGCGATGAAGAACTGTCCCGAGCACGCGGTGGTGCTGCGGGAGGACTGAGCAGGAGGGGGGCCGGATGAGCAAGCGACCGCCGGTGGAGGACTGGGGGACGGACTTCGACCATCGCGACCCGCGCTGGGTCGAGAATCCGTACCCGATCTGGGACGAGCTGCGCCGCCGCTGCCCGGTGGCGCACTCGACGCGCTTCGAGGACGGCGCTTACTTCGCCTCGCGCTACGAGGAGGTGCGCGCGATCGCCTACGACAGCGAGCATTTCTCGTCGCGCCGGGTGATCGTGCGCGAGAGGAAGGTGCCGCTGCAGTCGTCGCCGCCGATCACCTCGGACCCGCCCGAGCACACGCCGGCGCGGAAGCTGCTGCTGCCCGCGTTCACCCCGCAGGCGATCGCGAAGCTCGAGCCCGGCACGCGCGCGATCTGCCGCGAGCTGCTCGAGCGCATCGGCGCGTCCGCCGGCTGCGACGCGGCCGTCGACTACGCGCAGCACATCCCCGTGCGGGTGATCGCGCACATGCTCGGCGTGCCGGAGGACGACGGCGACCGCTTCCGCGAGTGGATCCATCTCGTGCTCGAGGTGGGCAACACCGACGAATCGGTCATCCTGCCGACGCTGCAGGAGATGAACGCCTACTTCGCGGGCTGGATCGAGCGCCGGCGCGCCGAGCCCGGGGACGACCTGATCAGCTTCCTGCTCAAGGCGCGCGTCGACGGCGCGCCGCTCGCCCTGCCGCACTTCCTCGGCACGCTGCGGCTGCTGCTGATCGCAGGCATCGACACCACGTGGAGCGCGATCGGCGCGAGCCTGTGGCACCTGGCGACGCACCCGGCGGACCGGCGCCGCCTCGCCGCGGACCGCGCGCTGCTGCCGACCGCGGTCGAGGAGTTCCTGCGCGCCTACGCGCCGGTCACCATGGCGCGCGAGGTGGCGAAGCAGGCCGAGGTCGGCGGCTGCACCTTCCGCGAGAAGGGGCAGGTGCTGCTTTCGTTCCCGGCGGCGAACCGCGACCCGGCGGTGTTCCCGGACGCCGACAAGGTGCTGATCGACCGAACGGAGAACCGCCACGCGGCGTTCGGCCTCGGCCGGCACCGCTGCCTCGGCTCGAACCTCGCGCGCATGGAGCTGACGGTCGCGCTGGACGAGTGGCTGGCGCGCCTTCCCGAGTTCCGCCTGGCCGACGGCGCGCGGGTGCGCTGGTCGGAAGGCACGGTGCGCGGCCCGCGCCGGCTCCCGGTGGCCTTCCCGGGCGCGCGCGGCGGCGTTTGAAACGAGGCGAGAGAGACGCCCGGCGCCGCACGGTAGCAGTAAACTTTCAAGTTCCACGGAGGGGCCCATGGATCTCAGCTATTCCCAGGAAGAACTCGCGTTCCGCGACCAGATTCGCGGCTGGCTCAAGGCCAACCTGCCGCAGGAGCTGCGCGACAAGGTGGCCAACTACGAGGAGCTCGGGCGCGAGGACCTGCTGCGCTGGCACCGGATCCTCGCCAGGCAGGGCTGGGTGGCGCCGGCCTGGCCCAAGGAGTGGGGCGGCACCGGCTGGAACGTGGTGCAGCGCTACATCTTCGAGGAGGAGTGCGGCTACGCCGGCACGCCGCCGCTGATCCCGTTCGGCCTGTCGATGTGCGGGCCGGTGCTGCTGCGCTTCGGCACCGAAGCGCAGAAGCAGAGGTTCCTGCCGCGCATCTACAACGGCGACGATTTCTGGTGCCAGGGCTACTCCGAGCCCGGCTCGGGCTCGGACCTCGCCTCGCTCAAGACGAAGGCCGAGCGGCAGGGGGACCACTACGTCGTCAACGGCCAGAAGATCTGGACCACGCTCGGCCACGTCGCCGACTGGATCTTCTGCCTGGTGCGCACCGACTCGACGATGTCCAAGCGCCAGGAGGGCATCTCGTTCCTGCTGATCGACATGAAGACGCCGGGCATCACCGTGCGCCCGCTGGTCCTGATGGACGGCAGCCACGAGGTGAACGAGGTGTTCTTCGACAACGTCAAGGTGCCGGCCGAGAACCTGGTGCACGAGGAGGGCAAGGGCTGGACGGTGGCCAAGTACCTGCTCGGCCACGAGCGCATGAACACGGGGCGCATCGGCGCCTCGAAGCGCGAGCTCGCCAAGCTGAAGGAGTTCGCCGCGCAGCAGAAGGGCGACGACGGCCGGCCGCTGATCGAGGACCCGCGCTACCGCGACCGCCTGACCCGGGTCGAGGTCGAGCTGATGGCGCTCGAGATCACCAACCTGCGGTTCCTCGACCGCATGCGCCGCACCGGCCAGCCGCCGGGCGCGGACGTCTCGATGCTGAAGATCAAGGGCACGGAGATCCAGCAGGCGCTGACCGAGCTCGCGATGCAGGCGGTGGGCCCGATGGCGCAGCCGTTCAAGGCGGTCGACGGCGGCGAGGGCTTCGACGAGTTCGCCGCGGGGCTCGCGCCGCGCTACTGCAATTTCCGCAAGACCACCATCTACGCCGGCTCGAACGAGATCCAGCGCAACATCATCTCGAAGATGACGCTCGGGCTGTAGGAGGACGACCATGAACTTCGACTACAACGAAGAGCAGCAGCTGCTGGCGGACTCGGTCCGCCGCTTCCTCGCCAAGGACTACGGCTTCGAGTCGCGCAAGAAGATCGTGCACTCGGCCGAAGGCTGGAGCGCGAAGGTCTGGGCGACGCTCGCCGAGATGGGCGTGCTCGGGCTGCCTTTCTCGACCGACTTCGGCGGCTTCGGCGGCGGCGCGGTCGACCTGATGGGCGTGATGGAGGCGGCCGGCGACGCGCTGCTGGTCGAGCCGTACCTCGCCACCGTGGGCCTCGGCGGGCGGCTGGTCGCGCGCGCCGGCGGCGACGCGCAGAAGAGGGCGCTGCTGCCTCAGGTGGTCGAGGGCAGGCTCAGGCTCGCCTTCGCGCACACCGAGAAGGGCGCGCGCTACAACCTCGGCAAGGTCGCCGCCGCGGCGAAGCCGGCCGGCGGCGGCTGGGAGCTCAGCGGCGAGAAGCTGATGGTGCTCGGCGCTCCGGCGGCCGACAAGCTGGTGGTTTCGGCCAAGACCGGGAAGGGGCTGTCGCTGTTCATCGTCGAGAAAAGCAATGCAAAGGTAAAGCCCTACGTTACCCTCGACGAGCAACGGGCGGGCGACGTGACGCTGCAGGGCGCGAAGGCGGAGCTGCTCGGGACCGAGGGCGGCGCGCTGCCGCACATCGAGGAGGCGGTCGATTTCGCCACCGCGCTGGCGTGCGCCGAGGCGGTCGGGGCGATGAAGTTCGCCTGCGACACCACGCTCGAGTACCTGAAGACGCGCAAGCAGTTCGGCGTCACGATCGGCACCTTCCAGGCGCTGCAGCACCGCATCGTCGACATGTACATCGCGCATGAGCAGGCGCGCTCGATGGCCTGCCTCGCCTGCTCCAAGGCGGACTCGGCGAGCGATGCGGCCGACCGCGCGCGCGCCGTTTCCGCCGCCAAGATCAAGGTCGCCGACAACGCGCGCCACATCAGCCAGGAATCGATCCAGCTGCACGGCGGCATGGGCATGACCGAGGAGCTGAAGGTGAGCCACACCTTCCGGCGGCTGACCATGATCGCGCAGCAGTTCGGCGACGCCGATCACCATCTCGCGCGCTTCGCGTCGCTCGCCTAGGCCGCGCATGCCGCAGAACAAGGCCTGGACGCTCGCCAGCTACCCGACCGGCTGGGTCGCCGAGGAGAACTTCAAGCTGGTCGAGTCGCCGGCGCCTGCGCCCGCGCAGGGCGAGGTGCTGGTCAGGAACCTGTGGCTCTCGCTCGACCCGTACATGCGCGGGCGCCTCAGCCAGCAGAAGAGCTACGTCAAGGGCGTCGAGATCGGGGAGGTGATGACCGGCGAGACCGCGGGCGAGGTGGTCGAGTCCAAGCACCTGGGCTTCAAGGCGGGCGACGCGGTGACCGCGCCCGCCGGCTGGCAGCTCTACTGGAGCGGCAAGGGCGAGCTGCTGACGAAGGTCGACGCCTCGAAGGTGCCGCTTTCGTACTACCTCGGCTGCCTCGGCATGCCGGGCCGCACCGCGTACTTCGGGCTGAAGGAGATCGGCGCGCCGAAGGCGGGCGAGACGGTGGTGGTGTCCGCGGCCTCGGGCGCGGTCGGCATGGTGGTCGGCCAGCTCGCCAAGGCCTGGGGCTGCCGCGCCGTCGGCATCGCCGGCGGCAAGGAGAAGTGCGACTACGTGAAGTCGCTCGGGTTCGACGCCTGCGTCGACTACAAGGCGGGCAACCTGTTCCGCGACCTGAAAGAGGCCTGCCCCAAGGGCGTCGACGTGTACTTCGAGAACGTCGGCGGCGAGATCCTCGACACGCTGCTGCGGCTGATGAACTTCCGCTCGCGCATCATCGTCTGCGGCCTGATCTCCGAGTACAACGCCACGGACTCCTACGGCGTGAAGATGTTCCGCTCGATCCTGGTGAACCGCATCAAGGTGCAGGGCATGATCGTGTTCGACTGGCTCGAGCGCTATGGCGAGGCGAACCAGGCGCTGCGCGATCTCGTCGTCGCGGGGAAGCTGAAGTACCGCGAGTCGGTGCTGGAGGGCATCGAGCGGGCGCCCGCCGGCCTGATCGGGCTGCTCAAGGGCCGCAACTTCGGCAAGCAGCTCGTCAAGCTCGCTTGACCCTCTCGAAGCTCGCCTGAGCTGAAAGGAAAAACATGATCGAGCTCTACACCTGGCCGACGCCGAACGGCCACAAGGTCCACATCATGCTGGAGGAGACGGGGACTCCGTACAACGTGCACCCCATCGACATCGGCGCCGGCGACCAGTTCAAGCCCGAGTTCCTCAAGATCTCGCCCAACAACAAGATGCCGGCGATGGTCGATACCGACGGGCCGGGCGGCAAGCCGTTCGCGCTGGCGGAATCGGGCGCGATGCTGTTCTACCTCGCCTCCAAGACCGGCAGGTTCCTGCCGCAGGATCTGCGCGAGCGCTGGCAGGTGATGCAGTGGGTGATGTTCCAGATGGGGCACATCGGGCCGATGCTCGGGCAGGCGCACCATTTCCTGGGCTACGCGCCGGAGAAGATCCCCTACGCCATGAACCGCTACAAGAACGAGGCCAACCGGCTCTACGGCGTGCTCGACCGGCGGCTGAAGGAGTCGAAATACGTCGGCTGCGGCGAGTACACGATCGCCGACATGGCGACCATGCCCTGGCTGCGCTTCCCCGAGCGACAGGGCGTCGACATCGACGAATACCCGCATGTGAAGAAGTGGCGCGACGCGCTGCTGGAGCGGCCCGCGGTGAAGCGCGCGCTGCAGGTGCTGGCCGACCGGCGCCGCGCCGAGATGACCCCGGAGCAGAAGGAGAACCTGTTCGGCGCGGCGCAGTATGCGCGGAGGTGAGCTGAGGGGGAAGGTCGCGTGGGTCACGGGGGGCGGCTCGGGGATCGGCCTCGCCGGGGCGGAAGAACTGGCGAAAGCCGGTGCCCGGGTGGTGATTTCGGGAAGGAATGAAAAGACCACGCGGCAAGCGGAAAAGAAGCTGAAAGCCCTCGGCGATGCCGAAGGCACTGTTCTTGACGTAGCCGACAAGAAGGCGGTTGCCGCTGCCGCAGCGGACATCGAGAGGCGCCACGGCCGCATCGACATCCTGGTGGCGAGCGCCGGCACCAACATCGCGGGCGGCAAGCGCAACCTGGGGACGATGTCGCTCGAAGGCTGGGACGACGTCGTCGCGATCAATCTCTCGGGTCTGTTCTACTGCTGCTACGCAGTGATCCCCGGCATGCGGGCGAGGAAGGACGGCCTCATCATCAACGTCGCCTCGTGGGCGGGGCGCTACGCCAGCGTGCTCACCGGGCCCGCCTATAACGCCACCAAGCGCGCGGTGATCGCAGTCTCGGAGTCGATCAACATGGAGGAGTGCAGGCACGGCATCCGCGCCACCTCCATCCTGCCGGGCGAGGTGGCGACGCCGATCCTGGAGAAGCGCCCGGTGCCGCCGTCGCGGGAGGAGCGCGACCGCATGGCGCAGCCCGAGGACCTCGGCAAGGCGATCCTGTTCGTCGCCACGATGCCGGCCCGCACCTGCGTCAACGAGCTGGTCATCGCCCCCACCTGGAACCGCTTCTACGTCGGCGGCATCGAGGCCCCGAAGTAGCGTAAAACGGGGTCAGACCACGTTTTTGCCCCTGGCGTGAGCGAAAAACGTGGTCTGACCCCGTTTTGGCGGGTGACGCTGCCGTTCCTGGCGGGCTATTTCGTTTCCTACGTTTACCGCTCGATCAACGCCATCATCGGCCCGGAGCTGGCGCGCGAGTTCGGGCTGAGCCCCGCCGGCCTGGGGCTGCTCTCGGGAATCTATTTCTTCGCTTTCGCGGCGTTCCAGCTGCCGCTCGGCGTGCTGCTCGACCGCTACGGCCCGCGCCGGGTCGAGGCGACGCTGCTGCTGCTCGCCGCCGCCGGCGGGCTGTGGTTCTCGCTCGCCCGCTCGGCGCCCGAGCTGACGCTGGCCAGGGCGCTGATCGGCCTCGGCGTCTCGGGCTGCCTGATGTCGGCGCTTTCCGCGTTCGCGCTCTGGTATCCGCCGCAGCGCCTCGCGACCATGAACGGCCTCGCCTTCGCCTCCGGAATGCTCGGCGCGATGGCGGCCACCGTGCCCCTCGAGTACGCGCTGCGCCTCGTAGGCTGGCGTGTCGTGGTGCGAAGCGTCGCGGTGCTCACGCTCGCGGTAAGCGCTGTGCTCTGGACCGTGCCGGACCGCGCGGCGCACAATCGCTCCGAATCGCTCGGGCAGCAGCTTCGCGAGTTCGCCGCGCTCACCCGGGACCCGGCCTTCTGGCGGATCGCGCTCTGCATCGGGGCGAGCCAGTTCGCGACGGTGTCGCTCGGCACGCTCTGGGTGGCGACCTGGCTGCGCGACGTCGCGGGCTATGCGCCCGCCGCCGTCGCGCAGGCGCTCCTCGGCTTCAGCCTGTCCATGCTGTGCGGCTACATCGTGTTCGGAAGGGTGGCCGACCGGATGGCGAAGCGGGGCCGCAGCCCGTTGTTGCTGCTGACCGGGGGATTGGCCGCCTCATCGGCCTGTCTCGCGGTGCTGACCGCCGGCGTGCGGTCGGGCGCGTTCGGGCTCTGGTGCCTTTTCTTCGGCATGTCGACGGTGATGGTGCTCGGCTATCCGCTGTTCTCGCGCCGCCATCCGATCGCGATGGTCGGGCGCGTCAACACCGCGCTGAACGTCTTCGTCTTCGGCGGTATGTTCGTCGGCCAGTGGTCGGTCGGCGCGGTGCTCAGCCTCTGGCCGCAGACCCCGGCGGGCGGCTACGCGGCCGAGGCGTACGGCTGGGCGCTGGCGATGCTCTGGGCGGTGCAAGCCGCGGGGCTGGGCTGGCTCTGGAGCGGGCGCAGGCTGCTCGCCTGAGGCTACTTCGGGTTGCGTGCGCGGAAGGTGCCGATCGCCTTCGCCACCAGCTCGCCCTTCTCGTCGCGCGCCTCGCCCTCGCAGAAGATCGTGGTCTGGCCCGCCTTGAGCACGCGCCCCTCGGCGCGCAGCACGCCGGTGGCCGTGCCGATGAACTGCGTATTGAGGTCGATCGTCATGATCGAGCGCGGCGGGTCGTAGAGCGTTCGCGCGGTCATCGACAGCGTGATGTCGAGCAGCGACAGGATCGAGCCGCCGTGCGCCGTGCCCCAGCTGGTCATGAACTCCGGCTTCACCGCCATCGAAAGGCGCGCGACGCCTTTCTCCAGCGCATCTACGCGGATGCCGAGGTGCTCGGAGAACGGGATCCTGCGCGTGAACTCGAAGGTCTCCTGCGGCACGCCGCTCATATCAGCATCGCCCCGCCGTCGACCGCGATCGCCTGGCCGGTGATGTGGCGGCTCGCCTCCGAGGCGAGCAGCACCGCGAGCCCCTTCAGGTCCTCCGGCCCGCCGAGGCGCCGGGTCGGCGTCGCCTTCCTCACCGCCTCGCCCGTCTCGCCGAGCGTCGCCTGCGTCATCTTCGAGGGAAAGAATCCCGGGCAGATGGCGTTCACCGTGATGCCGTGCTCGCCCCACTCCGCGGCCAGCTGCTTCGTCACGCCGACCACGGCGTGCTTGGTCGCGTTGTAGGACACGGTGCGCACCACCGCGGGGTCGCTGGCGAACAGGCCCGCCACCGAGGCGACGTTGACGATGCGTCCCCATTTCGCCGGGATCATGGCCTGCTTCGCCGCGAGCCGCGACAGCTCGAAGTTGGCGATGAGGTTGAGCGCCACCAGCTTGTCCCAGGCCTCGAGCGGGTGGTCTTCCGCGGGCGCTCCCCAGACCGCGCCGGCGTTGTTGACGAGGATGTCCAGGCGCCCGAGCGTCTTCAGGATGGCGTCGAAGGCGGCCGGGATCGCCTCGCGCCGGGCGAGGTCGCAGACGAAGGCGTGCGCCTCGACGCCCGACTTCGCCAATTGCGCCACCGCGCCCTCGAGCTCGTCCTTCTTGCGCGCGGTGAGCGCGAGCTTCGCGCCCATCTCGCCGAGCGCCTCGGCGATCTGCAGGCCGAGGCCGCGTCCGCCTCCGGTGACGAGGGCGGTGCGTCCGGTCAGGTCGAAAAGCTGCTTGACACTCATGCGTGCTCCCCTAGTATCCAGCCTCCATGCTAGCAACAACGTCGCGTCCGCTCTACGCCCGCGCCGACCTCGAGCGGCTGCTCGCGCCGCGCTCGATCGCGATCGTCGGCGTGTCGCAGCGCGAGAACGGCTTCGGCAACCGCACGCTCGCCAACATGGACGCGTACGGCGGCGAGGTCTTCGTCGTCAATCCGAAGTACGAGTCGCTCGCCGGCCGGCGCTGCTACCCGTCGCTCGCGGCGCTGCCGCGCTCGCCCGACTGCGTGGTGATCGCGCTGCCGCGCGAAGCGACCAAGGAGGCCCTGCGCCAATGCGTCGCGGTGAAGGCGGGCGGCGCGATCCTCTACGCCTCGGGCTACGGCGAGACCGGCAAGCCCGAGCGGCTGGCTGAGCAGGAGCGCCTCGCGCGGATCGCGCGCGACGGCGGGGTGCGGCTGCTGGGGCCGAACTGCATCGGCATCGCCAACAACCTGATCGGCGCGGGCGCGCTGTTCCAGCCCGAGTACGCGAGCGTGCGCCGGCCGGACGGCCGCATCGGCATCGTCAGCCAGTCGGGCGCGCTCGGCTATTCGCTCGCCCAGGGCGCGATGCACGGCACCGCGGCGACGCACGTGTTCGCAGCGGGCAACTCGGTTGACGTCGACGTCTGCGACCTCGCCAGCTACCTCGTAGAGGTGCCCGAGTGCGGCGCGGTGGCGATGCTGCTGGAGGGCGTGAGGGATCCCGCGCGGCTGCTCGCGCTGGGCGATAAGGCGCTCGCCGCCGGCAAGCCGATCGTCGCCTTCAAGATGGGCACCGGCGAGGGCGGCGCGGCGGCGGCGCAATCGCATACCGGCACGCTCGCCGGCAGCGCGCAGGCGTACCGCGCTGCGTTCCGCCGCGGCGGCTTCGTCGCCGCGCCCGGGCTGGAGGACGTGATGGAGCTCGCCGCGTTCCTCGCCAAGGCGCCCGCGCCGCGCGCACGCGGCGTGGCGGTGATGGCGACCTCGGGCGGCGCTGCCGTGATGGCGGTCGATACCGCGGAAGACCTCGGCGTGCCGATGCCGCAGCCGGGGGAGGCCGCGGCGAAGGTGCTGCGCGAGGCGATCCCCGACTTCGGCTCGCCACGCAACCCCTGCGACGTCACCGGGCAGGTGCTGAACAACCCGGACTCGTTCCGCGTCTGCTGCGAGGCGATGCTCTCGGATCCGGCATACGGCGTGATGATCGTGCCGACCGTGCTCTCGGCGAAGGGCCTCACCGAGGCGCGCGTGCCGGTGATGTCGGAGCTCGCCGCCAAGCTCGGCAAGCCGGTGTGCAACGTCTGGCTGAGCGAGTGGCGCGAGGGGCCGGGCGCCGAAGCCTACGAGCGCGATCCGCGGGTCGCGCGCTTCGGCTCGATGCGCGGCTGCATCGCCGCGATCGCCGCCTGGCAGGAATGGCACGATGCGCGGGCTCTTTCGAGGAAGACGGAACCGCGAGTTTCAGAGTTTTCCGATCTTTCGGGATCTCTTTCCAATAGAGGAAGAAATCTGGGCGAAAGAGAATCGAAAGAGCTGCTCCGAACCTACGGCGTTCGCTGCGTGGAAGAGCGGCAGGCGCGCGATGCGGAAGGCGCGGTGCAGGCCGCCGAGGCGCTCGGCTATCCGGTGGTGCTCAAGGCCGACGCCGACCTCGCGCACAAGACCGAGGCCGGCGCGGTGGCGCTCGACCTGCGCGACGCGCAGGCGGTGCGCGCCGCCTGCGCCGCGATGCGGCTCGAGAAGCGCGGCTTCCTCGTGCAGCCCATGATGCGCGGCGGCGTCGAGCTGGTCGTGGGCGCGAAGCGCGACCCGCAGTTCGGCCAGCTGCTGCTGGTCGGCCTCGGCGGCGTGCTGGTCGAGGTGATGAAGGACGTGCAGGTGTCGCTCGCCCCGGTGGGCCGCGCCGGGGCGCGCCGCATGCTCGAGCGCCTGCGCGGCTTCCGCCTGCTGCGGGGCTACCGCGGCACGCCGGCGGCGGACCTCGAGGCGGTGTGCGAGGCCATCGCGCGGATCTCGGAGCTCGCCGCCGACCAGTCCGGCCGCATCGCCGAGATCGACGTCAACCCCCTGCTGGCGCGCGCCGACGGCGCGTTTGCGCTGGATGCCCTGATCGTGCCGGGCTAGAGTAGGGCGTGATCACCGGAACGCACCGCTGGCCGGCGCAGGAGCGGGTCGTCTACGGCCGGCCCGCGGTCGAGGCGCTCAACGAGGAAGCGGAGCGGGCGAAGGCGAAGCGGGTGTTCGTCGCGACCACGCGCTCCATCAGCAACGGCCGGTTCGTCGCCGAGGTCATCGCCGGCCTCGGCGGCCGCTTTGCGGGCAAGTTCGACGCCATCGCCGCCCACAGTCCGCGCGAGGCGGTGATCGCCGGCGCCGAGGCGATGCGCGCTGCGCAGGCGGACCTGGTGGTCGCCGTAGGCGGCGGCTCGGTGATCGACGCCGCCAAGGTGATGCTGCTTGCGCTCTGGCGCGGGGCGCGCGACGTGGCCGGGCTGGCGGCGCTCTCGGGCGTGCGCGGTGCCGCCGGCAACGACGCGAGCGCCTGGGATGCCGACCCGCAGGCGCTGCGCCTGATCGCGGTCCCGACCACTCTCTCGGCCGCCGAGTTCTACCCGAACGCCGGCGTCACCGACGTGCAGCGGCACGTGAAGCAGATGTACTTCCATCCGCTTGCAGTGCCCAAGGCGGTGATCCTCGATCCCGCGGCAACGCTCGAGACGCCGATGGAGCTGCTGCTTTCCACCGGCATGCGCGCCGTGGACCACGCGGTGGAGGGCTGGTGCTCGGTGAAGACCACCTCGATCGCGGACGCCTGCAACCGGGAAGCCATGCGTTTGCTTGCTTTGTCTCTTTCGGAAATTCATGCGGAAACGAAGCAGAAGAACCTCGAAGCGCGTGCGCTCGCGCAGCACGGCAT
>Ga0335085_10008009_pt1 | contig 16214 bp, 15 predicted proteins | sample Lox_Sample_45_FD_206712 | JGI IMG/M metagenome (GOLD analysis project Ga0335085, IMG submission 206712) | Soil microbial communities from Loxahatchee National Wildlife Refuge, Florida, United States - Lox_Sample_4.5 | ecosystem: Environmental > Terrestrial > Soil > Wetlands | place: USA...
TCCTGCCTGGCGCGGGCGACGGGGCGGCGTGCAGCCGGGAGGCCATCAGGCAGGCCCGGCTGGGCCACGCGGTGGCCATCACGTTCCCGGCTGACCCGGGCATGCACGAGCTGGCCGGCCCGGTGCTCAGCCTGGCCGGCGAGGACATCGACGTGATCGAGGTGCCCGGCATCACCGCCGCCATGGCCGCGTCGGCCGTGCTCGGCGCGCCGCTCGGCGGCAGCCACGCGGTCATCTCGCCCGGCGAGCACACCTCGTGGGCCATGACCGAGGCCCAGGTCCGCGCGGCCGCCGAAGCGGGCTTCGTGCTCACCGTGTGCCTGCCGCCGGGCAAGGCGGACGAGCCCCGGCTGGACATGGTGCTGGCCGTGCTGCGGCAGTACCGGGCCGCGGTCACCCCGGTCGCGGTGGTGCGCGACGCGCACCGCGCCGATCAGCAGGTCTTCCTCAGCACGCTGGGCGAGCTCGAGCCGGGCCAGGCCGACGAGCACAGCATCATCATCGTCGGGACGGCCAGCACCCGGGTGGTGGCGGGCCGGATGATCACTCTGGACGACGCCTGACGGTGCCGCCCGGGGCGGGCGGGTCGTCGCCCACGATGAACCCGCCGCCGCGCCGCCAGCTCAGGTACCGCCAGGACAGGTTGATCAGCGCGTTGATCCGGTTCCGGCCGCCGAGCAGCGTGACCAGGTGCAGGCCGAGCCAGGCCAGCCAGGCCAGCGTGCCGCGGAACCGGATGCCCCCGGCCAGCTGGACCACCGCGGACCGGCTGCCGATCGTGGCCATGATGCCCTTGTCGTGATAGCGGAACGCGGTCGTGGGCTGGCCCGCGTGCAGCCGGCGGATCTGCGCCGCCGCGTGCCTGCCCATCTGCAGCGCGCCCTGGGCCAGCTGGGGCACCGGCGCGTCCTCGATGATCCCGATGTCGCCGATCGCGAACACCCGGTCCTGCCCCTTGACCCGCAGGTCCGGCCCGGTCAGCAGCCGGCCGCCCCGGCCCTGCGGCAGCCCCCACTGGCCGTCCCCGGCCGCCTCGCCGGTCAGCGTGGCGCTGGCCGGCCCGGGCGGCCCGGCCACCCCGGCCGCCCACGCGGTCAGGTCGGTGGGCAGCTCCTCGCCGTCGGCCAGCATGATCCGGTCCGGCGTGATCTCCTTGATCTCCGCGTTCAGCCGCAGGTCCACCCCGCGCGCGGCGAGCTGCTCCCGGGCGTATTCGCGCAGCGGCGGCCGGAACGGGGCCAGCAGCGCGGGCGCCCGCTCGACCAGCCGGATGTGCACCTGGTCCCGGTCGATGTCCGGGTAGGACGCGGGCAGCGCCAGGTTGCGCAGGTCGGCCAGCGTGCCGGCCAGTTCCACCCCGGTCGCGCCGCCGCCGACGATGGTCACCGTCACGTCCTGGCCGGCCGCGCTCAGGCTGAGCTGCTCCAGCGCCGTCATCAGCCGCTCGCGGAGCGTTGTCGCGTCGTGCAGCGTGTACAGGCCATGGCTGTATTCGGCCGCACCGGTGATCCCGTAGAACGAGGCCGTCACCCCGGTGGCCAGGATCAGGTAGTCGTAACCGGCCTGGCCGCCGTCGGCGAACCAGGCCACCCGGGCCGCGGTGTCGATCCGGGCCAGCTCGCCATGGCGGAACCGGGCGTGGTGCTTGCGCGCGAAGCCGCGCAGCGGGTAGGCCACGTCGCTGGGCGCCAGCCCGGCCGTGGCCACCTGGTACAGCAGCGGCTGGAACGTGCTGTAGATGTGCCGGTCGGCCAGGGTCACGGCGAACCCGCTCCGGGCCAGCGCGCTGACCGCGGAGAGCCCGGCGAAGCCCGCCCCGGCGACCAGAACCCGTGGTGTGTCAGCTGGGGTCACATCAGTATCGCTACCCGGCCGTAGGCCGCTATGCACCCGAATCCTGCCGAATCGGGCGTACCGGACTGGCGGCCGCTGAAACTTTCCTGGCCCAGGGCCCGGCTCAGCGCGCTGACCTGCCCCGCCGCCGGCCGCCCCGGCCGGCTCGGCCGCGCTGAACGGCTGGAGCCTGGCCTGGACCTTCCCGGGCGATCAGCAGATCACCAACCTGTGGAACGGCAGCTTCACCCAGGCGGCCGCCGCGGTGACGGTGACCAGCGCGTCCTACGACGCCAGCATCCCGGCGGGCGGCACCGCCACGGTCGGCTTCACCGCCACCTACGCCGGGACCAATAGTCCGCCCGCGAGCGTCTCGTGCAGCTGAGCCAAAGCTGTCAGTGTCTGCACTCAGTGTGGCCTGATTCGGGTATTTTTCCGGCGGGGGAAGTCTGCACTCAATGGGCCGCCGGTTGCCGGATGCCCCAGGATCTGGCATTTGGAAGGGCTCGCGGATGAGGACGAGGCGTAGCAGCCTCCGGTTGACGTGCGCACTGGCGGTCCTGGCGATGCTCGCCGTCGGGCTGGCGGCGTGCAGCTCATCTGGCCGGAACGCGGCGGGGCGCCCGCTGACCACGGCCCCGCACGGCGAGGTGGTCACCGGCGGCCCCAACGGCCGCTACGTGGTCGCGGCCGGGATCCACAAGATCAAGCATGTGATCATCATCATGCAGGAGAACCGGTCGTTCGACAGCTACTTCGGCACCTACCCGGGCGCGGACGGGATCCCGATGCGCAACGGGGTGCCCACGGTCTGCGTGCCCAACCCCTCGGGCGGCTGCACCCGTCCCTACCACGACAAGGCCGACGTCAACGGTGGCGGGCCGCACGCCGAGGTCAGCGCGGAAGGCGACGTCGACGGCGGCAAGATGGACGGGTTCATCCGGCAGCGCGACGGGGCTCGCGCGTCCTGCCATGTCACCGACGACCCGGCCTGCGCCGGGACCAGGACGCCCGACGTGATGGGCTATCACACCGCCGCCGAGATCCCCAACTACTGGACCTACGCCAAGGACTTCGTGCTCGACGACCACATGTTCGAGCCGGTGAAGTCGTGGTCGCTGCCCGACCACCTGTACATGGTCTCGGCCTGGTCGGCCAAGTGCAAAAACCGCTCGCCGATGAGCTGCGTGACCGACATCGTCGGCCCGTACGGGGTGAACAAGTTCCAGAAGGCGGTGGACCAGGAACTGCGCACCGGCAAGACCAACATCGACTTCGCCTGGACCGACATCACCTGGCTGCTGTACGCGCATCACGTGAGCTGGAACTACTTCGTGCAGGCCGGCATACAGCCGGACTGCGACAACGACGCCGCCGAGACCTGCGCCGCGGTCAAGCAGAACGTCGAGACGCCGGGCATCTGGGACCCGCTGCCCCTGTTCGGCGACGTGAAGTCCGACAATCAGCTGCACAACATCCGCACGCTCGGGTCCTACTTCCACAAGGCCAGGACCGGGACGCTGCCGGCCGTCAGCTGGATCGTGCCGTCCGGCGCGGACAGCGACCACCCGCCCGCCAGCGTGCACTGGGGCCAGGCCTACGTGACCGCGCTGATCAACGCGGCCATGAAGGGCCCGGACTGGGACTCCACCGCGATCTTCCTGTCCTGGGACGACTGGGGCGGGTTCTACGACCACGTGGTCCCGCCGGCGGTGGACCAGCAGGGCTACGGGCTGCGGGTGCCCGCCCTGGTCATCTCGCCATACGCCCGGAAGGGCTACATCGACCACCAGACGCTGAGCAGTGACGCCTACCTGAAGTTCATCGAGGACGACTTCCTGGGCGGCGCCCGGCTCAACCCGGCGACCGACGGCCGCCCGGACCGGCGGCCGGACGTGCGCGAGGACGAGCCGATCCTGGGCAACCTGATGCAGGACTTCGACTTCAATCAGGCGCCACGGCCGCCGGTGCTGCTGGCCACCAACCCGCCCACCGACTCGCGGACGATCCCGGCCTATTTCCGCACCCACCCGGCCTGCGTCGGCTGTACCGCGGTGCTGAACGGGCTGCCCGGCTCGGCCGGCCCTCAGCTAACCCAGGCGGCGGCGGACGCGGCGGAGAAGCGCCGCAACCAGCGGCACTAGGTCAGTCCCCGGGACCGAGCTCGCGCAGCCGGCCGGCCAGGAAATCCCGCTCGGCCGCGTTGCCCGCCCGGTCCAGAGCGGCCTGGTAGGCGGCCGTCGCCTCGGCGGCGCGGCCCAGCTGCCGCAGCAGGTGGCCGCGGACCGCGTGGTACAGGTAATAGCTGTCCAGGTCCAGCTGGTCGACCAGGGCCAGCGCGGCCGCCGGGCCGTCCACTTCGGCCACCGCGACCGCCCGGTGCAGCGCGGCCACCGGGCCCGGGGCCACGGTCAGCAGCTGGTCGTAGAGCGCGACGATCTGGGCCCAGTCGGTGGCCGCGGCATCCGGCGCGTCGCTGTGTACCGCGTTGATGGCCGCCTGGATCTGGTACGGGCCGGGCTGGCCGCGGCGCAGGCACTGCCGGACCAGGGCCTGGCCCTCCGCGATGAGCTGCCGGTCCCACCGGCCGCGGTCCTGGCCGGCCAGCAGCACCAGGTCACCGCCTGCGGTGGTGCGGGCCGCGCGCCGGGACTGGGCCAGCAGCATGAGCGCGAGCAGCCCGGCCACCTCGGGCTCGTCCGGCATCAGCCCGGCCAGCAGCCGGCCGAGCCGGATGGCCTCGGCGCACAGGCCCGCCCGGATCAGCTGGTCGCCGGTGCTGGCCGCGTATCCCTCGCTGAAGATCAGGTACACCACGGCCAATACCGCGCCGAGCCGGCCCGGCAGCTCCGCCGCCGTGGGCACCCGGTACGGGATCCGGGCATCGCGGATCTTGCCCTTGGCCCGGACCAGCCGCTGGGCCATGGTCGGCTCCGGCACCAGGAACGCGTGCGCGATCTCCGCTGTGCTCAGCCCGCCGAGCAGCCGCAGGGTCAGCGCGACCTGCGCGCCGGTGTTCAGCGCGGGATGGCAGCAGGTGAAGATCAGCCGCAGCCGTTCGTCCGGCACCGGTTCCTCCTCACCCCCGTGCTCGTCAGCCAGTGGGTGCTCGTCAGCCGGCCGGTGCTCGCCGGCCAGGCCGGCCTGGAGCAGTTCCGTGGCCGCGGCCTGCCGGCTGTCACGGGACGCCTCACGGCGCAGCCGGTCGATGGCCCGGTTGCGGGCCGTGGTGATGATCCAGCCGGCCGGGCTGGGCGGGATGCCCACGGCCGGCCAGCGCCGCACCGCCTCGGTGAACGCGTCCTGGACCGCGTCCTCGGCCAGGTCAATGTCGCCGAACGCGCGGACCAGGACGGACACCGAGCGGCCGTACTCGGCGCGGAAGACCGGCCCGGACCACGGTGGCCGTGCTGGCCGGGTGCAGCCGGCCGGTGAACACCCAGTCGCCGGCCGCCCGGAGTTCGCCGTTCCAGGCCTGGACGTTTTCCATGATCGGGTCCAGCACCTCGGGCGGCGGCGGGTCCCCGTCGGGCTGGTAGACGCTGAGCAGGTACTGCGGCATCGTCATGGCCTCCTCGCTAACTGTTATCTCACCAGCTATACGATCCGCGGCCCGGGGTTTCGACAGCCGGCCGGCCGGTGGCTGGCATATGATCATCGGGGCTGGCCGGCGTGTTGAACAGGTCGGCACGATTCAGTAAATCTGGCGTGGGTAGCTCAGCTACCGCCCTACGCTGGAGGCAGATCCGCCAGCAAGGCCAGCCGAAAACACAGTCCGGGGGTATCGCCCAGGTGACACAGGTGTCCGTCGACTCGGCTGATCAGCCGGGAGCGGTCCGCCAGGCTGGCCGGACCAGGACACCTCTTCCTTTCGAGCAGCACCCGCCCGGCCCGGTCGAGCGGTTCATGAGCTGGCTCATCCGCAAGCTGGCCTGGAGCAGGCTGGCCAACCCCAAGGTAGCGGTCACGCTGTCGGGGCTCGGGCTGCTGCTCGGCATGATGCTCGGGGCCACGTCACCGAACGCCGAAACGGTGGGGGTCCGGCCGCCCCTGTCGGTGCTGCCGTCGCTGCAGCACCAGGTCGTGCTGGCCAGCGTGATGCTGTACACCGCCGACATCCTGGCCTGCCTCGGGCTGGCCGGCATGCTGTGGGCGCATAGCCAGGGGTGGCGGCCCAACCCGCGGTACCTGGTGCTGGCCAGCGGCGTCATCGTGGCCATCATGGCCAGCCTGGCCCCGGTCGGCTCGTCCGACGTGGCCAGCTATGCGTCATACGGCCGGATCACCGCGACGGGTGGCAACCCGTACCTCACCAACCCGACGGCCTGGCTGGGCGCGCACTCGCCGTACACGGTGGCCGTCGGCGCCATGTGGAAGTCGCAGTCGTCGGTGTACGGCCCGTTCGCCACGCTGATCCAGTGGTTCGCGGCCACGATCGGCCGGGCCGACGTGGCCACCACGGTCTTCGTGCTGATGGTGCTCAACGCGATCGTGTTCATCGGCGTCGGCCTGCTGCTGCTCAAGACGTCGGACGACCCGGTACGGGCCACCCTGTTCTGGACCGCGAACCCGGTGCTGATCCTGGAACTCGTCAGCGGCGGGCACCTGGACACGTTCGTCGCCGCCGCGGCCATCGGCGCCATCCAGCTAGCCCGCCGGGTGCCCCGGCTGTGGGGCGACGTCCTGGTCGGCGTGCTGATCGGGCTGGCCTGCGGGGTGAAGATCTACGCGGTGCTGATCGCGCTCGGGCTGGCCTGGCCGCTGATCCTGCGCCGGGAGTGGCTGCGCACCGCCCGGATCGCGGCCGTCGCGCTGGGCACGCTCGCGCTGCAGTACAGCTACTACGGGTTCAGTGCGCTGAAACCGCTGTTCGGCGGGCTGCAGCTGGTCACGCTGCCGTCCCCGTGGCGGCTCTTCGAGCTGACCGGACTGCACCTCGGGGTCAGCCAGAGCACCCTGGAGACCATCATCAGCTGCCTGTGGCCGATCGCGCTGCTGCTGGTGGCCTGGCTGGTCTACAAGCGCATCGCCGCCGACCAGCCGCGTGAGGTGGTGGCCCCGTTCGCGCTGACCTATGCCTGGATCCTGGTCGCCCCGTGGGTGTTCGCCTGGTACACCGCGGTGGCCTGGGCCGCGCTGACCCAGGTGCCGCGGAACCGGATGACCCGCTGGCTGACCATCGTCACGGTCTTCCTGGCCCTCTGCCTGTCCAGCGGCGGGCAGGCCGCACCGGGGAAATGAGCGAGGTCAGCACCCCGGTCACCGAGAGCGATCCCGGCGCGGGCAGGCAGCCCCGGCCCGGCCCGGCCACGCGCTGGCAGGTCGCTGCGGCCGGGCTGCGGCGGCACTGGCTGGCCGCCGCCCTGCTCACGGCGGGCCTGGTGCTGCGGGCGGCGGTCCAGCTGGCGTACCGGCCCGCCCTGTTCTACATCGACTCGTCCCGGTACCTGTACAACGCGGGCGGGATGGACCCGGTCGGGTACAAGGGGCCGCTGCGGGCCATCCTGTTCCTGGCCAACTTCGACGCGGTGGCCGCCGTCCAGCATCTGCTCGGGCTGGCCATGGCGGTCCTGCTGTACCTGGTGCTGCTGCGCCGCGGCGTGCCCCGGTGGCTGGCCGCGCTGGCCATCGCGCCGGTGCTGCTGGACGCCTACCAGCTGCAGATCGAGCAGATGGTCATGCCGGACGTCTGGTTCGAGGCCATGATCGTGGCCGGCCTGGCCATCCTGCTCTGGCCGCGCGGCCGGGCGGGCTGGCGGCGGGTGCTGCTGGCCGGCCTGGTGCTGGGCGGCGCGGCCACCGTGGCCCAGGTGGCCGACGCGCTGCTGGTGCCGGCCGTCATCTACCTGCTGGTGGAGGGTGGCCGCTGGAAGCGCCGTGGTGTGAAAGACGGCGGCTGGCTGCGGGCGGTGCGCAGGCCAGCCGTGCTGTGCGTGGCGTTCGCCGCCCCCATCCTGGCCTACTCCACCGTGTCCCTCCTGGCCACCGGCGCGTTCTTCCCGTCGCACACCGGGTTCACGTCGTTCTACGGACGGATCGCGGCGGCCGCCGATTGCGGCACCCTGCGGCTGCCCGCTGATGAGCGGGCCATCTGCCCGACCACCGGGCAGCAGGCGCAGGGGCCGGACTGGCTCGAGTTCGCCCGGACCTCGCCGATCCGGCCGTTCTACCGGAACCTGCCGCGCGACCAGGTGGACAGCCTGATCTCCAACTTCAACTCCCAGGTGCTGCGCCAGCAGCCGGAGCGGGTGGCGGGCGCGTACCTGCACGACCTGGTCAGGCCGTTTGCGCTGACCCGGGACGGCACGCTGGGCGTCACGCCGATCTCCCGGTGGCAGTTCCAGCTCAGCTTCCCGTACAACCCGCCGCACGAGTCAGTGGGGTTCGTGCACACCGCGATCAGCCGGTTCGGCGGCGGTGACCCGGCCGTGTGGCACCCGGTGGCGGCGTTCCTGCGCGGCTACCAGTTGCATGGCGGCTATACCCCCGGGCCGCTGCTGGGCCTGTGCGTGCTGGCCGGGCTGGCTGGGTCGCTGGCCCTGCTGCGCCGCCGCACGGATTTGGCAACCCGGCAGCTCAGCCTGGCCTGCCTGCTGTTCTTCCTGTCCGGGGCGTCGGTGCTGCTGGCCTCCAACCTGTATGAGTTCTCCTGGCGCTACCAGCTCCCGGCCCTGGTCACGCTGGTTCCGGCGGGCGCGCTCGGGATCAGCGTCATCATCCGCGTGCTGCGGCCAGCACCGCCTGCTCCTGCTGCGGAGTGAAGCCGCCGTCCAGCGGCGGCTCACCGCGCTCCCGGTCCCAGGCCAGAACGTCGGCCACGGTGGCGTCGAGCGGGGTGGCGGGCATGCCCGCGGCCCTCGCCTTGGCCGGGCTGCGCCGCTGTCCCGGCCAGTTGTCCCGGACCAGCGGGAAGAATCCCGGCACGGCGGGCACCGGGACGATCTCGGCCTGGGTGCCGGCCACCCGCGCGCAGGTCTCGATCAGCCCGCCCAGCGTGACCGGCTCGGCCGGGCCGACCGCGTGAAACGCGCCCGGGCGGCCGTCCGCGACCAGCGCCGTGACCAGGCGGGCCAGATCGCGGCTGTCGATGATCTGGACCGGCTGGGCCGGGTCGGTGGGCACCGCGACCGGGCCGCCCCGGGCCGCGCGGCGCACCCAGTAGGTCAGCCCGTCCTGCCAGTCGTGCGGCCCGGCCACCTTGCCCGGCCGGACGATCGTGGCCCGGTCGCCGTAGCGGGCCAGCACGTCGTCCTCGCAGGCCACCTTCAGCCGGCCGTAGTTGTCCCCGGCCAGCACCTCGGTGTCCCGCAGCGGCGCGCGGCGCGGCGCGTTCTCGGTAGGGTCCGGGTTGTGCTCGGTCTTGCGGTACACGGCGTGGCTGGAGATGAACAGGTACCGCCCGGCCCGGCCGGCCAGCGCGGACATCGCCTGGCCGACGTGCCGCGGCACGTAGCCACTGACGTCCACGACGGCGTCCCAGCGGCCGTCAGCCAGCGCCGCGTAGTCGCCGGTGTCCCGGTCGCCGGTCAGCCGGGGCACCCCGGGGAACAGCTCAGTCCCGGTTTGGCCCCGGCCGAACAGGGTCACCTCGGCGTCACTGCGCAGCGCGTCCTCGACAATGGCCCGGCCCACGAACGCCGTGCCGCCCAGCACCAGGATCCGCACGACGACCGACCTTACCCGCCGGGGCCGGGAAGGCAGGCCGGGCCGGGTGGCCCGGCATTGGCGTTAGGCATCATGGTTCGGGGTTTGCGGGCCCCGGCCTTGAAAAGTGATATCACAATGATACGATGTTGATAGTTGATGAGCTGATTGGGGGCAGGCCATGGGTGAGCCAGCCATCGTGGTGCGCGGACTGCGCAAGAGTTTCGGGGCCAAGGAGGCGGTGGCCGGGATCGACCTGGAGATCGCGGCCGGTTCCTTCGCCGGCCTGGTCGGGCCGAACGGGGCGGGCAAGACCACGTCCCTGTCGATGATGACCGGGCTGCTGCGGCCGGACGCCGGCCAGATTGTCGTGGACGGCAAGGATGTCTGGGCCGACCCGCCGGCCGCCAAGGCCATCATGGGCGTGGTGCCGGCCGAGGCCCAGCTGTTCGAGCGGCTGAGCGGGGCCGAACTACTGGAGTACGCGGGCCGGCTGCGCGGCATGCCGGCCGCCGAGGCGCGCTCACGGGCCACCCAGCTGCTGGACGTGCTGGACCTGGCCGAGGACGCCAGGCGCCTGGTGGCCGACTACTCCACCGGCATGCGGAAGAAGGTCATGCTGGGCTGCGCGCTGATCCACAACCCGGCGGTGCTGTTCCTGGATGAGCCGCTGGAAGGGGTGGACCCGGTCTCCGCCGACGTGATCCGCCGGCTGCTGACCCGGTTCGTCGGCTCCGGGTCGACCGTGCTGTTCTCCAGCCACGTGATGGAGCTGGTCGAGCAGGTCTGTGACCACGTGTCCATCATCGACCAGGGCCACATCGTCGCCACCGGCACGATCGACCAGGTGCGCGGCGGCAAGACCCTGCAGCAGGCGTTCATCGACCTGGTTGGCTCGCGGGCCACTGGTGGGGAGGGACTGACATGGCTCGGCTCCTCGTCCAGCTGAAGCTGCGGCTGCTGACCAACGCGCTGCGCGCGTCCCGGCCGGCCCGGATCTCGTTCATCATCAGCACGATCTTCGCGGTGCTGGTCGCGTTCGGCACGTTCATCGTGCTGGCTCTGCTCCGCGGGTCGGCCGCGCCGGTCACCCAGACCGCCGCCGTGTTCACCGTGTTCGCGTTCGGCTGGCTGATCCTGCCGCTGCTGATGTTCGGCCTGGACGGCACGCTGGACCCGGCCACGCTGGCGCTGTACCCGCTGCGCACCCGGCCGCTCGCGGTCGGCCTGCTGGCCGCCTCGGCCACCGGCGCCTGGCCGGTGGCCAACGTGATCGGCCTGCTCGGGGTCACGGTCGGGCTGGCCCGTGGCCCGTTCGGCCTGCTCGTCGCGGTGGTGGCGGTGCTGCTGCAGGTGCTGTTCTGCATCGTGCTGGCCCGGTTCGTCACCACCGGCCTGGCCGGGATGCTGAGGTCCCGGCGCGGCAAGGACTTCGCCGCGTTCCTGATCATCCCGATCTTCGCGTTGTACGAGACGTTCGCCCAGGTCGTGCCCAGGCTGGCCGCCGAGGGCAAGATCACCACGCGGGCGTTCGAGGGGATCGACCGGTGGCTGCGCTGGCTGCCGCCCGGGCTGGCCGCGCACGCCATCCAGGACGCCTCGGACGGCCACGCCGGCCCCGCGCTGCTGCGGCTCGGGCTGCTGGCCGTGGTCATCGTGGTGCTTGGCGCGCTGTGGATCCGGGCCCTCGGCCGCTCCCTGGTCACCGTGGACACCAGCACGCAGTCGTCCAAGGTGCGCAGCGCTGGATTGCCGTTCGGCCGGTTCGGCGTCGGCGGCACCGTGGCCGGCCGGTTCCTGCTGTACCAGCGCCGCGAGCCGGGCGCCATCGTCCGCTGGTGCATCATCGGCGTGGTCATGCTGGCCGCGTCGGTCAGCACGATCCGCACGCCGGCCTACCATGTCGGGCTGATCATCAGCGCGGTGCTGGCCGGCATCATGCTGAGCATTTTCCAGGCCAACACAATCGGCCTGACCGGGCCGGCGTTCGGCCTGGAAGCCAGCGCGCTGACCGGGGTGCGCGCGCTGCGCGGCTACTTCACCGGGCGCAACGTCGCGCTGGCCGTCATCGCCGTGCCGCTCACCCTGGTGCTGTCCACCAGCCTGGCCGCCTTTGCCGGGCACCCGGGGCAGTGGTTCTGGGGCGTGGCCATCGACCTGTGTGCCGTCGGCGCGGCGCTGGGCCTGAGCAGCGTGCTGAGCGCGACCACCGCCTACCCGGTGCAGAAGCGGGTGGGCAGCCCGGTGCCGAACGCGGCCGACGGGTACGGCAGCCAGGCGGCCGCCGGCGGGCTGGGCAGCCTGTTCGCCGTGCTGCTGATCAGCGTGCCGGTGATCCTGGCGCTGATCTTCACGCATGGACTGGCCGGTGCGGTCCGCGTTCCGCTGCTGGTGGTGTGCGCAGCAGTCTATGGTCTCGGCCTGGCCTGGGCCGGCTCCTACCTGGCCGCCGTGGCCTCCGCGCGCAGGATCCCGGAACTGTGCCAGGACGCGTTCCGTAGCAAGTTGTAGTCACACCGCGTGGTCCCGGGGCCGGCTGCCTGCCGTGGCCGGTCCTGGGGCCAATGTTTTATCGGCTGCCTTATTGGTCCGTCCAGTCCCACGAGTCACAGCAGGCGCAATAGTGCAGACCGTGGCAAAAGTCACCCAGATTTTGTCCGCCGATCCGGCTATTGTGCCTATCTTCGCAGGTCACAGCGTTACACTCGGCCGATTTCGGCCGACCAGAAACGACCGCGCGGCGGGTGATTTCAGCCCGCCGAGTTTGGCGTTAGGCAAAAAATCTGGTTACGGTGGCGGACGCATCATCAGCCGCTTACCGAATGGAGCCCACATGATTACGGGGGGTAACCACACGCGTATTGCTGAGTAGATCGAGGCGGCCCCGACCAAGCGTGATTGCAGCACGCGGCCGGGGCCTTTGCATGGCAACGAACCTCGGAGGTAACAAGCCATGTCGTTTTTCAGTATCGCAGGTGCCGGCGCCGCCAAGGGCATGCTGGCGGTCACGGTTTCGCTGCATCCCGGTGCTGCTCACCAGGCCAGCCAGCACGCCACCGTGCGCGCGGGCGACACGCTCAGCGCCATCGCCCAGCGCGAGCTGGGCAAGGCGGCCGACTGGCCGGCGCTGTGGTGGGCCAACCGGCACGCGGTGCACAACCCGTCGCTGATCCTGGCCGGGCAGAAGCTGGTCGTGCCGGACTCGCCCGAGGTCAAGCCGTGGCTGATGCGGGCCGCGCTGGCCGCGATCCCGGCCCCGGCCCCGGTGCAGGCTGCCCCGGTGGCCTCGTCGGCCCCGGCTTCGGCTGAGCCAGCCGCCGCCCCGGCCACCGCCGCGTCCTACAGCGGCGCGCCGGGCAGCTTCCAGAGCTGCGTGATCCAGGCGGAGAGCGGCGGCGACGCGACGGCGGTCAACGCCTCCAGCGGCGCGGGCGGCCTGTACGGCTTCCTGCCGTCCACCTGGCAGGCGCTGGGCTTCTCCGGGCTGCCGGAGAACGCCTCGGTCGCCGAGCAGAACGCGGCCTTCCAGAAGGAGTACGCCCAGTCGGGCACGTCGGCCTGGTCTGCCTACGACGGGTGCTGAGTCAGGTCGGCTGACCGGCGGAGCCCCGGGCCGCGCTGGCCCGGGGCTCCCCGCATCAGCATGAAGATCATCGCCGTCCCGGCGGCCGCGTAGCCGAGGGATGTGGCGAATTCGCTCCAATTCGGTGTCACGCTCATGAAGGCCATCGGGAACGCGAACGGCAGCCCGTCCAGCGCGATGCCCGCGGCCACCAGGCCCAGCCAGGCGCCGCGCCACTGCCAGCCCGGTGGTCCGGCGTCCCGGAGATACTCGTAGCCGGCCCCCAGCAGTACTAACGGCAGGGCCGCCCACGAGGCCGCCAGGACCAGCACGCCGAAGATGGCGGGCAGGGAGACCCAGCCGGGCACCGAGTAGTACCAGCTTCGCTCTTCCGGTAGCAGCGTGCCGAACGCCGTCCAGGACCACCCGGCCGTGCCCACCCCGGCCCAGGCCAGCACCAGGGCAACGCAGGCGCGCCGGGAGGCCGAGGCCGCCCGGGGCCGGTCAGGTGGGCGTTCCATGACCATCTTCTATCACGCGTTCACCAATGTGACCCACCACACATCTGCTGTCCAATCCCTCTCGGCGTCGGGCCCGTACTCAGTTCCGGCAGGCAAATGACGCGGGACGGCATACACCCAATGGGTCGTGACCGTCCGGGACAGGAGATGGTGAAGATGGGCAAGTCGTTCCTGGCGCGGGTGCCAGCCCCGGTCAAGCTGGGTGTTCCCGTGGCGGCCGGGCTGCTGGCCGCGGCGTGCAGCAGCGCGGCCGGGACGTCGTCCGGGTCCGCCCCCGCCAGCAGCGGGACCTCGGGCGGGTCCACCTCTGGCACGGTGATCGAGACTCATTCCGGTTCGGGCGGCACGTTCCTCACCGACGGGTCGGGCCGCACGGTGTACCTGTGGGTCAAGGACGGCATGAACAAGTCCACCTGCACCGGTGCCTGCGCCAGCGCCTGGCCGCCGGTGATGGCCAAGGGCCAGCTGACCGCCTCGGGCGGCGCCAAGGCCTCCGACCTGGGCACGATCGCCCGGCCGGGCGGCGGCAAGCAGGTCACCTATGACGGCCACGCGCTGTACTACTTCGCGGGCGACTCCAGCGCGGCCCAGACCAGTGGCCAGGGCAGCGACTCCTTCGGCGCGAAGTGGTGGCTGGTCGCCCCGGCCGGGACGCAGATCACCGCGGCCGACACGGCCACCGGTTCTTCCGGCAGCAGCTCCAGCGCGGGCGGCAGCACCAGCTCCGGTTCCAGCAGTTCCTGGGGCTGAGCGTCGCAGAGGAGAGACACGATGAACGTCGATCAGACGAGTACTGTGACCCCGTCCCGCGAGGTCAGCCGGCCAGCCGGCCGCGCCGGGCCGTCCAGCGGCTCACCCGTGGCCCCGCCGCGCTGCACTCACCGGCCGTCCGGTGGGCCATCAACGTGCTGGCCGTCGTGGGCGCCGGGCTGACCGTGTGGTCTGGCGTGATCCACCTGCAGCTGTGGTCCGAGGGCTACCGGCACATCTCGGTGATCGGGCCGCTGTTCCTGGTCCAGGGCATCGGGAGCATCGTGGCAGCACTGGCCCTGGTGGTGTTCCGCCGGGTGTTCCTGCTCGCCGCCGGGGCCGCCCTGATGGCCGGCACCGGCGTGGGGCTGCTGCAGCCCGGCCACCGGCGCCCCCGGTCAGCTCACCAGCGCCCGCCTGGTCTCGACCAGCGGCGCCGTGCTGGCGACGGCGAGCTTTTCCTGACGGCGCCGTCCTTCCCCGGAGGCAGTGGCGGACACCGGCTTACCGGGCGGCGGGCCCAGGCCGCCCCTTCCCCCGGTGCGCAGTCCGCAGCTACCCAGACAAAGAAATATCGGAGTACGTAAACCTGGCGGCTAGGACCGGCGTCACATTTACGACGGTCTAGGACGCGCACCAGAGTTCTAGTGGATCCGGGGGGGAGGGCCGGATCCCGTTCGGCCGTGCTACTGAGCGTCTCTGGCACAGCAGCCGTGATATCTAGGCGCCATAGCAATGCAGGCGGGTCCTGCAGCCTGTCCCATGGCGTCTGACGTAATTCAGTTCACCTTCTGCGCGTCTCAAAGCCAGCCAAACATGCCCTACGGCCAATGCGATTCCTGGTGTCCAGGTTCCCCGCTATGCAGCATTGCCGTGGAACTTGACAATCATAGGAAGGTTGCAGCGTGCGGCTCAGTAAGAAATGGCGTGTAGCGGTATTCGCTGGTGCACTGGTCGGCTCGGCCGGCCTGGTGACCGCGGCGGCGGCGGCCACGGGTGCCTACTTCAACGACACCCAGAGCGGGACGGTCACCGGCACGATCGGGTCTATCAAGGTGACCACCAGTGGCGGTAGCGGTGGCGACAGCCTGAACTTCAACTTCGCCAACATGCTGCCGGGTGACTACCAGACCAGCACCGTGCACTACTCGAATTCCGGCACGAACACCGAGGACGTGTACCTGGTGTTCAACAACGCCGCAGCCCTGCACTCGGTCAATGACCTTGGCTCATACGGTGCGGCAAAAATCGGGAGCAACGGCACGACCGTCTTCTCGTCCACGAACCTCAATGACGGCGAGACCGCGGGACTCCAGCCGATTGACCCGACGTCGAGTCATTGCTCCTCATCATCGAGCGCGAGCGTGCCCCTGTCCCCGACTGGCTGCTGGCCCATCCCCAATGTCGTCAAGCTGGCCACTAATGTCGCGCCCGGGCACGGCGGGACCATGACTTTCAGCTTCGCGCTGGGAGCGAAGTGGAAGGCGACCAGCACGGAGCTCTCGCAGTTGTTCTGCTACCCGCTGATCCAGAACCCGGGCGATCCATCCGACCCGACGGACCAGGTCTGCGATACGTCGAATCCGTCGTATGGCCTGCCGTACGAAATCGTCGCCACGCAGCCGGGAGTAGCGCCGAACGACCCGAACAACTCGTCCCCGACTCCGTAGCAGCACCTTGCGGGCCGGCGGGGCGACCCGCCGGCCCGAACCGACGCTATGAGGTTCGCGCATGAGGGTGGCACGACGGCTACTTGGCGGCCTGGCCGGGCTTTCCGTCGCGGCGATCATGGCTGCCATGGTTCTGGCCTGGCACCAGGGCTATCGCGTTTACATCCTGCACACCGGGTCCATGATCCCCACGCTCCACCCGGGGGAGGCGGTGGTGGACCGGCCTGTCAGCGG
>Ga0335085_10008010_pt1 | contig 16211 bp, 12 predicted proteins | sample Lox_Sample_45_FD_206712 | JGI IMG/M metagenome (GOLD analysis project Ga0335085, IMG submission 206712) | Soil microbial communities from Loxahatchee National Wildlife Refuge, Florida, United States - Lox_Sample_4.5 | ecosystem: Environmental > Terrestrial > Soil > Wetlands | place: USA...
CGAGTTTTCTCTGCCACTGCTCTCGCGTGGGTCTCACGCCTCTCTGAACGGTTCCTCGAAAACGCCCCGAAAAAATATGCTCCCCGGGTCAGGGAGCGCGATATCGGGGGTGTTCTTCATTATGTAGGGCCTTTATATCACATTTTCAGCCAAAATCAAAGCCTTATGACAACGGGAATACAGTCGGCCGGCGAAATGGAACTGATGGTTAATTGCGCAATTTTTGATTGCCGCTAGTCGCCAGTTCCCGGACTGGACGAAAAATGCTCCTCAAATTTATTGGCTACGCCCTCCCACTCCTTGGCGTCCCCGGGCGGCTCCTTCTTGGCGGTGATATTGGGCCAGACCTTGGCGTATTCGGCGTTGATGCCTAGCCACTTTTCCACGCCCGGCTCGGTGTCGGGCTTGATCGCCTCGACCGGGCATTCCGGCTCACAGACGCCGCAATCGATGCACTCGTCGGGATGAATGACCAGCATATTTTCGCCCTCGTAGAAACAATCCACCGGGCAAACTTCCACGCAATCCATGTATTTGCATTTGATGCAATTGTCGTTGACGATATAGGTCATCTGCACACTCTAAATGGACCTTTCGGGCGCACTGCTCCTATCGCAAGGGTCCTGTGCACGCAAGTTTGGCGGCACGCGAAGCCCGACCGGCGCCGCCCCCTATCCAAGATCTTCATATAGTCGCTCGGCGCTCCCCGCGGGACCCCGTCGCTCGACAAATCCCCTGACCTTCAGCACACGCACGGCGCGGTCGAGCGCGACCGTGACAATATCGCCGGAGCGCACCATACGGCCGGGGGCAATGACGCGCGCTCCATTCACCCGCACGTAGCCGGCGCCCGCAAGTGCCGCCGCCGCGCCGCGCGTGCGGACGACCCGCGCATGCCACAGCCACCGGTCGATGCGTTGACGATCAAGCTCCGACGCCACTCAGCGCCGCTCCTTGGCGTCGGCCTCAAGCTGAGCCTTCAGCGCGGCGAGCTTGGCGAACGGCGAATTAGGGTCAGGCGCCTTCTCCCGCCGCTCGAAGCGCTGCGGCCTCGGCTGCGGGCGCTCGCGGTCCCACGATGGACGATCGGGCTTGCGATCCTGTCCGCGGCGACGATGGTGGCGATGCTGCCGTTCCGGCCGGGTCGGCGCAGTTTCCTGCGAGGCTTCGGCATTCGCGGCCGGCGCAGCCTCGATCGAAGCAATCGCAGGCGCGGTTGCATCGGCCGACCTTTGGGGAGCATCTTTTCCGAAACTCCTGCCGTCGTCGCGACGCTTGAAACGCGGACGACGTCGCGCCTGCGGCCGGGAGGCCCGTCCCAGACGCCACACTTCAATGAGCGCAGGTTCCTCAGCCGATGAATCGGGCTTGGGCGCATTCGGTGCTTCGGCCGCGATGTCAGGTGGAGGCGACAAAGCTGCTTCCTCAACAACGCTCGCCGTCGCAGCAATCGGTTCTGCTGGCCGCTGGAGATCCAAATTCGAGGCGGCTTCCTGGTCAGGTTCAGCCGTCACGGGTTGCTCCTCGACGACAGGCGTCGATGCTGGCGCGTCCACTGTGACTACCGCGACCGCTTGATCGTCGCCCGACATCGCCGGATCGATCTGAGCCACGTCATCGCTTGGGGACACGATCACCTCGGCCGCTTGTGTCGCGGCGGGCGAGGCTTGCCCAGCCGGTGCCGGCTCCGGCGGTTTCGGCCGGCGTTCCATGCGATAGCCGAGCGATCGCAGAATCGAAGCAAAATCCTCACCCGACGCGCCTGTCAGCGAGGTCATACCGTTGACGACGGTAAACCCGCCGCCCGCAATCGCGCCCGGCGGCTTCGGCCCCGCGGCACCCTCGCGCCAAGCCAAGGCCGGACGGATCAAGTCGGCAAGCCGTTCCAAAATATCGACTCGAACGGCGCGTTCGCCGCAAATGCGATAGCCTGCCGTGCGATACAGCACGCCGTCGATCTTGCGATCGTACGGGATCGAAGTGCGGCCGCTGCCGGCGAGATGAATGATATCGTCGAGGCCGTCGGTCTTTAAACCGTCGGCCTTGGCGCCATCGTGCTTGAGCGCCCACAATTGTGCCGCAAGCGCACGCGGCGCCGGCTTGAGCAGAGCGGGCGCATAGATGTGATAGGCGCCGAAACGCACGCCGTATTTACGCAGCGTGGCCCGCGCCGGTTGCTCCAGGCCCTTGACCTCTTCGGCGACGCGCTGGCGGTCGAGCACCCCGAGCGCCTCGACGAGCTGAAAGGCGACGCCGCGCGCGATACCGGTTACGTCCTCGGCTGCCGACAGGACGAACAGCGGGCCGAGCAGTTTCTCGACATGGGATTTGACCCAACGGTCGAGTCTCGCCTCCACCGCGTCGCGCGGCGCGCCGGTCAGATGTTCGTCGGCGATTATGCGCACGCGCGGGCGCAGCACTTCCTCGCCGGCGATCAGCTTGCCAACCGCGGCGCCGGTCCAGCGGACCATGCCGTCGCTCGCAAGCACGAATTGCTCGTCGGGCGCTTCGGCGAGCCGCGTGGCGCGCGCGGCAATCTCACCGGCGAGCGCTTTCTGCGCGGCGTTGTGCAGCGCTTTCGCTTCCGAGCCGCCCGACGATGCGTCAGCCACGAAGACGAAGCCGTCGAGGCGGCCGATCGTATGGCCTTCGACAATGACCGCGCCGGTTTTGTTGATCTCCGGCTCCAGCATGGCGTTCTCGCGCAGCCGACGCATCAGCACGCTGGTGCGCCGGTCCACGAACCGTTCGGTCAGCCGCTCGTGCAGCGCATCCGAGAGCTTGTCTTCGACGCCGCGCGTGACGGCCTGCCAGTGCTCGGGATCGGCGAGCCAATCCGGGCGGTTCGCCGCAAATGTCCAGGTGCGGATATGCGCGATGCGCGTCGACAGCGTATCGATATCGCCGTCGGTGCGGTCCGCCTCGGCGACCTGGCGGGCGAACCAGTCGGTTTCGACTCTGCCGTCACGCATGAGAAAGCCGAACACGGCGACCACGAGCTCGGCATGATTAGCCGGCGCAATCTTGCGATAGTCGGGAAGCTGGCAGACGTCCCACAGCCGCTCGACGTCGTCGCTGCTGCGGATCATCGCGCGCACGTCGTCGTCACGCGCGGCATGATCGAGCACGAGGATGTCTTCGGCCACCGGGGCGCGCGCCAATGCGCTCTCGGTCGGCGCCATGGCCAATGTCGCCTGCAAAGCGCCGATCGACGAGAAGTCGAGATCGCTGTTGCGCCACTGCACCTGCTTGACCGGCTCGAAGGTGTGGGACTCCAGAGCCTGCACCAGCTCGGTCTCGAATGGCGGGCAGCGGCCGGTAGTGCCGAACGTGCCATCGCGGGTGGCGCGGCCGGCGCGGCCGGCGATCTGCGCGAGTTCCGAGGGGCTGAGCTTGCGGAACTGGTAGCCGTCGAATTTGCGGTCGGACGCAAAGGCGATGTGATCGACGTCGAGGTTGAGCCCCATGCCCACGGCGTCGGTGGCGACCAGGTAATCCACTTCGCCGGCTTGATAGAGCTCGACCTGCGCGTTGCGGGTCCGCGGCGACAGCGCGCCCAGCACCACGGCGGCGCCGCCGCGCTGACGGCGGATCAACTCGGCAATGGCGTAGACCTCTTCCGCCGAGAACGCGACGATCGCGGAGCGGCGCGGCAGCCGCGTCAGCTTCTTCTCGCCGGCGAAGGTCAGTTGCGACAACCGCGGACGGCTGACGATGCTTGCCCCCGGCAGGAGTCGTTCGACAATCGGCCGCATCGTCGCGGCACCAAGCACCAAAGTCTCCTCGCGGCCGCGCCGGTGCAGCATGCGATCAGTGAAGACGTGACCGCGCTCGAAATCGGCGGCGACCTGGATTTCATCGACAGCCAGGAAAGCGACATCGAGTTCGCGCGGCATCGCTTCGACGGTAGCGACCCAGAACCTTGGATTCGGCGGCTTGATCTTCTCCTCGCCGGTGATGAGCGCCACCTCGTCTGCACCGACGCGTTCGACGGCGCGGTTATAGACTTCCCGTGCCAGCAGCCGTAACGGCAGGCCGATGATGCCGGAGGAATGCGCCAGCATCCGCTCGATCGCGAGATGAGTCTTTCCGGTATTGGTCGGTCCCAGTACGGCGGTAACCCCGGCACCTCGGGCGCGGAGTTCACGGTCGGCGGGCGGCGAAAAAGAAATCGGCATCAAGGACTCGATCTGGCGCGACAGGCGGAGCGCTTCTGTATCACAACGTAACGCTGGAAAGGGCTGTGCTTAAGGTGTGGAACGAGTCTGGAACGAATCGCGGCCGAATCGGCGACTCTGAAGCAGTTCGAATTCGTTCACCGCGACATATGGCGCTCGCATGGGACTTGCACACCAGATCAAGTGTCACAACCGGAGTCCTGCCGTCGTCTTGATGCCGAAAGCGTTAACGCGGCGATGGACCACGATTCCGCACCGAGTCAAGAGGGCGGCTCCTGTGAATTGCGGGGAAAGCGAACCGCAAAGCCGCCAGATCGATAATGCAATTTACTGCGTTTTCGCGCTGGCGACAGGGGTCTGCGCCGCAACCACGAATTGTGTCGCCTGCAACACACCGGTGCCAAGCGGCGTCGGCAGCGAGAAGCGGAACGGGACCACGATGCGGGTCCCGGAAATCGGCGCCAGCCAGACTTCGGCGTCGCGCAGTTTCACCAGAAATTTGATCGCGGCGCGGTCAGGGACATATCCGGAGATCGGTGTGAAATAGACGGCGCAGACCGCGACCGGCCCCTCGTAACCCTTTTGCGCCTTGACGACGTCCATGCGCTTGAACTCGCTATTGAGGTCGTAGCGCACGCGACCGTCGAACACCGCAACTTTGCGGTTGCAGGCCTCCGGCGAAACCGGATCACCGCTGCCGCCAACCCGATTGATCACGCTGGTCATCGGATCGAGCACGCCGCGCCGATCCGCGTCGCTCACCGGTATGCGGTCGGGAATGGGAGGCATCGGCGGTTCGACCGAATAGTCCTTCACGTTGCCGCCGACGAGCACGATGCGCACATCGTCGACCCGGCGCTCGTAGTTGATCGTGGCGACATATGAAGCCGGCATCGGATGCCCGGCGGCGAATGTGCCATGCGAGACCGAGGTACCCTTCGCGCTGGAAAAAATCTTCAGCAGCCCGGTCGTGGCGCCGCTTGCCGCCGCCGAGTACTGGTCTTCGGAGACGTCGACGGTCCATTTGCCGCGACCGATCGGAATACCGGCAAGCGTAACCGAGTATTCAGCGTCGAGCCGAGACTGCGCCGCAGCCACATGGCTCGCGTCCACGCCGACCGCCGCTATAGCTGCTGCAGCCGCGACGGCTGCAATTCCAGCGCCGGACATCGCCCTCGGCACGGCCGAAAAAGGAAAAATGGTCATCATTGTCGCCAACCGGCCGACTCTTTCGAACGAATACGGCCTAATCTCTGTTTTGGCGGAGAATGCGTCGTTTCTGTGGTTCCAAGGCGATTTCGCCTTGGGGACGGAGCGTTAAAATCGGCCGGAGACATCGCTTGACGCTTGTCTGGCCCGTCACTATAGGTCCGCGGCAATCTCCCCCCGACATCGCTTGGGTTGACGCCGGCTGCGGGAGATATCCTAGGATTTTTGGCCAGGATTTGACCAATGGCATGGCGTTGTGAACTCACCGGAAAAAGGCGCCAGATCGGGCACAAGGTGAGCCATTCAAACCGCAAGACAAAGCGGCAATTTCGTCCCAATCTGCTCAACGTGACGCTGATTTCCGACGCGCTGGGCCGCTCGGTGCGGCTGCGGATTTCGGCCAATGCGCTGAAGACGGTCGATCATCGGGGCGGGCTCGACGCCTTTTTGATCGCGGCAAAGGACGGCGAGCTTTCGCCCCGTGCGCTTGAACTCAAGCGTCAGATCGTCAAAAAGCGCGCCGTCGCTGCCTGAATCGCGATCACCGGCGGACCGGCTACATCCCGACCTTCACCGGCACGAATTGCGTGGAGAAGAGGTCCTTGTCGGCCGGCTTGTCCTTCAGCAATCCCATTTCGATATAGGATTGCTTGAGCACGGCGACGGCAGCCGGATCAAACACGCCGTCGGTGCTGAAATAGCCGATCTGCTCGTCGTAGGTTCGTCCGGCCACCGCCGGGCTGAGATCGAGCACCTTTGCCGAAATCTCCACAGACTTGGCTTTGTTCGCCTTCATGAAGGCGATGGTCTCAAACCAGCCCTGCAGGAATGCACGCACCTGGTCGGGATGTTTCGCGATCAACTCGTCGCGTGCGAAGATGACATGGGTGATGAAATGATCGACGAATGGCGTCGCCGTGGTGATAACGCGCCACTCCTTCGCTTCCTCCAGCGTGTATCCGGTTTCGAGCGCGCCGATATAGCCGTCGATCTGATGCGTCTTGATCGCGGCGCGCGCCGGCGGCATGCCGCCGATCGGCACCACCTGGATGCCCTTGTCGCCCCAGCCCTCCTTGGCGTTGATGCGGTCGCCGATCCAGGCGGTCAGTGAGCCGACAGTGGTGCAACCGAGCTTCTTACCCTTGAGGTCGTCGACGGTTTTGATGTCGGAATCGTAGCCGACCATGACCGCCATGTTGCGCGGTAAGCCGTACATGGCGGCGACCGCATGCGCGGGAACGCCTTTGACGGAGAACGCCATACCGGGCCCGCTGCCGATGCCGATGTCGATGCTGCCGGCGGTGAGGAGCTGCTGGAGCTTCGCGTCGCCCGCCGAAGCCGATGCTTCAATGTCGAGGCCGTGCTTGGCGAAAATGCCGGTCTGCATGCCGATGTCGAGTGGCGTGAAAGTCCAGGCAAACGGCACCACTTTCGCGACGCGAAGCGTCTCGGCAGCATGTGCCGGCACAGAAAGCGCTCCGAGAAGCACCGGCGCGCCGACCGTCATGGATGCGCGCAACAGACCTGCAAGAAACGAGTGCCTCATCGGGTCCTCCCACATCTGCCGCTCGAGGGCTGGGCATTGCCAGAATCATTGCAGAAATCGGCAATCATTGCCATGCGACAGCTTGGAGCGTTGGCGTTTGACCAAGAGCCCACCGCCAACTAAAATTATTGAATCTTCAGCCATTTGGCAGGAGCACATCCGTGCACATCATCGACTCGCATTTCCATTGGTGGCCCCGGTCGGTTTTCGACAAGCTCTGCAAGCGGCCGGATTTTCCCAAGGCGCAAGTCAACAAGCGCGGCGGCTACAATTACATGCGCCGCGGCGACAGCGGCCAGCATCTCAATTCCTGGGCCGAGTGGTTCGATCTCGACAAGCAGCTCGAATACATGGACAGCCTCGGCCACCAGGTCGACGCGGTTTTGTCGATCGGTCCGTTCTCGGTGTCATTCTCCGACATGCCGCTTTCCGAAGGTCGCGACTATGCGCTGATGTGGAACGAGGAGATGGCCGGCGCGGTCAAAAAATATCCCGGCCGGCTCTGGGCCAGCGCGGCTGTACCGCTGCAGGATACGCGCGCCGCGATCGAAGTCGTTGACGACGCCGTCAACCGCCTCGGCCTGATGGGTGTGAATCTGCCGGGCAGCGTCGGCGCCGACGCCCGTATCGATTCCGAGCGGCTGGAGCCGTTCTATGCTCACATCGAAAAGCTCGGCCTGCCGCTGTTCCTGCACCCGACCGACGTCATCTTCCAGGACATGCTGGACGGCTACGACGGCGCGCTGCATCTGAGCCTCGGCCGCGTCATCGAGGTCAGCGTCGGCGCCATGCGCTTGATCCTCTCCGGAATGATGGAGCGCCATCCGAAGCTCAAGATCGTGATGTCGCACACCGGCGGCTCGCTGCCGTATCAGGCCGGCCGCATGGACAAGAACTCCAAGGCCGCCAAGCTGCCGAAGCCGGTCCAGGACTACATGAAGCGGATGTACACCGACACCGTGTCGCCGCACTCCGCCGGCATCAAGTTCGCGATCGACTATTACGGCATCGACCACGTCATGTACGGTACCGATTATCCGTGCTGGGACCCGGCGCCGTGCCTGAAGCTGATCGACGAGCTGAAGCTTTCCGACGCCGACAAGCAGAAGCTGTTCTACGACAACGCGCGGCGGATTCTCGGGCTGAAGGGCCCGATGAAGGCGCAGCCGGCAAAGCGTGAGCCGGCTTTGGTTTAGGACGTCTCTCCGGAGACGGGCGAGACCCCTTCACTGCGGCGCAAAGCGGTCGGCGATGTTGTCCCATTTGTCGTAGCCGACGAGCTTCTTGTAATCCTCGAAATCCATGCCGTCGTTGCGGCGGGCGAACCTGCCCGATTTCATGTCGAGGAGCACCGTTTCGATCGCCTTGGCGGCGTGCATCAGGGTGTCGAGGCCAAGCACGGCGCAGTTGAAGCCGAGTTCGCCGAGCTCTTCCATCGACAAGATCGGCGTGTGGCCGCCCATAAGCGGGTTGCAGATCTGCGGCACATCGAAGGCGCGGCCGATGCGCTTGAGTTCGTCGATGGAGCGCGGCGCTTCGATGAATATGCCGTCGGCGCCGGCGCGGATGTAGCGCTCGGCCCGGCGCATCGCCTCGTCGATGTCATAGACCGCACGCGCGTCGGTGCGCGCCAGGATCCAGGTCTCGGGATTGATGCGCTCGGCACAGGCCGCTTTGATCTTGGCCTCAGCAAGCTCGGTCGGGACAACCTTCTTGCCGACCATATGTCCGCAGCGCTTGGGCCATTGCTGGTCCTCGATCAGGATGGCGCTGACGCCCATGCGTTCGTAGCTTTGCACCGTGTGCACGACGTTCTTGACGTCGCCATAGCCGTCATCGCCATCGACGAAGACCGGCAGGTCGCAGGCCGACATGATGTCGCGCACGGCCGCAGCGATCTCACCGAAGCCTTTGAGCCCGATATCAGGCACGCCGTAGCGCGCGCCGACGGCCGGAAAGCCGCCGATGAAGTAGGTCTCGAAGCCGATCTGCTGAATGAGGCGTGCACTTAAAGCATCGTGCGCGCCGGGGACGACAAGAAATCGCTTATCCTCGACGGCCTTGTTGATGATCCGGCGGAAGCTGGTCGGCATTGGGCGCACCTGCGAGTTGGGGGCTGGATGCAACACGAAGCTCGACCATTGCGATCAATGCGTCGCGCGTCAATCAGTGCGACCGTCAGAGCCGAAACGCCGGTATCACCTGACGGTCTGGCTCCGCAGGTCCGCCACATCCTGTTCGGTCACTTTGGATTGCTCGCTGCCGAAGCGTCCCGTGACGTAGTTTACGACCGCCGCAATTTCCAAGTTGGAATAGGCGCTGCCGAAGGCCGGCATCGAGACGACGCCCTGCGGCGTGCTCCGCATGTTGCCTGAAATCACGATCTGCGCGACGTTGGTCGCCGTTCGATCGTTGACCGCTCGCGCCCCGGCAATGGTGGCGAACGGAGTGATGGCGCTGACGCCGGTCCAGTTGTGGCAACTGACGCAGGCGCCCTCGAACACACGTTTGCCAAGAACATCAGACGATGCACCGCCTTGCTTCGGTGAAGCCGGCGCAGGCGGCGCCAGCGTCGCCGGCAAGTCAGACGATGAAACCGCAGGCACGCTGCGCACATAAGTGACGAGCGCGCGGATGTCCGCCGCCGACATTGCGCTGAAGCTCTGGTCCACCGCCTCACCCATCGGCCCCGCCGCCGTACCCCGGCCGGAGGCGTGCCCCTTTGACAGGTAGGAGATCAGTTCATCGTCGCTCCATGCGCCTACGCCCGATCCTTTGTCCGAGCTGATGTCAAAGGCATGCCAGCCCGCCGTCACCGCGCCGCCGAATTTCCTTCTGTTGTCGAGTGCGTAGGCGACATTGCGCGGGGTGTGGCACTCGCCGCAATGAGCCAGCGCTTCGGCCAGATAGGCGCCTCGGTTCCATTCGGCGCTTTGCGCGGTATTGGGTTCGAAGCGAGTATCCGCGTTGAAAAGCGAAGACCAGATCCCCATCGCCCAGCGCTGATCGAATGGAAATGTCAGCGTGTTTGCCTTGTTGACGGCATGAACGGGAGCGAGACTGAAGAGATAAGCCGCGTCGGTCATGTAACTGTAAGACGTGTAAGGCATCGCCGGATAAAGACGCGCCCCGTCCCGGCGAATGCCGCGCTGTACCGCGTTGAGAAAGTCCTGATCGCTGTAGTCGCCGATCCCCGTCTCCTTATCGGCCGTGATATTCGTCGAATACAACGTTCCGAACGGCAGCGGAATCGCAAGGCCTCCGGCATAGTCCTGTCCGTGCGGGGCGGTATGACAAACCAGGCAATCGGCGGCACGAATGAGATATTCGCCGCGCTTCACCGGGTCCGCCTTGGCGAGGTCGGCTGGAACGCCGGTCGGATCGCCGGCGTGATAGTCCGCCAGCGCAACTTCTGCACCGCTGGCAAATGCCATCGGGCCTGGCCCTATCACCCAGGCGACGGCCGCCGCGGCAATGATCGCAATGATGATAATGGCCGCGATGACGGCGCGCTTTGCTCCATGCCGCATGACGCTCATGCCTTGCTCGCGACCGCCAGCGCGGCGCGGTCGATCGGCAGCCGTCGCAGCGCGACGCCCGTTGCGGCATAGATCGCGTTACGCAGGGCCGGCGGGCCGGCAGTCACGCCGGTCTCGCCGATGCCGCCCGGATCCTCGCCGCTCTTGATGACGTGCACGTCGATCCGCGGCACCTCATCGATGCGCAGCATGCGGTAATCGTTGAAGTTGGATTGGCGCACGCGCCCTTTTTCGATCGTGATCTCGCCGAACAGCGCGGCGGTGAGGCCGAAGATCAGGCCGCCTTGCAACTGCGCGACGATCGTATCGGGATTGACCGCAATGCCGGTATCGACCGCCGACGTCACGCGACGCAGGTGCACCTCGCCTCGATTGTCGACCTCGGCCTCCACGACGGTGGCAATAAAACTGCCGAACGACGGCTGCACGCTGACGCCGCGCCCGGCGCGAGCCGGCAGCGGCTTACCCCAATCCGATTTCTCTGCCACAAGATCGAGCGCGGCCTTCAGACGAGGATTGCCTTCCAGCATGCTGCGGCGAAATGCGACGGGATCGATGCCCGCCTTGCGCGCCAACTCGTCCATGAAGCATTCGGTGGCGAAGACGTTGTTGTTCGGCCCGACGCCGCGCCAAAAACCGGTCGGCACGGCGGGCGGCTCGGCCCGCACAAATTCGACCAGACGGTTGGGGATATCGTAGGGCATGTCGACGGCGCTATCGACCGCGTCAATGTCGATGCCGTTCTGAAATGCCGCCGGCAGCCAGCGCGCGATCACCGCAGAGCCGGTGATGCGATATTTCCAGGCGCCGATTTTACCGCCCGATAAAGTCGCAGAGATCGTGTCGCGATAAACCGGGCGATAGATATCGTGTTGGATGTCCTCTTCGCGCGTCCACACCACCTTCAAAGGGCCATCGACATGCCGCGCGATGCGCACGGCATTTGCCACCATGTCGGGTTCAAGCCTGCGGCCGAAACCGCCGCCGATGAGATGGTTGTGGACCGTCACTTTGTCGATCGGAACACCGGCGGCTTGCGCTGCGGTCGACTGCACTCGCGTCATGACCTGCGTACCGACCCATATTTCGCAGGCGCCCGGCGTCAGGTGAACCGTGCAGTTCAGCGGCTCCATTGTCGCGTGCGCCAGGAACGGCAGCTCATATTCCGCGTCGACCTTATCTCCTTGCGATAGGCCCTTCGCGACGTCGCCGACGGATTTGGCGACAACGCCGTCCTTCCGGCTCGCCGCGCGCAAATCCTCCCAGATGTCATGCGAGCTGAGCTGCGCGTTCGGGCCATCGTTCCAGATGATGGCGAGCGCATCGAGGCCGCGCTTGGCGGCCCACATGTGATCGCCGACGACCGCAACCAGGTCGTCCAGGACGACGACTTGCTGCACTCCAGGCATTGCCTTCGCCGCACTGTCGTCGACACGGGCGACTTTGCCGCCGAAGACCGGGCTTACCGCCAGCGTCGCGAACTTCATGCCGGGCAGCATCGCGTCGATGCCGTATACGACCTTGCCGTTGACCTTGTTCGGCGTGTCGAAGCGTTTCAGCGGTTTGCCGATCAGCTTGAATTCTTTTGGGTTTTTCAGCGGCGGATTTTGCGGAGCCGGGATCTTGCTCGCCGCATCCGCCAAATCGCCGTAGGCGAGCGTGCGACCGCTGGCGGCGTGAGTGACTTTGCCGTCGGACGCCGAGCAGCTTGCGGGATCGACCTGCCACTGCTGCGCCGCGGCCTCGATCAGCATTGCGCGCGCACCGGCGCCCGCAACACGAAGCGGTTTCCAGAACGAACGGACGGAGTTGGAGTTGCCTGTGACTTGAATTCCGAAAGTCGGATTGCCGTAGAGCTTGTCGTTGGGCGGCGCATGCTCAAGCGCGACTTGGCTGAAATCGGCGTCGAGCTCGTCGGCGAGAATCATCGCCACGGCGGTATAGATGCCCTGCCCCATCTCCACCTGGGGCATCACGAGCGTCGTTTTGCCCGCATGATCGATGCGAATGAAGGCATTAGGCGCGAACTGACCGGTGGGGTCGTCGGGCAGTTGCTCCGGCTCATTGGCCGCGCGCAGCGGAATATGGAAGGCGAGCACCAATCCGCCAGCGAGGCCGGCTTTCAGGAGATTGCGGCGCGACGGAACCGAAGCAGGATTTTCGGAAATACGCATCGGCGGCTCCTATGTCTGACGCTCGTCCGCGGCGCGCTTGATGGCGTCGCGGATGCGTACATAGGTGCCGCAGCGACAGATATTTCCCGCCATCGCGGCGTTGATATCGGCGTCATCGGGATGCGGCGTGCTCGCCAGCAGTGCCGCTGCGGACATGATCTGACCGGACTGGCAATAGCCGCACTGGATCACTTCCAGGTCGAGCCATGCCTTCTGCACCTTTGCGCCTGCGGGCGTTGCTCCGATGCCTTCGATCGTCGTTACGGCGCGCTTTCCGATCGTTCCCACCGGCAATAGGCAGGACCGCACCGGATTGCCATCGATGTGAACCGTGCATGCGCCGCATTGAGCGATGCCGCAGCCGAATTTGGTGCCGGTCATGCCGAGCACATCGCGCAGCACCCAGAGCAGCGGCATATCGTCAGGTGCATCGAAACTGCGCATCTCGCCGTTGATGTTCAACGTCGCCATGGTGAGCCTCCAACGTATCGCGTCACATTGGCCTACGCCGTCGCGTGGAACCAAACTGCTCAAGTCAGATAATTGTCAGCCGATATGAGAGTCTAGTCCACGGTGATTCCTTCGACAATTGCGGCGTTCACGCTGATATGATCGGGGCCGTCGATTGAAAGGAGGACGCCAATGAGCAAAGAAGCCGCAAATCGGCCTGTTGTGCATTTCGTCGGCGGCATTCCGCTGCCCGATTCCGAGACCGTGTTCCGCACGCTGGCCGGTGCGGTCGGACCGCACGTCGTGCGTTTACCCGACGGCGAGACTGGAATCCGCAAGACCTGGATTCGTTTCCTGCAGGACGTGCTGGCGCAAAATCCGGCGATCGAATTCGCGACCGGCGTGCCGCCATTCAAATTCGTGCAGTGGGACGGCAAGGTGGTGCGGGAAATTCCGCGGCTGCGTATCAAGCCCGGCATGACGCCGGATGCCAAGGATTTCAAGACCGGCTACGCCGACATGGCGATCGAGTCGTACAGCGTGTTCGATCGCTTGCAGAAGGCGGGTGTCATTCCGATGGGCGTAAAATTCCAGATCAGCATCCCGACGCCGATCGCGCCGACTTACAACAACATGGTGCCACAGGACCGGCAGAAACTGCTGCCGTCGCTGACCAAGCATTTCATCGGCGAGGTCAAGGCGATCGCAGCGGCGCTGCCGAACGACCGCATCGCCATCCAGTGGGACGTCTGCCAGGAGGTGTTGGCCTGGGAGGGCTATTTCGACAAGGGCCCGGTCGATTTCCGCACCGAGACGATCGACGTCCTGGCTGAGATCGGCGACGCGGTGCCGAAGCAAATCGAGCTCGGCTACCACCTATGTTACGGCAGCCCCGCCGACGAGCACATGGTGCAGCCGAAGGATGCCGGCATCATGACCGAGATCGTCAACGCCATTGTCGCGCGCGTCCAACGGCCGATCCAGTTCTTCCATCTTCCGGTGCCGAAGGGACGCACCGACGACGCCTATTTCGCGCCGCTCGAAAAGTTGAAACTGCCGCCCGGGACCGCGCTCTATCTCGGCCTCATCCACCACAACGACGCCGAAGGCGACGCCAAGCGGCTTGCCGCCGCGCGGCGGCACGTTCGTGTGGACGGCATCGGGACCGAATGCGGCATGGCGCGCGGCGAGCCTTCACGGCTGCCGGCGCTGCTGGCAGCCCACGCGCGCGCTGCAGAGATCGTCGGCTGATCTCCGATTGGTGCGTTTACTGCAAACGGCGCGGCCGGCTCGGGCGCGGCATGCGCTCTTCGCTCGGGTGCTCCGCGAACAGTTCCGCGAGCTTCTCGGTCATGACGCCGCCAAGCTCCTCGGCATCGACGATCGTGACGGCGCGACGGTAATAGCGCGTGACGTCATGGCCGATGCCGATGGCGATCAATTCTACCGGCGAGCGGGTCTCGATATCTTCGATGATCCAGCGCAGATGCCGCTCCAGATAATTGCCGGGATTGACCGAGAGCGTCGAATCGTCGACCGGCGCGCCGTCGGAAATCATCATCAGGATCTTGCGGGTCTCAGTCCGCGCCAAGAGGCGCTTGTGCGCCCAATCGAGTGCCTCGCCGTCGATATTCTCCTTGAGCAGACCTTCGCGCATCATCAGACCGAGGTTCTTGCGGGCGCGGCGCCACGGCGCATCCGCGGACTTGTAGATGATGTGGCGCAGGTCATTGAGGCGGCCGGGATTGGGCGGCTTGCCCTGGGCAAGCCAGGCTTCCCGCGACTGCCCGCCCTTCCAGGCTCTCGTGGTGAAGCCCAGAATTTCCACTTTGACGCCGCAGCGCTCGAGCGTGCGCGCGAGGATATCGGCACAGGTCGCCGCGACCGTGATCGGCCGCCCGCGCATCGAACCGGAATTGTCGAGCAGCAGCGTCACCACAGTATCCCGGAAGTCGGTGTCCTTTTCGCGCTTGAACGACAGCGGATGCATCGGATCGACAATGACGCGCGACAGCCGCGCCGGATCGAGCAGGCCTTCTTCAAGGTCGAACTCCCAGGCGCGATTCTGCTGCGCCAGCAAAAGCCGTTGCAGGCGGTTGGCCAGTCGCGCCACCACGCCCTGCAGATGTGAAAGCTGCTTGTCGAGATAACCGCGCAGGCGCTCAAGCTCTTCGGGCTCGCAGAGATCCTCGGCGCCGACGACCTCGTCGAACTTCGAGGTGAACGGCCGATAGTCAGGCCCGCGCGGCTCGTTGCGGCCCTGGCGCGGGCGCCATGGCTCGGCGGCGGTCTCCGAATCGCCCATCTCGGCGTCGTCGGCCATCTCGGCGGCCGGCGCATCGACCGCCTCGGAAGTGCTGTCGGGGAGCTCGTCGGCCGAAGCTTCCGCCTCCGCACTCATCCGCTCGCTGTCGGCGGAATCGGAAGCCTCGCCGTCCTGACCTTGATCCTCCTTGCGGTTCTCCTCCTCGCCGTCCTCGCCCTCGTCCTCCTCGGACTCGCTCGAACGATCCTCGCCCATATCGAGCGAATCGAGCAGGTCATGAACGACGTCGCCGAAGCGGCGCTGGTCGTTCACGACCCGCTCGAGACGATCGAGATTCTTTCCGGCGCGGTCCTCGATCAGCGGACGCCACAGTTCGACGAGCTTGCGCGCTGCCGCTGGCGGCGCTTCGCCGGTGAGCCGCTCGCGCACCATCATGGCCAGCGCGTCCTCGATCGGCGCATCGGCGCGGTCGGTGATCTCGTCGAACTTGCCGCGGTGAAAGCGGTCGTCGAGCATGGCGGTCAGATTTTTCGCAACGCCGCCCATGCGGCGCGAACCGATGGCCTCAACGCGGGCCTGCTCGACCGCCTCGAACACGGCGCGGGCCTGCTGGCCGCCGGGCGCGAGCTTGCGATGAACAGCGGGATCGTGACAGGCGAGCCGCAGCGCAATGGAGTCGGCGTGACCGCGCACGATCGCAGCCTCGCGCTCGTTGAGCCGGCGCGGCGGCTCCGGTAGCCGCGCCTTGCCGCCGGACAGGCCGGGCCGTTCGGCCGCGTAAGACACTTCGAGGTCGCCTTTACCGGCGATCGCGCGCAGGCAAACGCTGACTGCGCGCTTGAACGGTTC
>Ga0335085_10008011_pt1 | contig 16210 bp, 11 predicted proteins | sample Lox_Sample_45_FD_206712 | JGI IMG/M metagenome (GOLD analysis project Ga0335085, IMG submission 206712) | Soil microbial communities from Loxahatchee National Wildlife Refuge, Florida, United States - Lox_Sample_4.5 | ecosystem: Environmental > Terrestrial > Soil > Wetlands | place: USA...
ACCCAGCGAGATGGGTGGGCCTTCCGGTGGGCCAGGATTTGGGCCTGCGCCGTCGGCCGAGACGAAGCATCATCCCGAGCAGGGTCCGCCGGGCGGCGCACCCAACGAGATGGGTGGCCCTTCCGGCGGGCCTGGGTTTGGGCCTGCGCCGTCGGCGGAGACGAAGCATCATCCCGAACAGGGTCCACCGGGCGGTGCCCCCAACGAGATGGGGGGGCCTTCCGGCGGGCCAGGATTTGGTCCTCCGCCGTCGGCGGAGATGAAGCATCGTCCCGAGCAGGGTCCGCCGAGCGGCGCTCCTGGAGGGATGATGGGGCCGCAGGGTGCGCAAGCCCCGGCGGAACAGGGCAGCGCGCCGCAGAAGAAGCACAAACCGGAGCAACAACAACAGCCGCCCGGGAATCCGCCGCCCCAATGAGGCCAGGCAATGGCGAGCCATCGCAGCAATGCGATGCCTCGCTTGCGCGGGCTTCGTTCAGGTAGCAATTCGGTAATTTCCCGAGTTTATCCTCATCCTCATGTTGCCGATGTGTGGTCTTCTCCGGATCGCGATCCGTGCGGGAGCGTTTCTGCTTGCTTTGACTGCGTTTTACGCGGTCGCACTCGCAGAGCCCGGCGGCACGCCGGTCGCGTTGCACCCCGCGCTCGGGGAGGCGTCGGGGCAGGAAATGCCCTACCGCCTGGCGACCGGCGACAAGGTCCATGTCATTGTCTACGGCGAAGACGATCTCGGCGGCGATTTCGATGTCGACGGCAACGGCTACGTGCGGTTGCCGCTGATCGGGCAGGTCAAAGCGAGCGGCCTGTCCGCACACGACCTCGAGAGCCGTATCGCGTCGCTCCTGAAGGATGGCTACCTCCAAGATCCACGGGTCAGCGTCGCGGTCGTGCAATACCGTCCCTTCTACATCATCGGCGAGGTGAACAAGCCCGGCGAGTATCCTTACGTCAACGACATGAACGCGCTGAATGCGGTGGCGTTGGCGGGGGGCTACACGGAAAAGGCGGACAGCGGCGTGCTCTATGTGCGCCGGAACGGTGAAACCGAAGAGCAGCGTCTGCCTGCCAACCAGACCACGCAGATCAGGCCCGGCGACGTCGTTCGCGTCCCGCCCACGCTTTTCTGGTCGTTCCTCAATGTCGCCAGCCCCCTGTCGGCCGTCACGGCTCCCATTTGGTACGCACCGAAGCTGTGAATCCCGCCCTGCGGTGACCGACGGCCTTGCCGCTCGCGGCCACGCAGCGCCGACGTGCGAACGCCAAAACTCAGGAGCCGCGGCCTCGGCAGATCAGGCCGATGAGGATGCCCAGCCCGAACGCCCATGCCGTGGCCGTGACAGGTTTCTCCTCGATCCGGCGCGCCAGCCCGTCTGCCCGGCTTTTGACTTCGGACCAGGCGCGCTCGCCGGCGTCGACGGCGGCGTCTCTTGCCTCATCGCCGGCATGCCGCGCTGCCTGTTCCAGCAGCTGGGCGATCTTGGCGAACTCGGCCCGCAGCTGCTTCAGCTCATCCGATAGCGATTCGATATCCGGACCGGGACTGGAATCGGGCGTAGACATGGACCCTCTCAGTTCGTGGGTTGGCGATAAAAAGGCGGCAGCCTCATTTCCTTCGGGCACCTTACCCGTTCGATGGCGCAAATGACATCCGGCTGGACGGCTGCGTCGAGGACAACCACCCGGTCAGCGAATAGTTTCCTTCCAAAGAGGCCTCGCGCCCATTGACCGTGCGCAAAGCCGTGCCGAGCCATGACTGAGAACATCGGATGCATCTCGACGTTGAGGCCGGGAGAGGCCGCGAGAGGTCGCAAGTGATCACAGGTCCGAGAGAAATGGAAATCAAGCTGCTCGTGGACCCCGCCGCGACCGCCGGCCTGGAAGGCCACCCGGTCTTTGCGAAGGCCAGATCAGGCGTCCGCCACGAACGAACGACCTACTTCGACACCGATGATCTGGCGTTGCATGAGCTCGGGTTCTGCCTGCGCATCAGAAAGTCCGGCCGGCAGCTGGTGCAGACGTTGAGTCAGGCCGCGACAGGCGAAGCCGGTCTTGCTCAGCGGCACGAATGGGAATGGCCAATTGCGACCGATGCTCTCGACCCCGGCTTGCTCGAGCAAACCATGGCCCCGACGAAATCCTTGAACGGCCAGTTCGCCCGCGCACAGCCAAAATTCATCACCGACATTCGACGCCGTGCCTATCTGCTCACGCTCGACGAGGGCACGACCGTAGAGGCCGCATTCGACCGCGGAACCGTTGTTGCGGACTTAAGGCGGGAGGAAGTGAGCGAGCTGGAGCTCGAGGTCAAGGGCGGTCCGCCTGCTCCGGCATTTCGGCTGGCCATGGAGCTGGCTCGAGAGTACGGCCTGCGGATCGGTGCGGAAAGCAAGGCCGCGCGCGGCTATCGCTTGCTCGTTGGTACCCCGCCGCGCGCGGAGAAATCGCGGCCTGTCGAGATTTGCGGGAAAGCTGACGTGGCGGATGCACTCGAGCGGCTGGCCGGCGTTGCGCTTGGCGCGTTCGTGGCCAACATGCCTGCGGCACGTGTCGGCGATTGCGAGGGCGTACACCAGATGCGCGTGGCTCTGCGCCGGCTACGGACGGTCTTTGTGCTCCTCTCGCCCTATCTCGAAGCCAACGCGAAGGAACGTTTCAACGCCGCCATCCGGGATATGGGTGCAGTGCTGGGCGCGGCACGGGACTGGGATGTTTTCGCCATCGAAACCTTGAGTGACGTGGCGCGCGCTGGCGCCGGCGAAGCGGTGCTCTCCGAACTGCGCGGCGCCGTGGCGATGCCGAGGCAGGAGGCGCACGCAGCGGTCAAGCGGCTTATCGACGGACCGCGCCCGACGCGGTGGGTGCTAGGCCTGGAAACGTGGATTGCGAGCGGAGAATGGCGCTGCGCCGAGCGCAACGATCGCGAGAATATCCGCGCCGTGCTGCCGGATTTACTCGACCGCTTGCGACGCAAGGTGAATAAGCGCGGGCGGCATCTTTCCAGGCTGTCGGCTCCGGAGCTGCATCCGCTGCGCAAGTCCGTCAAGAAGCTCCGCTATGCCGCCGAATCCTGTACCGCGCTTTACGATCCCAAGGAGGTCGACGCCTGCGTGAAGGTTTGCAAGAAGCTGCAAAGCCTTCTGGGCAACATCAACGACGCGGCGGTTTCAGCTCGGCTGCTTCAGGAAATCGCACTTTCGTCGCAGGCAGTGGCGGCCATGCGCGACTGGCGCGATACGCAATGCGCGCAGGCAAGCAGCAAGCTCGGCCCGACGTGGGACAAGTTCAGGAACGCCAGACCTTTCTGGAGATAGCGATGCTACTTCGGGCCGCTTGTCGTGGTCGTCGTGGTGACGGAGTGGCCGCCGCCATGGTTGGTCGCCAGAACGATGACCGCCGCCAAGACTCCGGCACCTGCAAGCCCAAGCACGACCGGTGACACGACGAACGCCGCGCCGGCACCGGCCCCTCCGCCGGGTGTAAGTGCACCGCTGGGCTGTTCCGGGAAATTCATCGACCCGGAGGGACCGCCGCCGGTCGTTCCTGCGCCTCCGGACCTATTGTCGTCCGACGATCCTGCACCGTCGCTCTGAGCAACGGAATTCCCAACGGTGGCCAACAGCATCGCAGCACCGAGTGCGGCGCTCATCCAAGCGGTTCTCATGTCGCTTCAACCCCGCGCTTTTGCAAGACTCGTAAGTGTCTACTCCTGAAAAGTAAAAAGCAAGTAGGCGAGTGACGGGCCGGGGCGAAGAGTTGCTGGACAGGGAATTCGCCTGAAAGGAGGCGTTGATTCTGTCTTGTAGCCCGCATCTTCGACGCTACTCGCCTCTTCCTCTGCAACCGCCGTTGGCAATGTCCAGCACGCAACCGGAATCCACTGTATCGAGAGGCCTCACCAGCATATCCGGCCACTGGCGGGGATCGCCGGGCCGGAATTCGACGTGGATTCGGATCAACCGGGGGAAGGTGATCCGGTTGAGCCAGCCGAATTGCCAGCCGATGTTGTCGCCCTTCGGCGAAGCACCGAAGTACGCAAGGTCCAACGACTGGACACCCTTCAGAAGAACCAGGTTCTCGTCGGGCTTGTTGGTATCGATCGCAAGATCGCTTACGGACGACAGGACGAGTTCGCCCCGTCCATCCAGCCACAGCTTGTAGCGTCGCAGACCCTGCGGACTTTGCGCCTGCCTGGGCGGCGCCAGAAACACCAGGTTGCTGCCGTTGCCGTAGAAATCGACGTAGGGCGGATTTTCGTTGTACTGCGTTACGGGGAACGCCCGCTCGATGCGCTGCCTCAGCAGCATCTGTACGCCGCCGACCGATTCGGAGGCCTGCGCGGCGACGTCCATGCGCTCCCAGACGTGGCGGCCGGTCACCACGCCCGAAATCATCAGTGTGCTGATCATGCCCAGGATCAACAGGCTGGCCAGCATCTCGGCAATTGCATAGCCGTCGGATTTATAGCCGTCGGATTTGTCGCGCGTCACCTGAAAGCACCGGTGTGTGCAAGCCTGTGTGTGCAAGCCTGCGCGTTTCGCGCCCTCCTGCTTCGGCGCATCGCCAGCCGCAGGATGCGCCGTAGTGTAACCTCCGGCGCCTGTGCGATGCAAATCGCGAGCTTGAGATGCGCTGCTCTCGCAAAAAAATGCGGCCCTGCCCGGAGGCAGGACCGCTGAAAGTTTCTAATAGAGGATGCGCTTCTTAGCCGCCGACGAGCTGCGTGTTGATCGTGTTGTCGCAGTTGCCGCCGCCGCCCGAATTGACGGGCTGGATGTTGAGATGCTGGCTGTCGCCGACGATGAAGGCGTTGTTGATCGCCGTCAACCACGCGGACGGCAGAGGTGCAAGACCGACCTTTGCCAGAATGCCGAGCTTGCTGTCCGTGTTGATCTTCGCCGTATAGATGTAACCCAGCTGGCCAACCAGTGTCGCTTCCGAACCCGCATTGGCATAGCATTGATAGAGGAACGTCTGGGTTGTGCCGACCAGAGGATAGGCCGTGGTCTGGGTCGGATTGGCGAGCGGCACGGTCGCACTGAGGCTTTCAACCCAGTTGCTGGGATCGGCTTCCGCGGCACCGGACGGCGGGTTGACACCTACGAACGCCGCCAAAGTGCTGACAGGACCGACTTTCTCGTACGTTCCGTGGGCGTTTTGCAGTTCGACCGCGTCGAGTGTGACCGAGACGGCCTTGCTGACTTTCACGTAGGGTGACGTGTAGTCGGCGCCGTCGTAGCCCACGCGGCCCTGCTGGATGCAATCACCACCCGCATAGCCGGCCGGCAGCACTGTGCCGGAGGTGCACTTGTTGCCGAAGCCGTTCGGCGGAACCGTGAATGCGGTGTAGTACGCCACGCCCGTGCTTCCGGTCGCTGTCGTGACCTTGCCCAGCTGGTCGACGCCCGGATACTCGGCCGAGCCGCTCGGTTGGGCGCTTCCCGCGATAGAAGCGGGAAGGTTTGTGGTGCCGACCGTGTAGATGGCGTCGCCGCAGACTGCCGCAAGATGGCGCGTGACGATCGAGGTCGTGCCCGAACCGTCGGTACGGCCGACCGGAACCAGCGGGACGTGCCAAGACGCCGTCGGCGTCGGGTCGGAGCCGGACTTGAGCGACTTGTTGCCGTTGTCGGCGGTGATGTGCGAGTCGGCCCAGTCGGTGATCGTGCCCTCGAAGATGCCGCACATCGTCGCCTTGCTGAACTTGATCGTGGCGGTGCGGAATTTGTAGTCGATCTCTTTCTCGCCGGGAGCGACGATCTTTTCGTAGACGGGGTTGAAGGCGAGCGCCACGTCGTCGACCGAGACCGGGATCTGGATCAGCGGCCCATAGCACGACTGCGGATTGCCGTAGGTGCCGGTGCCGGCGCCGTTCGCGCCGCAAGAGGTCGTCGCCGCGGGGGAACCGATGTGGAGGTTATGCTCGGTACCGCCGTTCTGGTAGATGTAGGTGTCGGTGCCTGCCAGGGTCTGCGGTCCGGAAAGTCCGGCGTCGGAGTTCGAATAGAATTCTTCCGGGAAGGTGGTATTCGGGGCGTGGGTGTTGACGGTGCCGAACTGCACAACCGGATCGTGGCTGAAGAACGAACCGATGCCGTTGCCTGATCCGGCGTTGATGTACCAGGTCGTCGAGCCGGTGGCGACTTGCGTCGTGGCGCAGTTTTGCTTTCCGACCTTGCCCGTGTAGTTGAAGAGCACTTCGTCCACCGAGCTCGGCGAGCTGAGGTTGCTCGTCTGAATCACGAGGTCGGCGTAGCCGTTGTAGCAGTCGGCCATCTGGCGCCAGTACGGGCCGATCAGAGTCGAGCCGCCGCCGAAGATGTCGTTGGCGCCGAAGGTGTAGGCCTTCGTGCCGAGGCTGCAGTTGGTCTTTCCATTGCAAGTGGTGGCGTCGGCCGGCTGCGTGCCCGCAAAGCCCACGAGGGCAAGCGAGGCAGTCGCCAGCAAGTAGTGGTGAAGTTTCAGCATCTTAGTCCATCTCCTCTGGTTGATGCTTTTGAAAAAGAGTTTGAAAGTCTTCAAAATAAGGCACGGGAATTAGTGGCGTACGCCAGGTACATCTTCGCTTTACTGTTCATTTTTCCAATGAATGCGCCTAAATATCGCCGACTCATTGGTCTATGATCCGATACGTGGCCCGCGAAGAATGCAACCATCCCGAACCAAACGCGGCGGACTATATTCAATTCTTAACGGGCTGCAATGAGAGTTGTACGTCTTCAATAAAAATTCACGATTGTTGGTAAACGGCATTTAGCGAATATTTAAACTGTACAAAAGAAATCACACCGGCCCTCCTGATTTAGTTTATCAGTGCCGAATCAATATTTGAGTTTTCGTGATATTCGCACACGCGCTGCCCGTTCGCGGTGTGCCCAGTTTCCCCTTTTCGGCTTTTCCCCCTCGCCGTCGCGAGTCGTCCCTGATCGCCGCTGCCTTTAGGTCCTCAACCGCGTTGAACACGTGAACGTCCCGTGAAATTTTTGCGACGGCCGCGCTCGGGGCAGAGACGAGGTTGCAGCGGTCGAACCGCATTGCGCGAACGCGAGCGCCTGTTCACCGGAGCGTCACAAAAACTTCACTCAAACTTCACGCAAGCGTTGCCGATCGATGTGCGTATCAGGGCAAACGTCTGGGCGGTTGCGCATTTGCGTGCACAAGGCGGAGACACGTCGCCGGGCAATCAACTGCGCGCGCCGTCACTTTTGTCGTTGGGGGATTCACCTTTTCGGTGGGGGATCCGGACGCGCGGAGCTGAAGGCGACTTTCTGTTGGGGAGAATGGTGCTTGCCGGCTTCAGGCGGATCCGTCGTGCGCGGTTTCGGCATCTTCGCCGCCGTGGGCCTGCTCGCTGTGCCGTGCGGCGCCGCGCTGGCGCAGGACGCACCGTCGGCGCAGACTGCTCCAGCGCAGACTGCTCCAGCGCAGACCGCTCCGGCGCAGACCGCACCGTCGCCGCCGGCGCAAGCCGCGGAGCGGCGTGTCGATATCGACGCGTATGACGTGGACGGTAATACCAGGCTCGATCAGGATACGATCGCCGGCGCGGTTTATCCCTACCTGGGGCCGCAGCGAACGCGTCAGGACGTCGAGGATGCGGCGGCAGCGCTGCAGCGCGCCTATCAGGATCACGGATATCAGTCGGTTCTTGTCGAGATACCACCGCAATCCGTTACCGAGGGGATCGTCAAGCTGCACGTGGTGGAGGCTCCGGTCGGCCGGCTGCGCGTCGTGGGCTCGCGTTATGTTTCGCCTGGCTTCGTCAGAAGCGTCGTTCCGTCATTGGCCGAAGGCCGGGTGCCCGATTTCACGCAAGCCCAGCGCGAGCTCGCCGCGCTCAATCGCCTGCCGGACCGGACCATCACGCCGATCATCAAGGCCGGCCAGCAACCGGGCACCCTCGATGTCGATCTGCGCGTCAAGGACACGTTGCCGGTGCACGCGAGCGTCGACTTGAACAACGACCACAGCGCCAACACGCCGGCTTTGCGGCTTCTGGCAACCGCGCGTTACGACAATCTCTGGCAGCTGGGCAACACGTTGTCGTTCACGTATCTGACCGCACCGCAGGATGTCAGCAAGAGCGAGGTGTTCGCGGGTTCCTATTTCGCGCCGATCTACGGCACGCCATGGTCGCTGTTCCTGTCCGGATATCAGTCGAACAGCATCGTCAACACGCTGGGCGGCACGGGCGTTCTCGGCGACGGGTATTCCATCAGCGCGCGTGCGATGGCGACGTTGCCGTCAATAGGCGAGTTCACCGATTCCGTCAGCTTCGGCTTCACCTTCAATCATTTCCTGCAGAATATTTCGGTCACCGATCTTGGCGTGTGCACGCCGGAAGGCCCCGGTCTTTCGTCCTGCGTGACGGACCAATACCTTCCATTGTCGGTTTCCTATTCCATCTCCCGGACCGCACCGGATTGGAACATGGACGGAACGATCTCGGCGACATTCGGCACGCGCGGCATCGGCTCGACCCCGAGCCAATTCCAGAATGAGCGTGCCTTTGCAGGCGGCAACTTCGTTCACCTCAATGTCGATTACAGCGCGATGCAATCGCTGTGGTACGACATGCAGGCGGCCGTGCATTTTTCGGGACAGATCGCCGATCAGCCTTTGGTCCCGACCGAACAGTTCGCGGCCGGCGGGCTCACCTCGGTGCGCGGCTATCTGCAATCGGAGGCGATCGGCGACGACGGCCTCGACACGACGGTCGAGCTCCGCAGCCCATCCGTGGCGTCCTATGTGCCTTATGTCGGCTCGTCCATCGACGACTGGCGCGTGTTCATCTTCGGCGACATCGCCGAGGTCTGGGTGCTCGATCCGCTGGCGAGCCAGCAGCGCTTCTTCCGGCTTGCCAGCACGGGTCTGGGCACCAGGCTGGGCGCGCTGGGATATTTCACGGGCTCGCTGGACCTGGCGTGGCCGCTGATCACCGGTCCTGATTCCAAAGCCTTCCAGCCTGTTACCACCTTCGACTTCAAAGCGGAGTTCTGACGTGCGCGCTATTCACATTTCTCAAACTGTCATCCCCGGCCGAGCGCTGCGGGAGCAGCGTGAGGGAAAGGGGACCCAGGTGGTGGAAGGCCCCAGTCGTTTGCGCAGTCCATTATGGTGGCGGTATTTGGACCGCGAGGCTTCAGCCCCGCATGCGCGCCTGAAGGCGCGCGGTCCAAGTGCCATATGGCAATGGCTGCTGCTGCTGGCATTGTTGCTCCCCCAGCCCGCGGCTGCGTGGTGGCAGACCGATTGGTCCTACCGCAAGCAGATCACCATCGACACCACCGCCAAGGGCGCCAACATTCCGGATTCCGTCGGCCGCGTTCCGGTTCTCATCCGCCTGCACAGCGGCAATTTCTCGTTCGCCGATGCGATGGACAACGGAACCGATCTGCGGTTCGTCGCCGCCGACGACAAGACGCCGCTGGCATTCCACATCGAGCAATTCGATCCGCTGTTGGGCGTGGCGGCGGCGTGGGTGGACGTTCCGGATTTCCCCGCCGGTGCGACGAAACAAATCTGGCTCTATTACGGCAACAAGAAAGCCACGCCCGGTGCGGATGCGGCCGGCACCTTCGATGCCGACTACGCGCTCGTCTATCATTTCGACGACGACAAGGGTTCGCCGGCGAAAGACGTCACCGCTTACGCCAACAATGCGCAGAACGCGCCCGCCGGCATCGACGAAGGCGCCATCATCGGCAAGGGCGCACGGTTCGCCGGCACCGGCGCGATCACCGTTCCGGCAAGCGCATCGCTGGCGGTCGCCGCCGGCGGCAGCTTCACGTTCAGCGCCTGGGTCAAGCCCGGAGCACCGCAATCCCGCGGTGGGCTTTACGTACGGCGCGACGGCGCCGCGTCGCTCATCGTCGGTCTCGACCAGAATGTTCCGTTCGTCGAAGTGAGCGGGCTTGCGCCGCTGCGCGCCACGCAAGCCGTGGCCAGCGGCTGGTCGCACATCGCCGCCACCGCCGACGGCAAGACGGTCACGCTCTATGTCAACGGCAGAAGCGTTGCGAGCGCGCCAGGTGTGTTGCCCGCGCTCAACACGCCCACCGGCATTGGCGGCGAACCGACTGCAGCGGGTGGTACTACCTCGTCCTTCGCAGGCGAAATGGACGAAGTCCGCATCTCCAAAGTCGCGCGGCCGGCTGGCGCGTTGCTCGCCGAAGTGTTCGGCGAAGGCCCGAACGCCAGGCTGGTGACCTACGGCGTCGACGAGAAGCAATCGGGCATGGGCTTCGGACTGTTCGGCGTGATCGTCGCCCACGTCACGCCGGACGCCTGGATCGTCATCGGAATCCTCGGCCTCATGGCCGTGATGTCCTGGTTCGTGATCTGGACCAAAGGCACTTACGTCGGTGCGGTGGACAAGGCCAACGACCGCTTCCTTGCGGTGTACCGGCGGTTTGGCGGCGATCCGTTCGCCATCGAGAAGGGCAGCGTCAATCCCGCCGAAAAGAAGCGCTTCACGCGCTCCTCGATCTGGCGCATCTACCACGCCGCGCAACAGGAGATGGAACGGCGCGCCGGACAAAGCGGCCGGCTCGTGCTCGATGCGGAAGCCATCGAAGTCCTGCGCGCGCTGATGGACGCAGCCCTCATCCGCGAGAACCAGCGCCTCGCGCGCAACATGGTGCTGCTCACCGTGTCGATCTCCGGCGGGCCGTTCCTCGGTCTGCTCGGTACCGTCGTCGGCGTGATGATCACCTTTGCGGCCATTGCGCAATCGGGTGACGTCAACATCAACGCCATCGCGCCGGGCATCTCGGCCGCGCTGCTCGCGACGGTTGCCGGACTTGCGGTGGCGATCCCCGCCCTGTTCGGCTACAATTACCTCATCATCCGCAACAAGAACGTCACTGCGAACATGAACGTGTTCGTCGACGAGTTCATCACGCGCTCGGCCGAGATCTTCAAGCGGCAGGAATTCGCGCGGGCGGCGGAATAGGAGCGATGCTTTTGATATCCCTTTCAACACGAAGACGCGAAGTCACGAAGGGTGCCGTAGCATTCCGCGCGAAGCGCAAGAAGAAATTTTCACAAGGAGGCAGTGAGGCAGCGAGAGGCCACGGACGCCTCACCGTCTCACTGTCTCCCTGTGAATTTCCTATTTGCGCTTCGCGCCGGCGGCCACCCGCAGCCGGGTCATACCTTTGTGCCTTCCTTGGTGCGCTTCGTGTCCTTCGTGGTGAAGGCGGCAGAGAGGCATTCCACGCGGTCGGAGCGGGCAACCAGAGGTGAGTCATGCAGGTCCAGGACGACGACAAGCCTTATGACGACATCAACATCACCCCGATGCTCGATCTCGCCTATGTGCTGCTGGTCATCTTCATCATCATGACCACGGCTTCGGTGCAGGGCATCAAGGTCGACCTGCCGAAGGCCAGTTCCTCCGTCAGCCTCGCCAAGCCGCAGACCAAGGCGATCACGATCAACAATAGCGGCCAGATATTTCTGGATGCCTATCCCGTGTCGCTGCAGGAGCTCGAGAGCCGCCTGCGCACGCAGAAGGCGCTGACGCCGGATTTTCCCGTGATCGTCAAAGGCGATTCGGGCGTGCCGTATCAGAAAGTGATGGATGTGCTCGATCTTCTCCGGCGCATCGATCTTCCCCATGTAGGCCTCGTGACCGGCAGGAAGCAGGGATAGCGATCATGTCCAACACCTATGACGACGATTTCGAGGAACGGGGTTGGCAGGCCAGGCTGCGCGCCGTTGCCGTGCCCGGTGCGATGGTGGTCATCGTGGCCGGTGCCATTCTCTACTTCCTGCACGATACGGCCGGCGTACGGCGCGAAGCGCCGCCGCTTCCCACCTTGATCGCGACACTGCCGCCGCCGCCACCGCCGCCACCGCCGCAGAAGCAGCCGGAAGTGGAAAAGAAGGTGGAAGAAGAACAGAAACCGACGGAGCAGCCCAAGCAGGTGGATGCGCCGCGCCCGATCACCATCAACGGCCCCGCTCAAGCCGGCAGCGACGCATTCAATGTCGGCGCGGGCAGCGGCGGCGGCGACGTCGGCTCCGGCAACGGCTTCGGCGATGCCACCTACAGCCGCTACATGGGATCGGCCTTTCAGCAGGCGATCCAGAACGACGACCGCGTCAACCGGCTGGTGTTCAGTGCCGATGTTGCAATCTGGGTGAACGACAGCGGTCATGTCACGCGCGCCGAGATCATGCGCTCGAGCGGCGATTCCAAGGTGGATCAGGACCTGGTTGCGGCACTCGAATCGATGCCGGCGCTCGACGAGCCGCCGCCTTCCACGCTCGAATTTCCCCAGCGCATCACAGTACGCGGACGCCATGCGGCGGGTTAGCGACGCATACGAGAATCGAAGAGGTGAGTGATGAGGGGATTTGTTCCTGGGAGCGCGCGCATCCTTGCGCGTCACCAACCATCGACGCCCAAGGATGGGCGCGCTCCCGGTAGGGCCACGATTTGCGCGATGCTGGTGGCGCTTCTTCCGCTTTCGCCCGCGCACGCGCAGTCGATCGAAGACCGCTTGCGCGATCAGCTGCGCGCAACCGTCAATCAGCTGCACCAGCTGCAGGACGATGAAGCCGCGCTGCAGGCGCAGAAGGCGCAGGCCGAACAGGAGCGCGACCAGCTGAAGACCGAGCTGGCGGCCGCAAAAGCCCAAGCGGCGCACAACCGCTCGAACGGCGAAGAGACGCGCGCCCTGGAAGGCGAGGTGTCCAAGTACAAGGACGCAGCCGCGCAGGCGGCTAGCAGCGCGCAGACAGCGCAAGCCGGCCAGACCAAGCTGCAGGCCGATCTGGCCGATGCCAAGGCCCTGGTCGACGCCTGCGAGGCGAAGAACACGGCGCTTCTCAAGACCGGCAACGACATCCTCGACGCTTACGAGAATTTCGATTTTGGCGATGCGCTGGGCGCCAGCGAACCGTTCATCCAGATCAAGCGCGTAGAGCTCGAGAACGCGGCGCAGGACTATGACGATCACCTGAGGAGCGGCAAGTTCGATCCGGCCAAGGTGAAGCTGCCGTCTGCATCCGGCACGCAGACAACTGGCGCGCAGTCAAAATGAATCACTACTGAGGCACTGAGAGCACGGAAGGCAAGTTGGGGCGCGAAGCGCAAAAGGTTCACACAAAGGCGGTAGCGTAGCTTTGGACCCGCGCGCCTTCAGGCGCGCGAGCGGGGCTGATGCCTCGCGGTCCACTATGCCCGCGCACTGACCTCCGTGTTCTCCGTGTCTCCGTGGTGAAATGCATTCGCAACGTAAAGGCTGGCTCGGAATGAGCGAGGTCGAAATGGCGCCTAAAAGCGGTTTGAAAAACAGTCTGCTGCGCGGCGCGAGCATCGCGGCCTTGATCGCTGCCGCGGCTGTGCCCGCCCATGGTCAAAGTCTGTCCGCTTTGCGCGCCGCGGTCGGCGCCTCGAATGCGCAAATAGCCGCGATGATGAAGGCGCAGGGCGCCAATCAGAATCTCAACTCGGCCGGCATGAGCGCTGCGGCCGCCCGCGCGCTGCACTACCAGAATCAGGTTGCGCAGGCCGTGAGCCTTGCGCAGCAGGCGCAGGCTGCCGCGCGCCAGGCCGTGCTCGGCAGCCAGGCCAGCAGCGTGCCCGATGGGCTCGTGATCGGTGGCTTGCAGCCGGTGCCCAATCCCGTGCCCGCGTCGCAGGATACCACCGGCGGCCTCAGCACATGGCAGGGCGCCAATCTGCCGACGCAAACCAGTTCGGACGGCAAGATCAACGTCACCGTCAAGCAGACCCAGCCGCATGCCGTCCTGTCGTGGCAAACGTTCAACGTCGGTCAGAACACCACGCTCGATTTCGATCAGTCGCTCAACGGCACCGATCAGCCGTCGTGGATCGCCCTCAACCGCGTCGTTGGCGCCTCGGCGTCGCCGGCGCAGATTCTCGGCACGATCAAGGCGCCGGGCACGGTTCTCGTCCTCGACCAGAACGGAATCCTGTTCGGCGGCGGATCGCAGGTCAACGTCAACGCATTGATCGCCAGTACGCTCGAGGTCGGGCCGTATCAATTCAGCGTAAACGCCCCGACCACCATCGCGGACCGCAATGGCTTCTTTCTCCAGTACGGGCTGCTCGGCTACGCGGATCAGAACCCGACGAATCCTACCGCTCAATTTACGTTTTCCGAACTCGAAGGCTGCTCTCCGGCTTGCTCGTTCCAGCAGAGCGGCGCCGTCCAGGTTCAGGCGGGCGCCACTATCAGCAGCGACCCGGGCGGATTCATTCTTCTCACCGCACCAAAGATCGTCAATCAAGGCTCGCTGACTTCACCCGAAGGCCAAGTCAGTCTGGAAGCGGCCATATACGAGACGCTGCAGCGCTCCAGCGGCGCCGCCGGAACGGCAACATCGAACATTCGCGGCTTTTCGCTCACAGGCGACACCAGCGGGGCGGGCGAATATGTCGAAAACACCGGCATCGTTTCTGCACCGCAGGGTTACGTGTCGCTTGAGGCCAACCAGCTCGGCGGCGTGATCAACAGCGGCGTGCTCGAGGCAACCACCAGCACGTCGCGCAGCGGCTACATCCAGCTTTCGGGCGGCGACATCCAGCTCGGCACCGGCAGCACCATCGCCATCGGTCCGGATCCCAGCGCGCAGACGATCCCGCAGGACCCGGTCTCGCTGACCGATTTCAAGCCGTCGCAGATCGACATCGGCGGCGATCAATCGCGGGTCGAGATCCAGCAGAACGCAATGGTTTACGCGCCGGGCGGCAACGTGAACGTCGGCGTCGGCTCCGGCGCCGATACCATCTCGTCTTTGGGGCTTTCGCGGGTCTTCATCGACACGGGCGCGGTGATCGACGTCGCCGGCCTACCCGATATCGAAGTTCCGGCATCGCTCAACAGCATCGCCATCAAGCCGGTCACCGAAAACACGCTCCAGAACGATCCGAGCATCTACAAGAACGGCTTCCTGAACGGTGCGACGGTCTATGTCGATCCGCGCATCTCCGGCGTACGTGCCGATGGCGTCGCATGGGTCGGATCGCCACTCGTACCGGCCGAGGCCTACTACCAGCAGGTCGGCATCAGCGTCGATCAGCTGATGACCAAGGGCGGCAACGTCACGCTCGGCGCCGCCAGCTATACGCCTCAGATTTTCGAGGACCCCAATCTCGCCGGCAGCGTCGCCATCAAATCCGGCGCGGTGATCGATCTCGACGGCGGCTGGGTCACCTACCAGGCCGGCTGGGTGCAGACCACCAACCTCATCGACGCGGCCGGCAATGTCATCAACATCGCCGACGCCAATCCCAGCGACACGTTCATCGGCATCTACAACGGCTTCATGGCGGCGCAGCCGCGTTGGGGCGTGGCGCAGACCTTCGCTAATCCGCTGCTCGACGGCCGGCATTACGAGGGGGCCTATACGGAGGGGCGCGACGCGGGCTCGCTCACGCTCAAAGGCTCGGCGATCGTTCTCGACGGCACGGTGTACGCCAACGCCTTCCCTGGCGCCGTGCAGCTGACCGACGCGCAAGTGCCGACCGCCGCGTCGACCGTCTACGGCGACTCGCGCAAGCTGCAGGCCGCGCCGTCGCAGCTTCCGTCCGGCGGCTTCCTGTTCGTGCAGGCGCTGGCGCAGGATTCCCAGAACGCCAATACCGACGATGGCGGCGGCGACATCGATATCGTCTCGCAGGCAAACTATCAGCCCTTGGCGTCGGATTTCAGTTACGGCCAATCGATCTCGATCGACAGCAGCGGCAATCTCGTCATCCCCACGCTCCGCGATCCTGCGTCCTATCTGCCGCTCAATCGTCTCGAGACGATCTCGCTGTCGGCAGACGCCCTCTCGGCCAGCGGGTTCAGCGATGTCGGGCTGGCAACCAGCGGCAAGATCACCGTCGAGCAGGACGCCAATCTCAAGCTCGCACCCGGCGGCGCCTTCACCGCCGAAGCGGGCCGCACGATAACGATCGACGGCAATGTCTCGGTTCCGTCCGGAACGATCAGCCTGCAGACGGTCAACGTCGATATCGCCGGCTCGCTCGACATCGGTTCCGTCTTTGTGCCGGAGCCGCAGCAGCTCGGAGCTTACGACGTCGTCGTCAACGGCACGCTGTCGACGCGCGGGCTGTGGACCAACGACATCGGCACCGGGCCGGGGACGTTTCAGGGCAGCAGCTACACGAATGGCGGCACGATCGATGTCGGCGCTGCATCGAACGTGCTGCTCGATCCGAACCCGCAGACAA
>Ga0335085_10008012_pt1 | contig 16209 bp, 15 predicted proteins | sample Lox_Sample_45_FD_206712 | JGI IMG/M metagenome (GOLD analysis project Ga0335085, IMG submission 206712) | Soil microbial communities from Loxahatchee National Wildlife Refuge, Florida, United States - Lox_Sample_4.5 | ecosystem: Environmental > Terrestrial > Soil > Wetlands | place: USA...
AAGCTTGCTCCAGCGCACATTCTTCAACTCAGCACGGCGAAGATCGGCGTTGGTCAGATTGACGCCGCTCAACTCGGCACCGCTCAGGTCGGCGCCGACCAGATCCGCGTTTTCGAGATCGGCTTCGGTCAGATCCGCGCGGCGCAGGCTGGCTCCCCGAAAATTGGCCCACTTGAGCCCGGAGTTCTGAAGATTGGCCTGGGAAAGATCGGCGTTGCGCAGGTCGGCGGCCTCCATCTCACAACGCAGCAGGTTCGCCGCGTGCAGGTGGACGCCTTGCAGAAAAGCGCCGGCGGCGTTCACGCCTACCAGCGGCACGCGATCGGCATTCAACTCCTGCAGCGCTTCGATGCGGCCTCCGCTGCCGCCTTTCCCCTGCGCCGTGTTGATCACCTGCCAGGCCTGGTAGTGGCGCTGCTTGACTCGATCGCCGGACTCGGCAAAGTAAAAGATAACGGCGACCAGCACGGAGAAGGTGCCGATATATTCGAGAACTTCAAGAAACGCCCAGCGGCTCAGATACCAGGCCAGCCAGTCGAATCCGCATTCGACGGCGTGGAACGGCAGGCTCCAGCGGCGTTTGATGGCGGCGCGGCGGGCGAGCCAGGGCTGCGGACGCGGCCTCGCCTCCCGTATGAACATTTACTTCTTCGATTTCGCGCGGCGCGCGGCGATCAAGGCGTCCAGGGAAAACTTTCCGGGACCGAAGATTAAAACGATGAGCGACGCGAACAGAAACGTATACGGCGCGGCGGCGTAGAACTTGTCGGGATCGCTGAAAATCGATCCCAGCGCTTCGCGATCGCCGACCACGAAAGCCACGATCATATCGATGGTCAGCAGCAGAGCAATGGGACGAGACGCCAGCCCCAAGATCAGCAGCAGGCCGCCGATAAATTCCAGGCCGGAAATGAACCAGGCGTTCGCCGCCGGCGCCGGAATACCAAGGTCCGTAAAATAGCCGGTGACCTTCGAAATGTCCTGGAGCTTGCCGTGGCCGGTGATGTGATATTGCCAGCCCCAGTACAGCCGCACCGCCAGCAGAAAGGGAGCCTGGAGGCTGGAGGCCCAGCGGATCAGCAGCGCATAGCCCTTCTCGATGAGGTTCATTTCGAGAACCAGCCCAGCTCGGCCCACTTGGCGAACCAGATTTCCAGATTGGCGCGCAATTCGGCCGGGGCAAGCGAGCTCGATTTGCAGCAGGCCGCCAGCGCCGCCCCTATGGTCCGGCCGTCGCGCATGGCGGCGAGCAGCCGGAACTCCTCGGGTGTCAGGCGCCGGTAGTAGATCTCGAAATCCAGGCGATGGACGGCGGCGAAGATCTGCTCCGGCTTCAGGCGCGCCGCCGCGCCCACCATCCGCCGCGTCTTTTTGACCGCCGCATTGCTGGCCGTCTCATGCGGTGCGCTGTTGACGCGCAGCCGCAGATCGTCCACCGGATAGTGCAATTCGAGCAGCCGCACGAAGGGCTGCAGGCGGATGCGAAGCTTCGGCCCGAGCTCCAGCAGATCCTCCGGCCCCAGCGTTTTCTCTTCCCTGGCGTCCCATGCCTCGATGTGCGCCCATTCCACACGGATCATATCCAGCGCCAGCGGGCACCGCGAACCTGCATACCGCGGATTCACTTTCAGCCAGGACTCCAGGCGAGAGCCGAGATCGCGCAGGGTGAAGGATCGCGACGGGCAATCGGCCAGATAGGCGCGCACCAGCTTGTCGAAGGCGCGCTGACCCACCACCGCGCGAAGGCCCGGGAAGTCCTCGTACATCGAGTCGATCAGGCGGTACCAGTAGCTGCGGCTGTAAATTTCCAGCCGCTCGCGCGAGGTGAGCCGCCGGTTGGGTTTGATGAAGGAGGTTTTCGCCGCGGGCGAAATCCGGTCGGCGCGCGTCAGCGGCTGCATCAGCGCCGCAGCGAAGCTGTGTTGAAGCTCGGCCAGTTTCATGAGGCAATCGCAACCGGCATGTATCTTTCCGCTTTCAGCGCCTCGCGATGCACTTCCTCGAAAGAGGGAATGCGGTCGTCCCATTCGAGCAGCGTCGCCGTCGGACCGACGCGGCGGATGGCGTGTTCATAGAGACGCCAGACCGGATCGATCACCGGATGATCGTGGGTGTCGAGGATATACTTGGCGAACTTGGAGTGGCCGGCCAGATGGATCTGCGCCACACGTTCGGCGGGAACGCTGTTCAGGTATGTATAAGGATCGAAATCGTGATTGCGGGAGGACACGTAAATATTGTTCACGTCGAGCAGGATGCCGCAATCGGCGCGCTCCACCACCTCATTCAGAAATTCCCATTCGGTCATCTCCGAAACGTGAAACTCCGCGTAGCTGGATACGTTTTCGACGGCAATGGGCACTTCCAGGTAATCGCGAGCCTCGCGCACCTTGCGCGCGGTGATCTTGGCCGCTTCGAAGGTATAGGGCATCGGCAAAAGATCGTGGCTGTAAGTTCCATCGACGCTGCCCCAGCATAAATGATCGGTAAGCCAGGGGGTCCTGGTGCGCCGGACCAGCGTTTTCAGCCGCTTCAGATGCTCGCGATTGAGCTTTTCCGCCGAGCCGAAGTAGGCCGAGACGCCGTGCTGAACCACGCGATACTGTTCGAGAATGCGGTCCAGGATGGCCAGCGGCCGCCCGCCGTCGATCATGTAATTTTCCGAGATGATCTCGAACCAGCCGACCACCGGCTTTTTCGTCAGTATGTGATCGTAATGCGGAACACGCAGCCCGATCCCGATCCCGTAATCGGTGAACCCGTTAAATCGGTTGGCAGGCATTTCGCGAGAAAGGAAGCGAGGCCGGACTCGGAAACCGGCCCCGCGATGCTCTGTGAAGAACTACTTCTTCATCGAACCGTCGGTGGCGCAGCCGCCCTTGCCCTTACAGGAATTCTTTCCCTTGCAGCCGTTATCGCTGCTCTTGCAGCCGCCCTTACCCTTGCAGGAGTTTTTCCCCGCGCAGGAGTGCTTCTCGGCGACAGCCTTCTTACCGCTGGCCTTCGGCTTTTCCTGGTTGTCCTGAGCGTTGACGCGCGCCACGGTGCCGCTGAGCAATCCCGTCATGGCTGCTGCAAGCACCAGCGATTTTCTCGAAATTTTCATGTCATCTTCTCCTTGTCTCGGATATCCAAAAGAACCGGACCTCACGGGTGCCGCGAAAGCAAGCCCGATTGCCGCCAATGTACCACGATCCGATCCGGCTTTCATAGGAGGGTACGAACCCGGCTGGGATTTGGATGTTGGTCCCGGGATGCTAGGATAGACGCGTGAACCGGCGCACCTTCGCGACATTTCTGGCCGGAGCCGCGATGGCGGGCGCTCAGGATGAGCCGGAAACGCTCGAAATCGGCGGCGGAATCATCGAAGTCCGGTTTCGCGGCGAATTCGACCTGCCTCGGGCTGCGCTGATAGACTGGGTGAATCGCTGCGCCCGCGCGGTAACGCGATATTTCGGCAGGTTTCCTGTCGAAAAGGCGCGAATTCAGATCGTCCAAGGAAGACGCGGAGGTGTCGGCGGCGGGCGAACGTTTGGCGAACACGGCGCCTTCACCCGCATCTCCGTCGGCCAGCATGCAACGCCGCAGAACCTGGAAGACGACTGGATGCTGACCCACGAAATGGTCCATTTCGCGTTTCCCTCGGTCGCGGAGAACCATCATTGGATCGAAGAGGGAAGCGCGACCTACGTCGAGCCGGTCGCGCGCGTGCAGATCGGCTGGCTGAAGCCCGAAAAGATCTGGAACGACATGGTTCGCGACATGCCGCAAGGCCTCCCGCAGCCGGGCGATCAGGGCTTGGACAACACCCACACCTGGGGACGGACCTACTGGGGCGGCGCGATCTTCTGTCTGCTGACGGATGTCGAAATTCGCAAGCGGACCAAAAACAAGAAAGGGCTGCAGGATGCGCTCCGGGGGATCAATGCCGCCGGCGGTACTATCGACCAGGAATGGCCGCTCGAGCGTGCCTTCGAAACCGGCGACAAGGCCACCGGCACGAAATGCCTGATGGACCTTTATCGCGAAATGGGTTCGAAACCGGCCGCCACCGATTTGCCGGCCTTGTGGAAGGAACTGGGCGTGATCCGGGAGGAGGATCAAGTCCGGTTCGACGACCATGCTCCGCTGGCCCGCATCCGGCTGGGAATTACGAAATAAACGGCACACGCTGTTATCCTGGAATTTCCCATGCTTCGAGTCCGATTCGCTCCTTCGCCCACCGGCTATTTGCACATCGGTAGCGCCCGGACGTTTATTTTCAACTGGCTGTACGCCCGCCACAACCGCGGGACCATGATTCTGCGCATCGACGATACCGACGTCGAGCGAAACACGCAGGAGTCGCTCGATTCGATTTTTGAGGGGCTGAACTGGCTCGGCTTGAGCTGGGATGAGTTCTATCGCCAGTCCGAGCGTGGCGATCTGCATCGCGCCCTGGCGCTCAAGATTTTTGAAAGAGGCCTGGCCTACCGCGACTTCACGCCTGCTTCGGCGGAAACGGAGGATAAGGCGCACGCTGGCGGTCCGTGGCTTTTTAATGCCGGGATGCGCGAGCTTTCGCGCCAGGAAAGCGATCTCCGGGCGGCGGCGGGCGAACCCTTCGTGCTGCGCTTTCGGGTGCCGCGCGAGTCGCGTGCCGAGGTCTGCTTCGACGACCTGGTTTATGGCCCGCAAGCCAAGGCGACGGCGGATATCGAAGATTTCGCCCTGCTGCGCTCCACCGGCGTGCCCACCTATCACATGGCTTCCTGCGCCGACGATGCCGACCTGCGCATCAGCCATATTATTCGCGGCCAGGATCATCTGACCAACACCTTCAAGCACGTGCTCATCTTCGAGGCACTGGGCGCCGAACCGCCCAACTTCGCCCATCTGCCGCTGCTGATCGCTCCCGACGGATCGAAATTATCGAAGCGCAAGCATGGTCCGGTGGTGAGCGTGACTACCTATCGGGACGCCGGGTTTCTGCCCCACGCCTTCGTGAATTTCGTGGTGCTGCTGGGCTGGTCGCCGAAAGATTATCGCGAGCAGATGTCCTGCCAGGAACTGATCGACGCGTTCACGCTCGAAGGCGTGAATCGCAGCAACGCGACCATCAATTTCACCGAACAGGATCCCTTCGATCCCAAGGCGGTGTGGCTGAACGCCGAGCACATCCGCACCATGCCGGTGGAGCAACTGGCCAAGGATCTTCTGCCCTTCGCTCCCACAGACGATCTCTGCCAATTGCTAAAGATCGCGCCGCTGATCCAGGAACGGATCAAGCTGCTGCGCGATGTTCGCGAAGTGGCCGACTTCTTTTTCGCCAGCGAACTTCCACCGTATCCCGCCTCCGAGCTGGTTCCGCAGAAAGGAACGCCGGAACTGGCGCGCGCGGTTTTGCAGGAAGCCAGAAAAATTCTGGAGACCGCGGAGTTCGAGCATGACGCGCTTGAAGCGGCGCTGCGGGGCGGCGCCGAACATCTGAAGATCAAGACCGGACAGATGTTTCAGCCGATTCGCGTGGCGGTGTGCGGACGAAAAGTCGCGCCGCCGCTATTTGCGACGCTCGCCGTTCTAGGGCGCGAAACCACCTTGCACCGCATCGATAAAGCCATCGAAATGCTATGAGTACCGCGAACGAAACCGCAACCTCCAACTTCATCCGCGATACCATCATCGAGGATCTGAAGACCAACAAGTTTGGAGGACGCGTGCACACGCGTTTTCCTCCGGAGCCGAACGGTTACCTCCACGTCGGCCACGCCAAGTCGATCTATCTCAATTTCGGCCTCGCCCGGGAGTTCGGCGGCCAATGCAATCTGCGCTTTGACGACACCAATCCGACCAAGGAAGAGACCGAGTACGTCGATTCCATCATGGAGGATGTTCGCTGGCTGGGCGGCGAATGGGCGGGAGTCTATTACGCCTCCGATTACTTCGGCCAGCTCTATGAATGGGCCGTCCAGTTGATCAAGTCGGGCAAGGCTTATGTCTGCGATCTTTCCGCCGAAGAAGTCCGCCGGCAGCGCGGCACGCTGACGGAGGCGGGCCAGGAGAGCCCCTATCGCAATCGCGGCGTCGAGGAGAATCTGGCGCTGTTTGAGAGAATGCGCGCCGGCGAATTTCCCGACGGATCGCGCACGCTGCGGGCCAAGATCGATATGGCCTCGCCCAATCTGAACCTGCGCGATCCGGTAATGTATCGCATCCTGCATGCGCATCATCACCGCACCGGCGACCACTGGTGCATCTATCCGATGTACGACTTCGCCCACGGAGAATCAGATTCGATCGAGCGCATCACCCATTCCATCTGCACCCTGGAGTTTGAGGATCACCGCCCGCTCTACGACTGGTACGTCGAACAGCTCGGAATCTATCATCCGCAGCAGATCGAGTTTGACCGCCTCAACGTCACCTATACGCTGCTCAGCAAGCGCAAGCTGCTGGCGCTGGTGAAGGACGGCCACGTGCGCGGCTGGGACGATCCGCGCATGCCCACCATCTCCGGAATGCGCCGCCGCGGCTATACGCCGGAGGCGCTGCGTAACTTCTGCGCGCGGGTGGGCGTTTCCAAAACCAACGGCATCACCGAATTGTCGCTGCTTGAATACTTCGTGCGCGACGATCTGAACCGGCGCGCGCCGCGGGTGATGGCGGTACTGCGGCCGCTGCGGGTGGTGATCGACAATTATCCGGAGGGCCAGGTGGAATCCATGGAGGCGGTCAATAATCCCGAGGACCCTGGCGCGGGCACGCGCCCGGTGCCGTTTTCCCGCGTGCTGTATATCGAACAGGACGATTTCCGCGAGGATCCCCCGAAGCAGTATTTCCGCCTCTCGCCGGGACGGGAGGTGCGTCTGCGCTACGGTTATTTCATCACCTGCACCGGCGTGGTCAAAAACGATCAGGGCGAGGTGATCGAGGTTCACTGCACCTACGACCCGGCGACGCGCGGCGGCAACGCGCCCGACGGACGAAAGGTGAAATCGACGATTCACTGGGTCTCCGCCACCCACGCGATCGACGCAGAGGTTCGCCTCTATGAAACCCTGTTTACGCGGGAGAATCCCAATGAAGTGGCCGAAGGCGGCGATTTCACCGACAATCTGAATCCGAAATCGCTGGAAGTTCTGACCGCGGCCAAACTGGAACCGAGCGTGAACGGCGCGCCCGCGGGAACCCGCTATCAGTTCGAGCGGCTCGGTTATTTCGCGGTGGATCCGGATTCGGCGGGGTCGAAACTGGTGTTCAATCGCACGGTGGGCTTAAAAGACACCTGGGCGAAGATTGAGAAGCGCCAATGATCATTCTCGGATTGGGCGGTCTGCTGGGCGATGCCGCCTGCGCCGTTTTGCGCGACGGCGAAGTGCGGGCGGCGATCGAAGAAACCAAGCTGGCGCGCGGGCATGTGCCCGGATCGATTCCGCGCGCTTCCATTCAGCAATGCCTGCGGCTGGCCGGCGCGCGCTATGAGGACGTGGATTCGGTGGCCATCGTGCGGCCGTTCGCGCGCGGCGCGGAATCCTATTTTCATCTCCAGCTCCGCGATCGTTTTCCCAACAGCGAGATCGTGGTGGTGGAGCATCACCTGGCGCATGCCGCGTCGGCCTTCTACGCCTCGCCGTTCGCGGAAGCGACGGTGCTGACGCTGGACCACGCCGGCGACTTTCGCTGCGGCGCCCGCTGGCAGGCCTGCGGCGATCAGATCCATCTCGATAAGGAGTGGTATTACCCCGATTCGCTGGGACGGCTGTATCGCGCCGTCACGGAATTGATGGGATATCGCGCCGGGGCGGACGAGCACAAAGTGCAGTGGCTTTCGACCTCCGGCGATGACAGCCTGGCCCCGCTGTTCGCGGAGATTCTGGCGAATTCTCCGCGCCTCGATCCTTCCTTTTTCGATAGCCGCGGCAGTTTCAGCCGGAAATTTTTCGACCGCGTGGGCGGCGCCTCGCATCCGGCGCTCGCGCGGGGATTGCAGAAGACCGTCGAACAGGCCGTGCTCGACCTGGCGGGCGGCGGGGAAAATCTGTGCCTGGCCGGAGGGTTGTTCTTCAACGCGCTGCTGGTGGAGGCGCTCGAAAAATCGGGACGCTGGAAGAATGTGTTCGTGCAAGGGGCCGCCGGAAACTCCGGAACCGCGCTGGGAGCGGTGTACCACGTCTGGCACAATCTGCGGCGTCAGGCGCGGAAGGACTTGCGCGAGGCTTCGCTGCTGCTGGGCCCGAGTTATGGAGCGGAAGAGATCAAGCAGGTGCTGGAGAACTGCAAGCTGCGGTTCGGTTACCTGCGTTCCACCGAGGAACTCCTGTCGACGGCCGTGCGCCTGCTCGGCGAGCACAAGATCGTCGCCTGGATGCACGGGCGCATGGAGTTCGGACCGCGCGCGCTGGGCAATCGCAGCATTCTGGCCTCGCCGCTCGATCCCTACTCGACCGAAAATCTGAACGTGTACATCAAGCACCGCGAATCATTCCGCAAATTCGCGGCCTCCGTTCCGGCGGAGCTTGCCTCGGAATATTTCGAAGCTGGACCGAACGCGCGCCATCTGGCGACCGTGGGCCGCGTGCGGCCGGCCCATCGCAAGACCTTCGAATCCGCGATTCTGGGCCAAGATATCGTGCGCGTCCACACCGTTTTCGAACAGGACAATCCCCTCTATCACCGGCTGTTGCACGAAGCCGGCAAGGCGACCGGCCTTCCGGTGCTGTACAACACCAGCTTCAATCTGTTCGGAGATCCGCTGGTTTCGACACCGCGCGACGCCGTGCGCAGCTTCTATTCCTCGGGAATCGACGCGCTGTTCGTGGGCAATTTTCTGCTGGAGAAGTAAGCGGCGCTGCCGTTACTTCTTCCGCCCGCCCCGGCCGGCGGTGGAAGGCGGCACGATTCCGCTGACCCGCAGATAACCGACGATGTTGCCGTAAATCTCGTTGTTGTGCACGATCACGTGCAGGAACGCGATGGACATCTGCGGTGAAGAGGAAACTTTCTGGTCGGTCATGGCCTCCAGCGCGCTGGCGCAATAGGCCAGAGAATCTTTGAGCGCCTTGCTGACTTCCTCCTTTTCCTTCAGCGAGGGAACGGCCTTGGCCGCTTCCGGGGCCGCCTCGCCCTTGAGCGTGGCGCAGTCGGAATAGTTGCGTTCGGTGCTGTGATTGAGCCACTCGGCGAAGGTCCTCTGGCCGTCGGTGAGGCGGAAGCTGTACTTCTCGGCGGGCATCACGTCGGCGCTCGCTTCCAGGTTGCGGCGGACGGGATTGAAATAGCGCTGAATGGCGGCGGTGGTCAGCGTCTGGGCATGCGAAGTCGCCATCAGCAAAGCGAAAGAGAGCAGAACTTTCGTGGTCATATGGGATTTTTTATTACAACATAGAATCGTTTCAATGCACCATTCGGCTTTGCCTCCCGCGCATGGCGTCGCGCGAGTGCGCTACATTGGCGGCATGCGTGGTTGGATTGTGGCCGCGTTCGCGTTCGCGCTCGCCGGCTGTCAGAAGCCCGCGCCGAAAATCATCGTACCCGACGTTTTCCGCGTGAAATTCGAAACTTCCCAGGGCGATTTCGTGGTGGAGGCGCGGCGTGATTGGGCGCCGCGGGGGGTGGACCGCTTTCACGAACTGCTGCGCATGCGCTACTTCGACCAAAGCCGCTTCTTCCGCGTCATTCCGGGATTCATCGCGCAGTTCGGGGTGCATCGGGATTTCAAAGTTCACGACGTCTGGCGGGAACTGTTCATCGTGGACGATCCGCCGAAGGAAAAGAACCTGCGGGGGACGCTGGCGTTCGCCCAATCCGGCCCCAATACGCGCGCCACGGAGATGTTCATCAATCTGGCCGATAACGCGTCGCTCGACGGCCAGGGATTCGTCCCCTTCGCCAGGGTGATCGACGGCATGGACGTGGTCGACCGGCTGTACGCGGGCTACGGCGACACCCGGCCGGTGGGAAAAGACATCGATCCGGGCCGCGTGGAAGGCGAGGCGAACGAGTACTTAGTGCCGCGATTCCCCAAGCTCGACTACATCAAGCACGTGGTGTTCGTCCAGTAGCCTTCAGAGCGGGATGCTAACGGAGGCACTTCAGGGCCTCCACCGCGCGCGCCGCGGCCAGATGGTCGCCTTCCTTGAAATAGATGATGTAGCCGTAATGGCCGGCGCCGTCGGTCACACCGCTGGAGGCATAGATATTGACGCCCGCCTCCACCAGTTCCTTCTGAATCTCGGCGAGCGCGCCCAGATGATCATCGCCCTGAATCACGCAGGCATGCTGCGGTCCGGTCAGCGCCCATCCCGACTTGTCGGCCAGGCGGACAAACACCTCGCTGCGGTCGGGAAAGATGGTCAGCTCGACGCCGTGGTCCCCGTAGGGCACCGCACTGAAGGCTAAAAGGTTGATCTCTTCCGAAGCCAGCGCCGCCAGCAGTTCATAGGCCTTGAGCGGCTCGTGCTTGATTCGCAGGTAGAAGTAATCCATGATTCGGACGGTGAGCGCCATCGCGTTTGTTCTCCCGAACTACCGATCATATCCCGCGGGCGCTGGCCGCCGTTTGCCGGGTCCTTTATCCGGCGGCGCGGGCCCGGGTGGCCGCTCCCGCCATCATCATTTTGCGGCTGCGCCGCGTCTGCCGCATCCGCTCGCTGGCCGCGGCGATGGCTTCCGCTACCGGCATTTCGCTGACTTCGGTTCCGCCCCAACTGAACACGCTCGCGGAACCTCCGGCCGGCCGCTGTTGAAAATCCCACAACTGCTGGTCGATCCGGGTCAGCCGGCGCTGCGCCGCCGCGCCGTGCTGGGCGGGGCAGATCAGCAGAAATTCGTCATCGGCGTAGGTGCAGGCAAAATCGCCGGGCTCGATCAGAGATTCGATCAGCGCCGGCACCCCTTCCGGCATTGAGGCGTCCTTCGGCCGCGGAGCGTTTACGCCGATGGAGACCACCAGCCCGCTCACCGGCTCCTTGCTGTCGATCAGGGTCTGGAGAACCGCACGATCCTGATATCCGGCCGGGATTTTCGACACAACCGGCTTCTTTTCCTTCTTGTTTTCTTTCCTGTTTTCTTTCTTGAGCGGCTGGGTTTCCGGCCGGCGCCCCGGCTCGGGGGATCCTGCGGCGACCTTCACCAGGGAATTTTCGAGCATGGCTTCCCAATCCATCTTCGCGGCACCGGCGGCCGTGCGGCCGGACCCGGCCACCTGCCGGTTGCCTCTTCGCGGATTCATCGGAGCACGTCGCGATTCCGGCGCGATCGGCTTGCGGCGCGAACCGGATTCGAGCTCCCGCTTCCCCGCCGGATCTCCACTTTCGCTGAAGCCAGCCGGCCCGGCGGCGACCGCCAGTTTCTCGGGCGAGCCGCCTAGCTCGATCACGCGCTCCCGTAGCTCTTCGTTCTTGCGCCGCAGAAAGTCGCAGATGAGGGAAACCACGGCAGCCCCGATCACCACGGCGGCGGTAACGAAAATCTGAAGCTGGCGTTGCTCGATGTGCATGCTGCCGATTCTAGACAGGCACGCGAGCGGAAGGAATAGCCGTAACTTCACAATCGGTGTAGTACCGAGCCTTTCCGGTCAGTACTACGAGGGTGTTGAAAAAGGAGACCGACTGCTCTGTCGGACAACGGCCCCTGACCGAGTCCCCTTTTTCAACAGCCTCTTATTCTTCCCGAATCGTGACGCTGTTTAGCTTGTCGCCCTGCTGAACCGCATTTACCACATCCTGCCCCTTGGTCACCTTACCGAAAACGGTGTGCTTGCCATCCAGCCAGTTGGTGACAACGTGGGTGATGAAAAACTGGCTGCCGTTGGTGTTCGGCCCGGCATTGGCCATCGACAGCGTTCCCACCTCGTGTTTACGGGGATTTCCCTTGGTCTCATCCTCGAAGCGATACCCCGGCCCGCCCCGGCCGGTGCCGGTCGGATCGCCGCCCTGAATCATGAAATCGGCGATCACGCGATGAAAGACAGTCCCATCATAGAATTTGTCCCTCGCCAGGAAGACGAAATTGTTGACCGTTTTCGGAGCGTCCTTGGCGAACAGCTCACAGACGATCTCCCCCCGCGAAGTGTTGAAATTGGCGGAGTACTTTTTAGCCGGATCGATGCTCATCGCCGGCGGTTCGGAATATTGTTTGGACATTCAGCTACCAGTGTACGCTGAGCAAATCTCGGAAAATTTTGCCAGGTCAATATTGCCGCCGGAAACGATGGCGGCGATCTTTCCCTTCCCCGCACGGCCGCTCAGGGCCGCCGCCACCGCACAGGCGCCCGCGCCTTCCGCGATCACGCGGTTGCGCTCGGCCACCAAGCGGATCGCCGCCGCGATTTCGTTCAGTTTCATGACCACCACGCCGTCCACCAGTCTCTGCGCCAGCTCCAACATCCCCGGAAATACGGTCTTGCTGGCGATCCCGTCAACAAAGGACGGCCGGTAATCGACGATCACCGGCCGGCCGGCTTCGAGCGACGCGGAAAGCGGTGCTCCGGTCTCGCATTCGGCGGCATAGACCCGAACCGACGGCCGCTGCGCCTTCACCACCGCCGCGATGCCGCAGCATAGGCCGCCGCCGCCCCAAGGTACTACCACCGCGTCCAGATCCGGTAAATCCTCCAGCAACTCCAGGCCGATGGTTCCGTTGCCGGCCATCACGTCGACGTCATCGAAGGCATGAATAAACGTCGCCTCGACTCCGGGAAAGGATCGCTCCTCAAACGTTCGCCACCAGGTATCGAAAGGAACCTTGATGATCCGCCCGCCCAGTCTCTCGATCGCCTTCAGTTTCGTTTCGGGAGCCGTTTCAGGAGTCACCACCGTCGCCGGAACACCAAACCGCCGGGCGCAATAAGCCACGCCCTGCGCCATATTGCCGGCCGAAGCCGTCAGCACGCCGCGGGCGATCCGGTCGCGGCCCGCGCGGGTCATGGCATTCGCCGCTCCCCGGATCTTGAACGATCCGATGGGTTGCAGATTCTCCAGTTTTAGGAAGATCGCATGCTCGGCCGCATTCAGCCGCACCAGCGGCGTCCGAATCGCGATTCCGGAGATGTTCGCGCGCGCCTCAGCCGCCGCCTGGAGATTAAGAGACATTTACAACAAATTTATCGTAGAACCTGGAACAATCGCACATCCACACGCATCTGTTGAAACGTAGAAGAGGTTGGGATCACTTGAGTAAAGAGACGCACGGAACCTGCCGATAAGGAACGCTGATGCAGTTTTCAGTGGAATCCCGCGTGCATGAATAAAGGCAGGACAGAATGGGGTCGCCTATGATTATCGGAGCCGCAATCGCCGGATTGTTGATCGTTTCCTTGTTCTTCGAGATGATCTCCTCATCCCCGAAGGCCAGCGAGGAACAGCGGCGCTCGCCGAAAACGTGACGCGGCGTCACAGCAGCCGTGTCAAAATGGCAGCATGCGTTTTGCCTGCCTCGCGTTATTCCTGCTAGCCCCCGCCTTCGCCCAGCAATTTGATCTAGTCATCAGTGGAGCCCGCGTCGTCGACGGCTCCGGCGATCCTTGGTTCTATTCGGATGTCGGCGTCAAAGGGGATACGATTACCGCACTAGGGAACCTTAGTTCCTCTTCTGCCGCCCGCCGGATCGACGGCCATGGATTGGTCGTCGCGCCCGGCTTCATTGACATCCACACTCATGCGCGCCGGGGAATCTTCCAGCACCCGGCCGCCGAGAACTATATCCGCCAGGGAGTGACCACCCTAATGGAAGGCCCCGACGGTAGCTCGCCTCTGCCGATCGGGAAATTTCTGGAAAGCGTAGCCAAGGTGCATCCGGCTCCCAATTTTGGAACTTTCGCCGGACAAGGCAGCATCCGTCAGGCGGTGATGGGTCTGGTCAACCGGCCGGCGACGCCGGAGGAACTGGACAAGATGCGGCAGATCGCCCGGCAGGCGATGCTCGACGGAGCTTTTGGAATCACCACCGGCCTTTTTTACGTCCCCGGCAACTTCACCCCGACCAATGAGGTGATCGAGGTGGAAAAGGTCGCCGGCGAAATGGGCGGCATGCATCATTCACACATGCGCGACGAGGCGGCGGGCGTTCTCGACAGCGTTCGCGAAACCATCCGCATCGGCGAGGAAGGCCACATGCCGACGCAGATCACCCATCACAAGATCATCGGCAAGGAAAACTGGGGCAAAAGCGTCGAAACGCTACGGCTGGTGGAGGAGGCGCGGGCGCGCGGCGTGGACGTGACCATCGATCAGTATCCGTATACCGCTTCGAGCACCGGGACGGCAGCGCTGATCCCGCAGCCCTATCAGGCGGGCGGCCAGAAGGCGCTGGTCGAGCGGCTGGATGCCCCGGAGACTCGCGCCAAGATCAAAGCGGCGGTGATCGAGCGCATCAAGTTCGACCGCGGCGGCGGGGATCCGGCCAATATCGTGATGGCCAACTGCCCCTGGGACAAATCGCTGGACGGCAAGAGCCTGGCCCAGATCACCAAGGAGCGCGGGCGCGCGGTTACTTTTGAGAATGCCGCCGAGACAGAGCTTGAAATCCAGCACAGCGGCGGATGCCAGGCGGTCTATCACGCGATCAGTGAAGAAGACGTGCAGCGGATCATGAAATATCCGTTCACCATGATCGGCTCGGACGGCGAAATCCCGACCTTCGGAGTCGGCGCGCCGCACCCGCGCAGCTACGGAACCTTCGTCCGCGTGCTGGGCCGCTACGTCCGGGAATTGCATGTCCTGACTCTCGAAGACGCGGTCCATAAGATGTCGGGACTGCCGGCGCAGCGCCTGAAGCTCTACGATCGGGGCCTGATCCGCCCGGGGATGAAGGCGGATCTGGCGATTTTCGATCCGGCCACCGTCGCCGATAAGGCGACCTTCGAACAGCCGCATCAATACGCGGTCGGAGTGAAATACGTGATCGTCAACGGCGGAATCGTGATCGACGACGGAACGCTGACCAGCAATCGGCCGGGGCGGATTCTGTACGGTCCGGCGAAGCAGTAGGTCGCGATCCTTACTTCCGGCAAGGAAACCAAACGGAGATTCGGGCACATGAGAGGTGTGGGCACGATGTCTCGTGCGGCTCCTCGCTGCCGGTGAGCCGACGCGGGCTGCCGGGGTACAGTCAGGTTCGATGGCGACGTCAAGAGCGCGGCGGGCCTCACGATCCTTTCATCGCCACACGCGTCCTGATCGGACCTGCATCTTCAGAACAACTCTTCTGCCGCGCGACGATCAATCCCTGGGTCAGCATCAGCGGCCACAGAATCTTCCGATCCAGCACTTCCCCGCACTCCCCTACCGACCCGATCACTTCCTCAAACCGCAGCGGCCGCTCGTCCGGAAATTTCCACATTCCGATGGTTTCCAGCAACCCGCGCGTCAGGCGATAAAGCAAGGTCGGCGTCGGAAAGGTAATCAGCACGATTCCCCCCCGCCGCACCGCGCGAAAATGCGCCAGCACGGCTTCCCGGGTATCCTTCGGACCGAAATGCTCGATCAGGCCGACGCTGAAAACCAGATCGGCGTTCGCGTCCAGATCGAGCGACAGCACGCTCTGTTCATGCAGCCGCAGGACATGCGCGGCGCGGCCTTCGAGCAGCGACAAGCCGTAGCGATTCGTATCCACCACGTGATAAGCCCCGCAATCCGCTTCCGCCAGAATGCGATCGACAAAGCAACTGTTCGCGCCACCGATTTCGACGATTTGCAGGCGATCTCCCGCCGGCGCCACGAACTTCTTGAGCGACCGCAGCAGCACCGACGTGGTGTACTTGCGCGTCAGTTTCGCCGTGGCCGGAACGCTCTTGTAATAGGTGTCCCAATCGGTGGCCGAGCCGGGGGCGGCGCGCCGCGTGAAAACAAAATCACGCTGGATCGCGAAATTGGCGATAAACAGAATTCCTTCCGCGATCAGCTTCGACGGAATTGCGTGCAGCCCCAGCCGCAGATGCAAGGTTTCGAGCAGGGCATAAGATAAAAGGCCATTCACGGCGACCAGTGCGACATACTTCGGCAGCACCACCGCGTGCCGCTGCCGCGAATGGAACACCGCGCCCCGCGCGCCCGCATAGTTGAAGGTCATCGCCACCAGCCGGGCCAGAAACTGCGATTCCCCGATGCTTCCCGTGTAGCCGAGCGAGACCGCAAAGATCAGGTTATCGAGAATCGCCGTCAGCAGCGACAACACGCTGAAGCGCAGCAGCAGAAAATAAATCCGCATCGAGTCGAAGATGGGATGGAAGTG
>Ga0335085_10008013_pt1 | contig 16208 bp, 10 predicted proteins | sample Lox_Sample_45_FD_206712 | JGI IMG/M metagenome (GOLD analysis project Ga0335085, IMG submission 206712) | Soil microbial communities from Loxahatchee National Wildlife Refuge, Florida, United States - Lox_Sample_4.5 | ecosystem: Environmental > Terrestrial > Soil > Wetlands | place: USA...
ATTCCGAGCTAAGCTGCGTTTCGAAACGGCCCGCCTGGATTTCGTTGTAAGCGCCATCGTGATCGGTTAAGAGGTCGGTCCAAATCAATCCGTCGTCACCAACCCCCCAGGTCCAGGTCTTCTTCCCTACGACCTCACGGAAGTCCGCCACATGCACGACTCCATAGTCCGACTTTTCGTAATAGGCCCCGAAGAAATTGCGGTGCACGTCGCGGCCGAAGAGCGAGGTCGGCTGGCGGACGTTCTTGTAACAGCTATAATCCGTGCCGTCATGCATCGGAAACGTCCAAATCTCCTCGTGCGAATGCGGGTTCGCTTCCCGCATAGGGTAGATGAATCGCATGTCGTCGGTAGCGGGAACTGCGGCGTTCGCCCAATACCAATAGGGGTGCGTCTGGCCCGTGTCATTGTAGAGGGTCACGTGCTGCTCCAGGCGAGCCTGGCCCGGGCGGAGCGTTAGGGCAACTTCCCAGTGCATGGCCGTCACCAGATCGACGTCACCCACCACCACCGTGGCGCTGCCATCGGGATTCTGCGACGTTGTAAAGGCCACGGGCGAAACCGTCACGACCGTGTGACCGTTGGGGAAGTTGAATTCCACGCCGCCGGACATCCAGGCCCCGCGCAGCGCAACCAGCCCGTATTTAACTACATTGTTACGATAGAATACTTCGTGATGATTAACCTTGTCATACAGGGAATAAAGATGCCCGCCTAGCTCCGGCAGGACGATAGCCTTCAGAAACTCGTTCTCCAGATTCACAGCCTTGTAACTCTTCTGCTCGCGGCGGTCGGTCAGATCATCCAACATCGTGTACGGATAGATTTCCCGCTGACCTGGCAGGGGAAAAAGAGGGTTGGGGTCCTCCCCACCCAAGAGGTAAGTGGGGATTTGGATTTCGTCGGTCCAAACCCGGGCGTTCCCGGCAAAAACCGGAAGGCCCGCGGCAAGAAGGGCGCAAAAAGAAAGGAAAAACAATCTTACAATTCGCATGACATGACTCCAGAAAGGAATGAGAGCGGCAAGAAAGATGGGAAGCAACCAACATCGGCGCGTATTTTATCTGATGTATCAAGAGCAAAGCAATCGCGCCCGGCCTACGGCGCAGGCGAATTGCGCTGACAAAGGCTTGGCGAATGTGATATCGTGGCGCGATTTTCTCCCAAGCAGGCAAACGGGTGAAACCTAAGGGGCGATCTCTCAACCTATGGCATCGAAGCGAATTCGCTGGTGGATTGTCTGGACACTCTTCGGGTCGACCGTCATCAACTACATCAGTCGCCAAACGTTTTCGGTGCTCGCGCCGGTTATAACCCAGGAGCTGCACCTCAGCCACACCGATCTCTCGAAGGTATTTTCAGCATTTCAATTTTCCTACGCCGGCATGTGGCTGATTGGCGGCGTGCTGCTTGACATCATCGGCACGCGCTTGGGGCTCGCACTGGCGGTCATCTGGTGGTCCGTCATCAGCATGTTGAACGGCTTTGCCAATTCCGTCGCTTCGTTTGGAGCGTTTCGGTTCCTCCTGGGCCTCGGCGAAGGGTGCAATTGGCCCGGCGCAAGCAAGACGGTGGCCGAGTGGTTCCCCGCCAAAGAGCGCGGGGTGGCCGTGGCGATTTTCGACAGCGGATCGAGCGTCGGCGGTGCAATTGCTGCTCTCGTCATCCCCTGGATTGCCATTCTCCTCGGTTGGCGCTACGCCTTTGTGTTGTCCGGGGTTCTGGGCTTCATCTGGCTCGCCGTATGGTTATCTGTCTACTACCCTCTGAGCCGCCATCCTCGGCTCACCCCCGAGGAACGCTCCCTCATTCTGGCGGGGCACGATACGGCGATGGTTTCGCCCCAGAAGGGCGTCGCCCGCTGGCTCAGCTTGGCCAAGCAGCCCAATGTTTGGGGCATTGTCATTGGCCGCTCATTGACCGACCCCATCTGGTGGTTCTACGTTTTTTGGCTGCCGCAATATCTCAGCGACGCGCGGGGGTTCAGTCTTAAGCAGATTGCCAGCTTCGCGTGGCTCCCTTTCGTGGCGGCTGACATCGGGAATTTCGCGGGTGGCTTCGCATCCGGGTACCTGATCAAGCGCGGCATGTCGGTGGTGGCGTCGCGCAAATGGGTGTGCGTCATCAGCGCGCTACCCATGCTGGCGGGAATTCCGGCCGCCACAATGCACAATCCTTACTGGGCCATTGCCATGATCAGCCTTGCCGTGTTTGGATACGCGAGCTGGTCAACAATGGGGCTCACCTTTCCCTCCGACTTGTTCCCGCAGGATGTCGTTGCGACCGTTACCGGCCTCAGCGGGCTTGGGTCAGGCTTGGCGGGGGCCCTCTTCACGCTGTTGGTGGGATGGCTGGTGGATAAATTCTCTTATTACCCTGCGTTCTTTCTAGCGGCCACCGTTCCTTTGGCGGCAACGCTATGCGTTCTGCTGATTATTCGCGCGCCGCGGCCAGCCGCAAGTCACTAAGCGGAATGCGTGGGTGCAGCTCCGCTCCTCACGCTATGATTGATGTCCTTAACTCTTGTTTCGCGCGTCCAACCTTCCGCCCGAAAGTTGACGCGCTTTCGCTTACGAATATAATTTCTAACCATGACCCCAATTAATCTCGGCAGTTCGGCAAGTCGTTCCGCGCGGCGATTTCTGGTTACGGGCGCCAAAGGATTCATCGGAGCCTGGGTGGTCAAGGAACTCGTGGATCGCGGCGACCCACCTCTGGTATTCGACATCGACCAGGAATCGGCGCGACTGGACGCACTTCTGAGCCCGGCGCAGATGGCTGGCGTGCGGTTCGTCCAGGGCGACATCACTCAATTCAAGGACGTAGAAGCGGCCATCGTCGATCGCGGGATTACCCACATCATCCATCTGGCGGGAATTCAGGTGCCCTTCTGCGCGGCCGATCCCCTGCGGGGGGCAATGATCAACGTGGTGGGAACACTCAACGTGTTTGAAGTGGCTCGCCGCCGGCGTGATCTGGTGAAACACATTGTATACGCAAGCTCCGCAGCCGTCTTTGGCCCTGAAGAAGCATACGGCAGTGAGACCGTACCGGAAGGCGCCCCCTTGCTTCCGGGAACGCACTACGGCGTGTTCAAGCAGTGCAACGAAGGCAATGCGCGCGTTTACAGTCAGGATGACGGCATCGACAGCGTGGGGATTCGCCCAGGAACGGTGTATGGCGTGGGGCGCGACCGCGGAATGACCTCCGGACCCACCAAGTCCATCAAAGCGGTCGTTGTCGGGCAGCCCTACACGATTCGCTTCACCGGCGGAATGGACATGCAATACGTTCGCGACACCGCGCGCATCTTCATTGCCTGCGCGGAAGCGGCGCTGACCGGCGCAAAGGTCTACACCCTCCGCGGCGACGTGATCCAGGTGGACTCCTTCCTTTCCGTCCTCGGCGAGATACTCCCAGCCTCGCGGGCCTTGATCAAGGCAGAGGGCAACGCGCTGCCCGTCGCATGTGACTTCGACGATAGCGCCCTCCGCCACGATTTGCCGGGCCTTCAGCGCACGCCTTTGGACGAGGGCATTCGCGAGACGGCGGCAATTTTTGAACGTTTGAAGCTGGCGGGAACGCTCGACACGAAGGACCTCGAGACCTAGGGCGAATACCGTTTCAAACCCCGAGCGCTCGTCGAAGGCGGAGCGACACTTATGCCCACGCAAAATACCGAAGTCGGCCCGGAGCAACACCCGCCGATGCTGGCGGCGGGAAACATGTTGCCGTTTTTTCTGGTGACCGCCCTTTTCTTGTTTTGGGGAATCCCCAGCAACCTGAATGACATCCTGATCAAACAGTTCATGAAGTCGTTCGAGTTGACACGGCTGAAAGCCGGGCTGATTCAGTCGGCCTTCTACATGGGATATTTTCTTCTGGCCATACCTGCGGCTTTGGTGATGCGCAAATTTGGGTATAAAGCCGGATTGGTCATCGGCCTATTGCTTTACAGCGCTGGAACGTTCCTCTTCTGGCCAGCAGCTATCGTTCGTCAATATGGATTCTTTCTTTTGGCCTTGTTTGTCATCGCCAGTGGCGCGTCTTTTCTAGAGACAGGGGCCAACTCGTTCATCGCACTCTTGGGCGACCCTCGAACTTCCGAGCGCCGGCTCAACTTTTCCCAGGCTTTCAACCCTGTCGGGGCGGTCGCCGGCGTTCTGGTAGGAACCATCTTCATTTTATCCGGCGTGGAACTAAATCCCCAGCAAGTCCTGGCTCTTAAGACTGCGGGCACGTATGAGTCCTACCTGCGCAGTGAGACCTTGCGAGTGGTGACCCCTTATCTGGTCCTCGGTACGGTAATCTTTATCTGGGCGCTGCTGATTATGAAAACCAAGTTCCCCAAGATTGCTGACGAGGCTGAACCTGCCGATCAGCGCGATCACGGGCGCGCTCGCGATTTGATTCATCATCCGCACTTTATCGAAGGCGTGATCGCCCAATTCCTCTATGTTGGAGCGCAAGTTGGAACCTGGAGCTACTTCATTCAGTACATCCAGGATTACACCCATCAACCGGAAAAGGTCGCCGGCTACTTTCTTACCGGTACACTCGTGGCCTTTGGAATCGGCAGGTTTACCGCCACCTACCTGATGAAATTCTATTCGCCGGCGAAGCTTATGGGGATATACGGGGTCATCAACACTGGGTTGGTGGTCGTTGGAGTATTATTCCCGGGATGGCTGGGCGTGGGGGCGATGTTCTTAACCAGCTTTTTCATGTCGCTCATGTTCCCGACGATTTTTGCGCTCGGCATCAAGGAATTGGGGCCCAACACCAAGCTGGGCGGCTCCATCATCATCATGTCGGTGATTGGCGGCGCCAGTGCCCCGCCGGCCATGGGTCTGATTTTCCAGGCGACGCACAGCATGGCTACGTCGATGCTCGTGCCCATGGTGTGTTACATTTTTATAACGTACTACGCTTTTTACGGATCGCGCGTGCGCACACGTGCCTTAACATCTGTTCGCGCATAGTCCGCGTCCTGGAATCTTGCAATGATTGAAGGGATCATCATGGAACCTCGGGAACTACAAGATGTGGCGATCGTCATCCGGCCGGAAAAGGACAACGTGGCCGTGGTGACGGTGGACCTTATTGAACAAGGCACAACGCTTAAATACGCCGGCCAGGTTCTGACCGTGTCCGGCCGGACGCTGCGTGGGCAGAGCTTTGCCATCAAACCCATCCCGCGCGGTCAGGCCTATATTACTCTCGGTGACCCCATTGGATTGGCTTCGCGCGCGGTCAAGCCCGGCGACCCGATTGACTCCACCAACTTGCGCTCGCGCCTTCCCCGCCTGACGCCCCATTACCAGGACAATCCGCAGCGGCCCGGCCTGGACCCGCAGCTTTCCTCTCTGACCTTCGACGGCTACGTGCGGCCGGATGGTGAAGTGGGGATCCGCAACTTGGTGGGCATTGTGACCTCGGGAATGTGTTCCTCCACTGAGGTGCGGGAGATCGCCGCACGCGCTCAACGCGAAATCTATTCGCGCGAGAAGTTTCCCAACGTTGACGGTGTAGTGCCCATCATTCACGAATCCGGATGCGGCATGCCCGATGGCGAAGCGGTGACGATTCTGAACCAACTGCTGACCAACACCCTGCGCCACCCCAACCTGGGTGCCGCCGTTTACATCGACCTTGGGTGCGGCAAGACTTGCGTGGAGTGCTCCGCCCCCGTCTTTCAAACCACCGTTCCGGATTACAACCGCCGCGTCGTCAACCTGACCGTCCAGCAATTGGGCGGCAGTGAGAAGACCGTGGAGCGCGGGCTGGAAGTCACTGAAAAGCTGCTTCATTACGCCAACCAGTTCAAGCGACAGCCGGTTTCCATCTCCAAACTCATTGTCGGCACGGAATGCGGTGGCTCCGATCGCTGGTCTGGGGTTACGGCCAACCCCGCCGTGGGAGTGGCTTCTGACATGTTTGTGAAGGCCGGGGCGGCCGTGTTCCTGCCGGAAATTCCCGAGCTCCAAGGCGCGGCGATGATCGACCTGGTGCGGCGCGCCCGCACGCGAGCAGTGGGACATAAATTGATGGACGCTCTGAAGCGCTATGAGGCCTACGTCCGCAAATTCGGCGACTACTTTAGCGATAATCCTTCACCCGGCAATATCAAAGGCGGTCTATACAATATTTATCTCAAGTCGAGCGGCGTGAAGGCCAAGGGCGGCACCGCCATCGTGGAAGACCTGGTCGAATACGGCGAGTGGCTGGGTGACCGGAAGGGCCTCTTCGTTCTCTACACGCCCGGATACGATCACCTTTGCACGCCTGCCCTGTTCCTCAGTGGAGCGCAGGTGGCTCTTTTCACCACCGGACGTGGCACCGGCATAGGCTGCGCGTTAGGTCCCGTTATGAAGATCGGCTCGAATCCCGTGCTTGCCCGATCCTATGCCGACTTGGATGTAAACGCCGGAACGATTCTCGAGCGGGCCGAGACGATCGAAGACGTCGGAAAGCGCATCTTCCAGGATACCCTGGATGTGGCCTCCGGCCGCAAGCTGACGCGGACCGAACAGATCGGTTTCCACCACGAATTCAAAATTTGGGAATCCCTTTGGCCGGCGCTCTGATCGGGCGATTCGCACAGCGGGTGATCCGCTTATCGGATGATCGGGTGATTCAAAACCCCTTTTGGTGTATGATGTCTTTATGGGAGTAATCCTGCTTTACGCTGCATTCTTGGTGATCTGGTTCTTCGTTCTCCCCCGCATTCCCGGGGTTTCTCGCTTCACTTGATCCCCTCGCCAGCCTTCCCCGTCGGGGAAAGGCGAGCAAACCCGTTGCGGAATCAAACCCAAGGAAAAGACCCAATAAGCCATGCCGATCTTTGAATATGCCTGTCCTGTGTGTGGATTCGTCTTTGAGAAGCTGGTCTTAGGCAAAAGCCAGGGAACGCCGGCCTGTCCCCAATGCGGCTCTGACCGCGCGGAACAGAAGTTTTCCACCTTCGCGACTGCCAGCGCAGGGTCCCAGCCGAGCCGCGGTTCCTGCGCCCCCTCTGGCGGTGGTTGACGGCTCTGAAGGGAGGCCGGCGGCCTCCGACATTGTTGATTTGGGATTGCCGATTGGCGATTGCAGAACTATCACCACCAAGGCACCAAGCCACCAAGACAATTTCAACCAGAAGAAACCGAACACCTTAGAGCCTACCCACGGAATATCAGAGTCGATTGTCGGTTCTTTCAATCGACAATCGAAAATCACAAATTCCTTGGTGCCTTGGTGTCATTGTGGTGATCACGCCTTCTCCGCTTCGATCCCCAACTCGCGCAGCTTCTCCTGCAGGCTCTGCCTGTGCAAGCCAATGGCCGCGGCGGTGCGCGTAATGTTCCCGCCATGCTCGCGCAGCTTACCTTTGATGAAGACAATTTCAAACTGCCGCCGCGCTTCGCGGTAGTCGGCGATTGCCAGCAAGTCAGACTCCGCCGAGTCCGCCTTACCCCGGCCCTCTGTCCCCAGAAAGTCCGTTGAGAAGTCCTCCGGCTGCAAGGCGTCGCCGCGGCTCATGACGACGGCGCTTTCGAGCACATTCTTTAGCTCCCGCACATTTCCCTTCCACTCCGCGCGCTGCAACAGGTCCATGGCTTCCTTGGAGACAGTAAGGTTCGGCCGGCCGTGCTTTTCCCCCAGCATGCGGCAGAATTGCTGGACGAGCAGTGGCAGGTCTTCACGATGCTCACGGAGCGCTGGCGCGCGCAGCAGCACCACGCGTAACCGGTAATAGAGGTCTTCGCGAAAGGTCTGCTTCGCAATCTCCGCGGCCAAGTCCTTGTTGGTGGCGCTGACTATGCGGACGTCCACCTCCTGTGATGTGGTCCCGCCCAACCTCTCCACGCGCCGCGTTTCGAGAACGCGCAGCAGCTTGGCCTGGGTAGAGAGCGACATGTCCCCCACCTCGTCGAGAAAGAGGACGCCGCCGTTCGCCAACTCAAATTTGCCGCGTTTCATCGCCGTGGCGCCGGTAAAGGCGCCCTTCTCGTATCCGAAAAGCTCGCTTTCAATCAGGTGCTCGGGCAGCGCCGCGCAATTCAGCGCGACGAAGGGGCCTTTGCCGCGATTGCTGCGTCGATGGATTTCCGTGGCCAGCAGGTCCTTTCCCGTTCCACTTTCGCCCTGAATCATCACGGTCACTTCCGCCTGCGCGACGCGGTCTGCCAGATCAAAGAGTTCGCGCATCACCTTACTGCACCCAATCATGGCGCCGAACTGACCCTCGGAAACCAGTTGGCGCTTCAGGCGAGTGTTCTCCTCGGCCAGGGCCAGGTGCTCGAGGGCGCGCTCCACCACCAGGCGCAACTCCTCAACTTCGAACGGTTTCGGCAGGTAATCGTAAGCGCCGCTCTTCATCGCCTCCACCGCGACCTTTTCCGAGCCGTAGGCGGTAATCATAATCACGGCTGGCGTGCTACCCTGCTCCCTCAGCTCGCGGAGATAATCCATGCCGCTTTCCTCGGGCATTTCGATGTCCAGAAGAATGATCCGGGGGTCTTCCTGGACAAGCACCTGCCGCGCGGCCACGACGCTCTCCGCGTCCAGGACGCGATAGCGGCTTTCCAGGGCGCGCCGCATTCCATAACGAGCGGTGGCATCATCGTCCACGATCAGCACTGTCGGTAAGGCTTGCTTGGGACTGGAATTTGCAGGGCTCATATTTTGATTACGCGGGTTTTGCCGTAACGGAAGGTTTTGCCACGCGAAAGCGTACAACAAATCGTGTGCCGGGGTGAGCGGAAGTTGCGTCCCGCGCCTCCACCGGGCTCTGGCATTCAATGGAACCACCAATCTCCTCCACCCGTCGCTTTACAATGGCCAACCCCAATCCCGTCCCGCCTGCTCGCGTGGTATAGAAAGGCTGAAAGATCTTATCCAACTTATCACGTGGAACGCCTCGGCCCTGGTCTTCGACAATAAGCTCGACAGTCGCGGGCCGCGCGGTGGGCTGGGCAAGGCGTATCCGAATCACACTCCCCTCCCCGCTCGCTTCGATGGCATTCACAAGCAGGTTGGAAATGATATCGCTGGCAGCCTCCTCGCCTCCTTCCACCGGGCAGGGGCCGCCATTTTGAATTTCCAGGGCAAGCCGCCGCTGCTCGGCTTCGCTCCGCGAAATGGCCACTACCCTTTTGGCCACGCTCAGCAAGTCAGCCGGGCGGTCTGTGTCGCGCGCGGGCTTGGCATAGCGCAGAACCTGGGAGATATTGCGATTCAAGCGGTCGATTTCATCCACCAGCATGCGGCAGTCGCGCCGCGAATTCTCGGAAAGTGCCTTGTCCTCCTCCATAAGCTGCACGATGGTTTTCATGCCGCTCAGGGGATTCTTCACATTGTGAGCGATGCGGGCCGCCATCTCGCCGAGGAAGGCCATTCTCTCCTTGGCGGCCAATTCGCGCTCCAGAGCGACCTTATCCGCAATCAGCCGGCAAAGCTCCAAAGCCGCTGCCAGACGGTCGGCGAGGATTTCGAATGCCGCGACTTGCTCGCCGGATACTTCTCCGCTCAGCGGAGCGATTTCGAGTTGCGCGATCACCTCTCCGCCGCGTGAAATAGGCACCCAGTGAGCCTTGCGGGGCGCACCCCGCCCGGAATCGGCGGCAGCACTCGTCCCAATACACAGCCGAACGCTCTCCAACCCGAGAGCTGGGGGCACGCACTCTTCCACCAGCGCCTGGACCGATTTCATATCCCCGGTGCGTTTGGCGTGTTCTTCGATTTCCAATGCCAGCTTCTGGACGGTTTCAAATTCCGAAACAAATTGCTGATGGAGCGCGCGGCTGATGAGCCGCTTGAGGGGTTCGACCAGGAGCACGAGGGCGAAAATCATAATGCCTTCGGAGACGGCAGCCGGCAGAAGGTCATGCACCTCCAGCCAGCCGCTCATGCGACGCATGAAATCCAAATAGATCAGAAACCCAAAGCCCACTGCAACCGAATACACGACATTCCGTGGCATGCGCAGGTCCAGAAAGTTATAACGCAGAATGGCGTAACCCAGCAGGCCGCTGGGCACGATGCCCAGGAATAACAAGCCCGTGGGAAAATATCCACCTACCCCTCCCACCGGCGGCCAGATGCGGGGGAGATAAGCAATGGCCCAACCGGTCGCGAGAAGACCCTGAAGCCCTGCGAGGTAGAGGTGTAATCCAGCGATTCGTGGCTCGACGGCGCGCCGGATCACGCTCAAATAGGCATTGAGACCCGCGGCGAACAAGAGGGCGGCAACGGCCCAAAGAACCAGCAAGCGCCATGGGCGGCCGAGCGCCACGAGGGGTTCCCAACCGAAGTGGTTCAGCAACCTTCCGACGATCCAGGGCAGAAGCGGAACTGGAAGATAGAACGATGCCACCACCAACTTCTGCCACCTCCGGCTCGTCAGGAAGCGTGTGCTATAGTCGGCTTGGACGTGGACCAACAAGGGGACAGCGGCAACAAAACCCACCAGTGAAACTGTGCGTGAGAAGCCGGAAAGGACCGCCGGCCCCACCCCGTAAAAGAGGCTGATATTGAGCGCCAGCAGATTGCCCGAATACCACATGAACAGCGCCGACATCAGACTGAAGAGCAGCCATTCCAGCCGGTGCAGCCGCCGGTTCCCCAAAATCATGACCATTAAGAAGAGATGGATCAGCGTCCCGAAGGTATAGGTGATGAGCTTGCCGACCACAAGTGGCGTGAGACCGTAGGCAACATCCACGCAGAACTCTCCGGCAAAAAGGTGGCCGCCGCAGGCACCAAGGCGATGCGCGGGCACTATTGTAAGTCAGCGCCGCGATACATGTAAACGTTGCCGGCGCCCATAAGGGCGAAGGTCAGGGTAGTTGCCACCGCCGTCGCAATGCCCAGGTGAAGGATTTCGCAGGTTGAGCTAGAATCATCTTCGGGCCGATCAACCCATTTTAAAAACGCTAAACGACAGTGTGGTTCACTGCAACTGGATATGGCACACCAGGTTTTCATTAGCTACGCATCTCTGGACAAGGTCGATGCCGAGCGCATTTGCCGCGCCTTGGAGACCGCAGGCATATCGTGCTGGATCGCGCCTCGTGACATCAAGCCGGGTTCGGACTACCCGACGGCCATTGTGGAGGGCGTGCAAGCGGCACGCGTGATGGTCCTGGTACTGACGGACGCCGCCGCCGCTTCACCGCATATTGCCAGTGAAGTGGGCCACGCCTTCAACGGCAAGAAGCGCATCATCCCCTTCCGCATTTCGCAAAAACCGCTGCCTGAAGATTTGGAGTATTTCCTTTCGTTGACGCAGTGGCTGGACGCGCCAGAGGGTTGCACTGAACCCAACCTCAAGAGGCTGGTCGAGGCCACGCGCGGCGCCATGGCGGGCGAGTCCTCACCGCACCACCCGGTAGCACCTCAGCAGAGCATGACCCCCTGGCTGGCGGCTGCCGCCGTCGCTTTGGTCGCGGTGGGAGCGGTCTTCTATTGGACGTTACGCAAGCCGCCCACTCCCAACATCCCCGTTCCCACTCCCAAGATTGTTCCGGAGCCTCTACCGGTTACTCCACCTCCGATTATTCCGTTGCCGGTTACTCCGCCTTCGGTTGCAAAACTGAAGACTTGGCACAATCCCAAGGACGGACTGAACTACGCCTGGATTCCCGCTGGGCATTTCACCATGGGGTGTTCGGTGCAGGATAGCGAGTGCAAAGACGACGAAAAGCCCACGCACAGGGTGGAGATTGAAAACGGTTTTTGGATGGGGCAGACCGAGGTAACGGTCGCCGCCTATCAGCGGTTCGTCCCCAAGTATACCCCGCCTCTTCCCGGCATGGACGGCAACATGCCCGTGCTGGGCGTGGGCTGGGCCGAGGCCAAGAATTTTTGCGCGGCGATGGACGGGCGGTTGCCCACCGAAGCGGAGTGGGAGTATGCGGCACGAGCCGGCAGCCCCGAACCCTATTACGGAACAATCTCCGCCATCGCCTGGTATGGGAAGAACAGTGGCGACACTCTGCACGCGGTGGGAAAGAAGCAGCCCAACGCTTTTGGCCTTTTCGACATGCTGGGGAACGTCTCTGAGTGGGTTCTGGACCGGTATTTCGACAAGTATTCTTTGGATGCCGCGGCTACGGGCCCGCAAGTCGAACAACCCCTGGAGGGCAATGCCTGGGCCGTGGCCCGCGGAGGATTCTGGCAGAGCGATGCCGCAGCCCTGCGCGTCTCCCACCGTCTGGCGCAGGAACCGGACGGGAACGAGATCCCCATCGGTTTTCGCTGCGCGAGCGACCATCGTTAGATCGGCCAAAATTGACACATTGGGGGGTGTGTGTTACGTTGGATTTCAGGGCATTGGGCGCGCAGCCTCCTGTAGGGCAGCGCGACACCCTCAAGATAGGCTTACAACGATGGGCAATTCTGACCGGTTCTTCTACGAACGCTTTGGCCTGACGGAGGCGAATCTGGCGCAGTACCTGGGCGCTGCGCTTTCCGAGGGCGGGGAGTATGCGGACCTTTATTTCGAGCACACGACCATGTCCTCGCTGCTCGTGGATGAGTCGCTGGTAAAGACCGCCACGGAAGGCATTTCCATGGGCTGCGGCATCCGCGTGGTGGCGGGGGAGCAGACGGGTTACGCTTACACCGACGACCTGGCGCCGGAAAAGATCCTGAAGGCGGCGAGGATTGCGGCGCGCATCGCCAGCGGCCCGGCGCGGGTATCGACGGTGGGTTTGAGCGTTCGTGAAACCCAAAATGACTTTTACCCTGTGGCCCATCCCTCCACGGACCGGGCATTGGCCGACAAGCTGGAATTGGTGGTGCGGGCCGACACCGCGGCGCGCGCTTACGATCCCCGCGTCAAGCAGGTGCGTGCCACTTATGGCGACCAGATTCGCCACGTGTTGATTGCCGGTTCCGACGGCCGTGTGGTTACGGATTTCCAGCCGCTCGTGCGCCTGAATGTCTTCACTATCGCCCAGGAAAACGGCAAGCTGCAATCGGGATCGAGTGGCGGCGGCGGGCGTGTGGGCCTGGAATTCTTCTCCGCGGAGCGCTCCCCGGAGCATTTTGCCAAGGAAGCGGCGCGGCAGGCGATTGTCCAACTCGAAGCGCGGGAAGCTCCGGCGGGCGAAATGGAAGTGGTTCTGGGACCGGGCTGGCCGGGCATTCTGTTGCACGAAGCCATTGGGCACGGCCTGGAAGCGGACTTCAACCGTAAGGGCATCTCGGCTTTCAGCGGCAAGATGGGGCAGCGCGTAGCCTCCGACATTTGCACCGTGGTGGACGACGGTACCATTCCCGCGCGGCGCGGTTCGCTGAATGTGGACGATGAAGGTGAGCCCACGCAGAAGACCGTGCTGATCGAAAACGGCATCCTGCGCGCCTACTTGCAGGATAAGTTGAGCTCCGGGATTCTTAAGACTACGCGCACCGGCAACGGGCGGCGGGAGAGTTACGAACACATTCCCATGCCGCGCATGACTAACACCTACATGCTGGCGGGCCAGGACGCTCCCGACGATATCATTCGCTCCGTCAAACACGGTTTATACGCGGCCAATTTCGGCGGCGGACAGGTGGACATTACCAACGGCAAATTTGTGTTCTCGGCCTCGGAAGCCTACTTGATCGAGGACGGCAAGGTGACCGCACCGGTGAAAGGTGCGACGCTCATCGGCGACGGCCCGACTGTTCTGACCCGGGTCACCGCCGTGGGCAACGACCTGAAACTCGATCCGGGCATCGGCACCTGCGGTAAAGACGGGCAGAGCGTGCCGGTGGGTGTGGGCATTCCCACCATCAAAGTCAGCAGCCTGACCGTGGGGGGCACCGCCCCGCGCGGAGTAACGTCCTTTACCTAGATAATAGCTGAAAGCCGACAGCTTAAAGCCGTTGCCGGATAGTTTCTGTTAGCTGTGGGCTGTAAGTGGTTAGCTGTGAGCTAAAAAATGGCCGAACAACAACTCGAACAAATCGCTGTGGATCTGGTGAACCGCGCAACGCATGGGGGCGCCACGGCTGCGGACGTTACGGTTTACGAATCGGATGAATTTTCCACTGCGCTGCGGCTTGGACAGATCGAGAAACTGAAAGAAGCAGCATCGAAAGCGCTGGGATTGCGGGTCTTCCGGGGCGTGCGAAGCGCGTCCTCGTTCTCAAGCGATTTCTCCGCAGCCTCTTTGGATCGTCTGGTGGAGCGTACCCTGGCGATGGCGCAGGTCACCTCAGAGGACCCTGCTAGCGGTCTGCCGGATGCTGCCTTGCTGGGCCGACACGAGGGCGATTTGCAGCTCTACTCGGAGGATGTGGCGACGCTCACCACCGAAGAGCGCATTGACTATGCGCGCCGCGCGGAGCAAGCCGCTCTCGCCGCCGACCCGCGCATCAAGAACTCCGAGGGGGCATGGTTTGAAGCGAGTGTGGGCCGCCGGGCCTATGCCAACTCGCTGGGTTTTGTGGGAAGTTACCGGTCGTCCTACTGCGCGGGGTCCGTCGCTCCGGTGGCGGAAGAAGGCGGCATGCAGCGCGACTATTGGTATTCCGTGGCGCGGCGCCGCAGCGGGCTGGATAGCCCGGAATCCGTCGGACGCAAAGCCGCGGAACGCACTTTGCGCAAACTGGGCGGGCGCAAGCGCGCCACGTGCCAGGCGCCGGTGATCTTCGATCCGGAAACCGCTCCTTCCTTGATTGGCCACATTTTTGAGGCGGTGCGCGGCGACGCTATTTATCGCAGCGCCTCGTTTCTCACCGGAAAAATGGGTCAGAGGGTTGCCAACGAAAATGTAACGATTCTCGATGATGGCCTGCGCCCGGGTGGTTTTGGAACCCGCCCGTTTGATGGCGAAGGGATTCCCGCCTCGGTAACGTCAGTCATCGAAAAGGGTGTGCTCAGCAACTATCTGCTCAACTGTTACACGGCACGCAAGCTGAACATGCGCACCACCGGAAACGCCTCCCGCGGGGTCTCCGGACCGCCGGGAGTCGGACCGAAGAACTTTTATCTGGCGCCTGGTCCGCATAGCGCGGAAGAAATTCGCAAGTCCGTCAAGTCGGGGTTTTATGTAACCGATCTGATCGGCTTCGGCGTAAACATTGTGACAGGCGACTATTCCCGGGGTGCGGCGGGAATGTGGATTGAAAATGGTGAGTTCGCCTATCCGGTGGAAGAGGTTACCATTGCCGGCAATCTGACGGAAATCCTGAACCACATTGATATGGTGGGGTCAGATTTGGAATTCCACAGCGCCATCGCGGCCCCCACCCTGCTTATTTCCGGCCTGACGGTGGCAGGAACCTGATTGACGACCATGCCTCGGAACGATCACGGCGTCTCCACGCCCGTCATTATTTCCATTGTATTGGTGATGGTTGCAGGGATCGTGGCGGTATGGGTGCTCCTGCAACACCACGCGGTGTCACGCCCCGCAACAGCGGGAACGGCGCAGCGCACCCTGAGCGTCGAGGAGAAGGCTTACCTTTCCTCGCTGGCCTTCGCGGATCTTCGCATGAGCGCCGCGGTCAACTACCTGGGAGACACTGTAACCTATTTGGACGGCACCGTGACGAATAACGGGGGGAAGTTGGTCCGCCGCCTTGAGGTGGAGTTGAATTTCGTGGACGTTATGAACCAGGTCGTCTTGCGCGAGAACGCCCACCCTCTGGCGAATCGAGCCACGCCGTTGCAGCCCGGGGAGACACAAGCCTTCCGTGTGACCTTCGAGCATATGCCCGCGGATTGGAATCAAGCGCCGCCGTTTGCAAAGGTTGTGTACTTGGAATTTTGATTGGCGATTTCGGCCGTCGCCCGGGGGCTAACAATCGGTGATCGCAAATCGACAATCGACTATGGGATTATCGCCCTAATTCCAGTCGTCGGTAGAGCGGCACGGGCAAGCCGGCTTTCTCCATCTTGCCCTGGGTTTTTGCCACGTCGTATGGGGTACGGTAATACTCAACGGTTTTCTCGTCCGTGTCGAGGACCGCGAACGCGGCTCGCCAGTCGTGGTCGCGCGGTTGGCCCACTGATCCTGGGTTAAGTAAGTACCGCGTGGTGTCTTCCAGCGGCACCGTCAAGGTCAGGCCATCCGGGGCGACGGGCATGTGGATGGATTGAAAACGTCCGGCCTCATTGAGCGTGAAGCCCCCTTGCAGGTGAGTGTGGCCAAAGCAAACCAGTTGCGTTTCCGGGCTGCGCAGGAGAGGCAGGGCCTGGGCGGGGCCCAGGATGTATTCGTCCTCAT
>Ga0335085_10008014_pt1 | contig 16208 bp, 12 predicted proteins | sample Lox_Sample_45_FD_206712 | JGI IMG/M metagenome (GOLD analysis project Ga0335085, IMG submission 206712) | Soil microbial communities from Loxahatchee National Wildlife Refuge, Florida, United States - Lox_Sample_4.5 | ecosystem: Environmental > Terrestrial > Soil > Wetlands | place: USA...
CTTCGCGAATGCTGACGACACGCAACTGCTGATTGAGGTATCGGCGGCATCCGACGGACGGAGGGCCGAGCTGCGTGGCTGGGCAGAAGCCTTTCACGAGTCGATGACGGAGATTGCCGGGATAACTGTCTTCCGGGAAAAGGCGAGCGCGCCGCGCGAGTCAGAAAAGTTGCTTACCGTTGCGGCAGATCATTTGATCTATCAGACCAAGCGGGCCGCGTATCGAGTTAGTGCGGGCTCTTTCTTTCAAACGAATCGCCATTTGACAGACGAACTGGTCAGTATCGTGACCGGGAACCAAAATGGGAAATTCGCGCTCGACCTCTATGCCGGTGTGGGGTTGTTTTCCACAGCCCTTTATGGTGACTTTCATCACATCGTTTCTGTTGAGTCGTCACAGACATCCACAGCTGACCTTGCCTACAATCTGCACTCGAAGGAAGAGGCGATCCAGGCTACGACGGAACAGTTTCTGTCCGGCATGCAGAAGGGGCGGTCCAGGACGGGTTCGGTTCTCCCCCATCGCACTAATCAGCCCGACCTGGCGGTGGTGGACCCGCCCCGAAGTGGCCTGGGAGAACGCGTGGCGCGAATGTTGGCGACCTTGGGTGCGCCACGCGTTGTTTATGTCTCGTGTGACCCGGTCACTCTGTCGCGCGATCTGATCACACTGCTTGCCGCGGGCTATCGCATCGAACGGGTGCATCTGGTCGATCTGTTTCCTCAGACTTATCACCTCGAGAGTGTCGTTCACCTCGTGCGGTGAAAATCGACTGGCGGTTCCTCTTTCTCACCGAGTCTTCGCATGACTTCTCCGCCTGCATCAGCCGGGCCTCCCGCCTTTCATTCCAAGGCACCGCGGCAACCCATGTTGTGGGCTGCGGCTAGTTACGCACTGGGCATCGCTGCCGGAATCTACACGTGGCGTCCTCCATTTTGGTGGGTGGCAGCTACGACACTGTTTCTGCTTGCTGCCGTGTATCTTGGGCAACGCCGCTCCAGAGCAGCCTGGCTCCTTGTGCTGGGAGGATTTTTTCTGGCGGGCGCGCTTCACATTCAAATACGCAAGCCCTTTCCCGCTCTCGACACCAGCATTCAGCCGTATGCCGATCGTCAGCCGCTTTCCGTGACTGCGCATGTGGTTCGCGACGGCCACCTGCAGCAGGGGGGCGATGGGGAGATCAGGCAGACCCTCGACGTTGAGACGGAGCAATTCCAGACGTTATCGGGAGAAATCATTCCAGGCCGATCCGGCGTCCGACTGAGCATCTACAGCCCGCATCCGCCGGATGCCGCTCGCGAAGATCTGCCGAATAACGAAATGACCTATGGCGGGCCCGTCTTTCACTACGGAGACCGGATTCGATTCCTGTCCAAGCTGAAACTACCGCGCAACTTTCGCAATCCTGGGGCCTTCGACTATCAAGGATATCTTGCCGATCATGGTATCGCAGCTCTTGGTTCGGCCAAGCTGGAAGAGGTTGAGATGCTTCCAGGTTTCTATGGCACGCGGCTGGCGCGCTGGCGAAGCTGGCTACATCGCAGCGTCATCGCCAAGGTGCACGAGCTTTGGCCGTCACGCGAGGCAGCGTTGATTGATGCCATGGTGATCGGCGAAGAGGCTTTCATTGACAGGGACACGCGGGTCGATTTTCAGCGTTCGGGCACGTATCACGTTCTGGTTGTGTCGGGGATGAACGTCAGCATCCTCGCCTTCGCGGCGTTCTGGGTCTTCCGCCGAGTGCGGCTGAACGAATTCATTGCGACCATCGGTACGATCAGTCTATGCATTGCGTATGCTTCAATCACAGATGTGGGCCCGCCGGTCTGGCGCGCTACCCTCATGTGCACCGCTTATCTGGTCACACGGCTGCTCTATCGCGAGCGTGCCATGACGAATGCCGTCGGTGCGTCCGCGCTCGGACTGCTGATCTACGACCCGCGACAGCTTTTCACCGCCAGCTTCCAGATGACATTCCTGTGCGTGCTGATCGTGGCCGCGATAGGCATACCTATCCTGGAGCGCACTTCACAGCTTTACAAGAAAGCACTAGTGAATTGGGATTCGAATGATTACGCGGTGTTGTTGCCACCGAGAGTGGCACAGTTCCGTGTAGACCTGCAGCTGGTCTCCGCACGGCTAGCGCTCTTCATCGGGCAAATCTGGGCTCAGCGACTGATTCGAAGCGTCACTCGTTTTCTGCTGGCGTCATGGGAACTCATCTTCATCTCTGCGGTGATGCAGATGGGACTGGCTCTGCCGATGGCCTACTACTTTCATCGCGCAACAACCTTGGGCTTGCCTGCGAACTTGATCGTGGTCCCACTGGTGCAGTTGATGATGCCCGCGACTGTAATTGCGCTCGCACTCGGCTATGTGTCGCACTGGCTGGCGGGAGTCCCCGCCCTCCTGACCGCGCTCTCGGTCCATGGCATCACGGGGACGGTGCGTGGGCTGGGGGGATGGCGGCTCGCCGATCTGCGCGTTGCTATGCCTTCGACGCTGGTCATCGTGGTGGCGGGGGCGGCACTCGTGCTAGCCATGTGGACCGCACGCCGACGCGTCATCTTCGTTTGCTCCGGACTGGCAGCCATTCTTGTGGCTGCACTGTTCCTTGCGTCTCTGCCACCCCAACCCCGCATATGCCCCGGGAAACTGGAAGTCACTTCCATCGACGTTGGGGAGGGAGACTCCATTCTCGTTGTTACGCCAGCCGGCAAAACTCTGCTTGTCGACGCCGGAGGACCGATCGGTCGGGGCGGCTCGCAACTCGACTTCGGTGAGGACGTTGTCTCTCCTTATCTGTGGACCCGTGGCCTCTCCCGCCTTGATGCGGTCGCCATCACCCACGGACACTCGGATCACATCGGCGGGATGATTGCCATTCTCAAGAACTTCAAGCCGAAGGAGCTGTGGGTCGGAGTGATTCCTCCAAGCCGTGCGCTCGATAATGTGATCTCTACCGCTGAGTCTCAGGGTGTGAAGGTCGTGCGCCACTGGGAAGGGGATGCCTTCGAGTTCGGGGGGGCCAACGTCCAAGTCCTGTTTCCGTCGCGAGAATGGCCCGTTGGCGACAGACCACAGAACAACGACTCGATGGTGTTGCGCGTCAGCTATCGCGATTCGTCTGTCCTATTAGAAGGTGACGCGGAAAAGCGTGCCGAACGCCACATCGCTGAAGTAGAACATCCCACGGCGAGTCTTCTGAAAGTTGGGCATCACGGAAGTGCGAACGCCACGACACCGGAATTAATGGAATCGGCGAAGCCGCAGTTCGCAATCATTTCGGTGGGCCTAGGAAACAGCTTCGGCTTGCCGCGAAACGAGACTCTGGCCCGCCTCAGTGCTTCAGGCGTTCGCGTCTACCGCACCGATCTTGACGGAATCGTAACTTTCTATCTGGACGGACACTCCGTTACGCCTTCCCTGACGGGTCTTCGATAATATCGATTTCGGCTGTCTCGTCTTCGTCATCTTCAGTCGAAGATGCACTGGACGCCAATTGGCGATTCTCTTCAATCACCTTTCGCGCTGTTTCGGCATCTTCTTCGCGCACAAGAATGATCATGCCTCCGAGCCCTGGAAAGGTATCTTGCACCAGCGAGGCCGAGGTGAGATCGCTGTCAATCCCGGCCGACTCAAGTAGTCCTTTGACGATCATGGCCTCGGACTCCAGCTCCGAATCGAACACCTTCACGAGTTTTTCGTTGGGATCGGGAGCAGGTCGCGTGCTTTCCGAAGAATTGATGGGATCCGCCATGACGCCTCCAGTTCCGGAGTTCGGGCAGGGCCGAATTCCTGACACTCAGAGATTTTACTCTCCGGCCGCTGTGCGATTGGTTGAGAGTAATTGCAACAAGGATGCTATTTTCCCGCTCCAGGTCGTGGCAACACAAGCTTCAGGCTCTGTGGGAGCGGACACGAAAGGGCACTTTTGGGCCGTTGCTTTTCGTCAAAATTCGGGCAGAATGAACGTAACTGAGTGCGCAACGCACGAGTGTGCCGCATCATCCAAAGTTGTGTGGGTAGCGATAAGGGGACATCATGAACTCTTCCCAGCAAGCCAGGAACGAAAGCCAATTCCCGCTGGCAGAGCAAGAGCGGAAGGAGGAAGCGCGGAAGATTCGCCGCCTGCAGCTGATGATCAGCATGGTTATGTCTGTGATCGGGCAGGACCCTAATCTTACCGTAGAGGAAGCCTCAGAACTGGCTGCCGGAGCCAAGAAGGCAGCGCTCACCATGTTTCCCGACAAGGAACTCGCGTTCGATCTATTGTATAGGCCGCGATTGCAGAGACTGATCCGGGAGCGTTTCCGGCTGCAATAACTTCTACTCGTCCGCTACCGGATTCCGCAGCGTCCCGACTCCCTCCACCGTAACTTCCATGTTGTCGCCAGCCACCACTGCTCCGACACCGGAGGGTGTTCCGCTGGGAATCAAATCACCGGGATATAACGTCATGGCCTGCGTAATGTGACGGATGACGGTATCGAGTGGGAAGATGAAGTCGCGTGTGTTGCCATTCTGTCGAACCTCACCGTTGACGCGAGTTTGCACGCCGATACCCGCCCAGGGATCGATTTCGTCGGTCACCACCGGGCCAACCGGGCAGAACGTATCGAAGCCTTTAGCCCGCGACCATTGTCCGTCTTTTTCCTGCAGGTCGCGCGCGGTCACGTCGTTCACGCAGGTATAGCCCAGAATGTACTGGCGAATGTCGGCGTCGGCCGCAGGCTGATAACAGGTCTTGCCTATTACAACCCCGAGTTCACCTTCATAATCGACGCGTTGCGAGATCTTTGGACGGCGAACCGTGGCTCGCGGAGACAGCAACGCGGATGTCGCTTTCAAGAAAATGAGAGGTTCCTTCGGCACTTCGTGCCCCAACTCTGCCGCATGCTCGCGGTAGTTCCGGCCCACGCAAATAATCTTCGAAGGCCTCACAGGAGGCAGCAGCAATGCTTCCTCGAGTGGAATGGCATCGATGCGGCGCGAGCGCAGGCTTTCCATGTCGCCGTCGGCGTCTTCGGGAGGAGTCAGCAGAATGCGCACAATCGCATCCCGGCCTGCGATTGATTCCACCAGCCCATACTGCGCTTCACCATTCAACTGAAATCGGCAATATCTCATTTCTTTCTTTCTTTCTTCGATTCAAGTTCGACTGCAGGAATATTCACGTAAAGATATCAGGAATTCCCAAAGGCGCGTGTCATGGCACTGCTTCGCCTGCCTCTTCGGATGGTGCGCTCTCATTTCCGCGAACGTCGACTGACGAAACAGAGTAGACATAGTGTTTCCCCGAAGCGACGCTCTCGTCTCGATAGGCAGGAGTCTTCACCGGCTCCGTTGTCAATTTCACTGGCGCCGCTCCTTCTTCATGGCGGTACACATTGTATCCAGCGAGATCGACATCGCTCACCGGAGCCCACACGAGATCGATAAACGGCTTCTGCCCCGGCCCGGAGAACACCGCCTGCAATGCATTCGGCACCGCAGGGGGGAACACGTCATCGGCGAATATCTTGACCTCCGGAGTGTCGTCGCCTTCAATCTCAACGCGGCGCTTGCCGGGCAGATCGATTAGCGTGACCGCCTCCGCATGATATTCGTATGTTTTTTCCCACTCGATGGTTGAGTCGGTCAGGCGGAAACTCGTTTCGGTGGTAGCTGGCAGCTCTCCCGCCAGGACTTGGCCGTTTCGGTCCTCGGTGCGGCGATACACACGGAACACATAGTACAAACCGGGCTCCGATGTGAAAGAAACAGGATCGGCAGTCCAGCTCAGTACTACTCCATGGCTATCGGCACGAGCCTGAAAATCCCGTGGAGCAGGCAAGGTGCGGACCAGAGGAACCGTGACCTGATTCGATAGTCCGGCGCCTCTGCCATCGGTGTTCAGCACTTCCACCGCATAGGTCACGAAATCGGACGTGCTCGCGCTCACCAGCTGTGAGATCTGGTCCTGATAAGATGCCCGACGCTTCTGCTGGGCAGGCTCCACTGCAGCAGTGCCGGCCGTGGCGGCTTCCCCAACCGGAGTTCCGCAATCATTCAGAGCAGATGCCCCTCGGCAAATCCGTGTGGGTCCAAGACTCCGGATGGTCTGACGGTCCGTCGTGGTAGCAGGGATGGTCCACGTCAAGGTCACTCGATCACCTTTGCGTACGGCGCGCAAGTCCAAAGGCGGTTTCGGCAAGTCGAGGGAAGGGGGCAGCGGCGGACCGATCGTGGCGCAGGCCGCGAGCATCAATGACACACTCACTGCCGCAGCCAGAGTCTGGGCCCTGCGTCTCATGGGAAGAAAAAGACTAACAGATGAAGACGACGAGCGGTCGGCTAAGAGGACGTCAGTTCTTTGACGGCTTCGCGGAACACTTTCGTATGCCGGTCGACATGATCCGCTTCGGTTTGCGGAGACATTAGCGCCATATTGTGGAAAGGAGTAAGCAGGATGCCGCGATTCATCGCATACAAATGCATGAAGCGCTCCAACTCAAAATCCATCGCGTCGTGCGCCTGCTGGCCATTCTTCGGCTCCGGACCAAACATGTACTCCGCGCGGCATCCCAGCCGTGTCACGTGCCACGGCAGTTGCGCATCGGCAATTACTTTGGCGACTCCGGCGGTCCAACGCTCTGCCATCGGAATCATGCGATCGAATGCTTCCTTCGTGAGAACCTTGGACAGCGTGGCACGCATGGCGGCGAGCGACAACGCATTACCGGCGAGCGTCCCGCCAATGCCACCCACGTCGCAATTCTCGATCTCCTGCTTCGCGACGATCCGATCCGCCACTTCCTGTGAGAACCCGTACGCTGCTCCGGGAATACCTGCACCAATCGTCTTGCCAAAGACAATCACATCCGGGTCGAGATTCTCCGACCGCGTGTATCCGCCCGGGCCGGTGCAGATGGTGTGCGTTTCATCGATGATGAGCAGCGTTCCATGCTCCCGTGTGATCTCTCGCAAGGCTTTGTGATATCCGGGCTCAGGGTGCACGATGCCGACGTTGGTCATCGCAGGTTCCGCCAGGACGCACGCCACGTCGCCGGAAACGAGCGCCGCTTCCAGCGCATCGACGTCGTTGAATTCGACAACCTTGGTCGTCATTGCAGGATTCACCGGGGGACCAACATTGCCAGGTCTCGGACCGGCCTTGCCGTCCGTTCCGATCGTGATGAACGTCTCGTCGACTGTACCGTGATAACACCAGTTGAAAACGAGAATCTTCGGACGGCCGGTGATCTGGCGCGCCAGCCGGATGGAGAACCGGTTCGCATCAGTCGCTGTGAGCGCGAATTGCCAGTAAGGCAGGTGGAAACGCTTCTGCAGCTCTTCTGCGACAACGACGGCATCTTCACCCGGCAGCATCAGCGTAATGCCGCGCTTCATCTGTTCTTCCGCCGCCTTTACCGTGGAAAATGGAGAGTGCCCGGTCATCGCGCCGGTATCTCCCAAACAGAAGTCGATGTAGCGAAGGCCGTCTACGTCGAAGAACTCCGCACCCTGGGCCTCGCGCACAAACGGCGGGAAGGCGCCCGCCCACTTCACCATCCAGTTCATAGGCACGCCTGCCAGCAACGACTTGCGTGCGCGCTCAAACAGCGACTTCGACTTCGGGCGCTCGTCGACGAACTTCTTCTGTTCACGTTGCATCAGGGACTGCAGGCGGGAGCGGTCGATGGATTTCATGAGTTGTTAAAGATAAACCACAGAGGATACAGGGCCACGGAGGAATCTCCTTTGCACCTAAGTGTCCTCTGTGGCGAAGAAGTTCCTAAAGGATGTAGCGGCTCAAATCCTGGTCCTTCACGATATCGGTCAGCATCTTGCGCACATAGTCGGCGTCGACGTTGATGGACTGCCCCTTTTTCTCCGGAGCATCGAAGCTCAGCTCATCGAGCACGCGCTCCATGATCGTGTGCAGACGCCTCGCGCCGATATTCTCCGTACTCTCGTTTACACGGAATGCGAAGTGTGCAATCTCTTCCAAAGCCTCGGGCGTGAATTCCAGCTTCACCCCTTCGGTTTCAAGCAAGGCTGTGTACTGCTTCACCAGCGACGACTTCGGCTCGGTGAGAATCCGCACGAAATCTTCCATGGTGAGCGACTGCAACTCGACGCGGATCGGGAAGCGTCCTTGCAACTCGGGAATCAAATCGCTGGGCTTCGAAACGTGAAACGCGCCTGCTGCGATGAAAAGAATATGATCCGTCCGCACCATGCCATAGCGGGTGTTGACTGTCGTGCCTTCGACGATCGGCAAAATGTCGCGCTGCACGCCTTCGCGCGAAACGTCAGGCCCGTGGCCGCCTTCGCGGCCCGCGATTTTGTCAATCTCGTCAAGGAAGACAATTCCCGAATTCTCAACGCGATCAATCGCAGTTCGCGTCACCTGATCCATATCGATCAATCGCTGCTCTTCTTCCTGGATCAGATACTCAAAAGCCTCGTTCACCTTCATCTTCCGCTTTTTGGTGCGCTGTCCGAAGATGTTCGGCAACATGTCTTTGATGTTGACATCCATCTCCTCCACGCCCTGATTTGTAAGGATCTCGAACGACGGAAAATTGCGTTCCCGCACATCGATCTCGACCATGCGCTCGTCGAGTTTGCCCTCGCGAAGTTGCTGGCGCAGTTTTTCCCGGGTGCGGCTGGAAGACTCGGTCAGCGCTGTACCACCGTCGATCACGACGCCTCCCGCGGTTGAAGGAGGGGGCTCGGGACGAGGAGGCGAAGGGGGCAAAAGAATGTCCAGCAGCCGCTCCTCGGCGTTGAGTTCAGCTTTGTCAGACACGTCCTCGAGCTTCTCTTCGCGAACATTGTCGATGGCGATCTCTACCAGATCGCGCACCATGGACTCCACGTCGCGACCCACGTAGCCAACTTCGGTAAACTTGGACGCTTCAACCTTGAGGAATGGAGAATTGGCCAGCTTGGCCAGACGCCTGGCAATCTCGGTTTTCCCGACGCCCGTCGGCCCGATCATGATGATGTTCTTGGGGATGATCTCTTCGGCGAGGTCGGGCGGCAGCTTCTGCCGTCGCGTGCGGTTCCGCAGCGCGATGGCGACAGCGCGTTTCGCGTCTTTTTGCCCGATGACATGCTTGTCGAGTTCGGCAACAATCTCGCGTGGAGTCAATTCATCCAGGGCAAGCTGTTCTTCTTCAGCAGTGGAAGGGAGGTAAATGGCCATAAATCAGTCGTTGGTCATCAGTCGTTGGTCGCTAGCCGGATGGTTGTGAGCCAACGGACTGGCGACCATCGACCAACGTTTTTTCACAATTCCTCGATCGTCACCCGATCATTCGTATAGATGCACATCTTGCCCGCAATCTTCATCGCTTCTTCGGCAATTTGCCGGGCGGAAAGCTCGGTGTGCTCGGCGAGGGCCTGTGCGGCTGCCTGGGCGAAAGGGCCGCCGCTCCCAATCGCAGCAATGCCACCGTCAGGCTCGATGACGTCGCCCTGCCCGCTGAGCAGGAACGTCTGCTCCTTGTCGCTCACGAGCAGCAAGGCTTCCAGATGGCGCAAATATTTGTCGGTGCGCCAGTCGCGGGCCAGTTCCACCGCCGCCCGCCCGAGGTTCCCGTGATACTGCTCCAGCTTGGCCTCGAACCGGCTGAACAGGGTGAACGCATCCGCAGTTGAGCCGGCAAATCCCGCGACAATCTTGTCGTTATATAGCCGTCGAATCTTCTTCGCGGAATGCTTGATGACCGACTCCCCAAGCGTTACCTGTCCATCGCCGGCGAGCACCACATTCCCGCCGCGACGGACGGACAAAACCGTCGTAGATCGAATCAGTCGTTTTCCGGCCATGAGCGTAATTTTTCATTATAGCAGTCAGGCGCCAAAGTCTTTATTTCCCAACGCGTTCTCGGCGAGCCCGTTTTGAAGCCGTGCGGAGGTGGCGGCCAAGATTTCGTTGCAGTCCATCCACAGCGCACGGCACTTGTTTCCGCAATTTACAGATGGCCGAGGTAACCATTCCGCGGATTACCGCTGTGACATTTCTTCCCTTCACCAACACCCGTAGTTTCTAATCATGCGCAAGTCCGCTGCGGTTTTCTGTCAAGACAAAAGATCCCTCCAAACGCTGGAGACGACGCTTCATCAACTCGACATGGACCTGATGAAGTGCCGATCGAATCAGGAGGCGCTTGAGCTCGTGATGAACGGCCGCTGCTCGACGCTGATCGTCGACTTCGATCTGTCCGGCGCCGAAGAAGCCATTCGCATGGCAGCGCTGCTTCCGCCTACACAGAAACCCGCGTTGCTTGCCGTTGCCAGCCGAGCCTGGCCCGGCACCGGACAAGCTTTCCAATCGGGCGCCAGCCGCATTCTTTATCGACCTCTCGAACCAGACGTGGTCAAAGACGCCCTGAAAGCAGGCAAGAAGACGGTCAAGACAAACCGCCGCAAGTCGGCCCGGTACGAAGTGAAGACGCTGGTCTATCTCGATCTCGAACATGGAACGCTGGCAGGCGTCAGCATCGATATCGGCGAACATGGTCTCGCCATACAAGCGCCTGAGCCCGTGCCTATCCATTCGAATCTCGCATTCCGCTGCGTGCTGCCAGGAACGAGTGTGACACTGAATGGTCATGCCGACGTCATTTGGGCCAGTGATCAAGGCCGCGCGGGCTTGTTCTTCTCCAAACTTGCTCCAGCTGCGCGCAAGCATCTGAAGCAGTGGCTGACAAAACGCGGACATCAGAGCCAGCACGCAGTTCGCGATCTTCTGCCTCCCGCGGATGCGCATGTCGAATTCGCGCCGGTGGAAGAAGAACTGCAGGTCGAAGCCCCATAGAGACCCACTGCTCGGAATTTTTGCGCCGCGACGCCCTTGCCTTAGAATCAAGTGGCGGAGGCGCCACTGCCCACTTCTTCCCAAACCGCTTCGGGCTTCAACGGACACTCCATGGTTGATCTGCTGAAGCGAGTGATGGTCTGCTCGCCTGCTGCCGCCGGATGGAATTCCTCAGGCAGTGTCGCTCGCTGGAATGAACTGGGATTTCATCACGCTCCCGATTTTGTTCAAGCTCAGGCGCAACACGCGGCTCTCTGCCGCGAACTGGAAACGGCTGGGATAGAGTTGATTGACCTCCCGCCTGCCGCCGATCTCTCGCTCGATGCCGTTTACACGCACGACGCATCCCTTGCCACCGACTTCGGACTGATCGTCATGCGTCCGGGAAAAGCAAATCGCGTTCCTGAAGGCGGCCATCACGGCATCTTGGCGGCTAAAATCGAAATTCCCACGCTGGCTGAGATTATATCTCCCGGCACAACCGAAGCCGGAGACATGGTGTGGATCGATGCCAAAACGCTACTGGTCGGTCACGGATACCGCACGAACCCTGCCGGTATCGCGCAGATGCGAAATATCCTCGCGCCGAAGAATGTCGGAGTGGTCTCCGCGCCGCTTCCCTATGGCCCCGGGCCTTCCGCCTGCCTGCATCTGATGTCGCTCATCAGCCTTCTCGACGAGAACACGGCTTTGGTCGATCTCTCATGGCTCGCCGTTGAAACCGTCGAACTGCTGAGATCCCGCGGATTCAAGTTCATCGAAATCGATCCTTCCGAGCGCGAAACACTGGCCTGCAACGTTCTGTCGCTTGGCGATAAGCGCCTGCTTGCAATCAAAGAGAACCGCAAGACGAACGAAAGACTCCGCTCCGCCGGCTTCGACGTTCGCAGCTTCCCCGGCAGTGAGATCTGCATCAACGGCAGCGGCGGTCCCACGTGCCTGACACGGCCACTCTTGCGCGGATGAACACCTGTCTCTGCGGCCTCAGCGGATGTTTCTCAACGATCTCGGCGGTAGAAAGCTGTTGCGGATAACGTGCGGTTATTTCGGGTGCGTCCCTAGGCAATAGAAATTCATGCTGATACCATGGCCTCCTCCCAATGCCCGTGTTTCAACTCTCGAAGTGGTATCTGGACTGTGTCACCGATTCCGGCAACGCCCTGATCGCCTACATCGGCGATCTTCATTGGGGTCCGGTAAGTTTCCATTTCTCCAGTGTGCTGCGCAGCAGTGGTATGCAGGTCATGCAACAGCATTCGCTTCGTGAGCAGAGCAGGCCGCTGGTCAGGGAGGACGAAGTCTCCTGGCACTCTCCGCAATTCGGACTCGCTGGTGTCTGGCACGCCGATTCCTCCGCAGTGCGCGAGACCGTTTTCGAAAACGAAATCGGTTCAGTCGAGTGGCACTGCCTCATGCCACGCGCCCGAGCCTGCATTGGAAGTGACTCCGGCTTCGGCTACGTGGAATGTCTGACCATGACCGTCGCTCCCTGGAAAATGCCAATCCAGTATCTGCGCTGGGGACGCTTCTGCAGCACCTCTGACTGGATCGGTTGGATTGACTGGCAGGGTGAATACTCAAAGCGGATCATGTATTTCAACGGAGAAACAGTCTCAGCCGCTTCAATTGAAGACGAGCGAATCTTGTTCGACGATGGCTCCAGCCTCAACATGGATCGTTCACTCACCTTGCGGAAAGGACTGTTAGGCACAACAGCGTTATCGTCAATCCCCGGACTTGCCAACATATTTCCCGCTCGCCTGCTGCAGGTACATGAGTACAAGTGGCGCAGCCGGGCACAGCTCCTACGCCCCGGCATTCCTCCAGTGGAAGGCTGGGCCATTCACGAAATCGTGAGCTGGCCGAGATGACTTGGCCGAAGATCGCCTACGGCGCTCTCTTCGTCATTCTGGTCCCAGCGTTGCTGTGCCTCTGGGCAGCGGCTGCGCGAGTCTCGCTGCCGACCTATGGAACGGTGTCGATCGGTGCGGCGTTTGCCGCCGCTGGCCTCGCACTCATGTGTGCCGCGATGTATGAGTTGTGGCACTGGGGTGGCGGACTTCCCATGAATGCCTTCCCGCCTCCCAACATGGTTTCGCGCGGCACATATGCCTGGCTGCCGCATCCCATTTACACCGGCTTCGTCTCGATCTGCCTGGGCGTCTCGATGATGCTCAAATCAGCCCCAGGCTTGTGGCTCATTACTCCCATCACGGCACTTAGCTGCGTCGCTCTCGTCTTCGGATACGAGCATCCCGACCTTCTCCGCCGCTTTGGAAAAACGCTTCCTGTCTTACCGGCGGATGACGATACGCCGCCTTCCACCGTCGAGCGCATTCGCTTCATGCTCCACGTGACCGTTCCCTGGCTGGCGCTCTACGAATTCACCATTCACATTACCCAGCACGGCTTCAATCCGGCCTTCGCCTTCGAAAACCGTCTTCCTGTACTGCCCTGGACTGGAATCTTCTACGAGAGCACGTATGTGATGGTCGCTCTTGCCTCATGGATTGCGCGCACGCGCCGCGATCTCCGGCAACTCACCATTTCCGCATGGTTCGCCATGCTGCTGGTCTTTCCCATCTACTGGTTGCTGCCTTCGACCGCACCGCGCCGCCCCCTCACCGTTGGAAGCTGGATGAGTCAACTTCTTCATCTGGAGCGCACCACCTATCCACCAGTCGCGGCGTTCCCGTCGTTTCATGTCCTCTGGACGATTCTGGTGGCACGGTTGTTCCGCCGGCACTGGCTTGCGTGGACTTATGTCTTCTCCGTCGCAATCACCTGCATTAGTACGGGCCAGCACTATATCGCCGATGTCATTGCAGCCTTCGCCATTGCGCCGCTGATTCTCTATCCCCAGAGTGTGTGGGCAACGTTGCGGCACGCGGCAGAGCGCCTTGCGAACTCGTGGCGCGAATGGCGCTTTGGACACGTTCGCATCATCAATCATTCTCTCTACGCTGGCGTTGCCGGATTCTTGCAGGTGTCTGTCGTTCTGGCGGCAGCGGGACAGGCAAACGAATGGAAGGTCTTGGTCATTGCCATGTCTGGCCTTGCCGGCGCGGGACTTTGGGCCCAGTTGATCGAGGGCTCCTCGCGCCTGCGCCGTCCCTTTGGATTTTACGGAGGACTCATCGGAGTCGGCATAGCATGCCTATTCTTCCACGATCGCTGGACGCTCCTCGCCGCAAACTGCCTCGGCGCCCCGTGGATGCAAGCCGTGGGTCGTCTGCGCTGCCTAGTTAACGGATGCTGCCACGGAGCAGTGACTTCCCCCGAGGTCGGCATCCGCGTCACAGATCCGCGCTCGCGCGTCACGCGAATGGCTGAGCTTACCGGCGTGCCGATCCACCCAACGCAGCTCTACTCGATCCTGACGAACGTATTCCTCGGCCTGCTGCTTTTGCGCCTGTGGGTCTCAGGATGTCCAACCGCCACGATCTGCGGAATCTACGGCATCGGCAACGGTCTGGCCCGGTTCGCGGAAGAAGCCTACCGGGGCGAATTGCAGACTCCTATAGTCTTCCGTCTGCGGCTCTACCAGTGGCTTGCGATCGCGACCGTGTGCGTCGGAGCTGCGTTCACGGCTGTCGATTCGCCCCAACCGCCAACCCTGCACCTTACTCTCTCTCAGTTCGGACTGGCTGCCGCATTCGGCTGCATCGCAGGAGCCGCCATGGGAATCGACTTTCCCGAAAGTGACACCACCTTCGCGCGCCTGACGTGAAGCGGCACAGTCTGACACCCCGTCGTTGATATGATGTTTCGTTCGCACCAGAAATCGTCCTGGGGGAGTCCGCCGATGCGATTGCGGGTCCGGAGATTCGTTATTCCTCTTCTTGTTGTCATCCTTTCTGCGCTGGCTGGTCTTTCGGCACAAAACACTCCTCTACAACCAGTGGTCGCAGTAGACGCCGTGACTGAGTCTCAAGCCCTTCACGACGGCATCGACATTCACGCTGGAGCAGCGACTCTGCGCATCACGGCATTGCGCGATGACATTCTGCGCGTGCGCATCGCCGCCGACAGCTCGCTTCCCGAGGACGCATCCTGGTCGGTCCTTTCCGACGCCCGCGCCAAGACGATGGATGTTCAACCTTCTCAAGACGCAACTTCTGTCGGATTTCGAACCGGCAAGCTCGACGTCCGCGTGGAAAAAGAACCGCTCCGCATCGTGGTCCGCGATCTTTCCGGCAACGTCATTTCGGCCGATGCCGCAGGGCGGCCCGTCCGATTCCAGCTTGGCGGATTTTCCATCTACAAACAGATGCCCGGAGATGAGCACTATTTTGGACTCGGCGATAAGACCGGCCAGTTCGACAGAAGAGAGCAGGCCTACACGCTGTGGAATACCGACATCGGGCCGCAGGAGTCGGTTGATCCGCTCTACAAGGCAATCCCATTTTTCCTGGCGACAAATGGAATGCGCAGCTACGGAATTTTTCTCGACAACACCTGGCGCACGTGGTTCGACTTCGGCAAACAGGCTCGCGATGCGGTGTCCTTCGGCTCTGAAGGAGGGCCGCTTGACTACTACGTCATCTACGGTCCAACTCCAAAGCAGGTCGTGGAGGGGTATTCGTATCTCACGGGAAAGCCTCCGCTGCCTCCGCTGTGGGCGTTGGGCTTCCAGCAGTCACGCTACAGCTACACGCCTGAATCGCAGCTTCGGGATATTGCCACTCGCTTGCGCACTGATCGAATTCCGTCGGATGTGGTGTATCTGGACATCGATTATCAGGATCGGAACCGGCCGTTCACGGTAAATCCCAAGACCTTTCCGAATTTCCCGGGACTCGTCGCTGATCTGCACAAGCAACATCTGCGTCTCGTCAATATCACCGATCTGCATATCGCACACGCGCCGAACCAGGGATACTCGCCGTATGACACAGGCCACGCTGGCGATCATTTTGTGAAGAAGCCCGATGGCAGTGAATTCGTCGGAATCGTGTGGCCGGGACCTGCAGTGTTTCCGGATTTTACACGCGCTCAAACCCGCGAATGGTGGGGCGGACTTTATCAACAGTTTGTAAAAGATGGAGTAGCTGGATTCTGGAACGACATGAATGAGCCGTCGGTCTTTGACGGTCCCGGCAAGACGATGCCGCTCGATAACGTGCATCGCATCGAGGAACCGGGCTTCGTGACACGCAATGCCACTCATGCCGAGATTCACAACATTGTCGGGCTGGAGAATGCACGCGCGACTTACGAGGGATTGCTGAAGCTGCGACCCAATGAACGGCCGTTTGTGTTGACCCGTGCCACATATGCCGGGGGGCAGCGGTACGGCTTCACCTGGACTGGCGACAACTTCGCGACGTGGAACCATCTTCGTCTGGCGACGCAGATGGTGCTCAATCTTGGGATCAGCGGAATCCCGTTCGT
>Ga0335085_10008015_pt1 | contig 16203 bp, 12 predicted proteins | sample Lox_Sample_45_FD_206712 | JGI IMG/M metagenome (GOLD analysis project Ga0335085, IMG submission 206712) | Soil microbial communities from Loxahatchee National Wildlife Refuge, Florida, United States - Lox_Sample_4.5 | ecosystem: Environmental > Terrestrial > Soil > Wetlands | place: USA...
TAGGCTGGGTGGGTGCGGTAGCAGTTGCCAATTTCTATGGCTTCCTCCTTAAGCGACTCACTCTCACCACCTCGTCTCCCTTGTACCGAGGCTCCCGGTTTACCGCGATTTCCTGGCATTTCGGCGAAGTTAGTTCGCAAGTGTGAGATTACGGGAATTTTCCACAGATGCAAGAAGTTTTTGAATATTTATGCAGAAAATTTACTAGCGGCGGCGGGTACGGAGGTAATGGACGAACAAGGCGAGATGCCGCGTCAGGACGGAGGCAGCGACTTGAGGCCAGTGCGCTCCTCGATCTCATGGAGCAGGTAAGGGAACGCGTTGTAGCGGAAATCTATGGCGAGTTTCTCAGGTCCTGATCGTAGTTCAATTGCTCTTTCACCTCGACTCTGGAGCTGGCGGATTTCTGTAATCTTCCCCCAGACGAAGGTACGTGAGTGCCAAAGCACCTTCTTGGTTATTTCCATCTGGTTTGTGATTACCACCCCGGCAGAAATCCAGAGCCCAATGAGGAAGAAAACTGACGAGAGGAGGGCGACGCCCCATTGTAGATGCCGCATGTCATACCACGACCAGATCAGGATCAGAAGTCCAAAAAACCCGCTAGCCATACCCGTACCGCGCCAAGCCCGCCCGATTCGATAAATATTTGTATCGGCATGCTGCTCTGGCAGATCTGCTCCCTTGGAATTGGCCAACCAACGCGTGAGCGAGACAGCCAGGGCGACGGTTGCAGAACCCGAGAGGATGTCAGCTAGAAAGCTACTCATGCGCTCCTACGGCGTTGTTCGATCTAATCAGACTAGACCTTACTCCACAGCTCAGCCCTAGGGTCTTCCGGGTTGAGCTTCGCAAGCTCCCGTAGGAGTTCTTTGGTTTTCTCGTCCCGAGGCATGGGGACGGTGACTTTGACTTCGACGATTTCGTCTCCACGGACGCCCTCCTTGGTGGCCGAGGGCACGCCTTTGTCACGCAGGCGAAGCTTCTGGCCGGACTGGGTGCCGGGGGGAATCTTTAACAGAGTACGTCCGTCAATGGTAGGGACTTCGATCTTGCTGCCCAGGGCGGCTTCGGTAGCCGTGATGGGAACGTCGATGTAGATGTCGTCGCCGTCGCGGCGAAAGACCGGGTGAGGCTCGATGCGGATGATGGCGTAGAGATCGCCGGTGGGGCCGCCCTGGGTTCCGGCGTTGCCTTTGCCGGGGATGCGGATGCGCTGGCCATCGCGGGTGCCGGCTTTAATGCGGACTTCGAGGGTATCGGTGCGCTCGACGGTGCCTTCGCCGTGGCAGACCGGGCAGGTGGAAATATTCTTTCCGGTGCCGTGGCAGCGCGGGCAGGGGACGTTGAACTTCATGCGTCCGCCTTGCTGGGTGACGGTGCCCTTGCCGCCGCACTCGGGACAGGTTCCGGGCGATTCGATGTAGCCGTTGCCGTGACAGTTGGTGCAGGTGTCGCGCCGGGTGATGGGCAGGCGCATGACGCCGCCGCGGATAGCGGTCCAGAAAGGAACCTGGACCTGGTATTCGAGATCGGAACCGGGTTCGGGGCCGGTGGGTTCGGGCTGGGCGCCGCGGCCGCCGCTGAAGATGCCGGAGAAGATATCGCGGAAGCCGCCGCCGGAGCTGGCGGTTTTCTTTCCGCGCTGGCCTTCGAAGAGGTCGGAGAAATCGAAGCCTCCGAAATCGAAGTGGACACCCTGGCCGCCCGGGCCGGGCTGGCCTGCGCCGGGAAAGCCTTCGAAGCCTCCGCCGCCGGGTTGGCCGCCACCGCGGGCGTAGGCCTCGGCGGTGGCCGGGTCGATGTTGTCGGAGTAAAAGCCGAGCTGGTCGTAAATTTTGCGCTTCTTGGGATCGCTCAGAATGTCGTTGGCTTCGGAGATAGCCTTGAACTTTTCCTCAGCGGTCTTGTCGCCGGGATTGACGTCGGGATGGTACTTGCGCGCCAGCTTGCGGAAGGCTTTGCGGATGTCTTCCGCGGAAGCGGACTTCTTGATCCCGAGCGCGCCGTAATAGTCTTTGGTTGGGGTGGCCATTTATCTATGTGATTCGGATGTTATCCCAGCGCTCTGCTATTCAGCGTGCATTCAAGTCCTGGCTCAGGATGATAGAGCATAGAGATTGTGCCGCCATTGAGCACACGATCCCAGCCCTTTCAGTTTAATTTATTGCCCCCTGACCGTCGTTCTTGACTCCAAAACGTTCATAGCTCGCGGCGTCGATGTAGACGGGAGTGGCGAGCACACCGGTGCTGGTCGGTTTCATCAGGAACCACTTTCCCTGATCCTCGGCGAAGCTTAAGAAATATATCTGACCGTTGACTTCAAATTGCAATTTCAATCTCCCTGGGCCCTGAAAGTAAGCGCGGGCAAAATGCCCGCGCCCATTCGCCCGTGCTGAAGGCTGACCGCTTAGTGCTTGTCTTCGACGTCGACGTACTCGGCGTCGATGACGCCTTCGTCTTTCTTGGCCTGACCGTCGCCGCTGGGAGCCGGACCGGGACCCGCGCTGGGGCCGGTTCCGGGCGTGCCCTGCGCCTGCGTGGCCTTGTACATCTGCTCGGCCAGTTTGTGCGAGGCTTCGGTCAGCTTCTGACGCGCCGCGTCCATGGCTGCCTTGTCGCCGCCGTCGAGCGCCTTCTTGGCGTCGGCTACGGCGTTTTCGACGTCACCGCGCTCGGAGCCGGAGATCTTGTCTCCGTGCTCGCGCAGCATCTTGTCGACGCTGTAGACCATGGAGTCGAGCTGGTTGCGCGATTCGATCTCTTCGCGACGGGTCTTGTCTTCGGCCGCGTGCGCATCAGCGTCCTTGGCCATGCGATCGACCTCTTCCTTGCTCAGACCGGAAGACGACGTAATCGTGATCTTCTGATCTTTGCCGGTGGCCGTGTCTTTCGCGGTGACATTCAAGATGCCGTTGGCATCGATATCGAACGTGACTTCGATCTGCGGCACGCCACGCGGAGCCGGGGGCAACCCGGTCAAGTGGAACTTGCCCAGAGTCCGGTTCTGCGCGGCCATGGGGCGCTCGCCCTGCAGGACGTGCACTTCCACCGAGGTCTGACTGTCAGCCGCGGTGGAGAAGGTTTCCGTCTTGCGGGTGGGAATCGTGGTGTTGCGCGGGATCATCGGGGTCGCCACGCCACCCAGGGTTTCGATGGAGAGCGTCAACGGGGTTACGTCGAGCAGGAGCAGGTCTTTCACCTCGCCCGCCAGCACGCCACCCTGAATGGCCGCGCCCACCGCAACGACTTCGTCGGGGTTCACGCCGCGATGCGGCTCTTTCCCGAACAGTTCTTTCACGATCGCCTGGATCCGCGGCATACGGGTCTGGCCGCCGACCAGCACCACTTCGTTGATCTTCGAAGCGTCGACGCCTGCGTCCTTCATACACTGTTTGCAGGGGCCGACGGACTTCTGGATGATGTCTTCGACCATCGACTCGAGCTTGGCCCGGGTCAGCTTCTTGACCAGGTGCTTGGGGCCACTGGCGTCGGCGGTGATGAAGGGCAGATTGATTTCCGTCTCCATCGTGGTCGAGAGCTCGATCTTGGCGCGCTCGGCGGCGTCACGCAGACGCTGCAGGGCCATTTCATTGCCCTTTGCCCGCAGGTCGAGGCCTTCGTCTTTCTTGAACTCGTCAATCAACCAGTCAACGATGCGCTGGTCGATGTTGTCACCGCCCAGATGGGTATCGCCGTTGGTCGCCTTGACTTCGATCACGCCTTCGCCTACTTCGAGAATCGAAATATCGAAGGTTCCACCGCCGAAGTCATAGACTGCGATGGTTTCGTCTTTCTTCTTGTCGAGACCGTAAGCCAGGGCTGCTGCGGTCGGCTCGTTAATGATCCGCTTGACATCAAGCCCGGCAATCTTGCCAGCGTCTTTGGTGGCCTGGCGCTGCGCGTCGTTGAAGTAAGCGGGAACGGTAATGACCGCCTCGGTGACTTTCTCGCCGAGATAGTCTTCCGCCGCCTTCTTCAGCTTCTGCAGGATCATGGCGGAGACCTGCGGCGGGGTGTATTCCTTGCCCTGCGCGAGCACCGCGACGTGGTCGCCCGACTGGACGACTTTGTATGGGACCATCTTGATTTCTTCCTGCACTTCGTCGAAACGGCGCCCCATAAACCGCTTGATCGAATAGACCGTGTTCTCGGGATTGGTGATGGCCTGCCGTTTTGCGACCTGCCCGACCAACCGCTCGCCGGTCTTGGTGAACCCGACCACCGAAGGGGTCGTCCGTCCACCTTCCTCGTTAGGGATGACCTTGGGCTCGCCACCTTCCATCACCGCAACCACAGAGTTGGTGGTTCCCAAGTCAATTCCAATAATCTTGGCCATATCTGGCTCCTCCTGAAACTTATAAGTGCTTTACAATCAGCGCGATCTAGATTGAATTCGACCGCATGATAAGACTTGAGTGAATCATTGTCAAGGATTTAGATGTGGCTCGGGATCAATGGGATGCAAGGAATTCAGAGTCTCCGGAGACGAGCTAAAGTATTTGCCGTCAGCAAGTTAAAACCGCTAACCTTCGGCCACCCCGCGATAGGTAACTGCCCCCAGAATCCCCCCAATGATGGGAGCCACCCAGAACATCCACAGCTGGCCCAAGGCAGCGGCTCCGGCGATCAGGGCTGGGCCGGTGCTGCGGGCCGGGTTTACCGAAAGGTTGGTTACGGGGATGCCCACCAGGTGGATCAGGGTCAAGCCGAGACCGATGGCGATGGGAGCCATGCCGGCGGGTGCGCGTTTGTCGGTAGCGCCCATGATGATAAACAGGAAGAAGAACGTCAGTACGACTTCGGCGACGAAGCAGGCCATCATGGAGTATCCGCCGGGCGAGCGGGTGGCGTAGCCGTTGCTAGCAAAGCCGGAGGCGACCGAGAAGCCTTCCTTGCCGCTGGCGATCAGCAACAGCATTCCGGCTCCGGCAATCCCGCCCAGTACCTGGGCAACGATGTAGGGCAGCAGTTCGCCGAAGGGGAAGCGTCCACCGAACGCCAGGCCGATGGAGACGGCTGGATTGATGTGGCAACCGGAGATGTGTCCGATGGTGTAGGCCATGGTGAGCAGCGTCAGGCCGAAAGCAAGGGCGACTCCGAGAAAGCCGATTCCGAGTTGGGGGAAGGCAGCCGAAAGTACGGCAGCTCCACAACCTCCAAAAACCAGCCAGAACGTACCGAAAAATTCGGCGGATGCGCGCTTGGTAAGAGTCATGAGGAACCTCCGTCAAAAGAAGAAGCGAAAGTGCATTGACCATCCCAGGGGAACGAGAAGCGCCCACAGGTTACCGAGGCAGGTCCTGGAAGTAAAGACCGTCACAAGATGAAACCGGCGTCCCCACGGAAGTCGGCAGATTTCGAGCTCAGAGTCGGCACCCGAAATGAACAAGCCGTAAAAGACCGGACGCAAGCCGGCACCTGGGGGAGGGATCCGAGCTTGGCCTGACTCCGCTTTAGGAGACGCTGCCGAGTACCGCGTTAATCTGCAACAGTTCCTCTTTCGAAAACCGCAGGTTCTGCAAGGCCGCCACGTTGTCATTCAGCTGGGCTAGCCTGCTGGCGCCGACCAACGCGCTGGTGACCCGGGGGTCGCGAAGCACCCAGGCGATGGCCATCTCGGCCAGGCTCTGGCCGCGCTGTTTCGCCAGGTCATTCAGCTTTTGCAGCATGGCGATCTTTTTCTCGCTGACCTCCGACCGCCGGAGATAGAAGTCCCGGGCCGCCCGCGAGTCAGAGGGAATGCCACGCAGATACCGGTCCGACAGAAGTCCCTGAGCGAGGGGGCTGAAGACGATGCAGCCGAGGCCTTCTTTTTCAAGCGTGTCAAACAGTCCATTTTCGGGGTCGCGCACCAGCATGGAGTAAATGGGCTGATGAATCAGGCAGGGCGTCCCCAGACTGCGCAGGATTTTGACTGCCGACGCGGTCTGTTGGGCGTTGTAAGCGGAGATCCCGACGTAAAGGGCTTTGCCGGAGCGCACCGCGGTATCGAGCGCTCCCATAGTCTCTTCGATCGGAGTCTCAGGGTCGGGGCGGTGGTGATAGAAAATGTCGACGTACTCCAGACCCATGCGCCGCAGGCTCTGATCGAGGCTGGCGAGCAGATATTTGCGCGAGCCGAAGTCGCCGTAGGGGCCGGGCCACATATCCCAACCGGCTTTGGTCGAGATGATCAGCTCATCGCGGTAGGGACGGAAATCCTTGCGAAACATTCGTCCGAAATTCTCTTCGGCGGAGCCGTAGGGAGGCCCGTAGTTGTTGGCCAGGTCAAAGTGGGTGATGCCGAGGTCGAAGGCCCGGCGCAGCATGGCCCGGCCGTTCTCAAAGACGTCCACGCCTCCGAAGTTGTGCCACAGGCCGAGGGAGATGGCGGGCAACTTGATGCCACTGCGGCCACAGCGGCGGTATTGCATGGTGTCGTATCGCTTGGCATCGGGTAAGTACAAGGAAGTCTCCAAATCGGGATCGCACGATTGTAGCGGAATCGAAACCTGCCGGGGGATGAGGGAACTCAGTCGTACTTTTCGTAGCGGATGGCCTTGCGGTCCCAACCTAAGCCTTTGAGTAGATCGCGATTGGCTCTGATCATTTTGTCGAGGCCGCAGATATAGGCATGCATGTCGTTGCGGCCGCCGACGATTCCGGCAACGTGTTCCTGGACGTAGCCGCGCAAGCCGGTCCATTCCGGGCCGCCGCGGCTTAAAGTCGGACGATAGTGAAAGTTCTTGTGCTTCTCCGCCAGGTCCAGAAATTCGCGGTGGTAGTAAATGTCTTTTTCGTAGCGGCTTCCGAAGACCAGCCATAACTGCTTTTCGAGATGGCGCGCCTGGTCGGCGAGCAGCCAATGCAGCATGGAGCGGAAGGGCGCGATGCCGGTGCCGGTGGCAATGAAGACGGTGTCCTCCATGGGAGGACGCAGAATGAAGTCCCCGAAAGGTCCCTGAAAGGAGATTTCGGCGCCTTCCTGCAGATCGCAAAGATAGTTCGAGAGGAAGCCCTCAGGGACGCGGTTCAGACACAAGGCGAAGCGGTTGGAGTCTGTGGGCGCTGAGGCAACGGAGTAAGCCCGCGTGATTTCTTCGCCATCGGGCTTGTTGGCTTTCAATGACAGCCACTGGCCGGCGACAAATCCGAAGCGCGTGAGGGAAGGAATTTCGAATTCCAGGTGGCGGGTGAATTCGGACAGAGGAACCGAGCGAGTGAGATGCGCGTTATAGGTTTGGAAGGCCATCGCTATCTAGATGACTTGGGGGCCCCCGGCGGTTCGCGGGGGTTGCAGGTCAGCGCCTGCGACGCTGCTCTTTCAGCATCAGATCGCGCAGGGCCTGATTGATGCGGGTCTGGTAGCCACGCCCGGATCGTTTGAACCAGTCGATCACGTCGGCATCCAGGCGGACGGTCACCGGTTTCTTGAGAGGCCGATAATAGCTGCCAATATGGGTCCAGTATTCCGATGATGGGTTTTCGCCGGCCGGCGAGCCCTGACGGCGCTTGGCCGCCTTCTTCTTTTTTGTCTTTTTAGTGACCACGGCACGCCCCCGTACATTCATTGTAGTACGTACGGGGGCGGTGCGCGCCGGGATTATTCCACGGTGACAGACTTGGCCAGATTGCGAGGCTGGTCGACGTCGCAACCGCGGCGCACGGCGATGTGGTACGCCAGCAGCTGCAGCGGAACGATCTCGAGGATCGGCGAGAGTTCTTCCGGAGCCGCGGGCACATAGATCACGTGATCGGCGGCTTCCTTGATCTCTTCGTCGCCCTCGGTGGCGACAGCAATGACGATGCCGGAACGCGCTTTTACCTCTTTCAGGTTTGAGCAGGTCTTCTCATAACGGACCATCGAGAGTTCGTCATTCCGGTCGCGGGTGGCGATGATGACCACCGGAAGGTTCTCGTCGATCAGCGCGTTCGGACCGTGCTTCATCTCGCCGGCAGGGTAGCCCTCGGCGTGGATGTAAGAGATTTCCTTGAGCTTGAGCGCGCCTTCGAGGGCAATGGGGTAATGGATGCCGCGTCCGAGGAAGAGAAAATCCTGTGAGCGGACGTATTCTTTGGCCAGTCCTTCGCAGATTTCCTCATGGGTCAGCAGATGTTCGAGCTTGCCGGGAATCAGAGTCAGTTCGTGGACTGCGTTCCGGGCTTGTTCCGGCGTGATGGTTCCACGCACCTGCGCGAGGTAAAGAGCGAAGAGATAGAGCGCGGTTAGTTGTCCGGTGAAAGCTTTGGTAGAGGCGACGCCGATTTCGGGGCCGGCGTGAGTGTAGATGGTGCCCGCGGCTTCGCGGGTAATCATGGAACCGACGACGTTGCAGATGGCAAGGGTTTTCGAACCCTTGGCCTTAGCCTCGCGCTGCGCGGCAATGGTGTCGGCGGTCTCCCCCGATTGCGAGATGACCAGGGTGATGTTGTCGCGGGTGACGATGGGGTCGCGATAGCGCCATTCGCTGGCGTAGTCGACTTCGACGGGAACGCGGGCGAGTCGTTCGATCATGAACTTGCCGGCGAGCGCGGCATGCCAGCTGGTACCGCAGGCGGCGATGTTGATCTTGTTGGCGGCCCGGAACTCGGCTTCGGTGATTTCCATCTCATCGAGGAAGATGTGACCGGTGTCCTGCGAGATGCGGCCGAGCGTGGTGTCGCGGACGGCGCGCGGCTGCTCGAAGATTTCCTTGAGCATGAAGTGCTTGAAGCCGCCTTTTTCCGCCATGATGGGGTCCCAGGTGACGTGTTGCACCTGGCGCACGATGGGTTGACCGTGGAAATCGGTCAGCTGCACACCCTCGGGCGTGATGACGGCGAGGTCCCCGTCAGCCAGGAAAAACAGGTCGCGAGTGTGATAGAGAATGGCCGGCACGTCGGAAGCGACGAAGTACTCGTCTTTACCCAGGCCAATGACGGCAGGCGGGCCATTGCGGGCGGCGACAATCTTGTTGGGATCGTCCACGCAAATGACACTGAGGGCGAAGACGCCGCTGAGCTCGCGGACGGTTTTGCGCACGGCTTCTTCGAGCGATGGGCGGTGACCGTTGCTGGTCTTGTAGAGATAGCGCTCGACCAGATGGGCGATGACTTCGGTATCGGTCTCGGTGGTGAACTTGTGGCCTTCTTCGATCAGTTTTTTCTTCAGCGAAAGATAATTTTCGACGATGCCGTTATGGACGACGACGATCTTGCCGGTGCAATCGCGGTGCGGGTGAGCGTTTTCCTCGGTGGGACGGCCGTGGGTGGCCCAGCGGGTATGTCCAATGCCATAGGTGCCGTCGAGCGGCTTGAGACGAATGACTTCTTCCAGATTGCGGAGTTTGCCTTCGGCGCGGCGGATCTGGAGTCCGTCTCCATTGCCGGCGACGGCGATGCCGGCCGAATCATAGCCGCGGTATTCGAGGCGGCGCAGGCCTTCAATGATGACGGGGACGACACGTTTCTTGCCAACGTAACCGACAATACCGCACATACCGATAGTCTCCTGGTCGGGCGGGGGAGAAGAACTCAATGCGGGCGCGATCAATGCGCGACCTGCCTGGGGCACGGTTCGTGACTCGGCCGCGCCTAATGCCGATCGTCTTAGTCTTCCAGGGAGAAGCGAAACTCCTCGATAACCGGGTTGGTGAGCACCTCGCGGGCGATGCGCTCGACCTCAGCCTGGGCATCGGTTCGGGTCAGCCCTCCGTTCAGTGTAATCTCGAAATACTTCCCCTGGCGCACCTCCTGCAAACCCTGGTAACCCATCTTCTTCAGGGCGCCCTGGATGGTCTTGCCTTGGGGGTCGAGAACACTCTTCTTTAGCGAGACGTAAACATAAGCTTTCATGGGAATTAGCTGACATTATACGTCAGGCGGGCCGGGGTGCAGACGGGGACGCAGCTAGCCGAGTTGAGCCAGCTGGCGATCGAGGTCAGCCAGGGCATTTTGGAGCATTTCGCGGTGGGCGGGTTGCTGGGCCAGGCGGAGTTGTTCCCGGACCCGTTGGCGGGAGAGCAGTAGTCCTTGTTTTTGCCGCAGCTTGGCCGCCTCTTGCGGGGAGACCGGTCGGTTTTTTGAAGAGGGGGCCTTGGCTTCGGCCTGTTGCTCCTCCACCGACTTACTTTCCCATCCTCTGGCCATTGCCGCGATTATATACAACGCGAAAATTCGGATTTGCTGATCTGGATTCTGTCAGGCGCGGATTCCGTATTGGAATTACCGATGTTCTGAAAAACGAACAAACGAAAAAAAGCTTGTTGAAGAATCCGGGGGGCGACTTAACATGCTCGGTTACTGGCCGAAGGTACGTTGGTTTGCTGCGAGTAGGGGGGAGCAGACCAGCGGATTTGTCTACATGACCCCTGACCGTCTACCAGAATTCGACACGGATTTGCGTCGCTACGAAGCCCTGCTGGAGATGGCGGACCTGGTGGTCCACCACGGTAGCTTGCCGGAGTTATTTGAGGAACTCGGAGGCCGGCTGCGGACGGTAGCTTCTTTCGATTTCGCAAATTTTTCCCTGCACAATTCCGAAAGCAATCGCATGCACTTTCACATCTGGGAAGGTGCCGGCAAAAAGCCGTGGCCGGCCGACTTATCGGTCAACGATGCGGCCAGCGGCTGGGTTTGGGAAAACCAGCACCCGCTGGTGTTGCCTGACCTGGAGGTGGAGAATCGTTTCCCCACCCTGGTGACCATGATGCGGGAGAGAGGACTGCGGTCTTACTATGTTTCGCCACTGACTACAGCGCAAAAGCGGCTGGGCGCGCTGGGACTGGCAAGTTCAAGGCCGAACGCTTACGGAGAGAAAGATGTGCGGTTGCTGCGGCGGGTGGCGGAACTGGCGGCTCTGGCTATTGAAAACTCCCTGACCCGGCAGGCGCTGGAAGACGAGCGTGAGCGTCTGCATACGCTGGTGGAAGTGAACAAGGCGCTGGTATCGAGCCTCGAGGTGGAGCTGTTATTGCCCACCATTTCTGCCAGCGTGAGCCGCGTGGTTCCGCACGATTTCGCAGGTGTTTCCATCTACGACGCGAAGAAGGGAGGGATGCGAGGATTTGTACTGAGCGCGCCGGAGGGGGAAAGGTTGGCGGCCCATGGCGAGGCCGTTGTGCTGGAGAATTCGATTTCGGCGAAGGCGTTTCTTTCGAGAGAAGTGGTGAGGATGAACGAGCGTGAGTTAGGAGTTAGCGCCAGCCCAGTTGGGCAGCGCCTGCTCAGAGCAGGCATTCGCTCGTTGCTGTCGCTCCCCCTGACCACCGCCAAGGGTGCGTTCGGGGTGCTGAACATCGGCAGTAAAGAGGAGCACGCCTTCTCTGAGAGAGATGAATTCCTGCTCACCCAGGTGGTGTCGCAGGTTGCCATTTCGCTGGATAATGCTCGCGCCTACGCGGAAATTGCGGATCTTAAGAACCGTCTGGCGGAGGAGAAGCTCTACCTGGAAGACGAAATTCGTTCGGAGATGAATTTCGAAGAGATTATAGGCGAAGGCGCGCCTTTGAAACGGGTGCTGGCGCAGGTGAAGACGGTGGCTCCGACCGATTCGACCGTGCTGGTGTTGGGGGAGACGGGGACGGGCAAGGAACTGGTGGCGCGGGCCATTCATCGCACCAGTACGCGGCGGGAGGGCAGCTTCATCAAACTCAATTGTGCGGCCATTCCTACCGGCCTGCTGGAAAGCGAGCTTTTCGGCCACGAGAAGGGGGCTTTTACCGGAGCCATCACGCAAAAGGTGGGGCGCCTGGAACTGGCCGACAAGGGAACGCTTTTTCTCGACGAGGTGGGCGAAATCCCTCTGGAACTGCAGCCGAAGTTACTGCGGGTGCTGCAGGATCAGGAATTTGAGCGGCTGGGGAGCACACGGACCATTAAAGTGAACATTCGATTGATCGCGGCCACGAATCGCGATCTGATGAGGAGTGTGGCGGAGAAGCAATTCCGGAGCGACCTGTTTTACCGGCTGAACGTGTTTCCAATCGTGGTGCCGCCGCTGCGGGAACGGCCGAAGGATATTCCAGTGCTGGTGCGGTATTTCGTGCAGAAGTTTGCCAGCCGGATGAACAAGAAGATCGAGTCCATCCCGTCGGAGACGATGAGCGCCTTGTTGAGTTGGCGATGGCCGGGAAACGTGAGGGAACTGGAGAACTTCATAGAGCGTTCCGTGATCCTCAGCGAAGGGGTGGCCCTGCGGGTGCCTTTGGCGGAACTGAGATCGGCGGAGGCAGAGCAGCACGCAACCCTGCAGGGCGTAGAGAAGGAACACATTATCCGTACGCTGCGCGAGTGTGGTGGGGTGATCGCGGGGAAGAACGGCGCGGCGGTGCGACTGGGATTGAAGCGGACGACTCTGCAGTCGCGCATGACCAAGTTGGGAATTTTGCGGTCGCATTATCAGAACTGACGATAGCTCGGCACCGTGCCGGAGGTTCGGCAAACCCACCTTGCTTTTCTGAACCAATTTCCAAAGACAAAAGCGGTAAAGCACTTGTGGCGCGCAGCGATCAGCCTTCGGGTTGGTTTTGGAAGGCTACCTGCTTGGTAGTCTCCGGATCGGCCGGGATGCTCAGGATTCAGATCGAGGAACGATGTCAACTTCTCACCATACGTCTGCAGGGGAGGCTGGCTGGGCCGTGGGTCGCCGAGTTGGATCGGTGCTGGCAGAGCACTCTGGCGGCGGCGGGGGACAAGACCGTGGATGTAGTGCTGGAAGCGGTGACCTACGTCGACGGGCCGGGCGAGCTGCTGCTCTGGGAGATGCATCAGGGCGGCGCCAGACTGCACGGGTACGGTCTGCATTCCCGGCATCTGGTGGATCAGATTCACAAAAGAGCCGGCTAAAGCGGGAGAGCCGGGACAGCGGGGAGTCCTCGTTCCTGCGGCAGCACGGGGAACGCTGGCGAAGGTCAGGCGATACAGAGTCGGGATGGGAACTGGTGCGAGCCTTGCGCTCCCCGAGCGCGAAGATGCGCACCGAGGCAGCTGCACTGCTGGCCAAGACCCGGGATCTGCGCTTGCCGGGCCGGTCGGAGGCGCTGCCGGTAGTGCCATTAGCGGCGGGCGGCGGAGAGTTTCCGCCCTGCTTTTCAGAGGCTTTGATGAACACTCCATATGGATTGGAAATTGTCGAAAGTTGCGTGAGCTGTAAATTGCGGACGCCACAGTCGTTCTGCAACATGAATGGAGCCTTGCTGAGGTCTTTCAGCAACGCGAGCCATCCCAGCACCTACCCCGGAGGCGCGGTGTTGTTTGTCGAAGGACAGACCCCGCGGGGAGCATTCCTGCTTTGTTCGGGACGAGTAAAGCTGTCGACTACATCCCGCGATGGCAAAGTGCTGATCCTGAAGATCGCCGAGGCGGGTGATTTATTGGGGTTGAGCGCAGTCATCTCGGGGACCGCATACGAAGTCACGGCGGAGACTTCGGTACCCTGTCACCTCAACTTCGTTGAGCGATCCGCGTTGATCGACCTGATCGCGCGGAATGGCGAGTTGGGTTTGCGGGCGGCCGAGGCCTTGAGCCGGGAGTTCCAATCGGCTTACCGCGACATTCATGACCTGGTGCTGGCGCGCTCTTCCGCCGGCAAGTTGGCGCGATTGCTGCTGTCCTGGACGGACGGGAAGCAAAAGACCGAACGCGAAATACGGATTCGCTCCAGCCTGACCCACGAAGAGATGGCGCAGATGATTGGCGCCTCCCGGGAAACCGTGACGCGGCTGTTGAGCGACCTGAAAAAGAAGGAATTTATCCGCCTGGAAGGGTCAACCCTGGTGATTCGCAACAAAACTGCGTTGGAGGCCCTTGCAGTTTGAACGTTGCCCCGTTGCGGCCGGAGCGTCCTCCTCCGGCCGCGTTTTTTTGTTCCCTTAAAAGTGGAAACCCAATTCCGCGGTCAGCGTGCGCGGGGTGACGAAGTGCGTGCCGCTGAAGGTGGAAAGGAAGTTATAGAGGGCATATTTGTTGGTCAGGTTGATGGCGGTGAGCACCAGACTCCACTTGTAACGCTCGCTGTGGAAGAGGTTGTCGTCACCGACGGAGAGATCGAACAGATGCCGCGGCTGGATACGCGGAGGATTCTTGTCGTCATTCTCCGTGCCGGGCGCAGGGATCTTTACCAGGTTTGAGGTGAGCTGCGATGGGGCACAGCTGACGAGAGGAGTTGACAGCGTAGGCCGCACGCCACCGCAGCTCAGGCCGGATTGCAATTGCTGATCGGCGGTGAGAACGGTGAGATCGACCGGCGTGGTAGTGTCCGTAGCGAAGGGGACGGCGCCCGCGACGAGGCCGCTATCATAACGCCAGTTGAAGCCCATCCAGGGGCCGTTCTTCCATGGCTGATATTGCAGGTGCGTGGTCTGATTGAACAGTTCATCGTGATCGATGCGGAAGGGAACGAAGCCGCTATTGGCCGCCACAGCCGGCACTGCGCCCGCACCGCCAATTTGTGGTGTAAAAAAGCGGGCGGCAACGCTCGAGAAAACCACTAAGGCGGAGAAGCCGTGAATCTCAGGCACGCTGACTCGAACCGCATAGCCGGGAATCTTGGCGTTGTGCCATTCGATGGGGAAGGTGATGGGCGTCGCGCCGAGCACGCTGAAGTCGTAGGCGTTGTGGGTGTATTTCCAGATGTAATCCCCGCTGATGACCGCATAGCGACCCAAAGCCTGCTGCAATCCGGCATGAAATTCATTGCGGTAACCGGGGTTGAAAGGCGTGATGCCTGGTTGAGTACAGAGGAGGAGAGGATTCAAGACAGGGTTGCCACAACCTTCGCTGGAAAGCACCAGGTTTTCATTGAAGGGACTTTCCAAGGTGCGCGCATACGAGACGCGAAGGACGGTGTTGGTCTGCTTGATGTTGTAGGCTACGCCAAGACGAGGTTCGGCTTGACGAGCGACCACCAGGCCGTTGTAGAGATCGCCGCGAATCCCAAGGTTTAAGGCCCAGTTGCCCAGGGTGATGGAGTCCTGGACATAGAGACCGAGTTCTTTAACGTCGGTGTGTCCGTGAAAGGCGTAGAGGCCGCTGTTGGAGTTGGGACAGTTGTCGACAGGCGATGGCGTAGAGCGGGTGAGATCGTAGCAACCCAGCAAGGGATTGAAGCCGGGATTGGCAACAAATGGGGTGGGATAAAGGACGGGGTTGGTGGAAGAAGCGCTTCCGCAATTTCCGGGATCGTTTACTCCCGGATTGCCGACAAATACCGGCACGCCGTTGGCATCCAGGCACGGGGCGTTGAGCGTCGGGTCGACGATTCCCAGGCTGAAGTCTTCGGTGAGGAAAGTTTGCTGATAGGTGACTCCCGCCTTGATGTTGTGAATACCTTTGACGTGGCTGATATCCGCGCGCAGACCGGTATTGGCGAGCGTCCGGTATTGCGAAATGGTTTCCTGCTGCAGATTCGGTGGACCGAGATCGGCGAAAGGATTGCCGCTGGGATAGTAGTTATAGGCATCCCGCCGTACGAATGCGCCGAGGGTGAATGCAGTGTTGGCATCGACGACGTGGGTCCATGCCGGAGCGATATTGAAGGTCTGGATTTTCGAGCGCTGATCGGCGGGCCCGACCAGATTGCCGTTGGGATCGAGGCCGGCATTATTGACGGTCACACCTGACCAGGGGGTGGCGTCTTGGGAGTCGAAGGAATTCGGCGTCTGAAACCAGGAACGCGAAAAGCCCAGGTTCAGATGGATGGAGTTGTCGGTCGAAGGTTGGTAGTCGATACGGTCGAAGAGATTCTCTTCGTTGCCCTTGTCGTGCATGACCACGAACTCGGGCGGATCGAGGAAGCGCCCAGTATTAAGGCCGTTGGCCGAGATGAAGTTCCCCCACTTTGGACCTCCGTAAGCGAGATTGAATCCGAGATTGGAGGAGCCAAAGCTGCCGTAGGAAGCGGTGACACTGCCGTGGGGCTTGGTGACGCCTTGCCCGGAGCGGGTGGTCGCCACGATCACCAGGCTGGTCTTACCTCCGTATTCAGCGGGCGGGGCCCCGGGGATAACCTCCAGTGAAGCGATGGAATCGACGGGAATCTGGTTGGAAAAGACTTTGCTCTGCTGATCGGTGATGGGTTGGCCGTCGACCGAAAAGGAATTGGAGGCGTGGTCGCCCAGTCCGTGAAAGAGGCCATTGGAATCGGCGGCGACTCCCGGAGAGGCGAGCGTGACCAGAGAACTGACGGAGGAGGACTGGCTCTCAAGAGGGATCTTGTCGAACAGCCCGCGATCGACGTCAGTG
>Ga0335085_10008017_pt1 | contig 16202 bp, 8 predicted proteins | sample Lox_Sample_45_FD_206712 | JGI IMG/M metagenome (GOLD analysis project Ga0335085, IMG submission 206712) | Soil microbial communities from Loxahatchee National Wildlife Refuge, Florida, United States - Lox_Sample_4.5 | ecosystem: Environmental > Terrestrial > Soil > Wetlands | place: USA: Florida...
CCCAAGAAGGTGCGCCCAAGAAGGTGCCAAAGGTGTCCCCCAAGAAGGTGCCAAAGGTGTCTCCCCTCTCTGCCTGCGCGACGAGAGGACAAGATGTCCACAGTCTCCTGCGAACGGGGATTCAAGCGCGGAGCGGGGCTACGGGGCGTTGGTTGCCGCCTCGGGAGCGAGATCCGTCAGCGAGGAGCGCTGCCTCGAATTCCCTCGACTCGAAAAGAAGCACGCGAGCTCAGGCCGAAGAGACTTCTGGCCAGAGGAACGGTCGCACCGCGAATCGAGGAAACAGCGCACGGAGCTGGCCCGAGCGCCAGCGTCGGGACGCCTCCTGGAACGCCGCGACGAAGCTCCGGTAGAGCTCTCGAAAACTCTCCCATCCCTCGCGAGTACTCGCGTGACAGAGAGGCCGCGGAGTCCGCTTGACCCGCCGTGGGTGTCGATGAGGCCGCTGGTTCATGACCCTTCTCTGTCCCAGCACACCAGCGCCTGAAAGCGATCCCTCTTGCTCAATCGCGGCCACGAGTTCGGAGACACACTCGCGGCGACGAGCCTCGGACAGGTGCGTCCAGCAAGGTAGAGGGGCGAGCTTGAGCTCAACCGGCCGCGCCCAGCGATCGTCAAGTAGCTGGCGCCGGTCATGCTTACGCAGCGTGAGCTTCCAGCGGAGAGTCCAGTCAAACCACTGGAACGTCCGCACTCCGTCGCCGAGAAGCTGGGCGAGGCATGAAAGCCCGGGCCACTCGCTGCATCGCTTGACTAGCCCTTCCTTGACGCCGTGGCTGAGGATGTAGCGGAGGCGGCCAACGAGCGCTTCGTCATCGATGACGGCTTCAGCAGAGTAGCGCCGCTCCCAGAGCCCGCCGCGCCACGAGACTAGGCGACCAACCTTCTTGGCGATGTTCGAGAGCAGGTACTGCATGAAGATGGGAAGATTGCCACTGGGTGCCCGAACCAACAGGTGGAGGTGATTCGAGGCCACCACGAAGCCAAAGAGCTCGACCCCATACATCTGCACCGCTCGCGCGAGAGTGCCGCCGACGAGCCCGTTCGTCTCGAATGACGGACGGAGCAAGAGGCGCGCTTGATAGCACCGCGCAGTCACGAAGTAGCAGCCTTCAGGTTGAAAAAACCGAACTGGTCGTCCCAAGTGCCAGAGCCCCCCGCTTGGCAAAGAGCACGCTTCGCGCCAAGTCCGTCCTCAGCGCGGCAAACGAAGCCTTTGGCACCTCCCCGGCAGTCGCGCGGCAAACGAAGCCTTTGGCACCTCCCCGGGGCACCTCCCCGGTTCACCTCCCCGGTGCATCCGCGAGAACCCAGTGGCGCCCTGATAGGGCGCGCCGAACCCCTCAGCCGCCGAACGGATTCTTGAGGAGAATCGTCTCTCCCCGGTCCGCCCCCACCGACACGCAGACCACCGGCACGCCGGACAGCTCCTCGACACGCTTCACGTAGGCGCGCGCCGTCGCCGGGAGATCCGCGAAGCTGCGCGCACCCCCGAGACGCTCGGTCCACCCGGGCAGCGTCTCGTAGACGGGCGTCACCCGCCCGAAGTCGTCCGGATCCGCGGGCAGCTCGCGCAGGACCTGCCCGTCCAGCCGGTACGCGTTGCAGATCTCCAGTGTGCCCAGCCCGGACAACACGTCGAGCTTGGTCAGCGCCAGCCCCCACAGCCCGTTCACCCGCGCCGCGTAGCGAAGCACGACGGCGTCCAGCCAGCCGCAGCGCCGTGGCCGACCGGTGACCGCCCCAAACTCCTCCCCCACCTTCCGCAGCCGTTCGCCGAGCGCACCGCCGAGCTCGGTCGGGAACGGCCCTCCCCCTACTCGCGTCGTGTACGCCTTGCTGATGCCCACCACCGTGTCCAGCGCCGTCGGCCCCAGCCCGCTCCCCACTGCGGCCTCCCCGGCCACGCAGTTGCTGCTGGTCACGAAGGGGTACGTCCCGTGGTCGATGTCCAGCAGCGTCCCCTGCGCTCCCTCGAACAGGATGCGCGACCCCCGCGCCACTTCGCCGGCAAGGAAGAGCGACGCATCGCGGACGTACGGGCGCAGCGTCTCGCCGTGGGCGGCGGCCGTCCGGGCGATCTCCTCGGCGTCGAGCACCGGAGCCTCCGTCCCGGCCCGCGCTGCCAGCGCGGCCAGCTCTTCCCGCGCCGATACCAGGCGCTCGGCGATCTTCTCCCGCAGCCGCTCCGGCCGGAGCAGGTCACGCACCCGGATGCCCCGGCGCGCCACCTTGTCCTCGTACGCCGGCCCGACGCCTCGTCCCGTGGTCCCCAGCGCCGCCTCGCCACGCGTCTTCTCCCGGAGCGCGTCGAGCTGCTTGTGCCACGGAAAGATGACGTGCGCCCCCTCGGAGATGACCAGCTGAGTGGTGGCCTGGATCTTCCCGCTCGCCTGCAGCGAGGCGAGCTCGCTCACCAGCACCGCGGGATCGAGCACCACCCCGTTCCCGATGACGCAGGTCTTGTTGCCGTGGAGGATGCCGCTCGGGATGAGGGTGAGCACCGTCTTCTGCCCGCCCACCACCAGGGTGTGTCCGGCGTTGTTTCCGCCCTGGAACCGCACCACCACCTGGGCATGCTCGGTGAGGAGGTCGACGACCTTGCCCTTTCCCTCGTCGCCCCACTGGGCGCCCACGACCACCACGTTTGGCATGACGGCGACGGCCTATAGCCCCGGGGCCGACGGGTGACAACGGCCGACGAATCCGCAGCCGAGCGCCACGCAGGTCGCGTGCGCCCGTCCCTCAACGCCGTCCTGCGTCGAGCCGAGAAGGGTGCGTGCTTCCTCGACCAGCGCCTCGCGCGACAGCGGTGCCGTCTCCACCCAGAGCGGCTGCTCCGCGGCGCCGTCGAGGAAGACCAGCCCCACGTGCGAGCGTGCTCCGTGCGACGCGAGCGCGTGGAGCACCACCGACGTGGTCACCGCCCAGCTGTCGACACTTCCCGGACCAGCTCCGGGGAGCAGAAGCAGCACCCGGAGCCTGGGCGCGTCCTCCCAGCACAGATGAGCTCGAACCAGCAGGCGGACCTCGCCCAGATCCAGGGCGAGCTCGACGCCACTCTGCAGCGTCCCCGACGCGGCCCCCGCTCTCAGCGCCTCCGTCCCGGCCAGCCGCCGCAGGGGCTGGAGCAGGCCGAGCGCACGCGCCTCTCCCAGCGACAGCCCCCGGACCACCAGATGCGGACGCAGCGCCTCGTCGTCGGCACCGGCCGCCCAGTCGGACGACGAGAGCGCGCCGGCCAAGGACCGGAGCAGCTCCGTCCGCGCGCCGCGGTGGCGAGGGCCGAGCGCGTCCAGCCCAGGCACGTCGGCCACCGGCTCGCCGCCGGCCACGAGACCGACGCGATGCAGGAGCCACGCCCGGCGTGGACAGCGGCGCGCGTCCTCGAGGTGGGCGGCCTCGATGCACACGCCTTCCCACCGAGGCGCCGCGGGCGCCCGCAGTCGAGCGAGGAGCGTCGTCGCCCCCTCCCGATCGACGCTCGGCTCCGGGAGCTCCGAACCGGGCGGCGCTCCCGGCACTTCCTCGAGCGCGACCCGCCGGACGAACGACACCAACTCGGGCCCACCGAGCGCCTCCTCGAGCCGGGACCGCCAGGCGTCCGCGGACGGCCCTCCCCCGGAGAGGATGAGGCGGTCCGCGGCCCGGGTCAGGCCCACGTAAAGCACTCGGCCCGCCTCGGCGCGGTCGCGCCGCTCGAGCTCGGCGCGCAGCTCGAGCCAACGCGGCGTCCGGCGCGGCTCGGCATCGAAGGGACCCTGCGGCTTCCAGGCCAGCCCGAGGCTCCGGTCCAGGAGCAGTCGGTCGTTCGGCGCGCGGAAGCCGGTGACGCCCAGGTCCGCCAGGCACACCACCGGCCACTGGAGCCCCTTGGCGGCATGGATGCTCAGAACCTGCACCGCCCCGCCGGCGCGCGCCTGCTCGACACCCGTCGCCAGCCCCACCGCGGCGTGCTCTGCGAGAGCATCCAGCCGGCGGCCGAACGCCCCGGCTCCGCCCCGACCGGACGCGTCCCAGGAACGCGCCAGCTCCAGCAGCCGGTCCAGCGAGTCCATCCCCTCGTCAGCGTCCGGACCCGCGGCCACTGCCGTCCGGTAGCCGGTTTCCGCCCAGGCCGTCTCGAGGAGCGCTCCGAGCGGCAGCCGCGCCTGGAGCTGCACCAGCGAGGCATGGAGCGCCCGGAAGCGCCGGAAGCGCGCTGCCTCGTCCTCCGGCATTCCGCCGGGAATCGGCTCGGTGAGCGCGCGGCCGTCGAGCCGGCCGCCCTCGGCGAGCCGCAGCAGCGAGGCGTCGGACAGACCGACGAAGGGAGAGCGAAGGACGGCGGCGAGCCTCAGGGCGTCGCCCGGGTCGTCGACGAGCCCGAGGAGGGCGGCCGCATCAAGGACGCCGGGCGCCGTGTACGGGTTCCGGTCGCGCAGCACGCGGTGCGGAACGCCCTGAGCCCGGAGCGCCTCCAGGTAGGTCTCCAACCCGGTGAAGCCGCGGAGGAGGATGGCCACGTCGCCTCCCCGCGCTCGGCGCAGGACGCCCCCGTCGGCCACGGTGAGCGCTCCTTCGGACGAGAGCAGATGCCGCAGCCAGCGCGCCAGAACGTCTGCCTCGTCCGCCCGTCCCTCCCGCCGTCCTCCGGCCGGCGCCGGGAGCAGGTCGACGCAGGACGGCGGGCCGGCCTGGGCACGGACCGGAACCAGGCCGTCCTCGTCGATGCGGAAGGAGACTTCGTACTCGCGCGGCGACGCCACCGGAGGCAGCGCCGCGGCGGCCGCAGAATTCAGCACGTGCAGCAGCGCCGGCTGCGAGCGGCGGTTCTCGCGGAGGTAGTGCCGCGCCCCGCCCCCTGCCTCCACCTTCCGCGCCAGCTGCTCGAAGACGGCCACGTCCGCGCCGCGAAAGTCGTAGATGGACTGCTTCCGGTCGCCCACGGCGAGCAGGAACCGCGGCTCGAGCGGAAGGCCGAGCACCGCGGCGCGCTCCGGCACCGGTCGCGGCCCGCCTGCCCGGGCCTCGGCGAGGAGGAGCAACAGCTCGAGCTGGAGGCCGTTGGTGTCCTGCACCTCGTCGACGAGCAGCGTGCCGATGCGGGCCTGGGCGGTGGACCGGAAGCCGAGGTCGTCGCGGAGCAGGTCGCGCGCGGCCACCATCAGCTCGGCGAAGTCCATCCATCCTCCGCGGCGGAGGGCGGCGCGATGGTCGTCGAGCACCCGGTCGCAGAGCCGGCGCAGGGTGCGCTCGTGAGGCAGGGCCGCGGCGCCGGCGAAGGCGGAGATGACGCCCGGCTCGGCCGGCGTGCCCTCGAGGAGCGCCTCGCGGACCTCCCGGAGCGCGTCCCGCACTCCGTTCCGGCCCGCAGCGGGCAGGGCGAGGGCCAGCGCGTCGAGCCGCGCCACACGCTCCGGCGGCGCCCCGGCATCGAAGCCGTGGAGCGCGTCGAGACAGGCGGCTAGCACCTCGGCCGCCTCGGTCGCCTCGCGCCGCACCAGGGGAAGCGTCCGCTCGGCGAGGCTCCGCGCTCGCTCCACGGCGCGCGAGACGAGCTCGACGGCGGCGGCCGGCTCCCCCATCGCAAGCGACGTTCCGCGCCGGCCTTCCTCGCGGAGCTTCTCCACCGCGGCCACCACCCATTCCAGCAATCCGCTCCCCCGCCCCGTTCCGCGCAGGTCCGCCTGGGAGCAGAGCGCTTCCACCTCGGCGTCCCCGGCATCGAGGAGCGCGAGCACGGTCTGCTCCGCCGTGTCGACCAGCAGCTCGCGCGCGTCGTCCTCGGCGAGGAGCTCGAAGCCGGGCCCGAGGCCGGCCCCGGGCGGCGCCTGGCGCAGGAGCCGCGCACAGTAGGCGTGGAAGGTGGACAGCGTGGCCGCCCCGAGCCCGGCGTGCACCTGGCGCCAGAACGCTGCCGGAGGAGGCGGCTGGCCGGCGCTGGCGAAGGCCGCCCGCAGCTCCGGCTCCTCATCCCGTCCCTCGGCGAGCGCTTCCACGCGTGCCTCGAGCCGCTCGCGCATCTCCGCCGCCGCCTTCTCGGTGAAGGTGAGCAGGCAGAGGCGGCCCGGCGGCACCGGCTCGGCTCCCTCCGCGCCGGCCAGCCTCCCGAGCGCGGCGGTGAGAAGGCCATGCGTCTTCCCCGCGCCGGCTCCGGCGAAGAGACAGGCGTTGCGGCCGAGCAGCTCGGCCAGGGGCGGAGCGCTCACCACCGGCCGGCCTCCCGCCGCCGCTCGCCGATCCGGCACACCGGTCCGAAGGGACAGAAGCCGCAGTCCTCGGGACGGGCGCCGACGTCGCCGCCGCGAACCGACTGGACCAGGGCGTGGACGGCGTTGGCCAGGTTGGGCAGTCCGGTGGCCCGGGCCTGCTCGCGCGCCGGCGCATCGGTAGCGAGCAGCACCTCGATTCCGCCCGGGCTCTCGAACGCCTGGAAGTCACCCGTCTTGAGCACCAGCCAGCCGGCCCGGAGCGCGCGACGCTCACCGCGCGACCGGACGGCGTGGAGGTAGAACGGAAGCTGGAAGTCCGTCCTGAGCAGGTCGCGCAGCGACTCGCGCCGGCGGCTGGCCTTGTAGTCGAGCACCCCCACCCCGGACGCTCCGGCGTCGAGCCGGTCCACCGCTCCGGTGAGGTACACGTCGCCCTCTCCCGGCAGTGCCCCCGGGAGCCGGACCTCGTTCCAGCCGTTCGGCGAATCGGCCCGGCCGAAGCGCGTCTCGGTTTCCTCCGGGCGCAGCCCCTCGAAGGGGAGCCCGTGGTGCGGGGCGTCGAGCACACGGCGCACCATCCACCGGGCTCGCTCGCGCGCCAGGGCGAAGAGGCGCGGGTGGCCCGAGCTGGAGCGATCCAGGAAGGCCTCTGCCGCATCGTCGATGGCGCCCTCGATGAGCTCCGCGGGAACCTCGCGCGCCGGCAGCCCGAGGAGCCCCGCCGACTGGAGCCTAGGGAAGAGCCGCTCCAGCACCGCGTGCCAGAAGCTTCCCTGGCCGCGGGCGTCGAGTGACTCACCCGGCGACTCGGGCTCCTCGAGGCGGAGCGCGACGCGGACGAAGCCCTGGAAGGCGCACTGTCCGAGCTTCCCCAGCGTGCTCGCCGACAGGGGCGCGTCCGAAGAGAAGGCGAAGACCCGGGCCAGCCTCGGAGCGAGCTCTGCGCCCAGCGCACCGGAGAAGCGCCCGCTCGGCAGATCCGGGTCCTCGAAGGCATGCACCCGCTCCGACTCCATCGCTCCCAGGGCGCGGGCCTCGACCAGCCACGGCTCGTCGAGCAGGTGCGCCAGCCCCCGCGCCGACGGGTCGGTGGAGCCGCCGCCCGCCGCCAGCGCCACCGCCTCGCGCAGCTCGCCCTCCGAGCCGGCCCGCTCCAGCGGCACCGCCGGCTCCTGGGGGAGGTCCACGCGCGCCACGCCGGCGCTGCGAGCCAGCTCCTCGAGGAAGGCCGCCGGACCGGCCACGCCCCGGAAGCCGTCATCGCGCGCGAAGCCGAGCGACGCCGTCCGGGAGCGGCCGAGCGCGATGCCCAGCCGCCAGCCGTCGAGGGCCAGCGCGGCCGGCGGACGGACGTCCCCCGCTCCGAAGCGCAGGGGGAAGGCATCGCGGCCGAGCGCCCGGTTCACCAGACGCCGGTCGTCGTCGGTGAGCGCCCCGGCGCGGGCCACGGGGCGGGGGAAGCGTCCGTCCGAGAGGCCGACCGCACCGAGCCAGTCGAAGGCACCCCCATCCGCTGCCTCTTCGAGGAGGAGGACGGCGATGCCGGCCGGGTCACCGGCCTCGGCGGGAAGCTCCCGCGTGGCCGCTGCGATGGACAGCCAGGCGGCGAAGCCGGCCCGGTCGAGCTCCGGCCCGGGCTGTCCCAGCGCCGCCAGCGCTCCCCGGGCGTCGCGCACCAGCGTCCGCCATGCCTCGCGCGCCTGCACCTCGCGGGCGATGGCGCGGAGAGCGGCAACGGCGCCCGGGCCGGAGGAGAGCGGTTCCTCGGGCGGGGCCTCCCAGAAGCCGAGCGTCTGCAGCGCTCGCTGCCAAGCCTGGAGGTGCATGCCCAGGCTTCCCCGGGCAGGCAGGGCGCGCAGCGTGGCGAAGAGCGCCGTGCACGTCTGGGCCAGCGCGCGAGCCGAGGCGGTCCGGCCCGCGCTCCGCTCGCGCCGCGCGAGCGCCTCGAGACGCGCGGCGTAGGCACCCTGCCCGGCGGCCCCTCCCACCGCATCGTCGCGGATCCCCGCCCGCTCGAGGAGCCCGGCCGTGCCCGGCGGAGCGCGCGGCGCGAGCCCGGGAACGAGCCCCGAGCCGAGGAGCCAGGACACGTCGCCGGCGGGGAAGCCCCGCTCGGTGAGGCGGGCGGCGAGCAGCCCGGCGCGCCCGGCGGCCGTCGCGGCGAGGACGGGCGGCGGACGGCGGCCCACCGGAAGCTTGGCCGCGGCCAGGGCCTCGGCCACTCCCTCGGCGAAGGCCCGGTCGGGGACGAGCACCGCGCAACGGGAGGGCACCGCCCCGGCGCGGATGGCGCGCAGGGCCTCGCCGGCCACCGCCCGCGCCTCGGTTCGGGCGCCCGCCGCGCTGAAGAGGGACACCGGCGCCGCTTCCTCGCCCCGCTCGCCGAGGTGCTCGACGGCCCGGCCCAGTGGGCCGCTTCCCGGGCCTTCTCTCTGCACGGTGAAGGGCGACAGCTCCGGGTGCGCCTCGAAGGCGGCGAAGAGCGGCTCGGTGGCCGCGTCGAGCGTTGCCTCACCCGTGCCGGGGAGCTCGATGACCACCGAACGACCGGTGCGCTCGCCGAGCGCCGCCAGGGCCACCAGGGCCTCCAGCGTCACCGGGGCGAGGGGCGGATGGAGGGTGACGGTGACGCGACGGAAGCGCCCGAGCGGGGCCGGCCAGTCGGTGGAGCCGGCCATCGCAGCGCGAGCGTCGTCCCAGCGCCCCCAGGCGTCGGCCAGCGCACGCCGCCGGAGGACGCCCTGGTAGGCCTCGAGCGCCCGCGCCGCGGCGTCGAGCCGCGCTCGCGGCGCACCGTCCAGCCGCTCGGCGAGGCGGGCGAGGGCGGAGGCACGGACGTGGGCCGCGCGCGCCTCCCGGACCGCATCCACCAGGCCTCCCAGCCGCTCGGCGGCGGCCCCGCCGAGCACCGACCCATCGTCGACGGCGATGGCCACCGCCAGCCAGACGCCGGTCTCGTCGAGGAAGCGCCGCACCGGCCGGCGGAGCGCCGCGAGCGCCGATGCCAAGGCGTCGAAGGACCAGACCGCTCCCGGCCCATCCGCTGCCGCGAGGGCCCGGAGCGCGGGCCCGTCTCGGGGGACGACCCACAGCGTCTCGGCGATGCCAGCCATGCCCAGTCTCGACGTCTACGGGTCGAGGCTGACGCGCCGGCGGGGGGCGTGGGGCGGTGATTCCCCGGTCAGCGCGCCTCGGGGGACGCGCAGCGGGCCAGCGCCTTGGAGAACGGCGCCCGAGCATCGCCGGTCAACGGGGCGGCATGCGCCTGGACCGCGCGACAGCCGGAGGAGCCGAGCCCGGCCAGAGCCTCGGCGGTGCGCCTCTGGAGGGGAGCGCTGGGCGAGGAGAGGAGAGGCTGGAGCACGGACATCGCCTCGGCCGGGGGGAGCGTCCGCGCCACCGCCCGCACCGCGGCGGAGCGGATGACCAGCGGCTCGGCCGTTGCCCGCGCGTAGGTGGTGGCCAGCGGGGCGGCGCGTGCCGGATCGGCGATGGACAGCCCGTGGAGCGCCCCGGCGCGGCGGGTGGGCAGCCCGTCGCCGGTGACGATGGAGGCCAGGAGCGGACCGGCCTCCGGCCCGAGCGCCTTCCACCGGGCGTCCGGGATGGGGGTGTCGATGGAGCCGAGGTAGGCGTCCACCGTCCGTCGGAGCTCGTCCTCGGTCGCCGCGCTGGCGAGGGCGGGGACGGCCAACAGGCAGGCGAGCAGGATGCGGCGCATGGTCTCTCTCCGAGGCCTCAGGAAGACGGGCCATTGGACATTAGAATTCAAGGCGACGCCACCGCCGGGTTGGCGCGCATCACCGCCGCCTCGTCGTGCGAGAGGAGGCCCTTCGACGCGCTGCTCACCTGCCAGAACATGAGGTAATCCGCGCCACCGCAGAGCTGCGTCCCGCGCAGGCACGAGCTGCGGTCCACCGCCGTGGGGGGGCCGCCGGGGGCCGGCTGGTCCGCACAGTTCGCCCGGTCCGCCGGCGCGGCGCAGGCCGAGCACACGCAGGCCGGGGTGTCCACCAGGGAGTCGAAGGAGTTTCCCTGGAAGTCGGCGGTGTGGAAGAGCCCGAGGAAGTGACCCGTCTCGTGCGCGACGATGGTGGCCACCAGGTCCGAGCCGCAGTCGAGGGGCGCGTAGGTCCCGCTGCAGCTCGACGCTCCCGTCTCCAGGTCCGCCGCCGACACCACCGCGCCGCCGGCCACCGTGCCGGGGAAGGTGGCCGGCCCGGGGATGGCGCCGTCGAAGCCGACGGTGGTGCCGCCGTTCTGCGCCGGGTCGATGATCTCGTCGAGGAAGTAGAGGCTCATCGCTCCCGACCCGGGCGAGACGAGGGTGAGGAGCTGGCGGTAATCGCCGCACGGATCCTCGGGAGAGCCGACGTCGAGCGAGGCGTAGCGCGCCTTGGCCCAGGCCGGCACGTCGTAGAAGGTGATCGTCCCGATGCACAGCCCGGCGGACGCGAAGAGCGCGGCCAACCGGCTCGCCACCCGCTGCATGGCCGCGTCGGCGGGGGCGGTGCTCGCCGAGGGGCCGGTGGTGGTGACCAGGTAGATGGCCAGGTCCAGCCGGCCCTGGTCGGCGATCGGCCCGGGGCGGGTGACGACCGTCATCCGGTAGCGCCCGGCGGGGCTCGTTCCCGCGTCGCATCCATCGACGAGCGGGCAGAGCCGCGCCAGGTCGTCGACGGTCAGGGACCACGTCCCGGCGGGCAGGCCTCCATCGAGCGCCAGGGCCACGCCGGGAGTGGTGTTCGGGAACACCAGCGTACCGGTGACGGCCGGGTTGAGGAAGATGCGCTGGTAAAGCTGAACCTCGGTGGGGTCGGGCGGCGGGTTCCCGTTGACGATGAAGTTCTGGCGAACGAAATCGAAGAAGGGGCTCCCGCCCGGAGCGAGCACTGGCGAGGGCGCGGGCGCGTTGGCCACCGCCTCGCCTTGGTAGTCGAGGACGTCCGCCGCGGACACCGCCTGGCTGACGATGGCGAAGGCCGCCGTGCCGGCCGGGACGTTGAACGGCACCTGGGCCCGCACGTCGAAGGTGCCCAGCTCCTGGACACGGGCGGCGGGCAGCGTGCTCTGCACGATGGGCTTCTGGCATCCGGCCGGCGGGCTGGCCGGGCCGATCAGCCCACCGGTGACGAGCTGGGGTGCGGCGCAGCTTCCCCCGGAGAGGGGCATGGCGGCCACCGGGACGCAGGCGTTGCCTGCGCTCCCGGCCACGCTGCACGAGAAGCCGAGAGGGCATTCGTCCGAGCTGCCGCAGGTCTGGAGGCAGAAATGCCCGGTGGACATGGTCACGCAGCCGTAGCCGCTCGGGCAGCCCGAGGCGGCGGTGCAGGTGTTGCTGCAGCCTCCGCCCGGGAAATCGGCATTCTGGACGCAGGCCAGCCCCGAGGCGCAGGCGGTGGCGCAGGCGGCGCTCCGGTCCTGGGTGCACCCGGCGAGGACGGACGAGACGACGAGGACGAGCGCGAGGCAACGACGTCGGGGACGGGCCACCGTGTTGTCTTCTCCGGTCTGCTTGTCGGGGGGAACGGCGGCGCCGAGCATAGCCGCTGGCCGGTCACCTGGCGTGGCTCGGTCGCCGCTCCGGCCCCCAGGGCTCACCCGCTCGCCAGGCGCGGGTGCCGCTCGTTCCCCACCCTGTCTCCCGTGCGCTCCCTTTCTCCCACACCATCCAGAAGATGGCGCCCTCCGGCTCGGCCGCCTCGTCCAGGCAGACCACCGCCGTACTGCTGCCGTCCGGATGCCGGAGCGTGGCGGCCAAGGATTCGTGCGAGTGCCCGCACCACAGCCAGGCGGGCTTCACCGCGTCCACCAACGAGCGGGTGATGGGGTTTCCCATCCAGGGACGTACCGGGCGGCCGGCCACACGCTGGAACAGGCCGCGGGGCCATTCGTGGACGAGCATGAGATCCACGTCGCGCACCGTCCGGAGCCGCTCCACCTCGGGCGTCCGGAAGTAGCCGGCCTGCTTCTGCGTCGCCGGCGTGGTGGGCGCCACGAGCACGGTGTCCACGTGCTTCGGCGCGTAGATGCCGGAGAGCCAGGCCAGGCGCAGCCCGTCGAAGCGTCGCGTGCCCACCCGCCCCAGGTAGTGGAGGTCCGGCGCCACGGTGGCTCCTCCCGGAACACCGTGCAGCGCGGCGAAGTCCTCGTTGTTGCCGCCGATGAACCACAGCGGGCGGTGGAGGCGGGCCGCGCCGCTGGCGTAGTCGGCGAACTCGGCCGGCATGGCGCGCTTGGCCGCCTTGCGCCGGTGGTCGTCGTTGGTCTGGAAGGCCTCCACGTCCCCCACCGAGAGCACCAGGTCCAGCGGCCGACCGCGTGCTTCCTCCAGCTCGCGCAGCCAGCCCTGGACGCGGTGAAAGCGTCCGTGGATGTCACCCACCCCGGCGATGAACAGGCGGCCCCTCCCCTCCCTGCCCCGTGTCTACCACCGGGGGGCCCTTTGGCGTGCCCGCCGTCCCCGAGACCTGTTATCCGAGGGCCGTAGGTCATGGCCGAGCCCGACTTCATCTCCATCCGCGGCGCCAGCGAGCACAACCTCAAGTCCGTCTCGCTCGATGTGCCGAAGAAGAAGCTGGTGGTGTTCAGCGGGGTGAGCGGCTCGGGGAAGAGCTCGCTCGCCTTCGACACGCTCTACGCCGAGGGCCAACGCCGGTACGTGGAGAGCCTTTCCGCCTACGCCCGCCAGTTCCTCGGGCAGATGGAGAAGCCGAGGTACGAGACGCTCCGGGGGCTCTCGCCCACCATCTCCATCGAGCAGAAGGCGGCGAGCAACAACCCCCGCTCCACGGTGGGGACGGTCACCGAGGTCCACGACTACCTCCGCGTGCTCTACGCCTCCGTCGGCGTCCAGCACTGCTGGAACTGCGGCCGCCGGGTGGGGCGCCAGTCCGCCCAGGCCATCGTCGACGAGGTGCTCAAGGCACCGGCCGGCTCCCGGGTCATGCTTCTCGCCCCGCTGGTCCAGAACCGGAAGGGCGAGCACCGCGACGTCCTCGCCGAGGCGGCCAAGCGCGGCTTCTCCCGGGCACGCATCGACGGGAAGGTCCACGCGCTCGACGAGCGCATCGAGCTGGACAAGAAGGCCAAGCACACCATCGAGGTGGTGGTGGACCGGCTGGTGCTCAAGCCCGAGGTGAGGGCGCGCCTGACCGACTCGGTGGAGACGGCGCTGCGCGAGGGCAAGGGGGTGCTCCTGGTCACCGACGAGTCGGGCGGCCAGGAGCGGGTCATGTCCGAGCTCAACGCCTGCCACCACTGCGGCCTGTCCTTCCCCGAGCTGACCCCGGCCGCCTTCAGCTTCAACAGCCCGCTCGGGATGTGCCCGGACTGCAACGGGCTCGGCACCCGTCCGGAGATGGACCCGGACCTCATCGTCCCCGACCCGCGCCGCACCATCCGGAGTGGCGCGGTGGAGCCGTGGGCGACGGGGATGGACCGGGGCGAGGGCTGGACGGCGGAGCTCGTCGAGCAGCTCGCCCGGGCGTTCAAGATCGACCTGGACACCCCCTGGGAGAAGCTGAGCAAGCGCGAGCGCGACGTCGTCCTCTACGGCTCGGGCGGCAAGCCCGTCTCCGTCCGCGGCTGGAAGATCGAGTGGGACGGGATGGTGCACAAGCTGATGAAGAGCTTCCGCACCACCCACAGCGAGGCGATGCGGAAGTACTACCAGAAGTTTTTCTCCCCCCGCCCCTGCGCATCGTGCGGTGGCGAGCGGCTCAAGCCCGAGGCCCGCGCGGTGCGCGTGCACGGCGAGACCATCGTCGAGCTCTCCCGCCGCACGGTGGAGGAGGCCCGGGCCTTCCTGTCCGGCCTGAAGCTCACCGCCCACGAGGAGCCGGTGGCCCGCGAGCTCCTCCGGGAGATCCAGAGCCGGCTCGGCTTCCTGGTCGACGTGGGCCTCGGCTACCTCACCCTGGAGCGGAGCGCGACCACCCTCTCGGGAGGCGAGAGCCAGCGCATCCGGCTCGCCTCGCAGATGGGCTCCGAGCTCACCGGGGTCATCTACATCCTCGACGAGCCGTCCATCGGGCTCCACCAGCGGGACAACGGCAAGCTGCTCGGGACGCTGAAGCGGCTCCGCGACCTGGGGAACTCGGTCATCGTCGTCGAGCACGACGAGGAGACGATGCGCTCCGCGGACCACATCGTCGACTTCGGCCCGGGAGCCGGCGAGCTGGGCGGCCAGGTGGTGGCCCAGGGCACCCCGTCGGAGGTGATGGCCTCCAAGGAGAGCCTCACCGGGGCCTACCTCAGCGGGCGGGCGAGCATCGAGCTGCCCCCCGGGCGGCGGACGGTTGGAGCGGGAAGGCTGGTGGTGGAGGGAGCGCGGGCCAACAACCTCCAGGACCTGACCGTCGAGTTCCCGCTCGGGCTGCTGGTGGCGGTGACGGGAGTCTCCGGAGCCGGCAAATCCACCCTGGTGAACGAGGTGCTCTATCCGGCGCTCGCCCAGAAGCTGCACGGCTCGCGCGAGGTCCCCGGGCGCCACCGGGCGCTGAAGGGCGTGGAGCAGGTGGACAAGGTGGTGGACATCGACCAGAAGCCCATCGGGCGCACGCCGCGGAGCAACCCGGCCACCTACACCAAGGTCTTCGACGGGATCCGCGACGTCTTCGCCCTCACCCAGGAGGCGCGCGCCTTCGGCTACGGGCCGGGCCGCTTCAGCTTCAACATCAAGGGCGGGCGGTGCGAGGCGTGCGAGGGCGACGGGGTGAAGCTGGTGGAGATGCACTTCCTCGCCGACGTCTACGTCACCTGCGAGGTGTGCGGCGGGAAGCGCTTCAACGAGGCCACCCTGCGCGTGCGCTTCAAGGGAAAGAACATCGCCGAGGTGCTGGAAATGAGCGTGCGGGAGGCGCGGGAGCACTTCGCCGCCCACCGGGAGATCGCCCGCATCCTCGGAACGCTGGAGGACGTCGGCCTGGGCTACGTGAAGCTCGGGCAGAGCTCGCCCACGCTGTCGGGGGGCGAGGCCCAGCGCATCAAGCTCAGCCGGGAGCTGGCCCGGGTGGCCACCGGCCGCACCTTCTACATCCTCGACGAGCCGACCACCGGGCTGCACTTCGAGGACATCCGCAAGCTGCTGCGCGTCCTGGAGCGCCTGGTGGACGCGGGGAACACGGTGGTGGTCATCGAGCACAACCTGGACGTGATCAAGAGCGCCGACTGGGTCGTCGACCTCGGGCCGGAGGGCGGCAGCGGTGGCGGGCGCATCCTGGCCACCGGCACCCCGGAGGAGGTGGCCCGGGTGGAGGCGAGCTTCACCGGCCAGTTCCTCCGCCGGGTGCTCGGGGCGCCCGGCCCGAAGCGCTCGTCCCGTTCCAGCGCCGCCTCCGCCTGAGCGAGCCCATGGTCTCCGCCGCCATCTACGACATGGACGGGCTCCTCCTCGACTCCGAGCCGTACTGGGTGCAGGCGGAGGTGGAGGTGCTGGGCGGCGTGGGCGTGCCGCTCACCCCCGTTCTCGCCCGGGAGACGACCGGGATGCGGCTCGACGAGGCGGTGGCGCACTGGTACCGGCGCTTCCCCTGGCAGGGCCAGAGCCAGGGCGACGTGCTCGCCCGGCTCACCCGCAGCGCCCATTCGCTCATCCTGGCCCACGCCACGCCCAAGCCGGGCATCGACGCCTCGCTCGCCTTTCTCGAGCGGCGGGGCATCCGGCGGGCGCTGGCCTCCTCCTCGCCGCTGGTCCTCATCGACGCGGTGGTGGACAAGCTCGGGCTCTGCGGCGCGTTCGAGCTCACCGTCTCCGCGGAGGGCGAGCCGTTCGGAAAGCCCCACCCGGCGGTCTACCTCACCTGCGCCCGGCGGCTGGGGCTCCCGCCGATGGTCTGCCTGGCGCTGGAGGACTCGGTGAACGGGCTGATCTCCGCCAAGGCGGCGCGGATGAGGGTCATCGCCGTCCCGGACCCGGCCCAGCGGAGCGACCCCCGCTTCAGCCTGGCCGACGCCGTGCTCGGCTCGCTGGCGGAGCTGGACGACGGCGTCTGGGAGCGGGTGGCC